>VOFD01000473.1_pt1 | contig 192000 bp, 175 predicted proteins | sample 5384101 | NCBI WGS metagenome assembly VOFD01 (sample SAMN12384723, study PRJNA508395) | human gut metagenome | isolation source: healthy gut C | host: Homo sapiens | reverse complement strand
AGGCAGGCATCCCGGCAGAGCAGATGATAACCAGATTCCCGATGTGCATGATCCGGGGAAAGGAATACCGCACTCTGGTAGAACTGGCGGCAGAGCTTAAGATTTCGGCAGCGGCGATTAGCACCTACAAGAACAGAAACGGCTGTGGGCGAATTCTGGAAACACTCTGCCAGATGCAGAAGGAAGAGAGGGAAACCTATTTTCTGGATGGCAGGGCAGTCTCATATAAGGAGCTCATGCAGATGGGATATACTTCGGCATCGTATCAGACAGTCCCGAAAAAGAAAATTCCGTTATACCCACAGTTTGCAGGGCATGATTTTGTTACAGGCTGTGTCGATGTCGCAAGAATTTATGAGGAGGTCAAGTCAGAAAGACTGGAACAGGAAAAAGGGATGCAGATGAACATGTAAGGCAGTACTTATTTTAGAAATGAAATGGGTGCTGTCTTTTTTTATGGAAAAAGAAAGGAGACAGATTTGATGTCGGGATTTTTTTGCAACAGTCCAAGACTGCAGTTATTAGAACGGCAGATGCGCCAGCCGCCGGGATATCGTCCCAGAGGGCAGGGGTGGATGTTTGACATGGAAGAGTGGAAAAGCAGGGGAAATTATTCGGAGATTGTGGACTGTGTCATCAGCCGGATGCAGATGGAACACTTAAAGAAAAGGATACAGGAGGTATTTGGAAACGCAGAAAAGGAACTGATTTTTTATGACAGCAGGCACAGAAACGATTTTTCTTCCCTGCTGCTTGGCAGACGGAAAAAGAACCTGTGCGGACTTCCGAATTATGCCGCCGCAGTATTTCTTCTGTCTGCAGATGAAAACCTGTGGGAGAAAGTTTCTAAGCAGGTGCTGGATACGGGGATTTATTTTGACCGCATCCGGCTTGGCAGCGTTACGCTGGAACAATATATCTTGTTCCATGCAGCAAGGGATGTGTATCTGGGGACAAAGCATATCCGGCTGTCGGAGCTGACCGACAGGGAATTGATACCGGATGAAATCTTAAGGCTCATCGTCAATGCATTCGTGATGGAAAGGTATGGGGTGGACATCGTAGAACAGGAGGTGTGGAATGAAGATTAGAGCAAAAAATGGGGAACAGACTATAGATATAACTCTGCCGGCAACGGACATGGACATGCAGTATTGCATGAAATGTATCGGGATAGAAGATATTGTACCGGTATGCTGTATCAGTGAGGTGTGGGATGAACCGTACTATTTTGGGTTCCTGAAAGGCCAGACAATCAGCATGGACGAACTTAATTTCTTTGCCAGAAGGCTGGATGGAATGACGGAATACGAAAAAAGAGTGGTGGGTGTATACAGCAGTGAGACAGGCATGCGGGAAATGAAACAACTGATTAACCTGACTTACAGCCTGCAGGGACTGTCCCTGATTACAGACTTGACGGACGGAAACCGTGTCGGGCTGAGGCTTTATCTGGACCGGCATCTTGCAATCTCAGAAGAAGAAAAGAGCAGAATGGATTTTAACGCATATGCGCAGAAGATTTTTTCAGAAGGAAAATGTAAGTTCCTGCCACATGGGATACTGGTAGATCAGGGATTCCAGATGGAGGAGGTCTATAACGGAAAAACCTTTCCAGAATACATCGACAGACCGGATGAAACCGTGGCGGTTTTATCTCTTGAAAATGAGGCAGGGGATAAGGAATACCTTTATCTTCCAACGGACATCAGTGCCATGGATAAGGTAAAGAAAAGACTCAACATCGCAGCATTTGCCGAAGGAATTGTGAACGGGATAGAAAATATCCGGCTGCCGGAAAGCATCCTTCCTTCCCCGGAAGATATGTGTATGTCTCTGCAGGGTGATGTCCAGAAACTGACTCTTTTTAATGAGATGTGCCAGACCGTCAGCTGTTTTGATGAAGCAAAAATGGACCGGCTTGCAATGGCGGCAGGATTCGTGGGGACAAGTGAATTTACTGATATCACTTACATCGCAAAGCATCTGGACGAATTTGAAATACATCCGCAGATACATACGGATAAAGAGTATGGGGAATTTCTGGTTAAAGAGGCAGGGATGTTTGAAATCGATGAACTTCTACTGCCGCATATTGATTATGCCGGGGTTGCCCGTGATAAAAGACAGGCAACGATGGCAGACAGCGGATTTATTCCCGAAGGGTTTGTTGGCACGCAGCGGGAAATCCATGAGTATCAGGAATATCAGGGAGAGTTTGCCGATCCGCTTGAAAAAAGTGGGATACCATGTGAAACGTTCTGTCTTTACAGTTCGCTGGCAGGGATGATGTATCCGGGTGGAGAGGAGCAGGAAACACTGTACCGGAGTGAACTGGCAGATTACGAGGAACAAATCCAGAAAGCCATCCTCAAAGCAAAACATGTAGAGGCAGAACCGAGGGGACTCATGCATTATTTTGACGGGAACAGACAGGTGGCTGCAAAAGTGATCAGTGCATTTCCGAGAGTGCAGAACATCCGGGGAGAACTGTTCGGAGTTCTGGAATGCAGTATCTGCCAGCCGCTGACGCAGAGTGAAATCTATGAACTGAAAAATTTCTGGGACGGACAGATGAGTGACGGCTGGGGAGAAGGCTTTGAACAAAGACCAATCTATACGAGGGAGGGAGAACTGTATGTCAGTTTTTGTGCAGATAAAAGATACTGGGGCATCATGACGGAGGAGGAACTGGACAGAGTCTGGAATCATGGCATGACTCAGACTCTGTAAAAAAATAATATTCTGCTGGATATGTGCTGGTGTATGTAGTATTGTGTGTCCCAAAGAAACCAAGGAGGCAAACAGATGAAATTGGGATGATACAGTCATGGTGCAGTTTTTTGGGGAGCTTATCGAATCATACCGCCAACAGATCATGGATCAGGAAGAGGCAAGGGAACTTTCAAAGAAGGAAAAAAAGTTCCTGGCAGACTTAAGAAAAGAACTGGAGCTGTCAAACCCACAAGCGTACAGGATGGTGACAGAACTTTTTGGATGCATGTTAGATATCAGCCAGATAAAACAGGAACAGCTTTATATACAGGGAATAAAGGATGGGATACGGATCAGAAAACTGGTAAAAGAAATCGAGGAAGGTGAGGAATGTTAAGAAGGGAACAGATAGAACGACTGAAGGAAAGATATCCTGCGGGTACCGTGGTCAGGCTGGGGCAGATGGAAGGAGAACACCAGATGCCGTCCGGCATGGAGGGAAAAGTAACCGGCGTGGATGATATCGGACAAATTCATGTGGAATGGGAAAATGGAAGCACGCTGGCCCTGAATGTGGAAGAGGATGACTTTACTGTCGTACCGCAGAAGGAAATCCTGTCCGAAAAGAAATGCAGGGAGTTTTTAGGGAAAGTAAATGAGATATTAAAAGAAACAGATTTCTATCGGCTGAATGTGTCATGCAATGGAGGGGATACCGCCTATGCTGCCCAAAAGCTGCTTGCCATGCATCAGGCATTTGAAACCGTGTACGGGGAAGGATATGTGGATGAGGAGTATGGGATGGTGATGATGCCGGCGGTGGTCTGCGGAAGGGATTCCGGCATACGCACGCTGGCACTTGTCACGCTTGATCTGGAGTCTTCCGGGGAACACTTCGGAACGATTTTCATGACGCCGGGCGGCTTGCTGGAGCAGGGAAGCAGCTCTTTGAGTGAAAAACAGAAACAGGCACTGGCAGAGTATTATATCCCATACGACTACTGGTACACGCCGCTTGTGGAAAGGGACCATCATGTGGATTTTACACAGATGCCGGAAGAGGTGGCAGACATCCGCAGGATGGTGGACGAACTGCTGGTGGAAGGGGAGGCTTTCCATATGAATGAACAAAAATAGGAGGAAAAAAATTTGAACAGCATCATAAGCTGGGTTGGCGGCAAGAAGGCACTGCGCGATCTGATCTATTTGCGCATGCCGAAAAACTATGACCGCTACATAGAAGTATTTGGCGGTGGCGGCTGGGTTTTATTCGGGAAACCGCCGGATAAATGCATGGAGGTTTACAATGATTTTAATTCAAATCTTGCAAACCTCTTTTATTGTGTCAAGGAAAGACCAATGGCACTGCTTCGGGAATTGTCCTTCCTGCCGCTCAACTCCAGAGATGAATTTACAACGCTGCGGAAATTTCTGACCATGGAAGAATTTAAGAGTGAACATCTTGCAGAAGAATTAGAGATTGCAACGCACTTCTTAAAAGAACCGGAGGCGGCAGAAATCCGTGACATCCTCATGGAGCGTGCTGCAGTAGGGGATGTGAAGAGGGCGGCGGCATTCTATAAGATTATCCGTTACAGCTATGGAAGCGGATGCACCTCTTATGGCTGCCAGCCTTTTGACATACGCAAAACCTTTACCATCATCTGGGAGGCAAACCGCAGGCTGAAGGATACCGTGATCGAGAATAAGGATTTTGAGGCACTCATCCGTCAATATGACAGACCGAATGCCTTTTTTTATTGCGATCCGCCGTATTTTGAAACCGAAGGACACTATGAGGTGGTGTTCCGCAAGGAAGATCATGTGAGGCTCAGGGATACCTTAAAAGGCATACAGGGAAAATTCATGGTTTCCTATAACGACTGTGCCTATATCCGTGAGCTGTATCAGGACTTCCAGATTGAAGCGGTGACAAGAATCAACAACCTTGCACAGAGGTATGACAACGGAAGTGAGTTCCCGGAAGTGCTGATTGCCAACTATGACATGGAGGAAAGGAAAAAAAGCATGCCGATGCAGATGAATCTGTTTGAACTGTACGGGGAACAGAAAACGGTCCGGTGGAAGGGAAAGGAGACAGAGGAAGAGCCACAGGACACATAAAAAAGGAAAGAAGGAGGAAAACATGCTTCAGTTAGTAGAAATGGAAGGAAAGATGACGGAAAACGGATGTATTGAGATTCCCGCAGTGGTGTTAGAGCAGGCTGGTATCTGTACCGGTGACACCGTGAAACTTGTGTATATGGCAGAGGACGGGGAACTTAAGAACACGGCAAAGGAGTTCCTGCTTGCAAGGGCAGGACAGGATGTGGCAGAGGAACTGGCAAAGGAGGAAAACATTGCGTTCCAGATACCGGAAGAATTATTAAGGGATGCCGGAATCCCGATGGACGCAGACCTTGACATTGTGTGTCAGGAAGGACGCATTATCATCCTGCCGTCAGAACTTGTGCAGGGGACGGAAGTGCCGGAGGAACTGCTTGCCATCTGCAGGGAGTTTGGCATCACGGAGGATAAGGTAAACATCATCTTGCGGACCACAGAGGAGGGAACGGATGAAAAAACCGGTGTATAAGCTGTTAGACGAAAAAGGACGCATCCTGATCCCGAAAGAATTCCGCCAGATGGCAGAGCTTGAGAGCGGGGATATCGTAAAGCTGTCCGTGAGCAGTGGAAAAATCATGGTATCCAAAGTAGATATCGTGGAGATGGGGAGTCAGGACCCGCAGGCAGTGGAAGCCTATGTAAATGCGGCGGTAAAACATATGAGTCCGGCAAAACAGGTGGCACTTGCGGCAAGGATTCTGAAATTCGCACAGCAGGAGGGAGGTACGGATTGTTAAGAAATAAGTACAGGGCATTTGAAATCAGGGACGATCAGGTCAGCCAGACGCTGGTGGACGGGAATCTCTGCTCCATTGCAGAATTTATCCGGCACTGCAGTGAGGGAAGCATCATCACCCTGCACACCATGGAGGGCGAACCGTTTTTGATCGGACTCTCCAAGATGTTTGTATTCTGCGGAGACAAGGCATTCTTAGACAGGCAGTTGATCCCTTACCTGCGCAGCATGGGTGGGGAAAGCGTATGAAAAGAATTTATGTTCAGAACGGGATCGTATTTTTTTATGGGAATCCGGCTGGCTATCTGGGAGATGGGAAAGCAGTCATCGACTGCATGTTCCAGAAAGAGGAGCTGGTTTCGTTTGTGAAAGAACTGGGGTTTTTGGAACACGTATTCCGTGAGGGTGTGTATGACCGGCTGTCGGAGGGAGGTGGTGTCAAAGAGACAGCGGAGACCAGCATCGGGGAAGGGAGGAGGCTTAGAATCTATCAACTGGGACAGGACAGTCCGATCATGATGCGGTTTATCAGTCTGGCAGAGAGAAAAAAGAGAGGGTATGACAGACCGCGCAGGGAGGAATATGTCAGAGTCTATGAGGGGGAGATAGAAAACTATAGTCTGGAGGAAGTCTGGGAAAAATACGGACGAAGAGTACCGGAAGGGTTTCAGGGACATGCATTGTCCATTTCGGATGTGATCGAGTTTGCGGATGGGGAAAACAGCCGCTTTTTCTACATCGAACCATCCGGGTATGAGGAAATCAGATTTTAACAAGGAGGATCATTATGCCAAAGGCAAAAACTGCCCAGAGCCGGGCAGAAACCACAGAACAGCACGCGCCATCCGGAGCAGGGAACAAAGAAAACACCCCGCTCCAGTTTGATGTGCGCATCCAGTCCATCCGTCCGGGGGAAAGCATCAAGGGAACAGCATCCGTAAACATCAACGGGGCATTTGCAATCCGGGGTGTCAAGATCATTGAGGGAAGCAATGGACTGTTTGTTTCCATGCCAAGCTATAAGGCTGGGAATGAGTACAAGGACATCTGTTTTCCTATCACGCAGGAATGCAGAAAACAGCTCCATGAAGCAGTCATCGGAGCTTATGAGCAGGCAATTTCGCAGGGGCAGGATACGGTAGCAAAGCATCATGGGATGCAGGCACCGGAAGGACAGCCGATGGAGATGGCAGGAATGTAACAGGATAAAACCAGAGAACATAGAGCAGACTGCACAGAAACGGTCCGGCAGATCATGAGAAAAATTGGAGGAAAAAAATATGAGAAATATGATGAAAAAAGCAGCACAGAATGTAAAGGCAGTTGCCGTGAGAGCAGGGATGTTAATGAAGGATACCAAGGGCGAGAACTATGTGGATACGGCGGTCAAAATCCTGATCGCAGTCGTTCTCGGCGCACTGCTCCTGGCAGGTCTTTATGCACTCTTCGGGGATGTGGTGATGCCTACCCTTACCCAGAGGATTCAGGACATGTTCAACTATGCAGGATAAGGAACACCGGTCCAAGACAGGGAAACAGGAAAAATAACAGAATGATATGGAGGAAAACAGATGCCTAGAAGAGCAAACACACAGACACAGCAGGAAGCAGTACAGGAAAATGCCGCAGTGCAGGCAAATACAGGGGCAGACATGCAGATGGAGGCTGCCATCACAAAAACACAGCCGGAAAAGGGTGTCCTTGCCCTTGCCGATGTAAAAATCGGGGATTTCATGACGATCCGAAATGTCAGAATCAAGGAAGATGACTACGGGCTGACGGTTGCCATGCCGAAAACAAAGGCAGGAGCAAATGAACAGTACAAGGATACGGTGTTCTTTGCCGACAGGGGAATCAAGGAAAGATTTGACCAGACGGTACAGAAAGCGTATGAAACTTTTATGCACCAGCAGACGGATCTGGATGAGGAACCGGAGGAGGCAGAGGAGCTGGAACAGGAAGAAAGTGGCATGAACATGGGAATGTAGCATGATCAGGCTGGCTTTCTTTTTTTCTGCCCTGTCTTTGGCGGCGGTCATGGATATGAGGACAAGGACCATCCCGGACTGGCTGGTCGTTCTGGTGGCACTTACCAGCATGCTGCCACCGGGACAGCCCAATCTTTTGGGAGTTCTTGCAGGACTGCCGCTGCTCCTCGCAGGGATTACCATAGGAGGAATCGGCGGAGGGGATGTGAAACTCATGGGGGCATGCGGCCTGGTTCTTGGAGCGAGCCAAGCGCTTACGGGACTGTTTCTTGCATTGTGCCTGCTGGTGCTGTGGCATGCGGCAGGGAACATGGGCAGAAAAAAGAACAGAAAGAAACAAAAAGAGGAGAAGGAACAGGCATACCCGCTTGTTCCGTTTCTTTGTTTGCGCGCCATGGGCGCGCTCTAACGGGTGTAAGTCCCGAACACGCCCAGATAGTGGGAAGTGTATAGCCGAACAGCAAGGGTGTCCACCGTGAGGTGGAATCTGAAGGAAGCTGTAAGCAAATCTCCGGTCCGACGGACAGAAATCACATATAAGGCTAGGCTACGAGAGATAAGTTGGCAAAGAACAACGAAATCTAATAACTATCACTTTTGTAGTAGCAGAGTAAATGTGGCGGATATATGGAGAGAAAGAGCGAGCACCTTAAGCGTGGAGATCTCACAGAGGTTCCATTAGCCTAGTAACAACGAACTGTGAGAAGTCAGCAGAGCCCATAGTAGTGAAGAAGTCTCTGTAATGGAGATGGAGCAAAGGGGCGAACAATCAATAAGTTTGAGTAGGTCTCGTATTGCAGAGGAGACATTCATCTGCCGTAACCAATCGGGTAAAGGGTGGTCAAATCAAGCGAGACGGAAAGGAAAGAACGCATGGACACAAGTAGTCTAATGGAGCAGATACTATCTAGCGATAACCTCAACAGGGCATATCTGCAAGTCGTACGAAATAAAGGTGCAGAGGGAGTGGACGGAGTGAAGTACACAGAACTCAAAGAACATCTTGCAAAGAACGGCGAAAACATCAAGGAACAGTTGAGGGCGAGAAAATATAAACCTCAGCCAGTACGAAGAGTGGAGATACCAAAGCCTGATGGCGGTGTCAGAAACCTGGGAGTACCAACAGTGACAGACAGATTTGTACAACAAGCCATTGCACAGGTATTAACGCCAATCTATGAGGAACAGTTCCATGACCACAGTTATGGATTCAGACCGAACAGATGTGCACAACAAGCAATTCTAACAGCACTTGAAATGATGAATGACGGTAATGAGTGGATTGTAGACATCGACTTGGAAAAGTTCTTTGACACAGTAAATCATGATAAGCTCATGACTATCATAGGCAGAACTATTAAAGATGGAGATGTTATCTCTATCGTAAGAAAGTACCTTGTCAGTGGAATCATGATTGATGATGAATATGAGGACTCTATCGTGGGAACACCCCAGGGAGGAAATCTCTCGCCGTTACTGGCAAACATCATGCTGAATGAACTCGATAAAGAAATGGAAAAGCGTGGGCTTAACTTTGTAAGATACGCGGACGACTGCATCATTATGGTCGGAAGTGAAATGTCTGCCAACAGAGTCATGAGAAATATTTCACGATTCATTGAGGAGAAACTGGGGCTTAAGGTCAACATGACCAAGAGTAAGGTAGACAGACCACAAGGACTTAAATACCTTGGATTTGGATTCTACTTTGATACAAGAGCACATCAATACAAGGCGAAACCGCATGCAAAATCAGTAGCGAAATTTAAGAAGAGAATGAAAGAGCTCACGTGCCGTAGCTGGGGCGTTAGCAACAGTTATAAAGTGATGAAACTCAATCAGCTTATCAGAGGGTGGATTAACTATTTCAAGATAGGTAGTATGAAAACACTTTGTAAAGAGATGGACGCAAGAATTCGTTGCAGACTGCGCATGTGCATTTGGAAACAATGGAAAACTCCGCAGAACCGCATAAATAACTTGATAAAACTCGGAGTAGATAAGGATACAGCAAGGATTACAGCCTATACGGGTAATCGAATAGCATATGTTTGTCAGCGAAGAGTTATGAATTTTGCAATAAATAAAGAAAGACTAACCCGTTTTGGATTAGTTTCTATGTTAGATTACTATACTGAAAGGTGTGTTACTTGTTAAATTGATTGAACCGCCGTGTACCGAACGGTACGCACGGTGGTGTGAGAGGTCGGAATTTCTCATTTAGGAGAAATTCCTCCTACTCGATTTCTTTTTTTATGGTTTTGAACAGGAGAGAATATGAGCAGTTTACCCGGCATTACGAGGCAGGATGAGGAAAAAAGATTACAGCATACGTTAGAGATCGCACAGCGCAAGGTGGAGGCCAACAGGCAGAGCGTACAGGCTCTGGCGGAAGAACTGCATGCCATGCAGGAGGAATTCGACGAGAACGACAAGGAGGCCCAGACCCTGTGGCACAATGCAGATGCCCGTTTCAAGTTCGTGAACCAGGATCTGCGCCGGGCGGAACAGGCGAGGAAAAAGCCCTACTTTGGCAGAATCGATTTCCGGGACAAAAAACTGAAAAAAGACGAGGTCTACTATATCGGCAGAAGTGTCATTGCGGATAACCCGGCAGAACCGGAGGTCATCGACTGGAGAGCACCCATTGCCAGCGTATATTACGATGCCGCTCTGGGGGATGTCTCTTATTCCGTAAAGGGGGAGGGAAAATACGATATCACCCTGTCGAGGAAGCGCACCTATGAGATTGAAAATGATGAGCTGAAGGACTTCTACGATTCGGATGTGGTGGCCAACGATGAACTGCTGACAAAATATCTGGCGCGGAACAAAAAGGCGGTGGCTGGGCGAGATCATTGCCACAATCCAGCAGGAGCAGAACGAAGTCATCCGCAAAAAGCCCCAGCACAACATGATCGTACAGGGAGCGGCGGGCTCCGGCAAGACCACAGTGGCCATGCACCGTATTTCCTACATCCTGTACAACTACGAGCAGGAGTTTGCACCGGAAGATTTTTATATTGTGGGAAGCAATCAGGTGCTCTTAAACTATATAACGGGAGTGCTGCCGGAACTGAATGTTTACGGTGTCTCCCAGATGACCATGGAGCAGTTGTTCGTAAGGCTTTTGTACGAGGACTGGGACAAGTCCTGGCAGATCAAGCCGGTGGTAAAAGGTGTGACCCCGGCGGTGAAGGGAACTCTTGTCTGGTTTAAGGAGCTGGAGAATTTCTGCCTGCGTTACGAATACCGCGCGATACCCAGAGAGGACGTGGTGATCGAAAAGACTGGCAAAGTGCTGCTGGACCGGGCCACCATTGCACGCTTATTGAAAGAGACAAAGGATCTGTCCCGGGCGGACAAAATCAGCAGACTGACGGATTATCTGATGGCACGGCTGGAAAATGAGCTGAGCGGAAAATATTATTCCTATACCCAGCCGGAAAAGCAGAAGCTCAAGCATTATTATGAGACCTATTTCGGAAAAAGGGAATGGAAGGGCTCTGTGGCGGAACTCTACGAACAGTTCCTGAAGGAAGAGCAGGAGAAAGATTTCACGGTCGAGGTGCCGGAAGGTGGCTACGATGTCTATGATCTGGCGGCCATGGCCTACCTCTACAAGCGCATCAAGGAGGACACGGTGATCCGGGAGGCGGGGCATGTGGTCATTGATGAAGCCCAGGATTTCGGCATGATGGCCTATGCGTCTTTAAAATATTGTCTGAGCAAATGTACCTATACGATCATGGGAGATGTGGCCCAGAATATTTCCGACCGCTACGGTCTCAACGACTGGACGGAACTGCGGAAATTGATGCTGCCTGGAGAGTTTGATTATTTCGGCATTTTGCAGAAAAGCTACCGTAACACGGTGGAAATCTCGGAGTTTGCCACGGACATTCTGTATCACGGAAGCTTTCCGGTCTATTCGGTGGAGCCCATCATACGTCATGGGGAACCGGTCACGGTGAAAAAATGTGTGGATTTTACAGAGCAGGTGACACAGGCGGAGCAGATCATCAAAGCATGGCAGAGCAAGGGGCTGGATACCATTGCCGTAGTCTGCATTGACGAAGCGGAGGCGGAAAAAGTAACAGCAGCCTTACAGGGCAGCGTGGAACTGAATACCGGAGATGCGGGAAAATGGGAGATCGGCGAGGGCGTCATGGAACTTCCGTTAAAATACACCAAAGGCCTGGAATTCGATGCAGTACTGATCTTCAACGCTTCGGAGGAAGATTACCCGGTGGAAGACGGGTATGTGAAGCAGCTGTACGTGGCAGCCACCCGAGCCCTGCATGAACTGACGGTGCTGTACCGGGGGAAACTCACCGGACTGATCGCAGATCCGGTATCCCCAGAGCAGAAGCAGAGAATGCGCCTTGCCGCAGATGCCCAGAAGAAGCCGGTGAAAACGGTGGTAAAACAGGCAGAGCCGGAGAAGACAAAAGAAGAGATCTACAGACAGAGGGCACAGGAAGCGGAAAAGGAACGTGTGGCCAGAGAGCGTTACGGCCCAAAGAAGATCATCGTGACAAGAAACAGTCAGGGGACAACAGACGGCGCTACACCGAAGAAAGCAGGAAAGTCAGGGGGACCTGAATCGAGGCGGACGGGACAGCCGTCACCTGCGAAAGTATACGGGGCAGGAAACGGCAATGCTGGCAGAGCAACCGGCAGACAGGAGCCGCGGATGGTAGAAAATAACGGCGAGTACGGCGATATGCCGGATGCCAAAACACTGATGCCCGCCGGACATTCCAGGATCGACTGCGCTGTGCGCATGGTCATGAAGGGCAAGGGCTATGTGGATCTTTTGAGTAGTTACGGAACCTTGCGGATCACACCCCTTGCGGTGGATCTGTTCCGGATTTGTTTTGCCAAAGGGCAGTGTCGTGAATTCCCGAAAGCGGCGGTGACGGCAGCAGGAGACCTCAGATGCACGGTGCGGGAGAATCCTTCCCTGGTGGAAATTACAGCGGGATATGCCCAGATCCGTGTGGATAAAAAGACGGGAGCATTGACATTTTTAAATACACAGGGTAAGATTCTGCTGACGGAACGAAGTAGAGAACCAAGGCAACTCGGAGAGAAAAAGAACTGGAGCTTTTTTGAATGGAAAAAGGACGAGGCTTTGATCGCCGGAGGGATTGGGGCACCGAAACCTTTGAAGATAGGTAATTCCGCTGCTTATTTTTCCTACGGAAGAGCGGATGACAGATATCCGGGGCTGGCTTCGTCTAAAGGATATGAGATGATCTTCCCTGCGGGAAGCAGGGTATTGTGCTGCAACATAGCCATGTACGGAACTTATATTTCCATGGAAGAGACAGATATCATCGATTACTATTTACGCGCAAAATGATGGGGATCATCGGTATGGGTAACAATCTGATGGTGCTCTGGATGTGAGGAGAATTATGAAGACAACAATAACCGCAGTGATATTTGATATGGACGGTGTCCTCTTTGATACCGAGAGGATGTATATGGAGTGCTGGAGAGAAGCGGCGGAGCCCAGGGGCCTTAAAAATGTGGACGAGATTTCCAAAGCCTGTATCGGAAGGACACTGCAGGGCACGAAGGAAGTGTTCGAGGCAGCGAAAGCAGAGCAGGGCATCGATGTGTCTTTTGAAGAATTGCATGAGGATTGCAGCCGGAGATTTCAGAAAAAGGAAGAACGGGAAGGCCTTCCCGAGAAGCCGGGCGTGCATGAGATCCTGGAATATCTGAAGGAGAACCGCATTCCAACAGCATTGGCATCCTCTACACGCAGGACCGCAGTTATGGAGCATCTGGACAGAGCGGGTATCACATCTTATTTTCAGAAAATTATCTGCGGCGACATGGTGGAGCATGGCAAGCCTGCACCCGATATTTATCTGAAGGCATGCGAGGAGCTTGGGGCTGCACCCGGACAGGCACTGGCGGTGGAGGATTCCTTCAACGGTATCCGGTCCGCCTATGCGGCAGGTTTATATACTGTGATGGTGCCGGACCAGCTGCCGCCCACAGAAGAGATTCTTGCGCTGGTAGACAAAAAGTGCGACAGCCTGACAGAGCTTCAGGCACAGCTGCCGGAGCTTCTGGCGGTATGTGGGGACTGAGGATCATTCTACTGCGGCATGGAACCATAGAACCTTACAGCAGTCACAGGAGGGATCCCGTCTGATCACATGATCCGTGTGAGCCGGTACCATAAAGGCGGTACCGGGCAGCAGAGGGATTTCTTCGCCATTGATGAGAGCATATCCTTTTCCGTCCAATACGAAGAAGCCTTCCTGATCGTCATGCTTTTGCGGCATGTGATATTCTGTGTTGCGATAGAGGGATACGCCCATACGACACCCTTTTACACACCCCTGATCTTCATCTAACAGAGTGTGCCCGGTGCGCTCGGGCATTTGAGCTATAATGGAATCTAAAGTAGTATAAGGAATCATTTGTGTGCCTTTCTATGAATGTAATGTAACTGTAATGTAACGGTTCAGTTACCATATTTTTATTAACAGTGTAGCAGACTGAGAGAGGAAAAACAATAGACTGCCTGTTCGGGCAGAGTAAAGGAATATAAAAATGGAAGAAAAAGAGACAATACAGCCCATTGAGATCACATGGGAAGAACTACAGTACCGGGACCTTGACCGATACATCCTGGTGGATACCAGAGGGGATGAAGCAGTAAACTATGGAATGATTCCCGGAGCCATTGCAATCCCCGAATGTGAACTGGTGGACAAGCTGGCTGCGGCAGCAGGGGATAAAAAAGTAATTTTGTATTGCAGCCGTGGACAGAACAGTAAGGTGTCCGCAGAGTATTTCCGGGAACAGGGAATGGAGGTCTACAGCTTACAGGGCGGCTATACCGGATGGCTGCTGAACCTGATGCAGAAGGAACAGCCCGGAGAAAAGGAAAATGAACGGGCAAGGGAAATTGAGAAGAGCATCCGCAAAAAGTTCCACAAAGTCCTGTTTTCCCGGTTTGCCAAAGCTATCAACGAATACGATATGATTCAGGAAAACGACAAGATCGCTGTATGCATTTCCGGCGGTAAAGATTCCATGCTGATGGCAAAACTGTTCCAGGAGCTGAAACGCCATAACAAGTTCCCCTTTGAACTGGTATTTTTAGTGATGGATCCCGGCTACAGCGAGGCAAACCGTAAGATCATTGAGAACAATGCGAAGCTGATGGATATTCCCATCACCATTTTTGAATCCCAGATATTTGATGCGGTGTATGACATAGAGGATTCCCCCTGCTATCTGTGTGCGAGAATGCGCAGAGGCTATCTGTACAGTCATGCGAAAGAGCTGGGCTGCAACAAGATCGCTCTGGGACATCATTACGATGACGTCATCGAGACGATCCTGATGGGAATGCTGTACGGTGGACAGGTACAGACCATGATGCCGAAGCTTCACAGTACGAATTTCGAGGGCATGGAGCTGATCCGCCCTATGTACCTGATCAGGGAGGATGACATCAAGCACTGGAGAGATTACAATGATCTGCATTTTATTCAGTGTGCCTGCCGGTTCACTGACACTTGTACCACTTGTCGTACCGATGGCAGCAGTCCCTCCAAGCGTATGGAGATTAAGAACCTGATCGCTTCGCTGAAACAGACTAACCCTTTTATCGAGGGGAATATTTTCAAGAGTGTGGAGAATGTAAACTTACGTACGATCATCGCCTACAAAGAGGATGGTGTGAAGCATCATTTTCTGGAGCATTACGACGAGTGGAAATAGTGTAAATAGGGCACCTGCACTTGACGGAAAGGGCATATTTATTCTATAATAGAATGAAAACCGTAAATTGCGGAAGGCATTACACGCCCTTACAACAGGAGAAGCTATGATCAAGAGTATGACGGGATTTGGCAGATGTGAAACTGCCGAGAATAACAGAAAGTTTACCGTAGAGATGAAGTCTGTGAATCATCGCTACCTTGATGTGAACATCAAAATGCCGAAGAAGTTGAATTTCTTTGAATCTGCGATCCGCAGTGAACTGAAGAATTATATTTCCAGAGGTAAAGTAGATCTGTTCATTACCTACGAGGATTTTTCCGAGAACACATCCAATGTCCGTTACAACAAGGAACTGGCGGCGGAGTATCTGGGATACCTGAAGCAGATGGCCAGTGATTTTGACTTAGACTGCGATATCCGAGTGTCCACTTTGTCCAAGTATCCGGATGTATTTGTGATGGAAGAACAGGACATCGATGAGGAAGAACTGTGGAAAGAACTGCAGAGAGCCCTGAAGGGTGCCTGCGAGATGTTTGTACAGACCAGGATCACCGAGGGCGAGCATTTAAGAGATGACTTAATTAGCAAGCTGGATGGCATGCTGAAGCTGGTGGATTTCATTACGGAACGTTCTCCCCAGATCATTGCTGAATACCGCCAGAAGTTGGAAGACCGTGTGAAGGAACTGCTGGGCGATACTACTGTAGATGAAGGAAGACTTCTGACCGAGGTGACGATCTTCGCAGATAAGGTATGCGTAGATGAGGAACTGGTGAGACTGCGCAGCCATATCGAGACCACGAAGAGTACGCTGATGGCCGGTGGCAGTATCGGAAGAAAGCTAGATTTTCTGGCACAGGAGATGAACCGCGAAGCCAACACCATCCTGTCCAAGTCCAACGATCTGGAGATCTCCAACTGTGCGATTGAGCTCAAGACCGAGATCGAAAAAGTCAGAGAGCAGATACAGAATATTGAATAAGGGTGATTATTCAGTCGACGAAATTGATCTGAGCTGCTTTGGCATGCTCGCATGCAGGAAGCAGTTTAGATCAATTTCCGGTGACTCGAATAGAGTCACCGACCACAATGAGCAAAACAAGCTGCGAAGCAGCGAGAAGCACGATGTATCGTGCGGTTTTGCGAATGGGGGAGACTGAATAGAGGAAAATGGGTGCAGGTGAGCAGATGAACCGATTGATCCATATAGGATTTGGCAATATTGTAAATACGGATAAGATCATCGCCATCGTCAGCCCGGAGGCCGCACCCATCAAACGACTGGTGCAGAAGGCCAAGGAGACCGGACAGGCAATCGACGCCACACAGGGACGGAAGACGAAATCGGTACTGGTCATGGAGAACAGTCAGGTCGTTCTGTCGGCACTGCTTCCCGAGACAATCGCGGGAAGAGCACAGGCACTGTGGCCGGAAGAGGAAAAAGAGGACAGAGAAGATGCAGAATAAGGGAATATTGATGGTGATCTCCGGATTCTCCGGAGCCGGCAAAGGAACACTGGTGAAAAAGCTGTTATCGGAATATGACAATTATGCGTTGTCCATTTCCATGACTACCAGACAGCCCAGAGAAGGCGAGGAGGACGGAAGAGAATATTTCTTCCGTACCAGAGAACAATTTGAAGAAAATATTGCAAAAAACGGATTTATCGAGTATGCTCAGTATTGCGGTAATTATTACGGAACACCGAAAGCATATGTGGAAGAGCAGATGCAGGCAGGCAAGGATGTGATCTTAGAGATCGAGATCCAGGGAGCCATGAAGATCAAAGAGCAATTCCCGGAGAGCCTGTTACTGTTTGTTACCCCTCCCAGTGCAGAAGAACTGCAGAAGAGACTGGTGGGCAGAGGAACCGAGACAGCAGATGTCATTGCACAGAGACTGTCCCGGGCTTATGAGGAATCAGAAGGCATGGATGCCTATGATTATATAGTAGTGAACGATGATCTGGATGTGTGTGCCGCAGAAGTACAAAAGTTTGTGGAAGCGGCGAAAAATGAACCGTCCCGTCGTAGAGAATTTATCAAAGAGATCAGAGAGGAACTGAAAGGTTTCGCGAAAGGAGCAAAATAAAATGTTACATCCCTCTTATACCGATTTAATGAAAGTAGTAAACAGCGAGGTAGAACCCGGTGAAGCACCTGTAGTCAACAGCCGCTATTCTATCGTTATGGCAACTGCCAAGAGAGCAAGACAGATCATCGCAGGTGACGAGCCTCTGGTAACAGCCAAGGTGGATAAGCCCCTGTCTATCGCAGTAGAAGAACTGAACCAGGGGAAGATCAAGATTCTTGGTGATGATGAGGAAGCATAAGACGCATGAAGATATTGTTTGTATCCCTGGGCTGTGACAAGAATCTTGTCGATTCTGAGAAGATGCTTGGCATGCTCCAGGAAAAAGGTTATACCTTCACGGACGATGAAGCAGAGGCAGATGTAGTAGTAGTAAACACCTGCTGCTTTATCGGTGATGCCAAGGAAGAGAGCATCAATACATTACTGCAGATGGGAGAACTGAAGGACAGCGGACAGATCAAAGCATTGATCGCAGCAGGTTGTCTGGCACAGCGTTACCGTGAGGAAATCCAGAAGGAGATCCCGCAGGTGGATGCCATTATCGGAACCACTGCCATCGATGAGATCGTGGCCGCTCTGGAAGAGATTCTGGCAGGCCAGAAACAGAATCATTATGAAGATATCAATGCCGCCCCTGTGACAGAGACCAACCGTGTTGTCACTACAGGCGGACATTTTGCGTATCTGAAAATTGCAGAGGGCTGTGACAAACACTGTACCTACTGCATTATTCCGAAGGTCAGGGGCAATTACCGCAGCGTTCCCATAGAGAGTCTCATCAAGGAAGCCAAAGAGTTGGCGGACAAGGGCGTACTGGAGCTGATCCTGGTAGCACAGGAGACCACGCTGTACGGTATGGATCTGTACGGTAAAAAGGAATTGCCCAGACTTTTGCATGAACTGGCGCAGATTCCCGGCATTTATTGGATCCGTATTTTATATTGCTATCCTGAGGAGATCACGGACGAGCTGATTGATGCAATTGCTGCAGAGCCCAAGGTCTGCAATTATCTGGATATTCCCATTCAGCATGCTTCCGACAATGTGTTGAAACGAATGGGCCGACGTACCAATCAGGCAGAACTTCGTGCTATCATCGGTAAGCTTCGGGAGAAGATTCCCGATATCTGTTTGAGAACGACTCTGATCAGCGGATTCCCTGGAGAGACTCAGGAGGATTTCGAGGAACTGTATCGCTTTGTTAACGAGATGGAATTCGATCGTCTGGGCGTATTCCCTTATTCCCAGGAGGAAGATACTCCCGCAGCCACCATGGAAGATCAGGTGCCGCAGGAGGTCAAGGAATTTCGCAGGGATGAACTGATGGAACTGCAGCAGGCCATCGCTTTTGACAAAGCGGAGGATATGGTAGGTCGTATCCTGACTGTAATGATCGAGGGCAAGGTAGCGGACGAAGAGACCTATGTCGCAAGAACCTACAGAGATGCCCCTAATGTGGATGGCTATCTGTTTGTAAATACTTCAGCGAATCTGATGACCGGAGATTTGGTCAAGGTTCTGGTCACCGATTCCAATGAATATGATCTGATAGGAGAGATATACCATGAGTAAGATGAATCTGCCTAACAAGCTGACTATTTTCCGTGTGATCCTGATCGTGCCGTTTATTATCCTGTTGCTGGGAGGCCAGGCCGGATGGTTCGGCGATAATACCTTCGTGACGGATATGATCGCGTTGGCTATCTTCATCATCGCCAGTCTGACGGATCTGATCGACGGTAAGATCGCCAGAAAATACAATCTGATCACAGATTTCGGAAAGTTCATGGATCCCCTGGCGGATAAGCTGTTAGTATGTTCCGCCATGATCGCACTGATCGAGATGAACCGCATCCCTTCCTGGGTGGTCATCATCATTATTGCCAGAGAGTTCATCATCAGCGGCTTCCGCCTGATCGCTTCCGACAACGGTGTAGTCATCGCCGCAAGCTACTGGGGCAAGTTCAAGACCACCTTCCAGATGGTTATGATCTGTCTGATGATCGCCAACTTCCCGCAGTTACAGATCCTCACCGATATTATTATGTGGATCGCACTGATCCTCACCGTAGTATCTCTGATCGATTATCTCGTGAAGAACAAAGACGTTATGAAAGATACGAAGTAAATAGAAAGTTACGCGAGCAATGAGCCGCGCATAGGCATAGTGAAGACAGCGATGGGCGCTTGCGCACAATTCGCTGTCTTTACTTATGCCGAGATGCGGCGAACGCCGCGATATGAAATAAGATTGGCAGCGTTCCTTGCTGACAATCTTATGAATAGCGTGGCTCATTGCGGATGGTAGTTTCAAATCCACGAACGTCCACAGCAAACGGAACATCCTTCCGCGGTGGGCATCGCGGCATTTATTATAGCCTACGTTACGAAATGCCTTGTAATCTACATTTTTTCTCTGTTGAGCCCCGGAAGTTTCCGACAAGCGGGGCGTAATCCGTGTTTTTTCTCTGCTGAGCCCCGGAAGTTCCTGACAAGCGGGGCGTAATCCATGTTTTTTCTCTGTTGAGCCCCGGAGGTTTCCGACAAGCGGGGCGTAATTCGTGTTTTTTCTCTGCTGAGACCCGGAGGTTTCCGACAAGCGGGGCGTAATTCGTGTTTTTTCTCTGCTGAGCCCCGGAAGTTTCCGACAAGCGGGGCGTAATCTACATTTTTCTTCTACTATGTCCCGAAGATAAAACCCTCCGCAATAAGCCACGCTATTCATAAGATTGTCAGCATAAAACGCTGCCAATCTTATTTCATATCGCGGCGTTCGCCGCATCTCGGCATAAGTAAAGACAGCGAATCATGCGCGAGCGCCCATCGCTGTCTTCACTATGCCTATGCGCGGCTCATTGCTCGCGTAACCTTCCAGTTACCGTAAAAAGCCGTCTCACATTTTTGTGAAGCGGCTTTTTTAGTGCGCCCGACGGAGCAGGTTGCTAATCGGTTATTTTTTACTATTTAGTCTGCATTCAGCTGTCCGAGGATCTCGTCTACCATATCCTGGGTAGTCTTAACATAATTGTCCATAGCGGCATCTACATCTCCGCCCTTTACAACAACCTCGGCGATGACTACATTCTTAGCATCATTGATCGTACCGCCGTAGTTGGTAATACCGTCACAGGAAGCAGAGTGGGGAGCGTCTACGCTGTGTTCGGAGAAGAACTCGTTACATTCCTTGGTCAGATCGGTAGCGGATTCAAAACCATTCTCTAAGGAGCAGATCATGGAAGAAGGATCGATAGCATTCTTTTTCCATAATGCACTGGGATCGGAAGGATTCAGACGCAGATGGAACTCACCGTCTTTGTATTCATAGGTCTTGGCATTGTCAGTACCCTCACCGGTAACAATAGTCTCAGCCTCAGTAGACCAATGGTAGCCTTCTGCACCGTATACCCACAGGGTCTGTACAGTACCGCCATCGAACATGGTCTCGAAGACTGCATCGAAGATTGCCTGCTCTCTGGAATCATCGCCGTCACCGTCATCAATGATGCAGTATACAGGAGATTCTCTGTTCAGGTAGCCATCCATTTCAGCGATGGGGACCAGTCTTGCCAGTCCGGAATCTACACCGTTCTTATCCATGTTGTTAACCAGGTTATCGTTCCAGTAACCGGACCAGTAGGTGAAAGCACCGAAGGAACCGGACTGATCGGAAGACCACCATTTTTCACGGACATCCTTGGTACCCATGGTCAGGGATTCGGGATCGATGACACCGTCTGCGTAAGCCTGCTGTAAACGAAGCAGAGCATCCTTGGTCTCCTGGGTGTTGAAACCGTCATACCATACACCATTTTCATCATAGGTGAAGCTGGGGTATGCGTTCTGCCAGAACTGAGGCAGATAGTTGGTGTAAGGAGCCTCGGAACCGATAAAGCCTGCTGCAGCTACGCCGTAGGTATCGTTCTTGCCATTGCCGTCAGGATCCTGTTCGGTGAATGCCTTTAACATTGCATAGTAGGAATCCCAGTCGGTAATGTCCTCAGCCTTCATGCCGACAGCATCCAGCCATGCCTGCTTTACATAAGTGATACAACCGCCGCCGAGACCGGTGGACAGACCATACTGTTTGCCGTCGATGCGGACATTCTCGTTTACTGCGGGCAGTACCATGTGGCTGTGGAACTTTGCATTATCATAAGCAGCTGTCATATCCCACAGAAGACCTGTTTTTGCATATTCTGCATACTGACCGGCATTCAGCAGAATGACATCGGGGTAATCACCGCTGGCAAACAGACGGCCAACGCCATCTACATAGCTGGAATGGTCTAACTGCTGGATATTCAGACTGATGGGATGACCAAGTGCTTCACTGACAGCAGCGTCCCACTGCTCAATGAACTTGTCCTGATAAGCATCTACAGAGGCATTGAAAGTACCATCTACAACGATGGTAACCTTATCCAGTACATAACTGTCATCGGAAGAAGCGGTGCTTTCGGCAGCGGCGGTAGTGCTTCCGCTATCGGTGGTGGATGCTGCGGGAGTATCGGAACCCTGACTTCCGCAGGCGGTGAGTGCAGTCAGCATGGAAACTGACAGCAACAGGCTTAAGATCTTGTTTCTTTTCATTGTAATCCTCCTTGTTTTCCGAAGGAAAATCCGAGCCCCTATGGCGAGGAGAGGATTTATCCTCCTTGTTTTCCGAAGGAAAATCCGAACCCCTATGGCGAGGAGAGGATTTATCCTCCTTGTTTTAAAAATACATCTCTCTATAGCAAATGGTTTACCACCATAATGCTCATTATAAAGTGACCGCGAATACCTGGCCTCTGTTGCCTGTATAGATCTTCTGATCTTCTTCTGTGAAGTCCGGCTGGGAAAATCCCAGATAAAGTGTAGCAGAAGTGCCATCAAATACTCTGTTGCCGGAATTGTCTACCGTGGTAAAGGCCATGGGCGGAATGGTGATCCGGAATTCTTTGCTTTCTCCGGCATCCAGACGGATCCGTTCGAACGCAGCCAGCTTGTGGTTGGGAACTTCGTTGGAAGAACCGTTTACATGGACATATACCTGTAAAACATCACTTAAGTCACGATCCGTGGGATTCTGGCAATGTATTGTGATTTGTGCGGAAGGAATCTCCTTCGTGTAATCAACTTCAGTTACTTTTGCTTCTGTGATCTGTAATTCTCCGTAGGTGAGTCCGAAACCAAAAGGCTTCCAGGGTCTGCCTTCAAAATAACGGTAAGTGCGTCCGGTCATATGATAATCGGTAATGTCTGGCAGCGGTCCGTCATTATAATAGAAGGTAAGGGGTAGCTTGCCGCCGGGAGATACTTTGCCGAACAGGATGTCTGCAATGGCCCGTCCGCCTTCTCCGCCAGGATACCAGGCATGCAGTATTGCAGGCACCTGATCTTCGTAAGCGGACAGATCGATGGGGCTTCCGGCCAGATCAATCAGAATCACCGGAGTACCGGTAGCGATGACCTGTTCTACCAGATCCCTCTGGATCTTGGGAAGCAGCAGATCTGGCTTGTCTCCACTGGCAAATGCATTACCCACATCTCCCTGTTCTCCTTCCAGTGTGGAGTCGAGACCGACACATACAATGGCGAGGTCACAGGATTCTGCCAATGCCACAGCTTCGGGGATACGGTAGTTCTGGAATACCTTTCGTACGGAAGGGTCATCATAGAGCAGACATCCCTCTGCATAATTGACATCCCAGCCGGTATCCTCGCAGATTCTTGTAATTCCTTCCACTACAGTGATGGAACGGGGCGGGGTACCGTTGTAGTTACCAACCAGTGCGGCATGACTGTCGGCATTGGGGCCGATGACAGCCATGCGTTTGTTATTTTTCAAGGACAGAGGCAGTGTACCGTCATTTTTCAACAGAACACAGCTTTCCACAGCGGCCTGATAAGCCAGTTCCCGATGTTCTTTACAGCCCACCACATTGTAGGGTATTTCGTCCAGGGAACTGTGATCGAAGAGTCCTAACAGGTATCTGGTGGTGAAAAGACGTTCTGCACTGCGGCGGATTTCTTCTTCGGTTACCTTTCCCTGTTTATATGCCTGTAAAATATATTCATAGGTACAGCCGCAGTTTAAATCACAACCCTTTTCCAGGGCAAGAGCGGCGGAATCCTCCGGAAATGCAGTTACATGATGTCCCTCGTGGAAATCACGGATCGCCCAGCAGTCGGAAACGTAATGTCCTTCAAAATGCCATTTGTCGCGAAGCACCTCCTCCATAAGATAGGAGTGAGCACAGCAGGGTTCCTCGTTGGTACGGTTATAAGCACCCATGACAGCTTCCACATCAGCCTGTGTCACCAGAGCTTCAAAAGCGGGAAGATAAGTTTCCCACAGATCCTTCTTCGTAGCTTTGGCGTCGAAACTGTGACGCAGAGCCTCGGGACCGGAATGCACCGCAAAATGTTTGGCACAGGCGGCAGTGGTCAGGTAACCGTCTCTTTTGGTCTGTAATCCTTCCACAAAGGCACAGCCAAGGGAAGCGGTAAGTACGGGATCTTCTCCGTAGGTCTCCTGGCCTCTTCCCCAGCGGGGATCACGGAAGATATTGATATTGGGAGACCACATGGTCACACCTTTGTACCGGGTGCGGTCTCCGAGGCGGGAATAAGCGTTATATTTTGCCCGGGCTTCCAAAGCGATGGAACCGGCGATTTTCTGTAATAATTCACGGTCAAAAGTTGCACCCAGGCCAATCGCCTGCGGATAACAGGTGGCAGTACCGGCTCTGGCAACACCATGAAGGGCTTCACTCCACCAGTCATAGGCGGGAATGCCCAGACGTGGAATCGCGGGAGACGAGTGTAACAGCTGGGAAGCAGCTTCTTCTATTGTCATTTGTGCTACCAGTGCGGTAGCTTTTTCTCTGGCTTCTGTACGATTCATAATATATCTCACTTTTTGTTTTTTAAATTGGAACTGCTTTCATTTAAGCTTATTGTAAGTGAAAAAAGTGTGGACTGCACGACAAAAAGAAATTACATATGGGACAAAAATTGCTATTTTTAACAAAACAGGTAGAAATTCGGGACGGAATATGGTATGTAGAATACAGAGAGCTTTAAATTTTGTGCCTGCGGCCCAAAGTTTGCAGACTGTGAAAGGTATGGGGATTGGTATGAACACAGTAAAACCGTTTTATGAGAGCCGGAAAAAGGTCTATGACTGTCATGTCTGGTGGCACCCGAACTTCCCGTTTCATCTGCATAAACATATGGAATTCGTCCATGTGACGGAAGGGGAGATGGATGCCACGGTAGCTGGTGTGAATTATCATCTGATTACAGGAGACTGTCTGATGATCTACCCGAACCAGATCCATTCCTACAGTTCTGTGGGAGAGGTGGGAATGCTTCTGATCATTGCAGATATGGATTCCATCGGGGAATTTCAGGAAGAACTTACCTATTATGATATGGAGTCTCCCTGTTTTCAGAAAAGTATGCTCAGCCGTTACGGACAGATGGTACTGGACATTCTGGCAGATATTGGTCTGCATAAGGAACTGCGGCCATTTCGGCAGGACAAGGGACTTCTGATGGCACTGTTGGCGGATATGTATGAAAATATTCCAGTGATCAAAAAGGACAAGCCTTCGGATCTGAATATCACGCAGAAGCTTTTGCAATATATCAACGACAATATCACCGGGGAACTGACGGCACAGAAGGTGGCAAAAGAGTTGGGTATTAGTCCGTATTATCTGTCCCATATTTTTTCCTCCCAGTTAAATATCTCTTTTCCTTCCTATGTAGCGCAGCAGCGGATGATCCTGGCCTGCAATCTGTTGAAGGACAGCAGAAAGACGGTGACAGAGATCAGTTACGAATGCGGATTTCCTAATATGCGGACCTTCCACCGCTGTTTTCAGAAAAGGTATGAATGCACCCCTACTCAGTGGCGGGAGCGGAGCCACAAGGGAACGGATGAAAAAATACGACACCAGCTCTGGAATCAGGAAAAAGTGGAAAGTGAAAATTCTCTGGAGTAAAATATTTCCTTTTCTCCGCCCGAGAAGTGTAGTATACTGTCTGTGGGAAAGATATAGGACAAGTGACAGCGAAAGGCGGTAAAGATATGACAGCGGAGATCATCTGTGTAGGTACCGAATTATTACTGGGGAACATTGTGAATACGAATGCAGCTTATCTGGCGGAAAAGCTGGCGGGAGCCGGACTGGACTGTTACTACCAGACAGTGGTGGGAGATAATGTGGAGAGACTGGCAGGTGTGTTGAAATGTGCCATGGAGCGTTCGGATGTGATCCTGTTATCTGGTGGACTGGGACCCACGGAGGATGATCTGACCAAGGAGACTGTGGCGGAAGTCTGTGGAAAGAATCTCTCGGTGGATGATCACAGCATGGAGCGCATTGCCGAATTTTTCGCAGTCAGAGATATTCAGCCCACGGAGAACAACTGGAAACAGGCCATGGTGCCAGAGGGAGCGAAGGTGCTGGACAATGATAATGGAACAGCGCCGGGCATTATTCTGGAGACGGAGAAGAACCGTATTGTGTTGCTGCCGGGCCCCCCTGCGGAACTGGTTCCCATGTTCGAACAGCAGGTGCTTCCTTATCTGGATACACTGACTCCCGGGGTGATCTGTTCTCAGATGGTAAAGCTTTGTGGTGTGCCGGAGAGCCAGGTGGAGGATACCCTGAAGGATCTGATCGACGGACAGACCAATCCTACGATAGCTACCTATGCCAAGACGGGAGAAGTACATATCCGTGTCACCGCTTCCGGGGAAGATACCAAGGCAGCTGGAAAAGCCATTAAACCTGTGGTGAAGGAACTGAAATCCCGTTTCGGAGCGGATATTTACAGTACCAAGGCGGAGACTACCCTGGAGATGGCGGTAGCAGATCTGCTGATGGCCAATGATCTGACGGTGACAACCGCGGAATCCTGTACCGGCGGCATGATCGCGGCAAGGATCATCAATGTCCCCGGGGTATCGGAGTGCTACAAGGCCGGACTGGTGACTTATTCCAATAAGGCAAAACGGAAATTCCTGGGAGTGCGTAAGAGCACGCTGGACAAATACGGTGCCGTCAGCAGCAAGACTGCCTCAGAGATGGCAAAAGGAGCCGCACTGTTAATGAAATCGGATGTGGCTGTGGCAGTGACCGGAATTGCGGGACCGGACGGCGGAACCGAGGAAAAGCCGGTAGGACTGGTATATATCGGATGCAGCGTAAAGGGAGAAGTTACGGTGAAAGAGTATCATTTCTCCGGAACCCGCAGCCAGATCAGAGAGGCAACTACCTCTGCAGCACTGATTCTTATGCGCAGCTGTATTCTGAAATACTTCAGTAAAGTTACTTTTGGTAAAAAGTAACAGAAAAATATTTTGTGAGATACCCTCAAAACGAAGGGGTAAAAAATTGTAGATAGTGACGAAAACACAGGAAATGTATCATGCGTCCTTGCGGGAAGCGGGGATGTGTGATACATTCTTTTTGTATCTTTTATCTCTGATTATCGACAGACATTTCAGGATGTTCAGGCATTCGCCAAAATTTCAGACGATCATCGGAACGAAAAAATAAGGGGGAATGCTTATGAGGGAGCTTTAATGTACACAAAATATGTATAATAAAAATAGACATTGACAAACACGAACAAATGTTTTATCCTAAATAAAAAGCAGAACATTTGTTCCTTGAACAAAAAGGAGATTGACATGGAAAAAGACGATAAGCTTAAAGCATTGGATGCGGCGCTGAGCCAGATCGAGAAGCAGTACGGAAAGGGCGCGGTAATGAAGCTGGGAGATCCCACGGCACAGATGAATGTGGAGACCATCCCCACCGGTTCTTTAAGTTTGGATATAGCGTTAGGACTGGGCGGTATTCCCAAGGGAAGAATCATTGAGATCTACGGACCGGAATCCAGTGGTAAGACCACCGTTACCTTACATATGATCGCAGAAGTACAGAAAAGAGGCGGTATTGCCGGATTCATCGATGCGGAGCATGCTCTGGATCCTGTTTATGCGAAGAACATCGGCGTAGATATTGACAACCTGTACATTTCCCAGCCGGATAACGGTGAGCAGGCACTGGAGATCACGGAGACCATGGTACGCTCCGGAGCCATTGACATTATCGTAGTGGACTCCGTAGCCGCACTGGTACCCAAGGCCGAGATTGACGGTGATATGGGAGACAGCCATGTAGGTTTACAGGCACGACTGATGTCCCAGGCGCTGCGCAAGCTGACCGCTGTGATCAGCAAGTCCAACTGTACGGTTATCTTTATCAACCAGCTGCGTGAGAAGGTAGGTGTAATGTTCGGTAATCCTGAGACCACTACTGGCGGACGTGCGCTGAAGTTCTATTCTTCTGTACGACTGGATGTCAGAAGGATCGAAGCTCTGAAGCAGGGCGGTGAAGTGATCGGTAACCGTACCCGTGTCAAAGTCGTTAAGAATAAGATTGCACCTCCTTTCAAGGAAGCAGAGTTTGATATCATGTTCGGTGAAGGTATTTCCATGGTAGGAGACATTCTGGATCTGGCAGCCAGCTGTGACGTTGTGGCAAAGTCCGGTGCCTGGTATGCCTACGAGGGCAACAAGATCGGACAAGGCCGTGAGAATGCCAAGCAGTATTTAAAAGACAATCCCGCCATCTGCGATGAGATTGCCGAGAAGGTCAGAGAGCATTACGGACTAAAGGCAGATGTCACTGCCGCAGCAGAGAAGGAAGAGTAGATCCATGCTGGTAACACAGGTTACGGAACTTTCCAAATCGAGAAGCAAAGTATATATTGATCAGGAATTCGCCTTTGTATTGTACAAAGGCGAATTGCGTCTTTACCATATAAAGGAAGGACAGCAATTAAGCGAGGAAGACTATCGGACTATCATGCAGGAGGTACTTCCCAAGCGGGCGAAGCTTCGTGCCATGAACCTGTTGCAGGGAAGAGAATATACGACGGCACAGCTGCGGACAAAATTACAGCAGGGCTTTTATCCGACGGAGATTATAGAGCAGGCTATCGCTTATGTGGCGGGCTTTCATTATATCGATGATCTGCGATATGCCGTGGATTATATTACTTATCACGAGGACAGCCGCAGCAGGCGGCGGATCGAACAGGATCTGCAGGGCAAGGGAATCCCGGCAGCTACCATGGAAGAGGCCTGGCAGGTCTGGCGGGAGAAGGGCGGAGAGCAGGACGAACAGAGTATGATCCGTGAACTGCTTCATAAGAAGCATTATGATCCGGAAGCAGAGACAGACTGGAAGGAACGCCAGAAGATCTACGCATTTCTGGTCAGAAAGGGATTCTCCGCAGAAGCTATCCGCAAGGCCATCGGTGGCATGCATAGCGATGATTTCTGAGAATACCGGATGACGCATAACAGCAAGAAATAATGCACAAAGATTGTTTTGATATAGGAACTATTTTTGGACTAATTGCGACTTGTACTTGACATGGGTGTAATTTCAGTTTACACTAATACTGTTGTGAATTGCTTGTTAGAATGTACATAAATTGCATTCTATTATGAACGATAATTTGTATTATCGGAGCAAAATGTACAATGAAAATTTCATAAGGAGGTGCTCCTGTAGTGGACACTAATATTGTAATAGTATTAGTGGTTTCTGTTATTGCCATTATAGCTGCAGTGCTGATCACAGCAAAGGTTACCACGAACCGTCTGAAGAAGAACGCGGAGGGAACCATCGGCAACGCAGAGGAGAAGGCAAGAGAGATTATTGATGAAGCTCTGAAGACTGCAGAGAACAAAAAGCGCGAATCACTCCTGGAAGTCAAGGAAGAGTCCATTCGTACCAAGAATGAACTGGACAAAGAAATCAAGGAACGTAGAGCGGAAGCCCAGCGGTATGAGCGCAGAGTTCAGCAGAAAGAAGAGAACATCGATAAGAAAGCAGATGCCATAGAGAAGCGCGAGGCAAGTTTAGCATCCAGAGAAGAATCCCTCAATCGCATGAAGGAAGAAGTCTCCAGACTGAATGAGCAGCGTGTGCAGGAACTGGAACGAATTTCAGGATTAACCTCTGAACAAGCAAAAGACTACTTATTGAAAATTGTTGAAGATGAAGTGAAACATGAATCGGCCGTGATGATCAAGGAAATGGAGAGTCGGGCCAAAGAAGAAGCAGACAAAAAGGCAAAGGAATATGTGGTTAACGCTATACAGAGATGTGCAGCAGACCATGTCTCTGAGACTACAATTTCCGTTGTACAGTTACCGAATGACGAAATGAAGGGACGTATCATCGGACGTGAGGGACGTAACATCCGTACCCTTGAGACCATGACAGGTGTAGATCTGATCATAGATGATACACCGGAAGCAGTAATCCTGTCCGGATTTGATCCGATTCGTCGTGAGGTAGCGAGAATTGCGCTGGAGAAGCTGATTGTGGACGGACGTATCCATCCGGCCAGAATCGAAGAGATGGTAGAGAAGGCGCAGAAGGAAGTCGAAGTAATGATCAAGGAAGAGGGAGAAGCCGCAACTCTGGAGGTTGGTGTACATGGCATTCATCCCGAACTGGTAAGATTACTCGGTAAGATGAAATTCCGTACCAGCTATGGTCAGAACGCATTAAAGCATTCCATCGAGGTTGCACAGTTGTCAGGTCTTCTGGCAGCGGAGCTGGGACTGGATGTGAGACTTGCCAAGAGAGCGGGACTGCTGCATGATATCGGTAAGGCAGTAGACCACGAGATGGAAGGTTCCCATATTCAGCTGGGTGCTGAACTGTGTCGGAAATATAAAGAGAACGCTACGGTTATCAATGCCGTGGAATCTCACCATGGCGATGTAGAGCCTACTTCCCTGATTGCATGTATTGTACAAGCTGCTGATACAATATCCGCTGCAAGACCGGGAGCTAGAAGGGAAACACTGGAAACCTATACTAGCAGATTAAGACAGTTAGAAGATATCACAAACAATTTCAAAGGTGTAGATAAATCTTTTGCTATTCAGGCAGGTCGTGAAGTTCGTGTTATGGTAGTGCCCGAGCAGATTTCAGATGCCGATATGGTATTGTTGGCAAGAGATATTTCCAAGCAGATCGAAGCTGAATTGGAATATCCCGGACAGATCAAGGTAAATGTGATCCGTGAGAGCCGCGTAATTGATTACGCCAAATAACTGACCAGTCAGAAATGACAATTTCATACGAAGTAAGAAAAGCTGTTGTGCTGTTAAAGCACAGCAGCTTTTTTGATAAAATTTTCGAAAAAAGGTATTGTACAAAGAACTTTCTTATAGTATGATATTCGAAGTGTATGATTGTATACGATTATCCAACGTCCACAGAAGAAAGCGTATTCCCTATGGGAAAAAACGAGAAAGGTATGGTACGAAATGAAAGCATATCAGGAATTATCCAAGGAAGAACTTTTAACATTGAAGGCAGAGCTGAACGCTGCATATGAAGATGCAAAAGGCAAAGGCCTGAAACTGGATATGTCCAGAGGAAAACCGGCAGTTAACCAGCTGGATATGACAATGGATTATCTCGATGTTGTAAATTCTCAGAGCGCTATGAAGGCTGAGGATGGAATGGATGTTCGAAATTATGGTGGCCTGGACGGTATTCCTGAGGCAAAGAAACTGATCGCTGACATTCTGGAAGTGAAGCCGGAAAATGTGATCGTTTGTGGCAATGCCAGCCTGACCATCATGTATGATACCGTATCCCGGGCTATGACCCATGGCATCTTAGGCAATACCCCCTGGTGTAAGCTGGATCATGTAAAGTTCCTGTGTCCCGTACCCGGATATGACAGACATTTTGGAATCACAGAGCATTTCGGAATCGAAATGATCAATGTGCCCATGACACCCGAAGGACCGGATATGGATCTGGTAGAGAAGCTGGTGTCTGAAGATCCTGCCATCAAGGGTATCTGGTGTGTACCGAAATACTCCAACCCTCAGGGCTATTCCTACTCCGATGAGACTGTAAGACGTTTCGCAGCATTGCAGCCTGCCGCACCGGATTTCCGTATTTTCTGGGATAATGCCTATGCCATCCATCATTTATATGATGACAGACAGGACCAGCTGTTAGAGATTCTTTCCGAGTGTGAGAAAGCAGGACATCCGGACATGGTATTCGAGTTCTGTTCCACCTCCAAGGTAACCTTCGCAGGAGCCGGCATTGCGGCTATTGCATCTTCCAAGGCAAACCTGGATGATATGCGCAAGTCCATGACGATCCAGACGATTGGTTATGATAAGATCAACCAGTTACGCCATGTACGTTATTTCAAGGATATCAATGGTGTACGTGAACATATGAAGAAGCACGCAGCGATCATGCGTCCCAAGTTCGAGGCTGTACTGCAAGTGCTGGAGAATGAGTTGGGAGGCTTAGGCATCGGTACCTGGACTAAGCCCAACGGTGGATATTTCATCTCCTTTGATGCCCTGGAAGGCTGTGCCAAGGCTATCGTGGCAAAGTGTAAGGAAGCAGGCGTGACTCTGACCGGAGCAGGCGCTACTTTCCCCTACAAGAAGGATCCCAAGGACTCCAATATCCGTATTGCGCCTTCCTTCCCCACACCGGAGGAGATGGCAATGGCTACGGATCTGTTCGTACTCTGCGTCAAGATGGTGAGCGTAGATAAATTACTGGAAAACAGGTAAGTATTCGATTTGGATGAGAAGGGATGATAAGTCATGGAAGAATTCAAGCGTATCAGCCGTGATCTGGTAGCAAAGGGTGCTATTATCGACTATTATCAGGATACCATGCAGATTCCCAACGGTAATATAGCAAAATGGGATCTGATCGACCATAAAGGGGCGGCTGCAGTAGTAGCCGTGAGAGAAGACGGTAAGCTTCTGATGGTGCGTCAGTACCGCAATGCCCTGGAGCGTGAGACGTTAGAGATCCCGGCAGGCGGACTGAACGGGAGAGAAGAGCCCACGGATCAGGCAGCTATGCGGGAATTGCAGGAAGAGACCGGGTATCATACTGACCATGTGGAACTGTTGACCTCTATTTATACCACAGTGGCATTCTGCAATGAGAAGATCGATATTTATCTGGCCAGAGGACTGAAAGACAGAGGAAACCAGCATCTGGATGAAGATGAATTCATCAATGTAGAGGCTTATTCCGTAGAAGAATTAAAGCAGATGATCTACGACTGCAGGATCCAGGATGCCAAGACAATCTGCGGCATTTTAACTTACGCATCCAAATACCTGAGTGAGTAATTCCGTTACAGACAAAAAAGCAGTCACGACCGGTTGCTACATAATGATTTTAGGGAACCCCATCCAGACAGGCAGTACCTGTCCGGATGGACTTTTCTTTCTTTTCTGAAAGACGAATAAGAAAGCATGATTTTCCATGTTGTCCGCATATATTACTAACAACGCCTGACGGGAGACGAAAATATATGAAATGGAACAGATCCATGTTGCCTGCGGGAAAACTCCCGCTGCACTTTTTGTTTTTGACGGGATTTGTGGTGGGATTGTTTGCGGTGTATTTCGGACGGGGAATTCTGTTAAACCGTGCGGGAATGCTGGATGAGGACACGTTATATCGCATGAAATATATGACCGTGGACAGCAGTATCCTGTTCTGGTACGTGCTGTGCAAAAGATGTCGGAATTTTCTGGTGCTTATTATCATGGCAACGACTTATCTGGGATGGATTTTCTGCGGAGGAGTCACCGTAAAATACGGATTCTCTGTGGGCTTTTTTCTGAGTACGGCAGTGTTTAGGTATGGAATCAAGGGGATCCTTCTGGGGATCGTGAGCATCTTTCCTCATTATCTGTGTTACCTGCCGGCTATGATCCTGTTACTCAGATGGTGTGAAGATATGCACCGGAGTATTTATTTTTACCATCACACAACCGGGCAGGGAAAAAAATCCCTGCCCGGCAGATTGGGAAAACTGGCGCTCATATGGATCGCACTGGTCTTCGGATGTTTATTGGAATGTTTTGTGAATCCTGCGTTATTAAAAGGATTCCTGCAGTTTTTTTGAAACTGTTTTAACGATTCAGCACCCCATTTGCAAAATCGTTCTTTTTATTCGTACTCAGCGATATCGTAGATCAGACGCTCACTGTCTTCCCAGCCCAGACAGGGATCGGTGATGGACTTGCCGTAGCAGCCGGCACCCACCTTCTGGTTGCCTTCCTCGATGTAGCTCTCGATCATGACGCCCTTGACCAGCTTGTGCAGATCGGGGCTGAGTTTACGGCTGTGCATGACTTCTTTGGTGATTCGGATCTGTTCCCTGAACTGCTTGTTGGAGTTGGAATGGTTCGCATCGATCACGCAGGCAGGATTCTTCAGATCCATTTTTTCATACATATCCCACAGACGGATCAGATCCTCGTAATGGTAGTTGGGGATATTGGCACCGTGCTTGTTGGTAGCACCGCGCAGTACGGTGTGTGCCAGATCGTTGCCGTGGGTATTCACCTCCCATCCGGTATAGATGAAGGAGTGGGGGTGCTGTGCCGCATATACGGAGTTCAGCATTACGGAGAAATCTCCGCTGGTAGGATTCTTCATACCGGCAGCTACATCGAAGCCGCTGACGGTCAGACGATGCTGCTGATCCTCTACGGAACGGGCACCGATGGCCACATAGGAGAGGATATCGGATACATAACCCCAGTTCTCCGGGTATAACATTTCATCTGCGGCAGTGAGACCGGTCTCTTTGATAGCGCGGATGTGCATTTTACGCATGGCCATCAGACCTGCCAGGAAATCCGGTTTCTTCTCGGGATCGGGCTGGCTGGTGATACCCTTGTAGCCTTCGCCGGTGGTGCGGGGCTTGTTGGTGTAGATTCTGGGCACCAGGATCAGCTTGTCCTTAACTTTCTCATTCACTTTGGCAAGACGATTGACGTAATCACATACGGAATCTTCGTTATCGGCGGAGCAGGGCCCGATAATCACCAGAAACTTATTGCTTTTGCCGGTGAGAACGTCACGGATCTCTGCGTCTCTTGCTTCCTTGATCCTGACTAATTCTGCCGGAAGGGGCAGCTCCTTGCGGATCTCCGCAGGAGTGGGCAGTTTTTTGATAAATTCGAAACTCATGGTATTCCATCGTGCGCAGGGCACGTCCTTTCTGCTAAATGTCATTGCTCATTATAGCCCAGATCGTGCGAGGATGCAAGAGAATTTAGCGATTTAAAGCGAAAAAGAGAAATGGAACGGATAAATTGCTGTGCTAAAGCGTTAATTTGGAAAATTATATTGACAGGTATACGGGTTTGCCATAAAGTAAAAATGTATCTGAAATGTTACAAAAAAAGTACGAGAGAGGGCAAAATTATGTACGGAACAATTTGGGCATTGCTGCCGCCTGTGGTGGCAATCGTATTGGCACTGATCACAAAAGAAGTATATTCGTCACTGTTTATCGGCATTGTTACGGGAGCTTTGATTTATACCGGATTTTCTCCTATTGCAACGCTGGATACGGTGATCAATGAAGGATTTATCAATTCCGTGGCGGATGCATGGAATATCGGTATTTTCATGTTCCTGATCCTGTTGGGCACCATGGTGGCACTGATGAACAAGGCAGGAGGCTCTGCAGCTTTCGGCGAATGGGCGAAAAAGCATGTAAAGACCAGAGCGGGAGCGCTGCTTTCCACCTTTTTATTAGGTGTTCTGATTTTCGTGGATGACTATTTTAACTGTCTGACTGTAGGCTCTGTTATGATGCCGGTAACAGACGGACATAAGATTTCCCGAGCAAAGCTGGCATACATTATTGATGCCACCGCAGCACCCATCTGTATGATCGCACCGATCTCTTCCTGGGCGGCCGCAGTATCCGGTATGGTGGATGAAGGTGTTTATTCCGGTATTGAACTGTTCGTAAGAGCTATTCCTTATAACTATTATTCTCTGTTGACCATCGTATTCGTCATCGGTATGGCGCTGATGGGCTTCGACTACGGCCCCATGGTAAAGCATGAGCGCAATGCCAGAGAAAAGGGTGACCTGTTCACCGAGGGAGAGCGCGTGGTCAATGCAGACAATGCACCCAAAGGTTCCACCAGAGGCAAGGTCTACGATCTGTTGATCCCGGTAATCGTACTGATTGTCTGCTGTGTCATCGGCATGATCTATGTCGGCGGCTTCTTTGAAGGCGTGGGCTTTATCGATGCATTCAGCGCAACGGATGCTTCCGTGGGACTTCCCTGGGGATCTTTGATTGCATTATTATTTGCCATTGTATACTATATGTGCAGAAGACTGGTATCCTTCAAGGAGGCCATGAACTGTCTGACGCAGGGCTTCATTGCCATGGTACCTGCAATGCTGATCCTGACCTTTGCTGTTACCCTGAAGACCATGACCGGTCTGCTGGGTGCGGATGTCTATGTGGCTGGTCTGATGCAGGGAGCATCAGCAGGGCTTACCAATATGCTTCCGGCCATCATTTTCCTTGTAGCATGTTTCTTAGCCTTTGCTTCCGGTACCAGCTGGGGAACCTTCGGTATTCTGATCCCTATCGTTACCGGCGTATTTACCGATCCCACGACCGGAGCTATTGTACCCGGAGCCGAGCATCTGATCATCATCGGCGTGGCTGCATGTCTGGCAGGTGCCGTTATGGGTGACCATTGCTCCCCCATCTCCGATACGACCATTATGGCTTCTGCGGGAGCGCAGTGTAATCATATCAACCATGTATCCACCCAGGTGCCTTATGTGCTGACTGTGGCGGCAATCTCTTTTGTGACTTATATCATTGCCGGTTTTGTACAGAATGTGGTGATCTGTCTGGTGATCGGTATTCTGCTGACACTGGCTACGCTGGTGGTTCTGAAACGTGTCTTCGGTGAGAAGGCTGTCGTACGGAAATAACGTAGGCGCAGGAACGCGACTGTGAGAAAGGAAATATATAGAAATGAAATACGACTATCTGGTGGTCGGCTCCGGATTGTACGGAGCGGTGTTCGCAAAAGAAGCGACTGACAGAGGGAAAAAGGTTCTGGTCATCGATAAACGCCCTAATGTGGCGGGAAACATTTATACGGAAACCGTGGAAGGAATTCATGTCCATAAATACGGTGCCCATATTTTTCACACCAATGATACAAAGGTGTGGAAATACATTACGCGATTTGCGGAGTTCAACCGTTTCACCAATTCTCCGGTGGCCAATTATCACGGAGAGTTGTACTCACTGCCTTTTAACATGTACACTTTTAATAAAATGTGGGGCGTGGTGACTCCCGAAGAAGCTGCGGCCAAGATTGAAGAGCAGCGGCAAACTGCCGGGATCACGGAACCGAAAAATCTGGAGGAACAGGCCATCTCTCTGGTGGGTAAGGATATTTTTGAAAAACTGGTAAAGGGCTACACCGAGAAGCAGTGGGGACGTGACTGTAAAGATCTTCCGGCCTTCATTATCAAACGTCTGCCGGTGCGTCTGACTTTTGACAACAACTATTTCAATGCGTTGTATCAGGGCATTCCCATTGGCGGTTACACGAAGCTGGTGGAACATCTGTTAGAGGGCATTGAGGTACGCCTGAACACAGATTATCTGGAGCAGAAAGAGGAACTGGATAAACTGGCAGAGACTGTTGTCTATACCGGCCCCATCGATGCCTATTTCGGCTACTCTCTGGGAGCACTGGAATATCGTTCCGTCAGGTTCGAGACAGAGGTGCTGGATATTCCCAACTTCCAGGGAAATGCTGCGGTGAATTACACGGATCGTGAGACTCCCTGGACCCGGATCATCGAGCACAAATGGTTCGAGTTTGGCAAGGACGAACAGGGACAGGATCTCCCGAAGACGGTCATCAGCAGAGAGTACAGTTCCGAATGGAAGCCGGGAGATGAGCCTTATTATCCGGTCAATGATGAAAAGAACGGCGCTTTGTATGCAGAGTATAAAAGGCTGGCAGATACGGAAAAGAACGTGATCTTCGGCGGAAGACTGGCGGAATACCGCTACTATGATATGGATGCGGTCATTGCCTCGGCATTGAAGAAGAGCGAAGAAGTATTGTAATGTAACAGATCATAAATGAGGGCAAAAGAAATGCAGTGGCGTGGGTAACGTCACTGCATTTTTTATAGCTGCGCCGTCGGCGCACGTTTTGAAACAACCTTTAGCCGATCTGCGGTTTTGCTTTTCTCTTATTTCGGAACTCTCTGACAGCGATCAGCAGATCATAACGATATACCAGTGTGTACATCACAGCCGCCATGACGAAAGCGGTAAGCACATCAAATACGGAATGCTGTTTGATGAACATGGTTGCCATAATAATGGAGACAGCCAGGATCAGGGAACCGATGCGGATGCCCTTTTTCTTCTCAAAGCATTTGCTGCGGATAATGGCAAAGTGTGCACCCAGAGAATTATATACATGAATGCTGGGCCACAGGTTGGTAGGAGTGTCTGTCCGATACAGAGCGGCTACCATACGGGTGAAGATATTGTCTCTCGGCATAACAGCGGGACGAAGGTGCTGTCCGTTGGGCCACAGGGTGGATACGATCAGGAAAATCGTCATGCCCGTGAAGAGGAAGATACAGGTGCGGTAATAATCCTCTTTGTTCTTGAAAAAGAAATAAATGACCACAGCCGATACATAGGCAAACCACAAAAAGTAAGGGATGACGAACACTTCACAAAAAGGAATATAATCATCCGCCGCCATATGTATGATCCGGTAATGTCCGGTAGTATTTTTCTCCAGCCAGGCGAACCAGGCCATGTAAATAATGCCATATATAATAAGAGGAATGGCATGTTTATATTTCAAATAGAAGATCCGTAATTTTTCCATAAAAACCTCATTTCTCTAAAAACCTATGTTCTAAAATCAATTTTAGTATAGCTATCGGAACAAAAAAATCAAGGCTTTTTTGGAATACTTAAGCATTCTTAAGAAAATCTTTAGAGTGTGTTAAATCTGTTTAAGGTGTGATCATCCGGATGGCACCGGGGAGACATTCCACCCGGAAACCGCGGCTCTTTCTTGTCACTTCTCCGTCTGTATGCACCCACAGAGGAGCGGAAGCTGTTATGGACATCTGTGTGGCGGTATGGGCATTGATGCCTTTGACAAAATAATGTTTGCCGAAAAAGGCAGTGGGCAGGGCCAGCAGAACCAATCCCTTGGAAATATTGCCTACGGAACAGAGATCCAATCCCCCGTCATGATCGACAGCGGGAGGGCAGAACATGAAACCGCCGCCCTCGTAACGGTGACTCATACAGGTCACGAACAGAAAACGGGGGAGTTCTACGGATTCCTTTTTGTCATGTACCTTGTCCTCCAGTGTCAGCGTGCAGGAGACCTTGCGGGCAGTGATCAGCTGTTTTAAGGCGATACCCAGATAGGTCAGCTTTCCTAAGCCGATCCGGTTCATGGTATCCTTGATCCGGGAACTCATGGCTTCCGCACAGACGGCGGCATCAAAGCCGATCCCGCAGCTGACGGCAAAAAGCCTGGATTCTTCCGGCTGGTCTTCGTCCAGATAGGTCAGTCTCCCCAGATCCATGGCTCTGGGAGTATTATTATGAAGGATCAGATTGAGAGCAGCCTTTGGATCCTTGGGAATTCCCAGATCTCGGGCCAGATCATTGCTAGAGCCGGTGGGAATGTAGCCGAGGATGACTTTGGAAGGATCTGCAATGCCCTGAAGGGTCTCGTTTATCGTGCCGTCACCCCCCAGAACGATGAGCGTTAAGTCAGGCTCTGCAGCATGCTCTGCGGTGATCTGTGCGGCCAGCTGTCGGACTTCTCCGGCTTTCCCGGAAAAATAGGTCTGATATTCGGTATTGCCTGCTTTCAGAGCCGGCTCCACCTGTTCGGCCCAGATCTTTGCCCCTCTTCCGGAGCGGGAGGCGGGATTGATAATAATATGATACATGAGAATTCCCCATCTTTCGTAAAGTTGTAACTATTCAGAGCCGGGAAAAATTGCATAAATCCGCAAATCCTGCTTGCATGAATGAGCATAATTTTGAAAATTTTTATGGCGAATGAGGCTCTGAATAGTTATGTTAAAGTTTATTCTAACACACCAGGGGGCTTCTGCCAACATTGTTCATTTTCTATCTTTGCAAATAAAAGGTTCTATGCTATACTAAACCATAAGTTTAGCGAATTAACGTAACATAAGGAGGAATGAGGCATGTATTCATTGGATGAAGTAAAAAAAGTAGATCCCGAAGTGGCACAGGCCATTATTGACGAGGAGAATCGTCAGAACAGTCACATCGAGCTGATCGCATCTGAAAACTGGGTAAGTAAGGCTGTTATGGCAGCTATGGGAAGTCCACTGACCAATAAATATGCGGAAGGATATCCCGGCAAGAGATATTACGGTGGTTGTGAGTGCGTGGATGTCATCGAGAATCTGGCGATCGAACGTGCCAAGAAGCTGTTTGGATGTGATTATGCCAATGTACAGCCCCATTCCGGAGCACAGGCAAATATGGCAGTGCAGTTCGCTGTGCTGAAGCCCGGCGATACCATTATGGGTATGAATCTGGATCACGGCGGACATCTGACCCATGGTTCACCCGTCAATATGTCCGGTAAATATTTCCATGTAGTACCTTACGGCGTGGATGACAACGGTTTCCTGGATTATGACAGAATGAGGGAGCTGGCCCTGGAATGCAGACCCAAGATGATCATTGCAGGTGCTTCTGCATATGCACGTACCATTGATTTCAAAAAGTTCCGTGAAGTGGCGGATGAAGTCGGTGCGGTACTGATGGTAGATATGGCACATATCGCAGGCCTTGTGGCAGCAGGCCTTCATCCCAGTCCCATTCCCTATGCGGATGTAGTGACCACCACCACCCACAAGACACTGCGCGGACCCAGAGGCGGTATGATCCTCTGCAACAAGGAAGCCAACGAGAAATTCAATTTTAATAAAGCTATTTTCCCCGGCATTCAGGGCGGCCCGCTGATGCATGTCATCGCAGCCAAGGCTGTCTGCTTCGAGGAGGCATTAAGCGACGACTTTAAGGTATATCAGAAGAACATTGTGGACAACGCACAGGCATTGTGCAAGGGCCTGATGAGCCGTGACATTAAGATTGTCTCCGGCGGTACCGACAATCATCTGATGCTGGTAGACCTGACCCCTTACGGTCTGACCGGTAAGGCAGTGGAGAAGCTGTTGGATGCAGCTCACATCACCGCCAACAAGAACACCATCCCCAACGATCCCCAGTCTCCGTTCGTGACCAGTGGTATCCGCCTGGGAACCCCTGCGGTAACTTCCAGAGGTCTGAACACCGAGGATATGGATCAGGTGGCAGAGGCCATTGCCATGGTCATCAAGGGCGGCGAGGAACAGGTTCCCGCAGCCAGAGCCATCATTCAGAAATTAACAGACAAATATCCTCTGATCTAGGCAGAAGCTGTTTGCAAAGGTCAGCCCGTACATGTAAATGTGCAGGCTGGCCTTTATTTATGTTGGAGTTGAGTTTATACAGTCGTCGTGTTAAAATGTTGGACGGAATACAAAAGAACAGCAGATAGAGGGAACAGATGAAAAAAGAGAAATGGAAAACCTTTGTGACGGACAGGTGGAAGGTGGCAGCGCCGGGACTGCTGGCAGCTTTTGCTGTCTGTTTTATTTTTTTTATTTATGCACCGTTGGAATTGTATGTTACGAACCAGACAGAATTCTGGTTTGATTTTTATAAGATATTAAAAGCGGTTCTGCAGAATTTTGCACTTTTTTTTGGACTGAATGTGTTGGGAATCCTTTTGGCAGCCTGTATCTCCAAAGTTTTTTGCCGGTTCGTTACGGCAGCGGAACTGGTGGTTTTGCTTACTTTATATGTGCAGGGCAATTTTCTGGTGAATCATATGCCGCCTTTCGACGGCACGGAAATCGTATGGGAGGACTACCGGGGAGAAAATATAAAGACAGCGATAGTGTGTATTCTCATAGCGGCAGCGGTCGTGACCATGGCAAAGCTGCTTGGTGCAAAGAGATTTCAGGGAATCTGTATGGCTGTGAGTGCGGGACTTTCGGGAATCCTCATGATAACGCTTGTGACGATGACTGTGACCACAGGGGCTTACCGGGAGAGAACCACTTATTATGCACTGGAGAACGGACAGTACCGTCTGTCACAGGATCAGAATTTCCTGGTATTGCTGTTGGATGCGGTGGATGCGAAGACTTTTGAAGAAGTGATGGATTCGGATCCGGCCTATACAGAGACATTTGCTGATTTTACTTATTATCCGGATATGGTGGGAGCATATCCCTGGACGGCGTTTTCTGTTCCGTATATCTTATCGGGCAAATGGTATGAAGGAGAAGAATATTATCTGGATTACGCGGCGGCAGCTGTGGATGAATCAGGATTGTTCCGGGAACTGTCTGAGAGGGATTATGACATCGCATTGTATGAGTCTGATCCGTGGGTGACTTCGTATACCTATCAGTTTTCCAATATGGTGGAACTGCAGCATGAGGCGTATGTCTGGAAGTATTTCAGGCGGGCAATCTGCAAGCTGGGCGGCATCCGCTACGCACCGTTTTTCCTAAAGGAATACTGTTATCGGGCCATTGTACAGACGCAGGGGCAGCACAATGCCTTTGTGGACGAGAGCAATCCTCTGTATACCTGGGATCTCAAAGAATTTGCCACACATATGCAGGAAGAAGAGGTGACGTATCAGGAGGGAAAGTGTTTCCGGTATTATCATTTGCAGGGAGGGCATGTTCCTTTCCTGTATGATGCGGATCTGAATGCGGTAGGAGATTCTTCGTATACGGAGACGCTGGAGGCCAATATCAGGGTGATCGGTCAGTTTCTTGATAAGCTGAAACAGTCAGATCTGTATGACAATTCGGTTATTATCGTTATGGCAGATCATGGCTTTGATCCTCAGAATGAGGTCTCGGCATATGACAGACAGAATCCTCTGTTCCTGGTAAAAGGTGTGGGAGAGAGCCATCCGTTACAGACATCGCTTGTTCCTGCAGCTTACGAGGATCTTCAGGATGCATATGTGAGACTGATGGACGGAGCGGCGGGAGATGCGATTTTCCCATATCAGGAGGGAGAAAAAAGAGAACGCCGGTACATTTTTTATGAGAATACAGAACACGTCATGTATGAATGGTTACAGACGGGACCGGCATGGGATTTTAACGCATATCGTGAGACGGGGAACAAATATCCCCGCAAGAATTAGAGACAACCCCTGTTTTGAACTTTTTGGAATTTACAGCAAAAGGTTAAAAATGGGGGTTGTCTTTCATGCTTTACTGTGCTAGAATATCCCTCGGTGAAAAACAAGTGTCCGCACTACAGATACGAACCGGAAGAAAGGATAACATATGGGAGAAACGACCAAGTATTTTGTGGTGAAGCAGAAGGCGATCCCCGAAGTACTGTTAAAGGTAGTGGAAGCAAAGCGGCTTCTGGAGTCAGAGAAGGTTCTGACCATACAGGAAGCGGTTGATGCGGTAGGTATCAGCCGCAGTTCTTTTTATAAGTACAAAGATGATATTTTTCCCTTTCATGACAATTCCCAGGGAACGACCATTACTCTTACTTTTCAGATGGATGATGAACCGGGTATATTGTCGGATGTGCTGAAGATCATCGCAGAGTACCGGGCCAATATCCTGACGATCCATCAGAGTATTCCCATCAACGGAATCGCTTCTCTGACATTGAGTATTCAGGTATTGCAGACCACGGGGGACATTTCCCGGATGATTGAGCAGCTGGAGGGACAGCCCAGTGTACATCATGTAAAAATACTGGCAAAAGAATAAAATTTTTCACACGCAATTTGTGCCTGCGCAAGGTACGAAAGTACCTGAAAGTTTGCAGGCTATGAGAAAGGCAAGGGTTATGATATGATCAACGTTGCAGTATTAGGCTACGGCACCGTGGGCAGCGGTGTGGTGGAAGTTATCGAGAAAAACAAGGACATGGTGAACAAGAAGTCCGCACAGGAACTGGAGGTAAAATACATCCTGGATCTGAGAGATTTCCCCGGAGATCCTTACGAGGACAAAGTCATTCATGATTTCAATACGATCTTACATGACGACAGTGTGACCATTGTCTGTGAGACCATGGGCGGTGTCGGAGCCGCTTATCAGTTCACGAAGCAGGCTCTGGAACGGGGCAAGAGCGTCTGCACCTCCAACAAGGAGCTGGTAGCCAAGCACGGTCCCGAACTGCTGCAGATCGCCAGAGAACATAATTGTAACTATCTGTTCGAAGCCAGTGTGGGCGGCGGTATTCCCATTATCCGTCCGTTGAATTATTCCCTGACAGCAGAGAAGATCGAGGCTATCAACGGTATCTTAAACGGTACTACGAATTATATCTTAAGTAAAATGGAAAAAGAGGGTGCGGACTTTGCTGCGGTTCTGAAGGAAGCGCAGGACAAAGGCTATGCGGAGCGCAATCCGGAAGCGGATGTGGAAGGTTATGATGCCTGCCGTAAGATTGCGATTTTGTCTTCCCTGATGTTCAGTAAAAATGTGGATTCCGAGAAGGTTCCCACCGAAGGTATCACTAAGATCACAGCAGCGGATTTCGAATATGCCAATGCCACAGATCATACCATCAAGCTATTGGGCAGAAGCAGGGCCATTGATGATAATACCGCAGAGGTTATGGTAGCACCGTTTTTACTTTCCAAAGAACATCCGCTTGCCATGGTACATGGTGTATTCAATGCTGTATTTGTCACCGGCAACATGCTGGGAGATTCCATGTATTACGGACGGGGCGCAGGTAAGCTTCCCACCGCCAGCGCGGTAGTATCGGATGTCGTCGACTGTGCAAGACATCAGGGCAAGGTGATCATGTGCTTCTGGGACAAAGAGGAAGTAAAGCTGGCAGACATCGGCGAGGCCGAGAGAAGTTTCTTCATCCGGGCAAAGGCCGGAGCGGAAGATGCGGTTACAGCAGCGTTCCCCGGAGGCCGGATGGTACATCTTAAGGACCGGAAGGAAGACTTCGGATACTTCACACAGAGTATGAAGGAAAAAGATTTTCAGGCAAAATATGAGGCACTGGGCGAGCAGATGCTCGGCAGGATCCGTCTGGTATAAAAGTCGGGGCTTTTGATCCCGACATCATTAAATAGAGTTGAGGAGAAAATGTTATGTCAAAAGTAGTGAAATTCGGTGGAAGTTCTCTGGCAAGCGCAGAGCAGTTCAAAAAAGTAGGAAACATCATCCGGGCAGATAAGGAGAGAAAATATGTGGTACCTTCCGCACCGGGGAAAAGATTTTCCGATGACACCAAGGTAACGGATATGTTGTATGCCTGCTATGATCTGGCAGATCAGGGCAAGAGCTTCAAGGCAGAGCTGGATGCTATCGAAGCCCGTTATCAGGAGATCATCGACGGACTGCAGCTGGATCTGGATCTTGTCGATGAGTTCAAGACTATTGAGAAGAACTTTAAGGCAAAGGCCGGCAGCAATTACGCGGCTTCCCGTGGTGAATATCTGAACGGTATTATCATGGCAAATTATCTGGGCTATGATTTCATTGATGCGGCAACCGTCATCTTCTTCGATGAGAACGGCGAATTTGACGCAACAAAGACCAATGAAGTACTGCGTGCCAGACTGGCAGAGAGCAAGGAAGCAGTTGTACCCGGCTTCTACGGTGCCATGCCCGACGGAACGGTGAAGACTTTCTCCAGAGGTGGTTCCGACATCACCGGTTCCATCGTGGCCAAGGCTGCCAAAGCGGATGTCTATGAGAACTGGACCGATGTATCCGGTTTCCTGATTGCGGATCCCCGCATCATTGATCATCCCGAGGCTATTGAGACTATCACCTATCGTGAACTTCGCGAGCTGGCCTATATGGGTGCTACCGTTCTTCATGAGGATGCCATTTTCCCGGTACGTCAGGAAGGTATCCCTATCAATATCCGCAATACAAACGCTCCCGAGGACAATGGTACCTGGATCGTGGGAAGCACCTGTCAGAAGTCCAAATACGTGATCACCGGTATCGCCGGCAAGAAGGGCTTCTGCTCCGTCAATATTGAAAAAGATATGATGAACTCCGAGATCGGTTTCGGCAGAAAGGTATTGCAGGCATTTGAAGAAAATGGTATTTCCTTCGAGCATGTTCCCTCCGGCATTGATACCATGACGGTATTCGTACATCAGGATGAGTTCATGCACAAGGAACAGAAGGTAGTGGCAGGCATCCACAGACTGGCCAATCCCGACACCATTGACATCGAATCCGACCTGGCATTGATCGCTGTCGTAGGCCGTGGCATGAAGTCCACCCGCGGCACTGCCGGCAGAATCTTCTCCGCACTGGCACACAAAAATATCAATGTTAAGATGATCGACCAGGGATCTTCCGAACTGAACATCATCATCGGTGTGGCAAATGAAGATTTTGAGACCGCAATTCAGGCAATCTATGATATCTTTGTGATCACAAGATTATAAGTTTATCAGATATAAAAAGACAGGTCAGTTCGACCTGTCTTTTTATGGTTCCGGATATTGGATCATATCCAGTATCGGAGTTCGTATAATATATTGGTAGGCCTCAAAAATTTTCTCCGCAGGGACTTCTTTCGGAGAGGAGAGCCATAACTTTAGAATTTCAATTAATAAGAGGGCATTATAATGTGCCAGTGACTGCGGTGTGATAAGTTCGCAGGGCATTTTCCTCATAGGATGTCTGGACAGAATCCGGAAAAAGGTCTGTTCACAGTAGTGTGAAAAAAATTCTCCGAAGCAATTCTGGCCTGTGGTTTCAAAAAGTCGATGATAATATTCCTTATTTTTTTCAAAACAGATAAACATCAGCTTGATGGCTTCCTGTTCCATATCGTTTTCGATCATGACTTCGACTTTGCTGCCGATGTCCTGGTCGAACAGAAACTCAATCACTTCGTATTTATCCTGAAAATAGTTATAGAAAGTAGGGCGGATCACATGTGCACCATCCGTGATCATTTTGATGGAAATCTTCTGAAAAGGCATGGTAAGCACAAGAGAACGAAAACTGTCTGCCAATAATTCTTTTGTCTTCATCACAGGACTCCTTTTCCTATAAAAGAACCGAGATAGAAATATTATAACCAAAAAACTTTCTTTTCTCAACTTTAAACGACACTTTTGCCAAAATGTCGCGGAATATTTACAGTTATCGAAAAAATGTAAGAGCAGGAAAAACGCTGTGCAAGGGTTGTATCTTACCATATGCCGGAAAATTGTTTAAAGTAAAAAATGAAAAGAGATAAAAACATTATAACGGGAGAAAGGGGTTGCATGGATGGCATGGTATGAAATTTTCATTGTATCGGTGGGACTATCCCTGGATGTCTTTACCTATGCATTATACAAAGGCGCTATGCTTTCCAGACTGGACAAAAAGCAGATCCTGAAAATGATCCTGCTGTTCACAGGATGGCAGAGCGGTGCAATGCTTTTAGGAAGCCTGATTTCGGAACTTCCGTACATTGCAATGAACTATCAGCGGACAGAAAGACTGTTCAGGGCGGCATCGGCAGTTATTTTTTTCCTAATCGGGATATGGCTGATCGTCCGGGCACTACATATGCGGGACCCGTTGGAACGAAGGGAAGATGCCTTCGCCTGGAGACAGCTATGCATTTGGGCCATGCTTACCAGTGTGGACAGTTTTCTGACGGGAATTGGCATGGGCTTTTTAGACACCAGAGTAACGGCGCAGATCATTCAGCTGGCAATTATGGCTGCGCTGGCGGTCATCGTCGGCATCTATGCGGGATATCGGATCGGGTGTCATGGAAGAAACCGTGTACTGATCAGTGGAGCGCTGATCTTCCTGCTTGCCGGCGTGGATGTATTGTTTCGATATTACATCTGAAATACCGTGATTCATAGAATAAATAGACAAAAGTGAGGTAAATCGTATGGCAGACGTGAAACACAAAGTTGAGAGAGCTGCATTTGGCGCAGCAATCGACGGAATTCTGAAGTATGTGAATAAGGACGAAGCAGACAGAGAAAAGGCATTCTTAAAGCTGGTAGATCTGTCGGAAAAATTTATGGGAGATACCTTCCGCAAGGAAAGCTATGATGCGGCAAGACGTATGATCCAGGATCCGGACAGCAAATGGATGCAGTATGTGAACCGGATCTTAAACGAAGTGGATCCCCATGTCATCAAAATGTCCGCACTGGACTATGGTTTTGAGGCGGCGTTCTGCGGTAAAAAAGAGATCAACGAGATGCGTGTGAAACATCAGTGCAATATCCCCTGGCTGATCCTGATGGATCCCACCAGTGCCTGCAACCTGCATTGTACCGGCTGCTGGGCGGCAGAGTACGGCAATCGTCTGAACTTAAGCTTTGAAGATATGGATCGCATCGTTACCCAGGGTAAGGAACTTGGTATCTATCTGTATTTCTTCACCGGTGGCGAACCTCTGGTCAGAAAGGATGATATCATCCGTCTGTGCGAGAAACACGATGACTGTGGCTTCCATGCATTTACCAACGGCACGCTGATCGATGAGAAATTCTGCCAGGAGATGAAGCGGGTAGGCAACTTCTCCGTAGCTATCAGTCTGGAAGGCTTCGACGAAGTGAACGACTTACGCCGCGGCAAGGGCGTGTTTGATAAAGTAATGCATGCCATGGATCTGATGAAGCAGTACGGTCTGATCTTCGGAACTTCCATCTGCTATACCAGCAAGAACTATAAAGTAGTCACCAGTGATGAATTCCTGGATATGATCAATGAAAAAGGTGCCAGATTCAGCTGGTATTTCCATTATATGCCCGTAGGCAATGATGCATCTACCGAATTGCTCTTAGATCCGGACCAGAGAGAATATATGTATCACCGTATTCGTGAAATCCGTGCCATGAAGGGCGGAAAACCTATCTTTGCCTTCGATTTCCAGAACGATGGAGAATATGTGGGCGGATGTATCGCAGGCGGCAGAAACTACTGCCATATCAATCCAAACGGCGATGTGGAGCCCTGTGTATTCATCCATTATTCCGGTGCCAATATCAAGGAAGTAGATCTGCTGACTGCGTTGAAGCAGCCACTGTTTATGGCATACCGTGCGAACCAGCCTTTCAACTGCAATCACTTAAAGCCCTGCCCGATGCTGGAAAATCCGGAAATCTTACAGCGTATGGTGCATGAGACCGGAGCACATTCCACTGATTTACAGTCACCGGAGTCTGTGGAGCATCTGTGCGGAAAGTGCGCAGAATACGCGAAAAACTGGGATGAACGGGCCCAGGAACTGTGGAATAAATAATAGTTCTTTTACAAAAGTTTATACTTAGTTAATTGCTTTTTGCCTTTCGGCATACCATAATGTAGGTAACATTCAGAGGAGACTTCGCGAAGGAGACTCTGAAAGATTTGGATAATGTGTCCCCTGTATGGTGGCGGACGAAAGGTGGTACTTCATGAAAGAGAAGTTACAGCGTTTCATGTGGGGGCGTTATGGCAACGACCGCTTCAATCAGTTTTTGATGATTGTGGCTCTGGTCTGCCTGACGCTCTCTTTTTTTGGTCTGAGAATATTTTATGTGCTGGCTCTGGCCCTGTTAGTCTATGCGTATTACCGGATGTTTTCTAAAGATCTGAGTAAGAGGAGTGACGAGAACCAGTGGTATCTGAAGAAAGAAATGAAGGTTCGCGGATGGTGGCAGCGAAAGAAAAAGGCTATTGCCGGTCGTAAGGAGTACAAGATCTATAAATGCCCGAAATGCGGACAGAAGATTCGGGTACCCAGACATAAGGGGAAGATCGCAATCCGGTGCAGAAAATGCGGTGAAGAATTTATCCGCAAGACCTGACGGGAAAATCCTGTGGCAGGATCACGGGAAATGAAAATTGGAATACAGAAATATAGGAAAGGGTGGTGAGCCAGATGTTCGGATATATTGTGATCAATCAGTCGGAAATGAAATTTAAGGAGTATGATGTTTATCGATCCTATTATTGCGGATTGTGTCAGAGCCTGAAGGAACGTTACGGTGTCCTGGGGCAGCTTTCTCTGAATTACGATATGACTTTTATCCTGATGCTGCTCACCGGCTTATATGAACCGGAGGAGCAGGAGGCCCAGTGCAGATGTGTGGCCCATCCTTTGGAAAAACATCCCACAAGAAGAAATCTGTTTACGGATTATGTGGCAGATATGACGGTACTTTTTTCCTGCTATAAAGCGGAGGACGACTGGGAGGACGAGCATAGTCTGAAGGGACTGGTGTACAGTTATCTGTTGGGAAGAAAATTCCGTAAAAAACCGTTATTATATCAGGAAAAAGTAAGAACTATCTCACTGGCCATGCAGGATTTTGCGGATGCGGAAAAGCAGGGCAATGCGGACATTGATACCATGGCGGGATTGTTTGGCAGAGTCATGGCACAGATTGTATCCTGTCGTGAGGATGAGTGGAAGGACAATCTGGAGAGACTTGGATTTTTCCTGGGAAAATTCATTTATCTGTTGGATGCCTATGAGGATATCGAGCAGGACCTCAAAAAAGGAACCTATAATCCGTTAAAGAAACGGTATGAGGAACCGGGCTTTGAGGAGGAATGCCGGCAGATCCTGACCATGATGATGTCGGAGTGCTGTAAGGAGTTCGAACAGCTTCCTATTTTACAGAATGTGGATATTCTGCGGAATATTCTGTATTCCGGTGTATGGTGCCGTTATGAGATCGTGCGGAAGAAACGGATGAAAGACAGTGCAAAAGAGGTAACGGGAAATGACTTATGATCCATACAGTGTTCTGGGAGTGAGCAGAGATGCCTCCGAGGAGGAAATAAAAAAAGCATATAAGGCACTGAGCCGGAAATACCATCCCGATGCCAATATCAACAATCCCAATAAGGATCAGGCGGAAGAAAAGTTCAAGGAGATCCAGGCAGCCTACCAGCAGATCATGAAGGAGCGGACCGAAGGCTACAGTTACGGTGGCGGATATGGCAGGCAGAGCTATGGTGGTAGCGGAAGCGGCTACGGTGGAAGCCAGGGATATGGCGGCTACGGTCAGGGATTTGGAGACTTCTGGCAGCAGGCAGGCTGGCAACAGCAGACTTCTGGCTATGAAGAAGAGCCCAGACTGCGGGCAGCCGGTAATTATCTCAGAAACGGCTATTACAGAGAGGCCAGAAATACGTTGGACGGCATGGGAGAACATGAGAAGACGGCCAGATGGTATTACTACAGTGCCATGGCACACATGGGCCTTGGAAATAATGTAGCGGCGCTGGAACATGCAAACAAGGCGGTGGCGCTGGATCCCCAGAATATGGAATACCAGATGCTCCTGCAGAGACTACAGAGCGGGGGACAGTGGTATGAGAGCAGACAGGCAGCCTATGGCTATCCCCATGTGGGTGGCAACGACCTGTGCCTGAAAATTTGTCTGGCCAATCTGTTCTGCAACCTTTGCTGTGGCGGTGGCGGTTTATGCTTCGGCGGTTATGGTGGAAGAGGAATGTTTTAAAAAAGATACTTGCTTTTTCCATGTATCCTCACTATAATATTAGATACAAGATGTAGATACGAAATTACTTGAAAAACACAAAATCTAGTGAGACGCTATGATTTGCAGAAAAAGTCGTGTCGGGAACTTGCTTCCGATGCGGCTTTTCTTTCGGCTTATGCAGGAATTCGTATCTTATGGGAATGATATAAAGTGAGGGAAACAGCAATGAAGATTCAGAAGAGAGACGGCAGAGTAGTGCCTTATGAAGAGGAGAAGATCCGGGAAGCGATCCATAAGGCCAATAACGAAGTGGAGGAACGGTATCGTGCCAGCGAAGGACTGATTGAAGAGATTCTGGAGGATGTGCAGCAGGAGGGCAAGCAGACCCAGACCGTAGAGCATATCCAGGATATGATCGAAGAGCATCTGGTAGAGCATAATAAGTATACCCTGGCCAAGAAATATATTGTATACCGTTACCAGAGAAGTCTGCTCAGAAAGTCCAATACTACGGATGAATCTATCTTAAAACTGATCCGGAACGAGAATAAGGAGCTGGCAGAGGAAAATTCCAACAAGAATACCCGTCTGGCTTCCACTCAGAGAGACTATATTGCGGGCGAAGTGTCCCGTGACGTTACCAGACGTCTGCTTTTGCCGGAGCATATTGCCATGGCGCACGACAACGGTGTGCTGCATTTCCATGATGCGGATTATTTCATCCAGCCGATCTTCAACTGTTGTCTGATCAATATCAAGGACATGCTGGACAACGGCACTTCCATCAACGGCAAGATGATCGAGTCTCCCAAGAGCTTTCAGGTGGCATGTACCGTGACCACCCAGATCATTGCGGCAGTGGCCAGCAACCAGTACGGCGGCCAGAGCGTCAATATCAAGCATCTGGGGAAATATCTGCGTAAGAGTAAGGAAAAATTTGCAAAACAGCTGGAGGAAGAATTCGGGGATACCCTGGATCAGGCAGCCAAGGACAAGATCGTGCAGATGCGCCTGCATGACGAACTGAAATCCGGTGTGCAGACCATCCAGTATCAGATCAATACCCTGATGACCACCAACGGACAGTCTCCTTTTGTCACACTTTTCCTGCATATCGATGAGAATGACGAATATGTGGAAGAGACCGTGCAGATCATCATGGAGATCCTGCGTCAGCGGATCGAGGGGACCAAGAATGAGAAGGGCGTCTATGTGACTCCTGCTTTCCCGAAGCTGGTCTATGTATTGGATGAAAACAACTGCTTAAAGGGCGGAAAATATGACTATGTGACCAAACTGGCCGCACAGTGCTCTGCCAAGAGAATGTATCCCGACTATATCTCCGCGAAGAAGATGCGTGAGAATTACGAGGGAAATGTATTTTCCTGCATGGGCTGTCGTTCTTTTCTGTCTCCCTGGAAGGATGAAAACGGGGAGTACAAGTGGGAAGGACGCTTCAATCAGGGCGTTGTCAGCATCAATCTTCCGCAGATCGGTATTCTGGCAAAAGGAAATGAAGAGAAATTCTGGAAACTGCTGGACGAGCGTCTGGAACTGTGTTATGAAGCATTGATGTGCCGTCACAAGGCACTGGAAGGTGTGGTATCTGATGTGAGCCCCATCCACTGGCAATACGGAGCCATCGCCCGTCTGAAGAAGGGCGAGACCATCGACAAATACTTGCACAATGGTTATTCCACCATGTCTCTGGGATATATCGGACTGTATGAGACCACGTATCTGATGAAAGGATGCAGCCAGACCGTGGAACCCGGCAAGGAATTCGCCCTGCGTGTCATGGATTATATGAAGGATCGCTGCGCAAAATGGAAAGAGGAGACCGGTATTGCATTCAGCCTCTACGGAACTCCTGCTGAGACACTGTGTTATCGTTTCGCAAGGATCGACCGGGAAAAATACGGTGATATTTCCAATGTCACCGATAAGGGATATTACACAAATTCCTATCATGTGGATGTCCGGGAGAAGATCGACGCTTTCACCAAGTTCAAGATCGAGAGTGAGTTCCAGAATAAGTCGTTGGGCGGAGCTATCTCTTACGTGGAAGTACCGAACCTGACCAATAATGTGGAAGCCATCGAGGAAGTCATCCGTTTTATTTACGATAATATCCAGTACGGTGAGTTCAACACCAAATCCGATTATTGCCACGTCTGTGGCTATGACGGTGAGATCATGATCAATGATAATATGGAATGGGAGTGCCCTCAGTGTCACAACAAGGATCATGCGAAAATGAATGTCACCAGAAGAACCTGCGGTTATCTGGGAGAGAACTTCTGGAATGCCGGCAAGACCAAGGAGATCAAGGCAAGAGTTCTTCATCTGTAATATGCAGATAGTAAAAGGGAAGGAAATGTCCTATGAATTATGCGACGATCAAGAAAACGGATGTGGCAAACGGTCCCGGCGTGAGAGTATCGCTGTTTGTCAGCGGTTGTACCCATCATTGCAAGGGATGCTTTAACAGTGTGGCCTGGGATTTTCAGTACGGACAGGCTTACACGCTGGAAACAGAACAGGAGATCTTACAGGCACTGGCCCCGGACTATATCCGGGGCTTAAGCTTACTGGGCGGCGAACCTATGGAACCGCAGAACCGTGCAACGGTGCTTTCTCTGGTAAAGAAAGTAAGGGAAATTTATCCCCGGAAGACGATCTGGTGCTATACCGGCTATGATTTTGATAAGGATCTTCTGGCCTGGATGGAAGCGGGAGATCCGGTGATCACGAAACTTTTACCGCTTCTGGATGTTATCGTGGACGGAGAATACAAGGAAGAGTGCCGTAATTTACGTCTACCTTTTCGCGGATCAGAGAATCAGAGGATTTTGGACGTACCATTGTCTTTAAAGGAAAAATGTGGTATAATTTTACATACATAAGAGGATTCGGGTCGAAAAAGGGATATCGGTTCGAAAATAAAAACAAAAGTGTGAGGGAGTAATACAAGTATGGAGAGCTTTCTGGATATGACATTAGATAGAAATCTCTACATCGGTGTTCCGGTGGGAGCCTTTTTGTGCTCCCTTTTTCTGTTATTCTGCTTTTTCAATACCATGAAGAGCCGGACAGTTCGTAGTCTGAGGGCAGTGCTGACTTCCTGCCTGGTGTGGACCGGTGGGGCGATTCTCATGCGGCTACAGGTATTTCCGGGAATTCGTTTCTGGCATAATTTTGCACTGTTTGGTCTGCTGGTGATTCCAGTGTTTATGTATGCATTTCTATTTGCTTTTCTGGAAATTACGGAGCATGATGCGCTGATCTATATCTATGGAGTCCTGACGACAGCTCTGGTTCTGGGCAATGCCTGGAGTGGTGCGATCCTGCCGGCACCGGAAGTGATGACCCGTGCCGATGGAACTTATGTCTATATGTATCATGCAACATCCGGAATCTGGGTGTTGACGGTATTGGAGGTCTCGGTATTGGTCTATGCCACTTATCTGGCTCATTGCAAGATCGGTGGAGACCTACAGCTGCGTAAAAAACTACAGCCGCTGTTGCTGGGAACCCTGTTTGTTTTGATGGGAAATCTGCTCTGCCTGATTCCGGGAAGCGTCTTTCCGTATGATATGCTGGGCGGCGTTGGTATGGCGGTGTGCATGGTCTATATCATGTACAAGCAGTATCTGTTTGATTTTTCCTATCGTGTAACGGTAGGTGCAGTATATTTTCTGGCAGTTGTGGTGGCATCCCTGCCGTTGGTCATCCTGTCTCATAATCTGGAAAATGTGCTGGGAAGTCTGGAGCGGGCGGTAACGCAGAAACTGCTGATCTATATCGTTCTGCAATGTGCCTGGACGGTGCTGGTGGTAGCTTTTGCCAGAAAGCGTCTGGAGGATATCCTGAACCAGAAGCTGAAGCATATGCTGGAGGGACTGCGGAAATTCCAGGACAGAGCGGCATCCATTTTAAACCGTAAGGAATTGTTTGCCAATATGCATGACATTCTGGATGATGCAATTCCGGGCTGGGAATCCAGAATCTTTGAGAAGAATATAAATGATGACGGTTACCATGAGGTGGTACAGAGCGGACATATCCCGCTGGGCGAAGATGAGGTGGAGAGAGTCTGTGGCATCGTAGAGCAGGAAGAGACAAAAGAGACACCGGAGATCGCCCTGTTAAAATATGATAATATGGTCTGTGGATTTGTATATATGGAGCGTCTGCGGGAGAGTAAGCTCAATTACCGCGAGGCGGACTGCATCCGGCAGATGGCAAATATTGCTTCCGGCAGTCTGAAAAACATTGATGCTTATGAAAAGGTATATCAGGTATCCATTCATGACGAACTGACCGGCCTGTATAACCGCAGCTATTGTGGAGTGTATCTGCGCCGCGATGGTGCCTTGGGAGAAGAACGGGGCTTTTTATACATGGACATGGATAATTTTAAGTTATACAATGACCTGTACGGAGAACAGACCGGCGACCGGATTCTGCAATGGTGCGCGAAGAGATTTTTGGATAATGTGGAGAACGGAGAGGTATTCCGGGTAGGATCCAATGAGTTTCTGGTCTCGGTGCCGGAGACCGGAAAGGACGCACTGGTGGAGCTGGCGGAGAAGCTGACCCGGGCAGTACAGGAGAATGCTACAAATAAACCACAGGTCATGCAGCCCATTACATTCAGCGTTGGTGTGGCATGGTATCCCGGTCTGGCAGCGGATGCGCTGGAATTGTTCCAGCAGTCCAAGCGGGCGGCCTTTTATGCGAAGCGTAATGGTAAGGACCGGATCCAGGTATATGAAGGCGGTATCAATGAGGAGAGCCAGGATAAGGAGACCGGTTACGAGCAGGTGGCGCCTACGGTGTATGCACTGGTGGCGGCTATTGATGCGAAGGATTCCTTTACTTTCCAGCACTCCACCAATGTATCCCAGTATGCGGTATTGCTGGCCCAGAAGCTGGGCTTGTCCAGAAACGATATCCAGACCGTAAAGGTGGCAGGCCTTTTGCATGATATCGGTAAGATCGGTATCCCGGAGAGCATCCTGAAAAAGGCTGGAAAGCTTACGAATGAAGAATATGAGATCATGAAGAGCCATGTGGAGAAATCCATCGAAATGATCCACTATCTGCCGAATATGAACTATGTGATCCCCGCAGTCGTTTCCCATCACGAGAGATATGACGGCAAGGGTTATCCCAGAGGAATCAAGGGAGAAGAGATTCCGTTTCTTGGCAGGATCCTGGCGGTGTGCGACAGCTTTGATGCCATGATCTCCAAGAGAGCATATAAGGAGCCCCTGAGTGTGGAATACGCTATGGGGGAACTGGAGAAAAATAAAGGAACCCAGTTTGATCCGGAGGTGGCAGATGCTTTTATTGAACTGATCAAAGAAGGAAAAGTTCCCCTGTAGGAACTGATAGCAAAAAAAGAGGCACCCACGGGTGCCTCTCAGACTGTAGACAAAGCTCCTTCCTGTGAGGGAGCTTTTCTTGTGTCATGACTGCAAAAATTATGTTCTGCATGGATGACCTTGTTCCGCAGGATCATCTGCTGCGCCTGATTGACCAGGCAATCGACTGGAGTTTTATCTATGATCTTGTGATCGATAAATACAGTGCAGACAATGGCCGCCCCAAAGATGGATCCGGTCATGCTCATTAAAATTCCATTCATCCAGTATCTGTACGGCATCCGAAGCATGCGCCAGACAGTAAAAGAAATCGAAGTCAATGTCGCATACCGATGGTTCCTCGGTCTGGAAATGATGGACAAGGTTCCCCATTTCTCTACGTTTGGAAAGAATTATACCAGACGCTTTAAGGATACTGATCTTTTTGAACAGATCTTTTCCCGTATCCTGCAGGAATGCTATAAATACAGACTGATTGATCCTTCCGAGGTCTTCGTGGATGCCACCCATGTAAAAGCACGGGCAAACAGCAAAAAAAGATGCGGAAACGGATTGCAGATGAGGAAGCACTGTTCTTCGAAGAGCAGTTAAAGAAGGAAATCAATGAAGACCGGGAAGCGCATGGGAAAAAGCCTCTGAAAGAAAAGAAGGAAGATCCCAAAGATCCCCCCTCCTGTGGTGGCAGCTCTGATGGGAAAGAAGAAAAAACGGTCAAGGAAAGTACAACGGATCCGGAAAGCGGATGGTTCCGAAAGGGTGAACATAAAAATGTTTTTGCGTATTCCGTGCAGACAGCCTGTGACAAAAACGGATGGATTCTGGGTTATAGTGTAAATCCCGGCAACCAAAGATGACAGCCGGACATTTAAATCCCTGTATGATAAGATAAAAGACATTGGCATTCAGACACTGGTAGCCGATGCAGGATACAAAACACCAGCGATAGCAAAGTTACTTCTGGATGATGGTATCACACCGCTTCTGCCGTATAAACGCCCCATGACCAAAGATGGTTTTTTCAAAAAAACCGAGTATGTGTATGATGAATATTTTGACTGCTATGTATGCCCGAACGATCAGGTGCTTTGGCTTATCATACGACGAACCGTTCCGGATACCGGGAATACAAGAGCTGCGGAATCGTCTGTGAAGGATGTCCATATCTGAAGCAGTGCACAGAAAGCAGGGATCATGTGAAGGTAGTGACCCGGCATATCTGGGAGCCGTACATGGAAAAGTGTGAGGATATCCGGCATACGATTGGGATGAAGGAAGTGTATGCGCAACGGAAAGAGACCGTAGAGCGCCTCTTCGGAACAGCAAAAGAAAACCACGGATTACGCTATACACAGATGATAGGAAAAGCCCGGATGGAAATGAAAGTCGGGCTTACGTTTGCCTGCATGAATCTGAAAAAACTGGCAAAGATGATAGCCAGGAACCCAAAAGTGTTTATTATTGATCAAGTACACACTTTTTGAACCCAAAACAAGAAAAACGCTTCTGGAGTGCTGACCAAAAGCGTTTTGTCTACAGTTAGCATATAATGAGGCAACCGGCAAAGAGAAGCTGCAGCAACTCTGGGCAGCTTATTTCCAGGAGGAGAAGGAAATCTACGCACAGCTTCTGAAGAATCCCGATGAAGTAGTAAAGGGTACCGTGAAGGAACTGGCTGACAAGTTCAAAGTATCTCTGATGACCATGACCGGATTCCTGGATGGCATCAACGACAGCCTGGTAGAGCAGAACCCCATTGATGATCTGGAAGAGGATACTCAGGTAAACTTAGGCTTCGATAAGGCTCTTCTGTACAAGAACATGGTAGCAGCAGAAGCCGACTGGCTGTACAATCTGGAAGAGTGGAACGATATCTTTGACGAAGAGACCCGTAAGGAACTCTACAAAAGAGCAGAAGTCTTCCACTACCATTGTGAAGGAGCAGAAGGTTTATCCCAATGATCCCTGTCCCTGCGGAAGCGGCAAGAAGTACAAGAAGTGCTGCGGCAGAAAGTAAATTGAACATAAAGGGGGTTTTCGCAGGTTTGCAGAGAGCCCCTTTTTCGTTTTCCCTGAGTTTAACATTGTTTTACAGGAAAGGAAGGGTTACATATGAAAATGCTGAAAGAATTGAAATGGGAAGCAATTCTTACCGGTGTGCTGTATATTCTCTTAGGAATCGTGGCACTGGTGATCCCGGAGACCATGCAGAAGACACTGGGGTATCTGATCGGTATCGTATTGATCGTGGCAGGACTGGTATCTATTATCTGCTATCTGCTCAGGGATGCCAGAGAGAACTATTATCACAATGAGTTTGTATTCGGTATTCTCGGAATCGTGTTGGGAGCAGTAGTCCTGTACAAGGTAGAGATCGTCATCTCCTTGATTCCCTTTATTCTGGGAGTACTGGTTCTGTGTAGCGGATGCAGCAAACTGCAGGATGCCATTGACCTGAAAAGACTGGGTTACGGCAGCTGGCTGGGACTTCTTATTGTGGCGGCAATCAACATCATTCTCGGAGTGGTACTGATCTACAATCCGTTCAAAGCAGCGATTCTGTTGTTCCGTGTTCTGGGAGTGGTACTGATCCTCAGTGGTGCCGGCGATTGTTTTTCTACGATTTATTTTGCACGCAAGCTCCGGAGATTCAAACAGGAGCAGGATGCCTTGGACAGTACCTTCGAAGAGGTCGACCCTAAGGATCAAAATTAACGGACACAAAAGAACAGGCAGGAGGAACATTGTGAATATTGCATCTTTTTTGTCCCCGAAGGAGGAGGTTACTTTTCTTCGGGACGATATGACCATCAGACAGGGGTTGGAGAAGATGAAACGCTACGGCTACACGGCGGTACCGGTGATCGATGCCGAGGACAGGTATGTGGGTGTAGTCAGTGCGGGAGATTTTCTGTGGAATATCTTAAGCCACAACAGTGAACTGGACAGCATTACCATGAAAAGTCTGGAGAAGCTGTCGATAAGGGATATCATCCAGAACGGCAAGATCCGTCCGGTATGTATCGATACGAATATGGAAGAACTGCTGGGACAGGCACAGATGCAGAACTTTGTACCGGTGATCGATGACAGAAATGTATTCATCGGAATTATTACCAGAAGCGAGATCATCAAATATTTTATTAAAAAACAGATTGAAGTAGCAGAAAAGCAGCTATAATTCGTTAAATAAGAGAAAGGTGTGTAGAATCATGAAAAAGTTGGAAGAATATGTAAAGAGCATTCCCGATTTCCCGGAGAAGGGTATCATTTTCCGTGATGTCACAAGTGTACTGCAGGATGCGGACGGACTGCACCTGGCAATCGATACCATGCAGGAGAAGATCAAGGATCTGGATTATGATGTGGTAGTAGGTCCCGAGTCCCGCGGATTTATCTTCGTAACACCGATCGCATACAATAATCATAAGCCCTTTGTATTGATCCGTAAAAAGGGAAAGCTTCCCAGAGAGACCGTATCTGCCACGTATGATCTGGAATATGGTTCCGCTACCATCGAGATGCACAAGGACATCAAGCCCGGTCAGAAAGTTCTGATCGTGGATGACCTGATCGCTACCGGAGGTACCACCGAGGCTATGATCAAACTGATCGAGTCTCTGGGTGGTGAAGTAGCCGGCGTGGTAGTGCTGATCGAACTGGCAGGACTGAAGGGTCGTGAGCGCATTAGCAAATATCGTCTGGAGTCAGCCATCTGCTACGAGGGAAAATAAGACATCGATAAAAATAATATGGAGCTGTTTCGTCTATGACAGAAGAGAAGAACGAAGTCATTTTTGATGATGACAAGATAAGTAAATCAGAAGAATTCGTGAATCCGGATGAATTATATCAGGAGCTTATTCAATGTGTGCAAAAATATCATCCCAGTGATGATATTTCCATGATCGAGAAAGCCTATAAGGTTGCCAGCGAGGCTCACAAAAATCAGTTCCGGAAGTCCGGAGAGCCTTACATCATCCATCCGTTGAATGTGGCAATCATTCTGGCGGATCTGAAGCTGGATAAAGAGACCATCGTGGCAGGTATCCTGCACGATGTGGTGGAAGATACCGTGATGACGGAAGAGGATCTTAGGAGAGAATTCGGTGATGATGTAGCACTTCTGGTAGACGGAGTGACCAAACTGGAGAAAATTCCGCTGTCCGGCAGCAACGGAGAACAGTCAGATGCCAAGTTGGAGATGCAGGCAGAGAATCTGCGTAAGATGTTCCTCGCCATGGCGAAGGATATCCGCGTCATTATGATCAAACTGGCGGATCGTCTGCACAATATGCGCACGTTGAAGTACAAGACGCCGGAGAGCCAGCAGAGGATTGCCAAGGAGACGCTGGAGATTTATTGCCCCATCGCCCAGAGACTTGGTATCAGCAAACTGAAGATCGAACTGGATGACTTGTCGCTGAAGTATCTGGAGCCGGATATCTATTATGATCTGGTGGATAAGATCGCTGTCCGTAAGAGCGTCCGTGAAAAATATATCCAGGGTATTGTGGATGAAGTCAGTGAACATATTAAGAATGCCGGCATCGAAGCCAAAGTCGATGGCCGTGTAAAGCATTTTTTCAGTATTTATAAGAAGATGAAGAACCAGCACAAGACGCTGGATCAGATCTATGATCTCTTCGCGGTGCGTATCATCGTGGAGACGGTGAAGGACTGTTATGCGGCACTGGGTGTGATCCATGAAATGTATAAACCCATTCCGGGGCGCTTCAAGGATTATATTGCCATGCCCAAAGCAAATATGTACCAGTCCCTGCATACGACGCTGATCGGCAGCAACGGACAGCCTTTCGAGATCCAGATCCGTACCTTTGAGATGCACCGCGTGGCGGAATACGGTATTGCCGCCCATTGGAAATACAAGGAGGCTTCCGACGGCAAGAAGCCGGAGGTACAGGAAGAAGAGAAGCTGGTATGGCTGCGACAGATCCTGGAGTGGCAGCGGGACATGTCGGATAACAAGGAATTCATGAACCTGCTGAAGAACGATCTGGATCTGTTCTCCGACAGCGTATACTGCTTTACTCCTACCGGTGAGGTCAAGAACCTTCCGGCAGGATCTACCCCGATTGACTTTGCTTACAGCATTCATTCCGCCGTTGGTAACAAGATGGTGGGAGCGAGAGTCAACGGGAAGCTTGTGACCATTGATTATAAGATCAACAACGGAGACCGGATCGAGATCATCACCTCGCAGAACTCCAAGGGCCCCAGCCGTGACTGGCTGAATGTGGTAAAAAGTACCCAGGCCAAGAACAAGATTAACCAGTGGTTCAAGAATGAGTTAAAGGAAGACAATATTTTAAAGGGCAAGGATCTGCTTTCCGGCTACTGCAAAGCCAGAGGCATCAATCTTGCCAGCCTGCAGAGAAGCAGGAGTATATGGATGCCATTATGCGCAAGTATGGATTCCGGGACTGGGATTCTGTGCTGGCGGCCATAGGACACGGTGCTCTGAAAGAGGGTCAGATCGTCAACAAGATGCAGGAGTTGTACGACCGTGACCATAAGAAAGAGATGACCAACGAGGAAGTTCTGGCAAGCATTGCGGAGAACAATGCAGCAAATGCGCAAAGTGGTGTGAACAAGCCGATCCTCATGAAGTCCAAGAGCGGTATCGTAGTAAAGGGCATCGCGGATCTGTCGGTGCGTTTTTCCAAGTGCTGTTCTCCTGTGCCGGGGGATGAGATCGTGGGTTATGTGACCCGTGGAAGAGGTATCTCTATTCACCGTACCGACTGTATCAACATCATCAATCTGCCGGAGATGGAGAGGGCGAGACTGATCGATGCGGAATGGCAGCCGGAGGAGGCACATGCGGAGAAATATCTGGCGGAGATCAAGATCTATGCCAACAACCGTAACGGATTGTTAGCGGATATTTCCAAGGCGCTGACGGAGAAAAATATTGATATTATGTCCATGAACACCAGAACCAACAGACAGGGACTGGCAACGCTGCAGACGACCTTTGAGATCAGCGGCAGAGAGGAACTGAACCGTATCATTGACAAGATCCGGGGCATCGAGAGCGTCATTGACATCGAGAGAACCACAGGCTGATAAGGGGATGTCCGGAAAACGGCGGAACCTGTCGGGAAACAGAAAGTGAGATTATTATGAGCAATATCCGTATCGGACATATGACGCTGGGAATCTATCAGACCAATTGTTACTTTGTATACAGAGAGAACAGTGATAAAGTGCTGGTATTCGACCCCGCGGATCATGGAGAGAAAATTGAGGCAGCGCTTGGGCAGCACGGACTGCATACAGCAGCGATCCTGCTGACCCATGGACATTTTGACCATATCGGTGGCTGCGCAGAACTGAAGGCGGCAGCAGATGCCTATGCCGGGGAGCATGGAGAGAACTCCGTGAAAATTTATGCCGGGGAGGCGGAGAAGGATTTCCTGCTGGATACGAAGAGTAACCTGTCGAAAGATATGGGGCATCCGGTAACGGTCACCGCAGATGTGTATCTGAAGGACGGCGAGGAACTGGATCTGGATGGCATACGGATCAAAGTTTTGGCAACGCCCGGACATACCGCAGGCGGTGTCAGCTATTATTTCCCGGAGGGAGGGTTCTTAATCTGCGGGGATACCCTGTTCCAGGAATCCGTGGGCAGAACCGATTTCCCCACCGGCAGTATGAGTACGCTGGTGCGTTCGGTGAAGGAGAAGCTGTTTACTCTGCCGGAGGATACGGTAGTCTATCCGGGACACGGCGACAGCACCACCATCGGACATGAGAAGAAATATAATCCGTTTTGCGTTGATTAAATCAAAAAGTATTCGGGCACAGAAAGAGTTATCTCTGTGCCTGTATTTATGTAAATGAGGAAAATACAATGAAAGTAGTGAAATTATCCCATCCTAACTATGAATATGATGTACATTCTCTGGTGAAGGCTTTTTATGCGGAGGACCAGGTCACGGTCATCACCCCGGAGACAAAACCGGAGAAGCTGGCAGAGCTGGAACCGCAGGTCAGTCTGGAAATCGAACTGGCCGAGACCGGAGCGAAGATCCGTGTGGGAGAAGAGGATTTTCTGTGGGATGCAGAAACGGAAACCATTGCAGATGGGTATAAGAACGGTCTGAAACGTTTCCTGTACCGTACCTTAAGCAAGGTGACCGGGCAGGAACTCCCATGGGGAAACCTTACCGGCATCCGCCCCACGAAGATCGCCTACGGTATGCTGGATGAGGGCAGAAGCGATGCAGAGATTCTGAATTTCATGGAGCAGAGCCATTATGTCAGCGAAGAGAAGGCACTTTTGGGAATTGATATTGCGAAGAGAGAGCGGGATCTGTTAAAAGAGATTCATTATGAGGGCGGCTACAGCCTGTATATCGGGATTCCGTTCTGCCCTACAACCTGTCTCTATTGTTCCTTTACCTCTTATCCGATCGCTGCATTCCGCAGGCAGGTGGACGCCTATGTGGACGCTGTGATCAAAGAGATGGATTATGTGGCGGAGAATTTTCAGGACAAGGTACTGGATACGGTCTATATCGGCGGTGGTACGCCTACCACGCTGGAACCGGAGCAGCTGGACCGCTTGATCACGGCATTAAAGTCCAAGTTTGATTTCTCTACCGTGAAGGAATTCACTGTGGAAGCCGGCCGGGCCGACAGCATCACCAGAGAGAAGCTGGAGGTACTGTATCGTCACCGGGTCACCCGTATCTCCGTGAATCCCCAGACCATGAAGCAGGAGACACTGGATATCATCGGCAGAAAGGCCAGCGTGGAACAGGTACTTACGGCATATCAGCTGGCGAGAGAGGTCGGATTTGATAATATCAATATGGATCTGATCCTGGGATTGCCGGGAGAACTGGAAGCGGATGTACAGCGCACCATCGAAAAGATCGTGGAGCTGGACCCGGACAGCCTGACCGTTCATTCCCTGGCGATCAAGCGGGCATCCCGTCTGAATCAGTGGATCCAGGAGAACGGCGTCTCCATGCTTCACAACACCGACGAAACCATGAAGATCGCGGCGGCGGGAGCTGAGAAGCTTGGAATGAAGCCGTATTATCTCTACCGACAGAAGAACATGTCCGGCAACTTCGAGAACACCGGCTACGCCCGTCCCGGCAAATACGGACTGTACAACATCCTCATCATGGAGGAGAAACAGACCATCGTGGCATTAGGCGCCGGAAGCATCACCAAGCGGGTCTTCCCCGATGGAAGGATCGAACGGTGCGATAATGTCAAGGATGTAGGGCTTTATATCGAGAAAATCGATGAGATGATTGAACGGAAGAAGGAACTGTTCGCAGAGTGATAGTACTTCTCTTTGTGAGCGTTGCATCGGGACAGTCAGTGGAAATCTTGTTTGTATTTAAATCGCCGTTTTGGATGAAAAAAATACAAAAATGTGGAATTTTACCGTTTGAAAAGTCTCCATTTTCGCTATATAAGCAAAATAAGTAAATTCCGTACAAAAATTTCTGATTTGGGAAATTTTTTGTATGGAATTTGTCGTTTTTATGCTATTTACACCAAAACAACCTTGACTTTACAGGTGCAGACCAAGCTCTCTCACAAGAGAGAGCTTTTGGGATGCTATATACCCGCTGATTTTTTCGTTACACAAAAATCGCATTTCGTTACATAGGATTGAATTTCAAAGGAAAAGTGGCGATATAAAAAAGGAAATGTTTGAATGGAATAAGATCCGGGGGAGTAGAAGACGAATGCTGAAAATAGCAATATGTGACGATGAACAGCCCATAAGAGAATACCTGAAAAGGCTGGTAGAGAAATGTACGGAGGGGGAAATCCGACTGTTTGCCGACGGCGGAGAACTGTTGGCGGATCCGACGGCGTTTGACCTGATCCTGTTAGATATTTCCCTGAACCGGGAGCAGAATGCGGCGGAACCGGACGGTATGGAGACGGCCAGAAAGATCCGGGAAAGGTCGGATGCACTGATTATCTTCGTGACGGCCTTACGTGAATATGTGTTTGAAGGCTATGATGTGGGGGCGTTTCATTATCTTTTGAAGCCTATCGATGAGCAGAAGTTCACAGAAGTCATGGACAGGGCAATCTGCCAGATCCGGAGTAAAAAGAATGTTGAACCGCTGGTTATAAAAGTAGGCGGCAACTATGTCAGGATTCCTGTGGATGATATCCTCTATGCCGAGAACCAGGCCAGAAAAATTATGCTGCACACCAAGTCAAAGAAGGAGCCCTACTGTTTTTATGAAAAAATGGAAGTGCTGGAGCAGAAGCTGGGAGATCGCTTTTTCCGCTCCCATCGGGGATTTCTTGTGAATCTGCAGGAGGTCGCCCGGTATGACAACAGCAACATAGAATTGAAAAACGGTGAGAACGTATTTTTAGCAAAACAGAAATACAATGACTTTGTCACCGCATACATGAAGTATCTGAGAAAAGTGTAAGCGGTGATGCTTCAGAAAGGAATCAGCGGGGGATGGGCCTGCTGATTTTTTGATGTTTCGTTACATGAAAAGATCGGTTCGTTACAAGACATATTAAGGGTGAAAGAAAAGCGGCGATATAGAAGACAGAGAGAAAAAATTGCAGATCAAAGGAGGTCGCAAAATGAGGATCACAACCCAAATGCTGGCAAATTCCGCAGCAAAAAGCGGGATTCCCATTCAGAGAACGTCGCTCTTGGACATTATCAATAACAAGTCATCCCAGAACCTGCTGGAAACCATCGGGAAGAGCATGAACACCACAAGTACCGGTGCCACGGACATTCTGAGGAAAAATAATTATGCAAAGCTGGAGGATCTGTCGGAGAAGTTGAGCCAATCTGCGTCAAAGCTTGCAGGCAGCGATAAGGATTCCATCTACGACAAGGCAAAAGAGAGCGGAGACACCACGGACATCCTGAGTGATGTGAACAAAATGGTGGAAGCGTACAATGCTACCATGAAGCAGCTTAAGACCACCGGCGGAATCATGAATGAATTTTACCAGCAACAGTTAAAAAACATTCCAGCGGGCAGTAAAGAATCACTGGAAAGTATAGGAATCAGTCAGGCAAAGGACGGAAGCCTGATCGTGGACGAGAAAGTATTCCGGAATGCGGATGCGGATACCTTACAGAAGGTACTGGGAGGAGAGAATGGCATCGCCCCCAAAATAGGATTTCTCGGTGAGCACATCAATAAGAATGCTTCCGAAAATGTGGTCAGCGCATCCAACCGGTATGGTTCCAATGGGGCAACCTATATGGAAGCTTTTGAGGCTAACAAGTATAATTTCTTTGGGTAAGATTGTGTTGTAAAAAAGGCATTGAATTTCAAAAAAATTGAGATACAGTGCCTTTTTGCATATCTGAAATGCAGACCGAATTCTGGCATTAACATTTCTGCATCAATTCAAAAACATTTCTACAAAACTTCCGGGATACATAATATACAGGATAGGAAAATCGAAGTATAATAAATAAAAAAGTATAGGATACCTCGGAAAGGGATAACAAATGAGAATATTAGAAATTATATTGCCGGTACTTGTCATGCTGGTTCTCGGTATGGCATGCAGAAAATTAAAGTTACTTACCAAAAGCGGAATAGATAATATGAAACTGCTGGTAACCAATATCATGCTTCCGGTGGCAATCTTTCATGCACTGGCCACAGCGGATTACAGTGTGGAGACCTGGAAACTGGTGGGGATTATGTTCGTTATGCTGGTGGTATCTTTCGGAGTAGGATTTCTGTTGAAGCCGCTTATGAACGGAGAATACCGCAAGTACCTGCCGTTTATGGTCAGTGTATATGAGGGTGGCCTCATGGCGTATCCTTTGTATACCAGTCTGTGCGGGCAGGAAAATCTCTCACAGATCGCAGTACTGGATATTGCAGGACTTTTGTTTGGATTCAGCATCTATATGGGGATGCTGGGACAGGTGGAAAACGGAGAGAAGATCAATGCAAAGAAACTATGTATGAGTGCATTCCACACACCGGCATTTATTGCAAGTGTGCTTGGAATCCTGGCAGGACTGTCCAAGGTGGTGATTTGCCTGATCGACAGTCCCTTCGGCGGTGCATATCTGGCGGTGGAAGGGATCCTTACCACATCCGTGACAGCAATCATTCTGATCGTTGTGGGATATAGCATGGAACTGACAAAGGAACTGATCCGGCCATGCCTGAAGACAATCCTGATGAGAGTTCTGCTACAGACACTTATGGCAATTGGAGTGCTGTGGGCAGTGCATTTGTGGATAGGAGATAACATGCTGTTGAATCTTGCCATCATTTCCTATATGTCGGCGCCGGCCACTTTCAGCATGCAGACTTTTCTGAAAAAGGAAGAGGGCAGTGCCTATGTATCAACAACCAATTCTATGTACTGTATGGTGTCGATTCTGGTATATATCATTCTGGCAGCAGTGGTTTATTAGAAGTGTGAAAAAGGCAAGCGGTATCCTGCTGTCCGGTCTGGTTGATGACAAGAATGCAGGGGGTATTTTTTAAATCTTCGGTTTCCAGGGAACTTAATTTACTGAGTGGATTTTTGGAGGAAAGTTCAATATAAATTTTACTTTCTGCCAGCACTTCATTATTATACGCATCCGAAAAAGCTCTTCTCTGGTTGTTGATGGCAAGATCAACAGCGTCATTTTTCCATAGCATGATACAATTCTTCATGACTTCCCACCATAATTTTTACTTCTATGGTAGGATATTAATAACTTAATCTCTTGATAAATAAGTGGTCGTTTACTATAGTAAAAAGTAATCGGTCACTTATTTTATTCTGAGGAAGGGAAAAACATTTATGATAAAACCTGACCCCGATTCCTGTCATCTCCTGCTGGACAGCAGGCTTGCGAACGAGGAAGTACAGAAAAATCCATACACTTACAATAACATCAGAGAAGTCCTGTCGGATGGAGCACTAAACGCAGCAACTGTGGAACACCCGGTGACGGTCTACATTGCTCCCGGCATCTATTGGCTGGAGGATCCGCAGTCGGAGGCGGTGATCGTAAGGGAGGATCCGAAGGATCTTTACCCTTACGGATGCAAGGTAAACTGCGCAAATCTGAAATTGGTGGGGCTGTCGGAGAACCCGGAGGATGTGGTGATTGCCGCCAACCGGGGGAACGACCATGGAGCGAAGGGAAATTATACTCTGTTCCATTTTTCCGGGGAACAATTGGAGATGGAAAACCTGACTCTGGGGAATTATTGCTGTGTGGATCTGGATTATGCATTGGATCCTGCGCAGTCTGTGAAAAAGAGGACAGAAGCCATTACGCAGGCACAGCTGGCGGATACGAATGCCGATAAGTTCCATGCGAAGAATTGCCGGTTTGTCAGTCGTCTGAACCTGTATCCCGTATGTGGCGCGGGCAGAAGCCTGTATGAACATTGTCATTTTGAACAGACGGACGATGCTCTGAATGGAAATGCAGTGTACCTGGACTGTGAGTTTGATTTTTACAGCGGAATGCCGATCTATCAGGCTTCCGGTACGGGAGCGGTATTCTTAAACTGTACATTTCATTGTAAATATCCACAGGATGGGGAGACTCACGCACAGTATTTTACAAAAGTCGGAGGACAGATCGCACTGATCGACAGCAGCTTCGCAGGTCTGCCGGACACCAAAGTTGCGGTCTTGTGGACGAAATATCCTTCCGTAGCATTGAAGTGCTATCAGGCGAATGTGACATATCCGGAAGGCCGGTTTACGCCTCCGGAGGTTGCGGATTCCCATACGGTGGACATTGACGAAAAGATGCTGGCAGAGGCCTACTATATCCGTAAGGATGGAGAAACGATCTACAATGTCTATAATCTGCTGGGCGGGAAAGATGACTGGGACCCGTTGGGGAACGGAGAAGTGATCCGCTTTGCCGGAAAAACAGATATTCCTACACAGCTTCTGCTGGAGTCAGAGGATTTTGAACTGGAAGCAGGCGGATCTTCCATAAATATAAAGGGAAAATGCCTGACCTTTGATGGGCGTGAGAGGAAGTGTGAGATACATTTTAAAATAGAAGGAGACAGTGCAGACTCCATAGAAATACAGCGTGTGTCGGAGGGGAGCTGTCTGCTGCAACTGAAAGACAGTAATATAGACCATGAGACGGAAGTAGTACTCACGGCGCAGACCAAAGAGGGATTGCAGACCAGTGCGTATGTCAGAATTCATCCCCGGAAAGTGGCGGCACCAAGGCTTACGGGCAATCCGGTGATCTGTCTTGAAGGCAAAATGCTGCGGCTGTCTTATGATTTTACGGAAGCGGAGAATGACTGCTCGGATATTATCTGGTATCGAAGCAGAAACATTCGGGGAGAGGATAAAATCGTGACGGCGATCTCCCAACCGGATCAGCCGGAGAAAGTTTATGCCCTCACCGGAGATGATGTGGGGTATTATATTTTCGCACAGATAAGACCCAGAACGAATCGCAGCGAATACGGGGAAGCAGTGCAGTGCTTTTATGAAAAAGCTATTTCGCCGGAAGATGTGGAAACAGACAGGATCTGGACAGATTTTCATAACCTTCCTCTTTACAGCCATGCCGGAAACGAAAAAGGTGTATGGAATTTTGATGCGAAGCGCCCGGCGGATACCTGTGATTTTGAAAAGTGGGACCGGGAAAAGACGCAGGTCTCCTGGCACTACGGTGCAACAGGGGACGGCAGTAAGGGCGAAGGGCTCTATCAGGGAATGCAGGGGGCCAGGATCCGCTATACGCCGACCACGGCACCGGAGATGGGAACGGAAACCAAACGGAATATGGAAGTCTTGTTGGAAGTCGATCCGGCAAAGTCTGCCGGACAGGGTTTTGGCAGCGCCGGACAGTATCTGGATGTCTGCATCAAGACGGACACGGACACTCTGGACGGTTATGGACTTCGGATCATCCGTACGGCGGCCCATTCCGATGCGGTATCCATGTATCTGATACAGTATGTGCGTGGACAGGCGCAGTGCATTTCCCGCGAGGTCGTGACAAACTGCTTTGTAACGGGATGCAGAATTTGGGTGCGGTATGAGAACGGAATATTATCGGCAAAAGCATGGACGGTTACGGAACCTACGGTGGTACAGCAGGAAAGGGGCTATGCCCGGGGAGTGGAGCTTACGGCAGAAGTAGGCAGAAGAGAAAATGCCGAAAACACCGGACTACTGATCTGGCACACCGGATCGTTGGGAACGGAGAACTGGAGAAATACCACGATGTTACATGGCGTAAGCATTCTTTATTTTTAAAAATTTCAGACAAAATGTGGTGAGAAAACACAGGAGGAAGGGCGGTAGGATTACCGGAGCTGCTTTTCAGGCGCATTCGGATGTGGATACTGTAGTGAAATATAAGGAGACTGCAATTAAAGCTGGAAAGATGTCTGGAAATTTTTCTGGAAAAAGTTAAAATTTCCCGTTTCAAAGTGTAAGTATTTGATGTAAAATTAACCCGAGGAAGTCCTCTTTCTTTTTGTTTAGTATGGTTTTGTTGTGGTGACTTAATTTTACATCAAAAAGGAATAGGATTCCTTATATTTTGGGCACTTTTTGAAAGTTGTTTATAATAGTATCTGAAAAAACAGGCAGTTGTGGATAAAACTGCGGAAACTCAAGAATGTCGAAGTGTTGTGGATCCTGATAAAATATGCTATGATATTTTTCAATTAGATCAACTTGCGGATATTTCATCATGCCCGTACGGGGATGGGTAACAGCAGGAAAAAGTTTTTTCAGAAAACGAGGAGGGTGCTGAAATGAAGAAGAAAATGGGGTATTTGCAGGTGATTTTAATGATCGGCTGCATTCCGATGCTTGCAACGATGGTTGCTCTGACTGTATATGCATCGGGCAAAATGAAAGATGAACTGGTCGACAGTACCTATCTGCGGCTGAAAGCATGTGCTACATCAGTGGAGCAGTATTTCACATGGGATATCCGTGAGGATATTCTGGAAAAGGATGATATCAGTTATCAGTTTATAGATTCTTTGCAGGATGAGCATATTGAACAGACGCTTTTCATGGAGGATGAGAGATTTATTACTTCCATTGTGGATCAGGATGGGAACAGGGCAGAAGGAACCAAGGCTGATCCACAGATATGGGAGACGGTCAGAGCCGGTAACGATTATGAAACTGATGGAGTAGAGATTCAGGGAGAAGAATATTATGTCTATTATATGCCGGTATGTTCCGATGACGGAGAGATTCTGGGAATGGCTTTTGCCGGAGAACGGGAGAGCATAGTTCAGGATGCAATATCCGACATGTTAAGAAGTCTGGTTCTGCGCTCAGTATGTCTGAATGTTCTTTTTATTGCTGTCATGGTTTATCTGTCATTCAAAATACGAAAACCATTACTGACGACCGCAGAATATATTGACCAAATTGCCAATGGTAATCTGTCAGGCAATCTTGAAGTGAAATCTGTGATCCGTGAAGTGACCACTCTGATCCGGGCATCTGTCAGCATGAGGGATAAATTGAACAGTATTGTCACCGAGGTGGATGGACATGCTGCACAATTGGATAGCAGCATGGAATTATTAAATACATTGGCATCTGCAAGCAGTAAGGGAACCAACCAGATCAGACAGGCCGTGGACGAGCTGGCTGCAACCGCTGCATCACTGGCAGAGAATGTACAGACTGTTAATTCCAGGATGTTGGAGATGGGGGACAATGTTAATGCGATCCATTCGGAGACAGTAACATTGAATGAGAATTCCAATAAAATGGATCGTGCCAATCGTAATGCTTCAGAATCCATGAATCTGGTGCTGGAAAGCTCGCATACCTCTTCGGACATTATTACTGAGATGATCGTACAGGTAAAGGCAACCAATGAGGCCATTGCATCCATTAGTAAAGCAGTGGAACTGATTTCTGATATTACCGCACAGACGAATCTATTGTCATTGAATGCTTCCATTGAAGCAGCGAGGGCAGGACAGGCAGGCAAAGGCTTCGCTGTGGTCGCTACAGAGATCAAACAGCTCGCCGAACAGAGCAGCCAGAGTGCGGATACGATCAAGAAAATTGCTGATGATATTCTCGAAAAATCTAATAAATCTGTAGAGTTAACTGAACGGATGCGTGCACTGGCAGAAAAAGAGCAGGCAGACATCGGAGGTGCCAAGAATGGTTTTGATGCTCTGAGCCAGATTATTGAGGCTAATGTTACGACAGCTGGAATTATTGCGGAAAAAAACGAAGAATCTGGAGGAATTGAAACAGACTATTATAAATAGTATAACAGAACTGAGTGCGATCAGTGAAGAGAATGCAGCCAGCAACGAGGAAGTAACGGCAAACGTATCTGATATCGCAGAAGCAGTTAACAAAATTTCGGACGATACAGGAACAATTAAAAAGGTATCCACGGATCTGGAAGAGTTGATGCAGTATTTTAAGTAGTTTGAGATATTTGGAGACATTCGTGGACGGGTGCTGCTTTATGTGCTATTATGCAGAATGTCATCAGAAAACAGTAATTGTAGGAAGTAACAGGGATTATAATGAAAAAAAGAATGTTCATGGCACTGGCGGTCGCTCTCACCGGAGTCAGTATGGTGGTGGCAGCAGGAAACGGAGAACTGAAAATACAGAGTGAAACCTCGGTACAGAAAGTACATGCGGCAGAAATACATCAGATCGGTGTCGAACCGATCCCGGCTACCGGACAGATTACCATAGAGGATCTGCTGGCGGTACAGGGTGGCGAGACGGAAGATCCCAGAGCACTGGAAGGGGTGTCGGATCCGGAGGATGTTCCGGTAGACGAAGCTTCCGTAGAGGATACGAACGCAGATGAGTATGCATCGTTAGCGATCGCCAATGTGACGAATTACGTCAATGTCCGGACAGAACCGAACACGGACAGTACCGTAGTGGGCAAAATCTATGACGGAGCGGTGGCACAGATCCTGGATGTGGCAGGAGAGGATCAGGACTGGTTCCGGATCATCTCCGGTAATGTGGAGGGCTATATCAAGGCAGAGTTTTTTATTTACGGAGATGCAGCAGCTGAGGTTGTAGACAATTATGTGACCAGATATGCTGTGGTTATCGCAGACCGTCTGAATGTGAGACAGGATCCTGCCACAGATGCAAAAAGAATTGGTTACATTGACAATGGAGAAAAGGTAAAAATTCTGGAGAATGACGGAGATTGGCTGAAGGTACAGTACACCGACAGCAAGGAAGGCTATGTCTCTGCGGAATATGTTACGATCTCGGAAGAATTTATCTATGCGAAGACAATAGAAGAGGAACAGGCGGAAATTGCCGCACAGAAGGCATTGCAGGCAAGAGAACAGACTGCCGAGCAGGATGCCCCGGAGGTGATCACGAACATCACACTTCCCACTACAACCTATACCTCAAATGCGGAACTCAGACAGGGAATCATTGAGTATGCCATGCAGTATCTGGGTAACCGGTATGTACACGGTGGTTCCAGCCTGTCGGGAGGAACGGACTGCTCGGGATTTACCTGCTTTATCTATGCGGAGTTCGGATATTCTATCAGCCGTACACCGGGAGGACAGTATTCCGGTGCCGGACGCAGTATCAGTTCTGAAGAACTTCAGCCAGGAGATATTGTATGTTATAGTTCCAATGGAGGGAAGAGCTGTACCCATGTAGGACTGTATATCGGTGACGGACAGATCATCCATTCCGCCAATTCACGGAAAGGTGTCATTATCAGTGCTGTGGACTACAGTCCCATCATCGGTATGCGAAACGTTATTGATTAATAGAATCGGTTTTGAAATTATGGAGCGCCTGATCTTTGGTGAGTATGAAATCACCGAGGATCTCGTCGCTCCATTTTTGCAGGTCTTCCAGATGAAGGACCACACCGGCATAATTGCGGATGCCGTGGGAGGCCGCCAGCTCTTCGGTATATTCTTCCAGCAGATAGACATTTTCAAACCGTACCGGTCCGGAGGTGTACTGACAGACCAGCGGGATCACACCGGTGGTCTTCCGCTCGATGGAGACACCGTCCTCTGCAACGTGAAAAGTCAGCCAGGCCATACCCTCTAACATGCTGAGAGCATTTTTCTGGGTGGACACATAATTGCCCAGCGAATAATAGCACAGAGACTCATTGCCGTTTTCTGCGGTGATCCATTCCACAGGCTCTACCACATGGGGATGGGTTCCGATAATGACATCGGCACCGGCTTCTGTCATCTCCAGTGCCCATTTTTCCTGATAGCTTGAGATTTTGGAGGAATACTCAGTCCCCCAGTGAGGACAGACGATGACGATGTCTGCCAGTTCTTTTGCCCGGGAGATATCCTCTAAGACCTGCGGGTTCAGCGTGGTGAAGTCCATCTGTCCGTTTTTCTCATTTACGGCACACAGAAGATTCAGATGCCCCAGCAGATTTAAGGGGAGTGTCTCGGTATTGGCACCGTAGGTATAATTTAAGATGGCGAAAGTGACATCATCGATGGTAAGTAACGGAATGTCATCTGCCTGTGAAGCGTCTTCGTGAATACCGGTTACCAGTACCTCCGGGTGCTTGTTTTTCCAGAAATCCGCACAGTACAACAGGCCGTCCAGCTTCTGATCCGCGGTATGATTGGATGCATGCAGAACCACGTTGAATCCGGCATCCGCAATCGCATCCCCAACTTCGGTAGGAGAATTAAAATAGGGAAAACCGGAAAATCCCCGGGAATTGCCGCCCATGACAGTTTCCTGATTGATGATCCGGATGTCTGCCGCGTTTAAGAAGGGTGAAATCCCCTGAAACAGCATGGAGAAATCATAAGTTCCGTCCTCCTGTTTTCCACTGGCCACGATTCCCAGATGCATCAGGTTGTCCCCGACAGCCATGAGCGTAATGTCATGCTCCGGGAAGGGAGTGGGGGTTGGCTCCGGAGTAGGGACGGGAACCGGTGTGGCAGAAGGCGGTGCAGGGGTCTGTGGAACGACAACAACATCGCTGCCTGCAGCAGTTTCTTCCAGAAAGTAATAGCCGCCCATGCTCGCCAGTAACAGTAACGGAACGAGAACCAACAGCAGATAGAAACGTGAAATCGGTTTTTTCATATATTATTCTTTTGTTCTCCTTTATTATCTCTTACGGAATTCCGGTTACAAGGTCTGTTTACAATCAAAAGTAACAATAGTATTATAGCATTGATTTTATTTTTTCGCAAAAAGCAAAAATAAATTACTGTTTTCCTATTGGCATAGTATGAAATAGGAGATATAATCCTACCCATAAGTTGATTCGATACTTAAATGAGACATCGAAGAGGAGGAAAAGGATTATGAAGAAGTTTGAGTGGAAGAGCGTTTTGGCACTGGCATTAACAGGAGCATTGGCACTGGGGCTGACCGCATGCGGCAGCAGCGATAACGGCGCAGCAGCTACCGGCAGCAACGATGCTGGAAGCAAGGCTGTATACCGCACTCTGGATGAGATCAAGGAGAGCGGTACGATCAATATCGGTGTATTCTCAGATAAGAATCCGTTCGGTTATGTGGATGAGAACGGCGAGTATCAGGGATATGATGTATATTATGCAAGAAGACTCGGTGAGGATCTGGGTGTCGATGTGAACTTCGTATCTACCGAGGCGGCCAACCGTATCGAGTATCTGCAGACCGGTAAGGTAGACGTGATCCTGGCTAACTTCACCGTAACTCCCGAGAGAGCAGAGGAAGTTGATTTCGCTGCTCCTTATATGAATGTAGCACTTGGCGTAGTATCCAAGGATGACAATGTAATCACCACTCTGGATAACTGGAATGCAGATGATTCTATTATTGTGATCTCCGGAACCACCGCAGAGACCTATCTGATTGCTAATTATCCGGACATTCCTTTACAGAAGTTCGATTCCTATGCAACCGCTAAGGAAGCTTTTGAAAACGGTACTTCCGTAGCATGGGCAAACGACAACACTGAGGTCATCGCATTTGCTCTGCAGAATGAAGGCTATACCGTAGGTATTCCTTCCCTGGGCAGCGCTGATACCATCGCTCCCGCAGTATCTAAGGGCAATACTACTCTGCTTGACTGGATCAACGATGAGATCGCAAGCCTTGGTGAAGAGAACTTCTTCCATGCAGATTACGAGGCAACTCTGGCAGATACCTATGGTCTGGATTACGAGGACAGCCTGGTAGTAGAAGGCGGCAAGGTAACCGCACAATAAGTACGGATCGGAATAGAATGATAGAGAGGGGACTGCGGGGCACGTATGTTGCCGCCGCAGTCTTTTCTTGCATCTGGCTACTTCTTTTGTTATAATCTAAAAAATTGTGTGTAACTATTCTGAATAGTTACGATTGTTGAAAAGCTTCCTGAAAGGAAAGAAATACATGAACTGGGAATTTATAGGAAAATATCTGCCTATGTATGAAAAGGCAGCGTTGCTCACCGTGAAGATCGGTGTCATCGGAATCCTGTTTGCGATTCTGCTGGGACTGGTATGTGCGGCGATACAATATTATAAAGTACCGGTGCTTCGGTGGATCGTAGCGGTCTACGTGGAACTGAGCCGTAATACACCGCTTCTGGTACAGCTGTTTTTTATTTATTACGGATTTCCGAAGATTGGGATCCGGATGTCAGCAGAGGTCTGCGGTGTGGTAGGACTGGCATTTTTAGGTGGCAGTTATATGGCAGAAAGCTTCCGCAGCGGCCTGGAATCCGTAGAACCCATTCAGAGTGAAAGTGCCATCAGTCTGGGAATGAATTCCCGACAGGTGTTGGGATATGTGATCCTGCCCCAGGCCATGTCTACCAGTATCCCGGCATTTGTGGCGAATATTATTTTCCTGTTGAAGGAGACCAGTGTATTCAGTGCCATCAGTCTGATGGATCTGATGTTTACGGCAAAGGATCTGATCGGCCTGTATTATAAGACTACCGAGAGCCTTTTCCTTCTGGTGGTATTTTATCTGTTGATCCTGCTGCCGGTATCGATCGTGGGATCTCTGGTGGAGAGGAGGATGCGTTATGCCGGATTTGGGGATTGATGTATTATTCAAAGGCACGAACATGCTCCGTCTGCTGCAGGGATTATGGGTAGCCATGAAGATCAGTATCGTATCTATTCTGATCAGTATGCCGTTAGGTATTCTGGTGGGAGCGTTGATGACGGTGAAGAACCGGTTCGTCAAAGCTATCTTCCGGGTCTATCTGGAATTCATCCGTATCATGCCGCAGCTGGTGCTTTTATTTATCGTATATTTCGGATCTACCAGAGCACTGGGCTGGAATCTGTCCGGAGAGGTGGCATCCGTCATCGTCTTCGTCCTGTGGGGCACCGCAGAGATGGGAGATCTGGTGCGTGGAGCGCTGATCAGTATTCCGAAGCATCAGTACGAAAGCAGTGAAGCACTGGGATTCAGTAAAATACAGACGTATCTGTATATCATTATTCCGCAGACTGTGCGGAGACTGATTCCGCTGTCCATCAACCTGATCACCCGTATGATCAAGACCACCAGCCTGGTGCTCATGATCGGCGTGGTGGAAATGCTGAAGGTGGCACAGCAGATCATTGAGGCCAATCGTATGAGCAGTCCCAATGCTGCGTTCGGAGTATTCCTTGTGGTATTTGTTCTGTATTTCTTCGCCTGCTGGCCCTTCAGTGTTCTGGCCAGAGTGCTGGAGAAAAAGTGGAATTAGAAATGGAACCGGAGTCGGAATGAGAATGGAGTGAAAACATGGCAGAGACATTGTTGAAGATAGAAAATCTGACAAAAGAATATGAAGGCCAGAAGATCCTGGACGGCATCAATCTGGAAGTAAAACAGGGAGATGTTCTGGTAGTGGTAGGTCCCAGCGGCTGTGGTAAGAGTACGCTGCTTCGGTGTATTAATGCACTGGAACCTATTCAGGGCGGTACGATAAAGCTGCAGGGCATGGATATCCGCAAGGGCAGTAAAAATATCACCACCCTGCGTCAGAAGATCGGTATGGTATTCCAGAGCTATGAACTGTTCCCGCATCTGACGGTACTGGACAATATTACGCTGGCACCGGTCAAGGTACAGAAGCGCGATAAGGCAGAGGCACAGAAGGAGGCCATGGAGCTTCTGGCGCGCGTGGGACTGGCAGATAAGGCAAAGAGTTATCCCAGACAGTTGTCCGGTGGACAGAAGCAGCGTGTAGCCATCGTCCGGGCATTGTGCATGCATCCGGAGATCCTGCTGTTCGATGAAGTGACCGCGGCACTGGATCCGGAGATGGTAAGAGAAGTGCTGGATGTTATGCTGGATCTGGCAAAACAGGGCAAGACCATGCTCATTGTCACCCATGAGATGCAGTTTGCAAAGGCGGTAGCGGACAAAGTTATTTTCATCGACCAGGGTAAGATCGTGGAGGAGGCCGCTCCCGATAAATTTTTCGAACATCCGGAGACAGAGAGAGCAAAACAGTTCCTGAATGTATTCACCTTCGAACATGTGGAACATCATACAAAACAGGCATAGGAATCGCATAAATACAGGAAAAAGATAATGAAGAGAGTTTTCATTATCTTTTTTTTGTGCTATACTCATTATGGATTTTTGCGTTTTATTTCAAATGATTTACAATATGTGACCAAAGGAGAATGGGAAAGGTGAAGAAAAAACCTTATATCAGATATGTGATTCTGGGGATTCTGGCTACATTGATGGTGGGTTGTATCATCCGTATTGCCATGCCCAACCGGGAATGGAACTATACCGGAAGCTATACTTTTGCGGAAGGGGAATCTTATACAGAAGAGCCGGTATTTGAGCATATTTCGCTGGGGACAGGAGTATACCGGGTGGAGCTGTCCTACGAATGCACCGGGGATGCCATCGCGGTCTGCAATGTGAAAGACGGCACTGTGTATCAGGGAGGCCTGTTGTGCAACGGCGAGCATCTGTACAGTGCACTGGGGTATACTTCCTATGATTTCTGGCTTTATGAGCCCACAGAAGAACTGACGGTGACAATCGATTATTCCGGACAGGAAAAGCTGACCACCGGGAATCTGCGGATCGTGGAGACGAATCTTCTGTGGACAAGATATCTTGTGATCCTTGCGGCAGCAGCACTGTTGGTTCTTGCGACCATGTGGCTGGAGCGTCGGGAGGCGGTAAAAGGCAGAAATGAGCAGAGACGTCAGATCCTGTTTGGAATCGGTGTGATCGCCTTTTTTGCCTCCATCCCCTATTTTTATGACGGCATGGTGTCCGGAGCGGATCTGACCTATCATTTGCACCGTATTGAAGGTGTAAAGGATGGACTTCTGACCGGACAGTTCCCGGTACGGCTGGAACCCAGATGGGTATTTGACCACGGATACGCCAATGGTATTTTCTATTGTAATCTGTTATTGTATTTTCCGGCACTTCTGCGCATGGCAGGCTTTACGATGACAGAAAGCTATGCTTTCTATTGCATAGGACTTAATATTGCTACGGCAGCGATAGCCTGGTACTGCTTTAGCGGAATATTCAAAGACCGGATCATAGGTCTGGTCTGCAGCGCATTGTATACTTTATCCATATTTAGATTTTTTAAACTGGTAATGGTAGGAGCTGTAGGAGAGGGAAGCGCCTATACGTTTCTGCCGCTGGTGGTATACGGAATTTATCTTGTCTTTGAAAAAGATGTGGAAGACAGAGAGTTTCATAAAAGCTGGATCATTTTGGGACTGGGATATGCCGGATTGATCCAGACCCATGTACTGACCTGTGAGATTACGGCATTGTTCACAGTGCTGTTCTGTCTGATTTATATCCGCAGAGTATTTGCATGGCAAAGATTTCGGCAGCTTGCATGTGGAGCATTTTTTGCGCTGGGATTAAGCTTGTGGTATCTGGTACCGTTTGTTGACTATTATTTGACACAGGATGTCAGGATACGCCATGCATCGGCGAGAACTATCCAGGACAGAGGAACCATTTTTGCGCAAATATTACAGCAGTTCTGGTTCAGCAGAATTCCGAAATCCATGGAAGGCAAGGCAGGGGATTTACTGAATCCTATTGGGGTAGGATTGTTTCTGGTAATAGGAATGATGATTTTCTGGCTGCTGTTATTTTTGGGAGATTTGCAAAAACAAAAAGAGGCTGAGAAGAGCTTTGCGATAAAGGCAGCAGGATTCGGATGCCTTGCATTATGGATGTCCACAAATTCCTTTCCCTGGGATAACATTCAGAAAATTTCCGGCATTGCAGCGACACTGGTGAGCAGTCTGCAGTTCCCCAATCGTTTTCTGGGATGGGGTACGGTTCTGTTGGTGACGGTAACGGGATATGTGATTCGATATTTTCAGAACAACCGGAAAATCTTCTATCAGATGAGTCTGATCACGGCAGTAGTGTCTTTGTCTGCATCCTATCTGTTTATGATGGATTCGGGAGTACAGGAGAGGGACGTTACATTATATAATCAGGAAAGTATGGGATTTGGTTACATCTCCGGAGAAGAATACCTGATCTATGGAACGGACAGCACAAAGCTGACTTTTGCAAGACCGGAAGTTAATGAAAATATTCAGATCGAAGACTATGAAAAGAGCGGTTTAAATATAAGCTTTTCCTGCAGGAATGATTCGCCCCGGGAGGAAATAGTAACACTTCCGGTTCTCATGTATAAGGGATATGCAGCCAGGGATGACAAAGGAGAAGTATTGGAGATCACAGACGACGGTGGACATATTTTGCAAGTGTGCATTCCGGGTGGATATGCCGGAACAGTCAGTGTGCGATTCGTGGAACCGTGGTATTGGAGAACGGCGGAACTGGTTACTTTGATCACAGTAGCGGGTATTGTGTTTTTCGGGATTCGGAAGAGGAGACAGAGATGAAAAAGAAATGGATTTTATTAGCGGAAGGGCTTCTCTTAGCGGTTCTGTTCGTGCTGTCTTTTGGGGGATCGGATATTGTATTCGAGGCAGATCATCAGCAATTGTATCGGGTGGAAGAAACAGGGGGGATCGTCAGCAAAGATTTTGCATTGAACCCGGGAGTATATCGCATCATAGTAGAGTCGGATATTGCAAATGGCGGAATCGGAAGCGGAATGGAGATCAGTCTGGAAGCGGAGGAGACCACTTTTCGTGCGATCAGGGGCAACCGGGCAACTTTGTCTGCGGATACAGAGCATAAAAGGATTACCTATTATGTGGCAGATACGGTTGATGCAGCACATCTGCAGATACAGCCATTTTCGGAGGGAGGAAATGTTTCCTATGAGTTGAAAGTAGAGAAGACAACCGCCGGAAGAAGGATCCTTTTTGTAATAGTGCTGGTTCTTTTTGCCTGTCTGGATGGAATTGCGATATTCCGCAGAAAAGTATTGTGTAAAGAAGTGAGCGGACAGAAAAAATGGATCAACTGTGCAATGGTGGGAATCTGGATGATAGCCTGTATCCCATTGCTGGTGGATTATCTTGTTCTGGGGACTGACAGTGTACAGTGCCTGAGAGAAACAGAGTATATGCTTCAGGAGAATGGGGAAGGATTCCGGCAGCCCATTTACTATATTTATGGATTCCGGCAGGAATGCGGTGGATTGGATTTCCGGTCGCAACATCTTATAAGATCATGATAGCATTTTTATCCGGAGCTGCACTTGCATTGCTTTATTTCCTGTTTTCCAAATGGGGAAAGGATGCGCGACTGGTGTTGGCGGCAGCAGCTTTTGGTATATGGAATCCTCTGGCGGTGAAGACCTTGTACGTAATGGGAAATCCCGGAAAGTTTGTTGTCTGTGTGTTGGGATATGCAGTACTGGGCAGTGTGGTATGGATACTTCTTCAAAAAAGAAAAAGCCAGAACAAAATTTCCCCTTGGATTGTGTTTGCGGTACTGTTAATACTTGTTTTACAGGTGGTATATTATGAAAATACCATTATACTGCAATCGGATGTTCAGTACTGGTACAATGAAGAACCTTTCATGACAGGAGAATAACAGATGGAAAGTACTTTTATCATATTGACCCAGATTATTACCTTTGGAACCGCATGGAGTATGTTCCATTGCGTTTTAAAGAGAAAAAAGAAAGACTGGTTTTCACTGGTGGGGGCATTGGGGTATCTGTTGCTGCCTTATCATGTATATGTGGTAACGGAAAGTGTGGATCGGTCACAGATTCTGATATGGATGGTGGTGCCGATCCTGACAGCGTCTCTGATAAAAATGTCGGATACGGAGAAAATGTTCTGGAAGACAGGCTACGGATTGACCGCAGTACTGGCCCTGGGGATTATCGGAAGACTGGATGGCGTAGCCGCGTTGACGCTTTTGTTCCTGATCTGCGTGGGTGGTATCTGCCGGAGACAATGGCAATATCCGGTGATCGGAATTCTGGGAGTTGCCATGGCATACCCCACCTATATGACGTGGAAACGCTGGCTGTTCGACGGGTCCTTTGCGGAGAGCGGATTGGAATATACCAGCATCATGGAGCAGGGATACAGTATCGGCGGTCTGTTCAGTACTTATTTTATAGGAACGGGCACCCCGGAATGGGAATTCTGCTGCTTGGCTGTCTGTTGTTTTTGCTCTATCAAAGCTTTGTAAAAGGAAAAAAGATATGCGCCAAAAATGATCATATCTGGCTGGGAGCGGCGGCATTGCTCACTGTAATGTCTCTGCGGTATTTCCCGTGGGATTTTGTACAGAGAATGGGAAGCTGGGCACTGGGGCTGGTAACGCTGATCGGGACTCCAGCGGTGTTTTTCGGTTACGCCCAGATACTGTTGTGTGTGTGGAGCATTGAAAAATGCGGTGCAGTTTTACAGTTGACAGACAGAACAGCAAGGATGCGGGAAGGCACTGTCAAAAAGAATGGAGAAAAGTAGCATGGAAAGCAGGGAAGAGGAAAAAGAATCCCGGAGGAAAGTATTGTGGAAGATATTTGTGTCTACGCTGTATCTGAGCGCTTTTACTTTCGGTGGAGGTTACGTTATCGTTACTCTGATGAAAAAGAAATTCGTGGATGAATACCATTGGATCGGAGAAGACGAAATGCTGGATCTGGTGGCCATCGCCCAGTCTTCGCCCGGCGCAATCGCAGTCAACGGAGCCATCGTGGTAGGGTACAAGCTGTTGGGGATTCCCGGAGCATTGGTGGCGATCCTCGGCACGATTCTGCCGCCCTTTGTGATTATAGCGGCAATATCTGTCTGCTACAATGTGTTCCGCAGTAACTTCTTCGTGGCGCAGATGCTGTCTGGGATGCAGGCAGGAGTGGGAGCGGTGATCGCTTCCGTGACCTATGATATGGGCGCTCCCATCGTAAAGGAAAAAGATCCTATGTCACTTGTCATTATGCTGGGAGCTTTTTTGGCAGCATGTATTCTGGAGATCAATGTGGTCTACATTGTGATCGTCTGCGGACTGATTGGTTTGGTCCGGACACTTCTTTCCAAAAGGAGGTCTGGAAAATGATCTATCTGCAATTATTTTTAAGTTTTCTGCAAATAGGAATGTTCAGCTTCGGCGGCGGTTATGCGGCCATGCCTCTGATCCAGGGACAAGTAGTCACGACTCACGGATGGCTGACCATGTCGGAATTCACGGATCTGATCACGATATCACAGATAACACCGGGCCCCATTGCAGTGAATTCCGCCACCTTCGTGGGACTGAAGATTGCCGGGATTCCCGGAGCTGTGGTGGCAACGGTCGGGTGTATTCTGCCGTCCTGCATTATTGTGACGATCCTGGCAAGACTATACCTGAAGTATCGTAATCTGGATCTGCTGCAGGGAGTGCTGAAATCTCTGCGGCCTGCAGTGGTGGCAATGATCGCATCGGCAGGGATCCTGATCCTGAAAAATGCGTTCTGGGGAAGCGGAGGGACGATTTCCCTGACGGGTACGGAGTGGAGCATGGTGGCGATCTTCGGAATCTGTGTGTTGCTGCTTCGGAAAACGAAACTGAATCCCATCTGGGTCATGGTACTGGCGGGTGTCATGAAGGTGGGAATCTCCGCAATGACAAATGTTTTGTAATGTAATAGGAAAATGAGGAAAGCGGATCTGCTTTTTGCGGATCCGTTTTTTTCTGTTCTAAAAATCGAAAAACAAATAGCCTCAAAATGTCCGTGGGTAAAATACACTTGTCTTTATATGAGAAATACTATATAATAGCACATAATGTGTGCAATGGAGTACATGTATACATCAGAAAAAAGGGAAAGAAGAGTGTAAGTATGAAAAAACTATTTGAAAAGTGGAACAGCATCAGCCTGATCCTGCGTATCGTATGTGGTCTGGTCATTGGTGTGATCCTGGGACTGGTCGTGCCGCAGGCAACCGGTATTGCCATTCTGGGAGATGTTTTTGTAGGTGCCCTGAAGGCCATTGCGCCTTTGTTGGTATTCTTCCTGCTGATCAGTGCCTTGTGTCATGCAGGGAAGAGCCATGGCGGCATCATTAAGACCGTTATTATTATGTACATGTTCAGTACCTTTCTGGCAGCGCTGGTAGCCGTGATCGCCAGCCGGTTATTCCCCGTGACACTGACACTGGCAGACGCAGCCACCGATATGGCAGCGCCGGACGGTATCGTGGAAGTACTGAAGACTCTGTTAATGAATATGGTAGCCAATCCGGTATCCTCTCTGTTAAATGCCAACTATATTGGTGTTCTGACCTGGGGTGTGATCATCGGTGTCGGTATGAGAGCAGCCAATGATACCACCAAGAAAGTACTGGATGACATTTCCAACGGTCTGTCCCAGGTAGTCAGCTGGATCATCAGTATGGCTCCCTTCGGAATCTTAGGTCTGGTATTCAGCTCCATTTCTTCCAACGGACTGGAGATCTTCTCCGAATACGGAAAACTTCTGTTAGTACTGGTAGGTTCCATGCTGTTTATCTACTTTGTGACCAACCCGATCATCGTGTTCTGGTGTATCCGCAAGAACCCGTACCCGCTGATCTTCAAGTGCCTGAAGAAGAGTGCCATTACTGCGTTCTTCACCAGAAGCTCCGCAGCCAATATTCCTGTGAATATGAAGGCCTGTGAAGAGTGGGGAATGGATAAGGATACCTATTCCGTAACCATCCCGCTGGGAGCTACCATTAACATGGACGGTGCAGCCATCACCATTACCGTAATGACACTGGCAGCGGCAAATACTCTGGGGATTCACGTAGACTTCTTAAGCGGTATCGTGCTGAGTATTCTGGCAACCCTGGCAGCCTGCGGTGCATCCGGCGTGGCAGGAGGATCCCTGTTACTGATCCCTATGGCATGTTCGTTGTTTGGAATCTCCAACGACATTGCCATGCAGATCGTAGGTGTCGGCTTCATCATCGGTGTCATCCAGGATTCTGTGGAGACCGCACTGAATTCTTCCTCCGACCTGTTACTGTCCGCATCCGCAGAGTTCAGACAGTGGAGACTGGAAGGCAAAGAGATCAAATATTAAAAAATAGTCTGAAAATCATAACAGGCAGTCAGAAAGCTGTTATCCGATCGTGGGTAGCAGCTTTTCTGCAACTAAAAACTTTGGTGATTTGACGCGGTGATTTCTTGACACATTGTATGAGAAAAAGTACAATTAAGAGAAAAGTACTCTACGGTACGCAAAACAAAATAAGGATAAAAGGGATGGTGCACTATGGGGAAAACGATCAAAAGGTAAATTACGATGCAGACGGAACTGGCGGATGCGGTGGCCGGAGTGAATAAGAACCTTCAGGAGATCACCTATTCCAGTGAAAATATGTCTACAGAGACCAAGGGCATATTACAGAGCATCGGCAAACTTCAGCAGAATATGCAGCAGTTCCGTGTCTGAGTAAGTTTGGAGGGAAATTATGTGGCAGCCACAGGAAGACAATACGTATAATGATCTGCGGGAAAACTCCATCAGACAATGGCTGGAGGATATGAGCAGACATGAAGATGTAGCGGTCCGCGGAGGCGTGAAAGTCACCGCGGAATATCTGGAGGATCTGAAGAAGCAGATCCGTCAGTTAGAGGAAAAATGTGCATTGAAAGATGCCTATTTGAAGAAGATGAAAGAGAAGGCGGGACAGTGAGAGATCACTGTCCTGTTTTTCTATAGAAAAATGCTTGAATTTCTGGCAGAAGCGGGGCACGGGAGGGTTGACAGTTATCGGGAAAAAAAGTATCATATATAAGATATTGAGCTAAAATTGCGGGAAAGGCAATTTGCAGATATAAAATATACGAGCGGAAGGGTAGAAAACCATGGCACTTAGCAAGAAGCCCACAACGGGCATGAAAGATATCCTGCCGGAGGAGATGCAGATCCGCGATTATGTGATCAGCGTCATCAAGGATACCTACGGCAAATTCGGTTTTACTTCCATTGAGACTCCCTGTGTGGAAAATATTGCGAACTTAAGCAGTAAGCAGGGCGGTGACAATGAGAAGCTGATCTTCAAAATCTTAAAGCGCGGTGAGAAACTGAATGTAGCAGCTGCGACCACCGAGGAAGAGGTAGTCGACAGTGGGCTGCGTTACGACCTGACGGTACCGCTGGTACGTTATTATTCCAATAATGCGGCATCCCTGCCTTCTCCTTTTAAGGCATTGCAGATGGGCAATGTATGGAGAGCGGACAGACCTCAGAGAGGAAGATATCGTCAGTTTATGCAGTGTGATATCGATATTCTGGGAGAACCTTCGAATCTGGCGGAGATCGAACTGATCCTTGCAACGACCACCACATTGGGTAAGCTGGGATTCAAGAATTTCCAGATCCGTATCAATGAGCGCCGTATCCTGAAGGCAATGGCTGCTTATAGCGGATTCCCCGAAGAGTCCTATGACAGCGTATTTATCACTCTGGACAAAATGGACAAGATCGGTCTGGAAGGCGTGGAAGCTGAGCTTTTGGAGAACGGTTTTGATAAGACATGTGTAGACAAGTATCTGGAACTGTTCAAGGGACTTGAGAGTGCAGAGGATGGTGTGGCTTATCTGGCGGATACCCTGGAAGGATTTTTAGAGCCCGAGATCGCCCAGAGCCTCAGAGAGATCATGGACAGCGTCAAAGCCACCAAGGCTTCTGATTTCGAGATTGTCTTCGATGCCACTCTGGTAAGAGGTATGTCCTATTACACCGGAACTATTTTTGAGATCGCCATGCCGGAATTCGGCGGCAGCTGCGGCGGTGGTGGACGTTATGACAAGATGGTAGGCAAGTTCACCGGCAATGATGTACCCGCCTGTGGATTTTCCATCGGTTTCGAGCGTATCATCATGCTGCTCATGGAGAGAGGATTCAAAGTTCCTACGAGACCGAAGCAGGTAGCATACCTGATCGAAAAGGGCGTCAGTGGTGAAAGACTGTGTGAAGTGATCGCACAGGCCCAGGAAGCCCGTAAGGACGGTACTCAGGTACTGGTAGCCCGCATGAACAAGAATAAGAAATTCCAGAAAGAACAGCTGAACAAGGAAGGCTACGAAGAATTCGTGGAATTCTATAAAGAAGAATTAAAGAGATAAAAAGCAACAGACGAAGGAGCAAAAGCAATGATTCAGTCCAGAACCCATAATTGTAATGAACTTCGGATCGGCAACGTTGGCGAGAGAGTCACACTGGTCGGCTGGTTCGAGAACATGAGAAAAGTCAGCAAGAATCTCGGATTTGTCATTTTGCGTGATTTTTACGGAACTACTCAGCTGGTAGTAGAGACCGAAGAGATGATGAACGTGATGGATGGCATCAACAAGGAGTCCACCATCTCCGTGGAAGGTGTGGTAAGAGAGCGTTCCAGCAAGAATGCCAATCTGCCTACCGGAGAGATCGAAGTAGTGCCCGACAAGATCGAGATTTTAGGTAAGTGTATCTACAATGCACTTCCTTTTGAGATCAATCAGTCCAAGGATGCAGACGAGAATGCCCGTCTGAAATACCGTTATCTGGATCTGAGAAATCCGAACATGAAGAAGAACATCGTGATGAGAAGTCAGATCGTGGCAGAGCTGCGTCAGAGAATGTATGCTCTGAACTTCATGGAGATCACCACCCCTATTCTGACCTGTTCTTCCCCGGAAGGTGCGAGAGATTATCTGGTTCCTGCCAGAAATCATCCCGGCAAGTTTTACGCTTTGCCCCAGGCACCCCAGCAGTTCAAGCAGATCCTGATGGCTTCCGGTTTTGACCGTTATTTCCAGATCGCTCCCTGCTTCCGTGATGAGGATGCGAGAGCAGACCGTTCTCCCGGAGAGTTTTATCAGCTGGATATGGAGATGGCCTTCGCTTCTCAGGAAGATGTATTCTCCATCGTAGAGCAGGTACTTCCTCCCGTATTTGAAAAGTACGGTATTTATAAAAATGCTTCCAAGGCTCCGTTTGTACGGATCCCTTATCTGGAGGCTATGGACAAGTATGGTTCCGACAAGCCGGATCTGCGTATCGATCTGGTACTGACCGATGCCACCGAGGTAATGCAGGGCTGTGGCTTTGCTGCTTTCGAAGGTCAGACGGTAAAGGCTATCGTGGTGGATGGCTTCACCGCTACCCGTAAGCAGATCGATGCTATCTGCGCAGAGGTAGAAGTACAGACCGCACGCAAGGGATTCTGGTTCCGTGTAGACGAGAACGGAGAGTTCGTAGGCGGTATCTCCAAGTTCTTGCAGGATCGCAAGGAGGAAGTCATCAAGGCTCTCGGCCTTAAGAACGGTGACTTTGTAGGGCTTGCCGCAGGCAAGAAGCTGGAAGCGCAGAAGACAGCAGGTGTATACAGAAAGCTGCTGGGTGCAGCCAGCGAGAAACATATGAAGAAGGATTGCTACGAGTTCTGCTGGATTGTGGATTTCCCGATGTATGAGATCGGTGAAGAGTCCGGCGAACTGGAATTCTGTCATAATCCGTTCTCCATGCCCCAGGGCGGTATGGATGCGCTGAACAATCAGGATCCTCTGGAGATTCTGGCATACCAGTACGATTTGGTCTGCAACGGCGTAGAGCTGTCCTCCGGCGCAGTGAGAAACCATGATCCTGAGATTATGATCAAGGCATTCGAACTGGTAGGCTTAGGCGAAGCCGACGTGAAGGCTAAGTTCCCTGCCATGTACAATGCATTCTGTTACGGAGCACCTCCTCATGCAGGAATCGCTCCCGGCGTAGACCGTATGATCATGCTGATCTGTGGTGAGGAAAGCATCCGTGAGATCATTCCTTTCCCCATGAACAAGAATGCCATGGACATTATGATGGGAGCACCGGGTACGGTAGAGCAGAAGCAGTTGGATGAACTGCATCTGGCCATCACCGCCAAGCCGGAAGAATAATAATGAGGCTGTCGCAGGAATTTCCATGCGACAGCCTTTGTGCTGAATAGATATGGCGATCTGCCGGGAGAAGGATATGGCTGTAGGAATTTATGTATTGCATCTGCACCCAGGTGAGGAAGAAATCAGGCGGACATTCCTGCGGGAAGCTGCAGAATGTGTGGATCCGGTGCGGCGGAAAAAGACAGAACGGTTAAAGGGTACCGGAGCCAAAGCAGCCAGTCTCGGCGCCGGAATGCTGTTGCAAAAGATGGCAATGGATCTGACAGAAGGAGTTGAAAATACCGATATCCTGTTTCTGGAAGAGGATGAACTGCTTGCAGTGTTACAGGAGCGGATGCACCGGGACAAGGCGGGGGCGTTATCCTTTTCCTACGAATATGGAGAACTGGGGAAGCCACAGATCGTGAATATCCCGAAAAAATTCAATCTGTCTCATTCCGGAGACTATGTGGTCTGCGCGGTAGGAGACGGAGAAGTGGGAGCGGACATTCAGAAATGGGTTCCCTATAAGGAACGGACGGCAGAGCGTTTTTTTGCGCCAACGGAATGGAAACTGCTGCAGGAACTGCCTGCGTCACAGCGCACGGAACTGTTTTACCGATTGTGGAGCAGAAAAGAAGCCTACGGCAAATACACAGGCCAGGGGATCGGCAGTGCAGTGGGAGAAGATTTCTCCGACGAACAGAACTGGCAGGAAAAGCAGATATGTTTCCGGGAACGGGTTCTGGAGGATAACTATTCACTGGCGGTCTGTTACGGAACAGCAGAAGCGTAAAAGATAGGGAACGGGAAAGCTGTACAGGGATAGGAAGCATGAAAAGCGGATGCGCCTTACATGGAAAGCGCGAAGAAATGAGGACTTTATGAAAAGATTAATGATGTATCTGAAAGATTATAAGAAAGAGTCCATACTGGCACCACTGTTCAAACTGCTGGAAGCATTTTTCGAACTGATGGTTCCTCTGGTAATGGCAAATATCATTGACTATGGTATTTCCAATCGAAATATGGGTTATATTGGCAAAATGGGGCTGGTTCTGCTCCTGCTCGGCGTAGTAGGACTGGCTTCCTCCATTACGGCGCAGTTTTTCGCAGCCAAGGCAGCAGTGGGGGTATCCACCAAACTGCGGCAGGCATTGTTTGACCATATTGAGGATTTGAGCTTTACGGATATTGATAAGGCGGGAACCTCCACTATGATCACCCGCATGACCAGTGATGTGAACCAGGTGCAGTCCGGTATCAACATGACACTGCGTCTGTTCTTACGTTCCCCGATCATTGTCTTTGGTGCCATGATCATGGCATTCACCATTGATGTGAAATGTGCCCTGATCTTTGTGGTGGCGATTCCTTTGTTGTCCATTGTGGTATTCGGTATTATTTTATCCACAATCCCTATGTACAAAAAGGTGCAGTCCAGGCTGGATCAGGTATTGGGCATCACCAGAGAGAATCTGACCGGTGTCCGTGTCATCCGTGCATTCCATCAGGAAGCGAAGGAAGAAGAGCGATTCCGGGAGAACAATGAGGCATTGTCCGCCATGCAGATCTTCGTAGGTAAGATCAGTGCCTGCATGAATCCTGTGACCTATGTCATCGTAAACGGTGCTATCATTGCTCTGATCTATACCGGTGCGGTACAGGTCAATATCGGTAACTTAAGCCAGGGTGAGGTGGTAGCGATCATCAACTATATGAACCAGATCCTGGTAGAGCTGGTGAAGCTGGCAAACCTGATCGTAACCATGACCAAGGCTCTGGCCTGTGCAGATCGTGTGGATTCCGTATTTGAAATCGGTGCAGATGCTGCTTACGCAGAAAAGAGTGTACAAAATCAGAAGTTAGCAGATAAGGTAGACAAGAAAGCACCTTTCCTGAATTTCAAACATGTCTCCCTGACCTATCAGGGAGCCGGAGCACCTACTTTGCAGGATATGAACTTCACCGTAAACCGTGGCGATACCGTAGGTATCATCGGAGGTACCGGTTCCGGTAAGACCTCCCTGGTGAATCTGATCCCAGGTTTCTATCCGGCGACAGAAGGTGAGATCCTGTTGGAAGGCAGAGATATCCGGACCATGAGTGATGAGGAACTGCGCGGACGTATCGGTGTCGTACCGCAGAAGGCAGTCCTGTTCAAGGGAACGGTCCGCAGTAATCTCCAGTGGGGCAAACCGGATGCTACAGAAGAGGAAATGTGGAAAGCACTGGAACTTGCACAGGCATCGGAAGTGGTAGACGGTAAGCCCGGAAAGTTAGATGCAACTGTGGCACAGAACGGTAAGAATTTCTCCGGTGGACAGAGACAGCGTCTGACCATTGCGAGAGCCCTGGTCAGAGAGCCTGAGATTCTGATCCTGGATGACAGTGCCTCCGCACTGGATTATGCCACCGACGCAAAACTGCGTGCGGCACTGCGTACCCTGGAAGATAAGACCACGACCTTTATCGTATCCCAGCGAGCTTCCACTATCCGCCATGCGGACAAGATCATCGTACTGGATGACGGTGAGATCGCAGGTGTGGGAACCCATGATGAATTGTTGAAGGATTGTACGGTATATCAGGAGATTTATTATTCCCAGTATCCTGAGCAGAGAGGAGGTGTTCGGTAATGCAGAAGACAAATAATAAAGCAACCATGAAGCGTGTGCTGAAATATATCCGGAAATATACACCGGCACTGGTACTCTCCCTGCTGTTAGCAGGCCTGACCGTGTTACTGACCTTATATATCCCTATCCTCACCGGTAATGCGGTGGATCTGATCATCGGCAAGGGACAGGTAGATATGCCGGGTATTTTTGCTATTATGAAAAAAATCGCTATCGTCATGATCATCACGGCAGTAGGCCAGTGGGTTATGAACACCTGCAACAACTATATTACCTATCATGTGATCCGGGATATCCGTACGGATGCTTTTGCGAAGCTGGAGATCCTGCCCTTAAAATATCTGGATGCCCATGCTTACGGTGATATCGTGAGCCGTGTTATTGCGGACGTGGATACTTTCGCAGACGGTCTGCTGATGGGATTTACCCAGCTGTTCACCGGTGTACTGACGATCCTGTGTACGCTGGGCTTCATGCTGGTGACCAATGTGCCCATCACACTGGTAGTAGTATGTATCACTCCGGTATCCTTCCTGGTGGCAAAATTCATTGCAACCAAGACCTACTCCATGTTCAGGGAGCAGTCCGAGACCAGAGGCGAGCAGACCTCCCTGATTGAGGAAATGATCGACAACCAGAAGATTGTAAATACCTTTTCCAGAGGAGAAGCGGTGAAGAGCAAGTTTGGAGAGATCAACGGCAGATTGCAGAAATGCTCTCTGAAAGCTATCTTTTTCTCCTCCATTACGAACCCGGCGACCCGTTTCGTTAACAGTCTGGTATATGCCGGTGTCGGTGTGTTCGGTGCGCTCGTAGCGATCAAGGGCGGTATCAGCGTAGGCCGTCTGTCCTGCTTTTTAAGCTATGCGAACCAGTACACCAAGCCCTTCAACGAGATCTCCGGCGTGGTAACAGAATTGCAGAATGCTTTTGTCTGTGCCGGACGTATCTTCGAACTGATCGACGAGGAGCCTCAGGTGCCCGATGCTGCGGATGCAAGAGTATTGGAAGATGCCCAGGGTAATGTGGATCTGAAGAATGTATACTTCCAGTATGTGCCGGAGAAGAAGCTGATCCAGAACTTTAACCTGAAAGTTACCCCTGGTCAGAGAGTTGCCATCGTAGGCCCTACCGGATGCGGTAAGACCACCGTGATCAACTTGTTGATGCGTTTTTACGATGTGAACTCCGGCTCCATTAAAGTGGACGGCACAGATATCCGGGATATCACCAGAGGAAGTCTCCGTACCAATTACGGTATGGTGCTGCAGGAGACCTGGTTACGTTCCGGCACTATCCGTGACAACATCTGCATGGGTAAACCGGACGCTACCGAGGAAGAGATCATCGGAGCAGCCAAGGCATCCCATGCCCATAGCTTTATCAAGCGACTGCCCCAAGGGTATGACACCGTGATCACCGAAGACGGCGGCAGCCTGTCCCAGGGACAGAAACAGCTTCTGTGTATCACCAGAGTCATGCTGTGCCTGCCTCCCATGCTGATCCTCGATGAGGCAACCTCCTCCATCGATACCCGTACCGAGATCAAGATCCAGAACGCATTCGCCAAAATGATGGAAGGCCGCACCAGCTTCATCGTAGCCCACAGACTTTCCACCATCCAGAGCGCTGATGTCATCCTGGTAATGAAAGACGGAAACATCATCGAACAGGGCAACCATGAGACCCTGCTGGCAAAGGGCGGTTTCTACGCGAATCTGTATAACAGCCAGTTTGCCGTGTAACGAGCCATGCAAAGGCAAGGAAACTACCACTCCCTGGGGAGCTTGCTCACCAGGGAGTGGTAGTTTTTTTGACTTTATACGGCGACAGCCGTCATCCGACGAAAGCCCGCCAGGGCTTTTGGCGGATGCAGGCATGGCTCGTTACACTTTCCCCGGCAGCGGCGCGCCCTTTGCCCTTGCCTTTTTTTGAAAAAAGACAGATAATATATGGAAAAAAAGTCGAAAATTGTAAAAATATACAAACACAATAAAAATATTGAAAATAAATTAAAATATTTCGAGAAATGTGTTGACAAATGTACAAGCATGTATTATATTAGACTTAACAAAAGAGAAACGGAACAACCCAACAAAGAAGGTTGGGAGAAAAGTACAAAAGAATCTATAGAAAGAGAGGTACAGTCCACCTAACAATTAAAGTCCTACCACAATCTTCCATGATGTACAACTGAATAGAACTACCAAAGAGAACTAATTTACATAGAGAACATCAAGTACACAGAAGAAAAAGTAATGAACAACAGAAGATAAAAATTATCTCACATTACAGTACATCCGTACAAAAGAAAAGTGGAAAGAGAACAAAAGACAAAATGGAAGATAAAGCAAACAAATGAAAGAGAGGACAGGCCATTGGAGCTTGCAGTCTGAGAGGGCGTGCTGATTGAAGTAATGATCGGTACGCTCTCTTAATGTTGTATAACTATTCAGAGCCAAGTAAAAAATCAAGATGGTCGTCAAATGCTTGCATTTGTAAGTCCATATTGGATTTTTATTTTGCGAATGAGGTTCTGAATAGTTGTACAATTTTCCAGTGGAAAAACCTGCCGATATCATGTACAATAGGAGAATAGTACAGATAGAGGAGTTATGAAAATGGACACAAACGAACAGAATCAGCAGGACAAAAGAGAACTCAGACATAAGAGAAGACAGAGAAATCAGATCATTGCATATACGGTCGTAGGTATTATGATCCTGTTGCTGGCGGTGGGAATTGCTTTTGCTGTAAGCAAGATTACCAGCATGAGTCGTAATCAGGAAGAACAGCAGAACAAGGTGGATGAGATCCTTTCGGATGAGGAGACAATCCAGGCGCCGACGGAAAGCCAGGAGACAGTGGTGGAACTCACGGATGAGCAGAAGCTGGATACCATTATTAATGAGGCAATCATCCAGAACATGCCTCTGGAAGATAAGGTAGCCGGATTATTCATTACGACGCCGGAATCGATCACCGGTGTGTCTGCGGCAGTACAGGCGGGAGACGGTACCAAGGATGCTTTGTCGAAATACCCGGTAGGTGGAATCGTATACGCTGCGAAAAACATCCAGTCTGCAGATCAGCTGAAGCAGATGATTGACAATACCAAATTATATACCAGCTATCCCCTGTTTATTGCCATTGACGGAGAGGGAAGCGATACAGATGCGGTAGCTGCGGCAGGCCTTGGCACTAAAGTGGACACACCCCAGAGCATCGGGGCTACCGGAGATACCAACAATGCGTACCTAGCGGGAACCACGGTGGGAACTTATCTGGCAGAGCTGGGCTTTAATCTTGATTTCGCACCTTCTGCAGATCTCAGTGTAGTGGATGGAAATGCGGCAGGCAGCAGTTCTTACGGATCGGAAGTGGACAATGTGGCATCCTTTGTAGGATATATGCAGGCAGGATTACAGGAACAGAAGGTGACCGCATGTATCGGACAGTTCCCTGGTATCGGCAGCAGTACCCAGAGCACGAAGGACGGCATGGCATCTACAGACAGAAGTGCGGAAGATTTCAGAGCCAATGAATTTGTGGTTTTCCAGACTTGTATCGACAATGGCATGACCAAAATGATCCGCATCAGTAATATGGCGTCATCTTCCCTGACCGGAGACAATACCCCCTGCACGTTCTCCAGCGCGGTGGTAACGGATATTTTAAGAAATGAACTGAATTTCCGCGGTGTGATCGTGTCCGGAGCCATGAATGAGGCTGCAATCTCCAATTACTATGGGGCAGATGAAGCTGCGGTACTGGCACTTCGCGCAGGCTGTGATATGATCTATGCACCGGAGAATTTTGAGACGGCATACAACGGAGTATTGGAGGCTGTACAGAACGGCACCATTTCCGAGGAACGCATCAATGATTCCCTGCGGAGAATCTACCGTATCAAATATGCGGATAAACTGGAACAGTAAAGAAGATAGAAGACGATTGCATGTGAGTGCAGTCGTCTTTTTTCTTGTAAAAAATGGCCGTTCATGTTATCTTAGCAATAAGAGCAATATTTCTCTTACAAATTCTCATATCGTTGACTAGCGATCTATAGTCGTTTTCCCAGAGACGTGAATGGAAGAAAGAAACATGAAGTTAAAATGAAGGTGGTGAAAAGAGTGAAGTGTATAGCATAGGAAAAATAAATCAAAAAATATATAAATGTATAACAGAGGATATTATTACCGAAGAGGTTATTATCACAGACAATCAGATTCAACATATTAAGGACAGACATCCAGAGGCATATAATAAAGTATTGAAAAATATACAGGAGGCAATAATTACCCCGGATTATATTATTAGGGATAAGCATGCATATACGGGACTGATTATTAAAAGAATACAAACGGAAGAAGGATTTTTACAGATTGTATTAAGATTATGTACTTCGGGGGATGAACATGGATATAAAAATTCTGTGATTTCATGCTGGAAAATTAGTGAGAGAAGATTGCAGAATTACTTGCGAAATAAAGAAATTCTTTACAGTAGGGAATAAACAGGGTATAATCTATATACAATAAGAGAGGAACTATCCGAGGTGGTAAATTTCGTTGCAACCACGCACCCTATGGGTCAAAAGAGATGCAGGAGAGGCGACGCCTGCCGGATGGTTTCTTGCTTATGTTATTGAGTCACCATTTTGTGGTGGCTTTTTTAGTTTTAACCACATTCGTTGTAGAACCAGCTGTCTACAACTTCATGCAGACACAAAAAGAGCGGAAACCCTGTAAAATCAAGGCTTCCGCTATAAATAAAAAGAGCGCGAGACGGCGCACGAGGTCCGGGGGACCTCGGACTGCGCGGACCGGAGCGGAGCGTAGACATCGAACTTTCGAGCGCTGGCAGGGCTCGAAAAAAAGAACGATACCGATTTGGTATCGTTCTTTTTTCAAGCGCGAGACGGGGATCGAACCCGCGACCCCCTCCTTGGCAAGGAGGTGCTCCACCGCTGAGCCACTCGCGCATATCTTACGGACAAGTTATAATATACTATAGGGCTCCGGAAATGTCAATAAAAAAAGTGTGCATCTTTTTTTGCAAATTGTATATACAATTAACGCAGCAGTATTCTACGCAGCCATCCGGTGAATTTCCGCTCTACCAGGATCCAGCACAGATAAGCCAGAACAATGCTTATTACAACGCTTACGATCAGTCCGACAACAGATAATACGGATAGGGTGGAAAAGTCAAATACCACACGGTCCAGAAACATAACCGGATAGTAGTGTACCAGATACAGGGAATAGCTGATATTTCCCAACTGCACAAAAAAGCGGGGCATGGAAAGCTGCAGGCCTGCGAGAAAAGCAAGGATTAACAATAGCAGAGCCGGGAGCCCCCACTGGGGAAGCCTGAGGAACCCAATCACATTGATCCGGGGCGTAAAGTAAGCAAGCAGACAAAAGATTACCGGGATACATACCGCGGATACGAGGCTTACTGTCCGCGAAACCGGATGAAGGGTATGCCTGCGATACAAATACCGCAGCAGATAGTAAGCCAGAATTCCGAAGAGAAATTCCAGCATGACAGGATCTCCGTAAAAAATGAGGAAAGGAGAAAGTACATTACCTATCGGAGACTGCCAGGATGAGATCGCCGGAGCAAATATCTGTACCATTCCCACCAGAATCGCCAGAAATGCGCTGCAGATCAGACCGCGGTATTTCATGCTGATGTGAAAGGCAATGAAAAACAGCAGATAGAACAGCATTTCACAGTTAATGGTCCACCGATCCGTACCAAAGGCTGGATCGCTCCGCTGCCGATATCAAAAGGAATAAACAGCAGACTTTTGACCAGATAGGAAAAATCGTGTCTGGTCTGTTGGAACATGGAAGGAAACAACAACAGCGACAGATAGGTGCCCAGTGTCATCAGGTAGTAAAGCGGAAGAATCCGGACCAGGCGTTTGCGGAAGAAATATTTGGTACTTTTTTCCGTGGTAAACATGATCATGAATCCGCTGATACAAAAAAAGATGTCCACACCGAAAGCTCCGAAGTTCAGAAAACGGACATGCTGAAATACCACAAAAAGAGCAGCCAGACCGCGTAAAGCCTGGATGCTGTCAAAATGCAGTTCATGAAACTCTTTATTAACTGTTATATTTTCCATAGAAATAACCATGCCTTTTTGTACTAGCTTACGAAATATAACTCCATTTTAACATTTTTGCGGGAGATTGGGAAACATTTTATTCAGGAAAAAAACTTGCGTACTGCGATATAAAATAATACAATAATAAGTAAAATAGATTATGCCCACCGGGCTGGGCATAGGAACCGGCGAACCGTGATTTGCGGAATTGACATAGAATAACAGGACGGTATGGATATAGATATGAGCGCAACGAGACAGCAAATGTTAGAGACAGCAGAACGCCTGAATCAGCAGATGACAGACGGAATTCCTTTTACCTGGGAGACTCTGGAGCAGGCACTTACCTCTGTGACAGAACAGGATGATAAGGGAATCCACGGATGGATCTGCTATTTTGCTGCCTTTTATCAACTGACAACAGGGAATCAGGAGGGCTGCCTGCATTATCTGGATGAGAGCGTCAGGTGTCTTCTGGGAACGGATCTGGAGCATCATGTAGCCAGAGTGTACAATATGATCGGTATTGTGGCACATATGCAGAACAACCTGTCGCTGGCCATGGAACAGTACGATAAAGCATTGGATTATACGGAAAAATACGATGATAAGATGGTGCACAGCATTGTACTGAGCAATATGTCGGATGCGTATTATCTCATAGGAGCTTATGAAAGAGCTGTGCAGTGCCATGCGGAATGTATCCGCGAATTTGAACAGGCGGATGACAACAGTACATACAGCAGGATCAATTTCCGGAAAATGCTGGCAGAGTACGGATGCTGCCTGCTGCATCTGCATATGGATGACGAGGCGGAAAAGGTACTGTGTAAACTGGAAGAGACCGGGCAGAGCGAGGAGGTCATACGTGAGACAAGGCTGGGTGTCAATGTATTTCTGGCTCATCTGGCGGAGCGAAACGGAGACCGGAAGAAGGCAGAAGAGCATGTACGTACAGCGGTAATGGCATTAGAGGATATGACACAGGTCTCTTCCGAATACGACAGTATTCAGAATCTGCTGCAATATGTGGAAAAGATAGGCAAACCGGAACAGATAGAGGAAGTATTGAACTGTCTGGAACCAAAGGCTGCCATTGAACAGAACAAGAGTCTGCTATTGCAGCTTTTGTCTCTGCGGATGCGTTATTGCAGTTCCAGGATGACTCCGGAAGAATTCAAACAGAGTGCGGATACCTTTTTCCATCTAAAGGACAGCTGGGAACTGACAGAAAACAGTCAGGTCATGTATATGATGGAACTCAGAAAACGATTACAGACAGCAGAAGAGGAGCAGAAGGAACAGGAACGCAAGAGAAACCGGCTGTTGTATCAGGCGGATCATGACGAACTGACCGGACTCTATAATAAGAGAAGCCTGAATCGTTATCTGGAGGATGTGTTTGAAGACTGTCTTCTGAATGAGAAGGAACTGGGCATTCTGTTCCTGGATATTGACCATTTCAAACAGTTGAATGATCGCTATGGACATGGAAGGGGAGATGAAGGAATCTGCGCGGTAGCGGATACTCTGAAAAAATGTTTTCCGGAGGACTATGTGGCGCGTTACGGCGGAGATGAATTCCTGGTGGTCATGACGGGACGTGACAGGGAGTATGCAGAGGAACATGCAAGACAGCTATGTATGGGCATCCGGGAATGTGAGATTCCCAATGAAGACTCTTCTGTGGAACCCTGGCTTACGATTTCCGTGGGTGGTGTCTGTGCTATTCCGAAGGAACCAAACCGAGTGTGGGATTTCCTGTCGGCTGCGGACAAAACACTTTATGACCAGAAAAATGAGCAAAAAGGAAAAGTACGCTTCTATGTGGGAGAAGGACAATACCTATAGCTCTGCAACCAAAATAAAAGGAACACAACAATGGATAACAAGCAATATTCCACCCGCGAATTGTTTCGCAGGTTTGCACCTTATTTTAAAAAATACCGTTTTACCTTGTGGATGGATCTGTTCTGTGCAGCACTGACCACGGTCTGTGAACTGGTGTTGCCGTTAATTATGCGCTACATTACCAATGAAGGGCTGCGGGATCTTGCGTCCCTGTCGGTGAAGACCATACTTTCACTGGGAGTTCTGTATTTCGGACTTCGTATCGTGGATTGCATCGCCAGTTACTATATGTCCGATATGGGACACGTCATGGGCGCGAAGATCGAGACGGACATGCGCAGAGATGCATACAACCATTTGCAGAAGCTGTCCAATACTTATTATAATAATACCAAAGTCGGTCAGATCATGGGGCGGATCACCAATGATCTGTTTGATGTGACGGAATTCGCCCATCATTGCCCAGAAGAATTTTTCATCGCCGGAATCAAGACCGTAATCTCTTTTATCATTCTGGCAAATATCAATCTGCCGCTGACATTGATGATCTTTCTGTGCGTGCCGCTGATGTGCGGTGTGTGCATGATCCTGAATTTCCGGATGCGAAGTGCCTTTCGCAAGCAGCGTAACCAGATCGGAGAGCTGAACGCCCGGATCGAGGACAGTCTGCTGGGCCATAAGGTGGTCAAGGCATTTACCAATGAAGAGGTGGAAAATGTCAAGTTTGAGAAAGATAACGGCACTTTTCTGGATATTAAGAAGCTGACCTACCGTTACATGGCGGCATTCAATACCACAGTGAAGCTGTTTGACGGATTGATGTATCTGGTGGTATTGGTGGCAGGCGGTATTTTTATGGTAAACGGACGGATTGCCGCTGGTGACCTGGTGGCATATATGCTGTATGTATCCACCCTGATCGCAACAATCCGGCGTATCATCGAATTTGCCGAACAGTTCCAGCGGGGCATGACCGGTATCGAGCGCTTTTTACAGATCGTGGATGCGGATATCGAGATCTTCGATGAGCCAGATGCCATAGAACTGAAGGACCCGAAGGGAGAAATCTCTTTTGAAAAAGTAAGCTTTGAATATCCGGATGACCATAACAAGGTATTTACCGATCTGAACCTGCAGATCCACGCGGGAGAAAAGGTGGCCATCGTCGGTCCTTCCGGTGGTGGTAAGACAACGCTGTGCAATCTGATCCCGAGATTTTATGATGTCTCAGAAGGCAGGATCCTGTTGGACGGCCAGGACATTAAGCATTTTACGTTAAAGAGTCTGCGGGGCAATATCGGTATCGTACAGCAGGATGTGTATCTTTTCTCCGGTACGATCTATGAAAATATCGCTTATGGACGTCCCGGGGCTTCGAAAGAAGATGTGATCAATGCGGCAAAGCGTGCCGGGGCTCATGAATTCATCATGGGACTGAAGGACGGTTATGATACTTATGTGGGAGAACGGGGTGTAAAGCTGTCCGGCGGACAGAAACAGCGGATCAGTATTGCCAGAGTATTTCTGAAAAATCCACCCATCATCATTCTGGATGAGGCCACTTCCGCACTGGACAATGAGAGTGAGTTTGCCGTGGCAAAATCTCTGGGAGAATTGTCGGAGGGGCGTACTACTCTGACTATCGCCCACAGACTTTCCAGTATCCGCAATTCCGACAGGATCCTGGTGCTGACGGATGACGGCATTGTGGAGGAAGGCAATCACGACCAGCTCATGGAACAAAAAGGGATCTATTATCAGTTCTACGAAACAGCCAATGCTTTAAAATAAACTAACAAAACGGGAGGTAAATCTATGAAACTTGTGTTTGTGGGGGCAGACCATGAAGTAACAGGAAGCTGCCATTATCTTGAGGTAGCCGGAAAGCATATTCTGGTGGATTATGGTATGGAGCAGGGCATCAATGTATTTGAGAATGTTCCGCTGCCGGTGGCGGAATCCATGATCGATTATGTCTTTCTGACGCATGCCCATGTGGATCATTCGGGACTTCTGCCACTTCTATATGCCAGAGGATTCAGAGGCCAGATCTATGCCACGGATGCCACGGCGGATCTGTGCAGCATCATGCTGCGTGACTGTGCGCATATCCAGAGTGCTGAGGCAGAGTGGAAGAACCGCAAGGCAAAACGTTCTGCCAACAATGCAGTGGTGGAACCGTTGTATACCATGGAGGATGCGGACGGCGTGATCCGCAGACTGGTTCCCTGTCATTACAATACGATCGTAGAAGTGTGCGAGGGCGTGAAGATCCGTTTCACGGATATCGGACATCTGCTGGGGTCTGCCAGCATCGAAGTCTGGCTGACAGAGGACGGCAATACGAAGAAGATCGTATTTTCCGGCGATATCGGCAACAAGCATCAGCCGCTGTTGAAGGATCCCACACCCACAAAAGAAGCGGATTATGTGGTCATGGAGTCTACCTACGGTGACAGGATGCATCCCAAGGACAAACTAGACTATGTGGCGGAATTGACAAAGGTACTGCAGGAGACACTGGATCGTGGCGGTAATGTGGTGATTCCTTCCTTTGCGGTGGGCCGTACTCAGGAGATCCTGTATTTCCTGCGGAAAATCAAGGTGGGACGTCTGGTCAAAGGACATGAGGATTTCCCGGTGTATGTGGACAGTCCCATGGCGGTGGAGGCCACCGGTATATTTCAGGAGAATCGTTATGAGTGCTTTGATGACGAGGCTATGGAATATGTGAAAGAGGGCATCAACCCCATTGCATTTTCGGGATTGAAGCTGTCCATCACCAGTGAGGAATCCAAGGCCATCAATTTTGACGAGACCCCCAAGGTCATCATTTCCGCTTCCGGTATGTGTGATGCGGGACGTATCCGCCATCATCTGAAGCATAACCTGTGGAGAGAAGAATGTACGATTCTCTTCGTGGGTTACCAGTCCGTGGGAACCCTGGGCAGAGCGCTGGTAGAGGGTGCCGATGAGGTAAAGCTTTTCGGTGAGACCATTCAGGTGCGGGCACAGATCCGGAAACTGGCGGGATTAAGCGGCCATGCGGACAAAGAAGGACTGATCGAGTGGATCCAGGCCTTTGAAGAGAAGCCGAAAAAGGTGTTTGTGGTACACGGTGAAGACAGTGCCTGCACTGCATTCACCGAATGCCTGAAGATCGAGTATGGGCAGAGGGCTTACGCACCTTATAGTGGCACGGAGTTCGACCTGATCAGCAATAAATTTACCTATGAGGCTGCACCGGTTGCCGTGAAGAAAAAGACGAAGCCTGTCACCGGAGTCTTCGAGAGGCTGTTGGCTTCTGCAAGACGTCTGCTGGCGCTGGTTACCAAGAGCGAGGGTGTCATGACCAATAAGGACATGGCCAAGTTCGCCGACCAGATCAATTCCCTGTGTGACAAATGGGAAATATAAGTGCATTCATAGGAAGTATTTCTGACTGCTTGCAGGCAGGAAATACTTCCTATGAGAGGCATAAGCAACCCTGAGTATGCAGGACGAGAGTCCGGAATACGAAGGGGTGTACGATTTCGAGAGTGCGAAGCGCGGAGAAATCGGTTATATAACATAATAAGATTCTCCATCAGCTTCTGCGTGACTGCTTGCAGTCAAGGCTTTTGGCTGATGAGAGAATCAAACTGATATGAGTAAGCAAGGCGGTAGCCTGGAATACGAATATCAGAGCGATTTCGAGAGTGCGAAGCACGGAGAAATCGGTTATATATTAGAAGATAGAATAAGGAGACAACATGAGCTTAGCTGATCATATTTTTATCGATATGTGTAATGACATTCTGACCAACGGTACCAGCACGGAGGGCGAGAAAGTGCGTCCCCATTGGCCGGACGGCACCCCTGCCTACACTATTAAGAAATTCGGAGTAGTGAACCGGTACGACCTGTCGAAGGAGTTCCCAATCCTCACCTTACGAAAGACGGCGCTGAAATCCGCCACGGATGAGATGTTGTGGATCTGGCAGCGCAAGTCCAACAACATTCATGACTTAAAAAGCCATGTCTGGGATGAATGGGCGGATGCGGATGGTTCCATCGGTAAGGCCTACGGTTACCAGATGGGTGTGAAACATCAGTATAAAGAGGGCATGATGGATCAGGTGGATCGTGTGATCTACGATCTGAAGAACAATCCCTTCAGCCGCCGCATCATGACCAATATTTACGTGCATCAGGACTTGCATGAGATGAATCTGTATCCCTGTGCCTACAGCATGACCTTTAATGTGACTCAGAAAAAGGGAGAGGACAGGCTGACCCTGAATGCCATTCTGAATCAGCGTTCCCAGGACGTGCTGGCAGCCAACAACTGGAATGTGGTACAGTATGCGGTGTTGGTGCATATGCTGGCACAGGTCTGCGATATGAACGTGGGTGAGCTGGTGCATGTCATTGCGGATGCCCATATCTATGACCGACATGTGGATGCCATTAAGGAACTGATAAGCAGAGAGCCTTTCCCGGCACCGAAGTTCTGGCTGAACCCGGAGATTAAGGATTTTTACCAGTTTACACCGGATGACGTGAAGCTGGAGGGTTACCAGACAGGGGAGCAGATCAGGGATATTCCGATTGCAATCTGACATGAGTAAGTAGGGCGGTAGCCCGGAATACGAATATCAGTACGGTTTCGTGAGTGCGAAGAACGGAGAAACCGGTTATTATCATAGAAACAAACAGAAACGAGGTACACCATGAATTTAATTGTAGCAGTAGACAACAACTGGGCCATCGGCAGCAAGAACGAACTGCTGATCCGCATCCCCAACGATCACAAGCATTTCCGCGAAGAGACGACAGGTAAGGTAGTGGTTCTGGGACGCAAGACTTTGGAGACTTTCCCGCAGGGCATGCCTTTAAAGAACCGCATCAACATTATTTTGTCCAAAGATCCGAATTATCAGGTCAAGGATGCGATCGTGGTACACTCTATTGAAGAATTGCTGGAAGAACTGAAGAAATATGACGAAGAGAATATCTATATCATCGGCGGAGAGAGTATTTACCGCCAGATGCTGCCTTACTGTGACGTGGCCCATGTGACGAAGATTGACCATGCCTACGAGGCGGATGCCTATTTCCCGGATCTGGACAGTGATCCTGAGTGGGAGATTACCGCAGACAGTGACGAGCAGGTCTATTTTGACATTACCTATCAGTTCTTAAAGTACGAGCGCAAGAAAGCCTGAGTGCGGAAAACGATGAAAAAGAAGATATATTTGGCAGTTACGGTTTTACTGCTTACTCTGGCAGGAATATATGTGGCAGCCAGAATGATTCTGTGGGGTGGTCCCGTAAGTTTTCGCAGTTATGTGTTGTTACTGGGGGATCTGCTGTGTCTGCTGCTTCTCCTGTTTTATGTATATCTGAGAGTACCCATCAGGCTGCACCGGAAAATACGGGACAAGTGGGGAACTCCCGGGAAATGGGAGTGGCTGGAGGATATCGGCATTGCTTTGTGGGCAGTGCTGTGCCTGATCGTCACGTTTGCCGGAATTGCCTGGATTTGGTTTGAAAATGACATCCCTTCGGAGACGCGGCTCACAGAGAATCTGATCAGTGTGGAAGAGATGGAGTTCCCGGACAGGCACTGGTATTCCTACTGGCGTCCAGAGGGCGTGCTGTTTCGGAGAGAGACGGAGCTTGCCGGTGAGGATTACATTACTTATCTGACGGAATTGATGGACAAGGAAGAAAATACCCACCCGGAGGATGCAGAAACGGTAGCAAAGCAGGCGATGGAAGAACAGTGGCTTGCGGAATACTATGCGTCGGAGACGGAAAACGCGGAAGATGTACAGGATCCCTTAGAGCCTTACGCACAGGCAGTATATGATGCTGTGCTGCAACAACAGGGCTTTTCCTTCGAAGTCTGCTACAATGCCAAAGGCAATTTCTATCTGCAGCTGGGAGAACAGGAGCAGGCGGGAAAGACCTATGCATACACGCTGGTCTACAATCGTACCTCGCAGAACGGAAAATGTGAGATTTTCGTGCTGTACCGGAATCCGGAAGAGAATCTGTCCACAGAGGCAGCACAGATCGTGGAGTTTTATGCGGTCCGCAGTGAAGATCTGCAGGTCATTGCGGGGGATAAGACCGGATGGTCAGTGGTAGCGAACAGTGCATATCAGGAAGCTACCGGAGAAAAATAATTGTAGTGAATTTAATTTGAGTTTTCAGCTAAAAGGAGAAATGAGCCACATTTTCGCTGAAAAAAGCACTGGAAAGCATAAATGTGTATATTGACTTTTATTACAAATGGTATAATAATGAAAATCAATAAATTCTGTTAAGAGAAATCAACAGGCAGAGTGGTAAACCGAGGAAAGAAGGAATACAAAATGGAAAAGAAGAACATTGACTGGGGTAACATCGGTTTCGGTTATATCCCTACGGATTACAGATATGTGTCCAATTACAAGGACGGCAAATGGGATGACGGTCAGCTGACCCAGGATCCCAACATCGTATTAAATGAGTGTGCAGGTGTATTGCAGTATGCACAGACCGTATTCGAGGGCCTGAAGGCCTACACCACAGAAGACGGACATATCGTAACCTTCCGTCCTGACTTAAACGGTGAACGTCTGGAGTCTTCCGCAGCAAGACTGGAGATGCCCATTTTCCCCAAGGAGCGTTTCGTGGAAGCTGTTACCGAGACGGTTAAGGCCAACGATGCTTTCGTACCTCCTTACGGCAGCGGTGCAACTCTGTACATCCGTCCTTATATGTTCGGCAGCAACCCTGTCATCGGTGTAAAGCCTGCGGATGAGTATCAGTTCCGTATTCTGTGCACCCCTGTAGGACCTTATTTCAAGGGCGGCGTTAAGCCTCTGACCATCCGTGTCACCGACTTTGACCGTGCGGCACCTCACGGAACCGGTCACATCAAGGCTGGCCTGAACTATGCTATGAGCTTACATGCAATCGTATCCGCTCACAAGGAAGGCTACGATGAGAATATGTATCTGGATGCTGCTACCCGTACCAAGGTAGAGGAGACCGGCGGTGCGAACTTCCTGTTCGTTACCAAGGACAACAAGGTCGTAACTCCCAAGTCCGACAGTATCCTTCCGTCCATCACCCGTCGTTCTCTGGTATATGTTGCCAAGGAATACCTGGGACTGGAAGTAGAAGAGAGAGAAGTATACCTGGATGAAGTAAAAGACTTCGCAGAGGCTGGTCTGTGCGGTACCGCAGCAGTGATCTCCCCTGTAGGCAAGATCGTTGACCACGGCAAAGAAATCTGCCTGCCCAGCGGCATGACCGAGATGGGACCTGTCACCAAGAAACTGTATGAGACTCTGACCGGTATCCAGATGGGCAGGATCGAAGCTCCTAAGGGCTGGATCCATGTAATCGAGTAATCTGGTATCAAAATTGAATAATATTAAAAATGCGTGTGGAGAATATCCGCACGCATTTTTTGTCTGTAGAATTCTTAGATTTTTCTGAACTTCCAAGAAATCGTGGCACAGAAGAAAAAAATAGGGTATAATCAGAATTTAGAGACTTTGAGAAAGTAGGAAATGTTATGTTTTTTAAAAATAGATGTCATATCACCGCGGTATTGGTGGCGGGAGTGCTTTGGGAATAAGTATGGTGACGGGACTGACCGCCTGCGGCAGCAGTGACGGCACAAAAGTGGTATTTACCACAGGATTTGGGAAAAATGAGGTATTTCGGATCGGGGACGAGTCCTGCTCTAAGGCGGAGATCATGATCTACCTGACCACGACCCAGAATCAATATGAGAATGTCTACGGGACGGAGATCTGGAATACTTCCCTGAACGGAGTGACTCTGGAGGATAATGTCAAGGAGACAGTGCTGGCAAGAATTGCTCAGATCAAGACCATGTACCTGCTGGCAAAAGAGAAAGAGGTCACGTTGGATGAAGCCGAGGAGGCAAAGGTCGTCCAGGCGGCACAGGAGTATTATTCTTCCTTAAATGATACGGAGATCGAGGCTATGGGTGCCACGGAGGAGATTGTGGAGAATCTGTATCGGGAATATGCCATGGCAGACAAGGTCTATCAGTTGATTATACAGGACATCAATCCGGAGATCAGTGATGACGAGGCCCGCAAAATTACGGTGCAGCAGATCTTTTTTGCAACAGCATCCACGGATATGGACGGAAACCTGAAGCCTTATTCGGAAAGCTCCATTCAGAGTGCCTATGAGAAAGCCTGCGAGGTAAGAGACCTGGCGGTGGACGGAGAACACGATTTCACGGAACTGGCATCCAAATACAGCGACGATTCCGAGATCACCTATTCCTTTGGCAAAGGAGAAGCGGAGAGCGCTTATGAGGAAGCGGCTTTCAATTTGGCAACAGACGAGGTGAGCCAGGTTGTGAAATGTGAACGAGGCTATTACATTATCAAATGCATCAATACGCTGGATCGGGAAGAGACGGACGCTAATAAATTAAAGATTGTAGAAGAGCGGAAACGGGAAGTCTTCGGGCAGGAGTATGACAGCTTTGTGAATACACTGGTGCGTCAGCTCAATGACAAGCTGTGGGACGAGATCACGCTGATCATGGACGAACAGGTGACTACGGACAACTTTTTTGATGTGTATGCAAAGTACTTTCCGGAGGAGTAATTTCTGGTTTTTTACACGCTTTATTAAAATTTTAGAATTACGGAAATATTGATAAATACTGGATTTTTGACTGATTGTTAGCACTCATTTATAATGAGTGCTAAATTTGTCTTGACTTTTCAATTTTACAGTCCTACACTTAGAATCAGTTAGGAAACAGTCAGCCATGGCTGTGCAATTTTAGAAAAGGATGTGGTAATAATGGCAGCAAAAAACGGTAGTTTGTCAATTAACAGTGAAAACATATTTCCGATCATTAAAAAGTGGTTGTATTCCGATCACGATATTTTTTACAGAGAGTTGATCTCTAACGGCTGCGATGCCGTGACCAAGCTGAAAAAGTTGGACATGATGGGAGAATATGCCCTGCCTGAAGGCTATAAGGGACGTGTGGATGTCATCGTGGATCCTGAAAAGAAGACACTGACCTTCAAGGATAACGGTCTGGGCATGACTGACGACGAAGTGGAAGAGTACATCAACCAGATCGCATTTTCCGGCGCAACGGATTTCATTGAGAAATATAAGGACAAGAGCAATTCCGACCAGATCATCGGTCATTTTGGACTGGGCTTCTATTCTGCATTCATGGTAGCGGATGAAGTACACATTGATACCTTGTCCTACAAGGACGGCGCCAAGGCAGTGCACTGGGAGTGCGACGGCGGCACCGAGTTCTCCATGGAAGACGGAGACAAGACGGATGTCGGTACGACCATTACCCTGTTTTTAAATGAAGATTGTCTGGAGTTCTGTAATGAGTACAAGGCTCGTGAGGTCGTGAAGAAGTATTGTTCCTTCATGCCTACCGAGATCTATCTGTCCAAGGCGAACACCAAGGAGACCCAGATCATCAAGGAAGAGGAAAAGCTTCCCGATGATGAAGTCCTGGAAGAGATCGAGCCGGAGAAGAAGGAAGCGGCAGAAGGTGAAAATGCTGAAGCTGCTGAGGGAACAGAAGAGCCTAAGAAGCTGAAGATCAGAAAGCGTCCTGAATTGATCAACGAGACACAGCCTCTGTGGACCAAGCATCCCAATGAGTGCACGAAGGAAGAGTATCTGGACTTCTACCGCAAGGTATTTCAGGATTACAAGGAGCCTCTGTTCTGGATCCACCTGAATATGGATTATCCTTTTAATCTGAAAGGTATCCTGTACTTCCCGAAGATCAACATGGAGTATGAGTCCATCGAAGGTACCATCAAGCTGTACAACAATCAGGTATTTATCGCAGATAACATCAAGGAAGTCATTCCTGAGTTCCTGCTGCTGTTAAAGGGTGTCATCGACTGCCCGGATCTGCCTCTGAACGTATCCAGAAGTGCATTGCAGAATGATGGATTTGTCAAGAAGATCGCCGAGTACATTACCAAGAAGGTAGCGGACAAGCTGGCCGGTATGTGCAAGACGGATAAGGAAGAGTATGACAAATACTGGGATGACATCAGTCCCTTCATCAAGTTTGGCTGCCTGAAGGATGACAAGTTCTGTGAGAAGATGAACGATTATATCCTCTTCAAGAATCTGGACGGCAAATATCTGACTCTGCCCGAGTGTCTGGAGATCAAGCCTCAGGACGAGGAAGAGAATAAGGAAAATGCTGTAGATGAGAACGGCAACAAGGTAGAAGCTGAGGTCGTAGGGGATAAATCTGAAGATGAGGCTTCTGAGGAGAATGCCGGGGAAGAGAAGAAGGAAAAGATCATTTACTATGTAACGGATGAACAGCAGCAGAGCCAGTACATCAATATGTTCAAGGCTGCTAAGATGGATGCTGTGATCCTGACCCATAATATCGATCAGCCCTTCATCTCCCAGTTGGAGCAGAAGAATGAGGGAATCAAGTTCCAGCGTATCGATGCGGATGTGACCGATGCCCTGAAGTCCAAGACTTCCAAGAAGGCTGAAAAAGAGATGGAAGAGCAGGCAGAGAGCATCAGCAAGCTGATGAAGAAGGCTCTGAAGAACGACAAGATCACTGTCAAGGTAGAGAAGCTGAAGAACAAGAAGATCTCTTCCATGATCACGCTGTCCGAAGAGAGCAGACGTATGCAGGATATGATGAAGATGTACTCCATGCCCGGCATGGATATGAGTGCTTTCGGCGGTGAGGGCGAGACCCTGATTCTGAATGCCAACCATCCTCTGGTACAGTACATCACCGAGCACCAGGACGGCGAGAACGCAGAAATGATCTGCGAGCAGCTGTACGATCTGGCAAAGCTCCAGCATGCACCCTTGTCCGCCGACGCCATGACCAAGTTCGTGGCAAGAAGCAATGACATTATGATGCTGTTGACCAAATAAAAATGACGGATTAAAAACAAAGGGAATCACAATCTGGGAACGGTTTGTGGTTCCTTTTTTGGGCTACACGGTGGCTCGGGGACAGATGCAGACCGGTACCGGAATTAGTATTTAGTGAATGCATATCACCCGTCTGTTAATCAAGTAGATGTATGATGAAGACAAAACGGATAGAAGTTAGTCTGCTTAGTATATGGGAACATGCACATATTTTTCTGACTTTGCATATTCTGTAAGGAACATTTGTTGCCTGACCGGATCAAGACAGACAAAACGGCATAGGCAGAAAGGACCTCTGTCCATGGAAACTACTTATACAGGAACACTTCAGATCAGCGTTGTCTCCGCTCTGGGGATGACACCGATACCCGGCGCGACCGTCACTGTCTCCTATACCGGGGATCCGGATTCCCCGCTGGAGACGATGACTACTGACGAATCCGGGCAAACCCCTACGATAACACTGGATGCGCCGCCGAGAGAGCTTTCTTTATCTCCGGATATTACGGCACAGCCCTATTCGGAGTACAACATTCAGGTGACTGCAGAAGGCTTTGAACCGGTACTGGTATCTGGTTCCGAAATTCTGGCAGGCGAATTTTCCCTACAACCGATCCGCATGAATCCGCTGAATGTAACAGAGGAGGAAGAAAAAGTAGTAGTAATACCTGCACATACGCTTTTCGGAGAGTATCCTCCGAAGATTCCGGAAGAAGAAATCAAACCTATGAACGAGACCGGGGAGATCGTACTGAGCCGTGTGGTGATTCCGGAATATGTGATCGTACATGACGGTGTCCCGGAGGATCCCACTGCCCGGAATTACTGGGTGCGCTATAAGGATTACATTAAAAATGTGGCCTCCAGCGAGATTTATTCCACCTGGCCGGAGAGTGCAATTTATGCTAATATTCTGGTCATTCAATCATTTACGTTAAACCGTATATATACGGAGTGGTACAGGGGACGTGGATACGATTTTACGATAACTTCTTCTACGGCGTATGATCAAAAATGGATCTATGGCAGAAATGTGTTCGAAGAGATCGACTATCTGGTAGATTCCATTTTTACCAACTATTTGTCAAGGCCCGGTGTACGACAGCCCATTTTCACATCGTATTGTGACGGTAATCGGACTACCTGCCGGGGGCTGAGCCAGTGGGGCTCCAAGTCATTGGCGGATCAGGGATATTCCGCTATTGATATCATTCATTATTATTACGGCAATGATATGTATATCAATTCCGCAGATATTATTTCGGGAGTGCCTTCTTCCTGGCCGGGGTATGATCTGACTATCGGTTCTTCCGGGGAAAAAGTCCGTCAGCTGCAACAGCAGTTGAACCGGATCGCCAGAAATTATCCGGCGATTCCTACGTTGACACCCGACGGAATCTATGGCTCCGGTACTGCGGAGGCTGTCCGGACGTTCCAGAAGATATTTAATCTTCCTCAGACCGGAATCGTGGATTATCCTACATGGTTTGAAATCTCGGATATTTATGTGGGGGTGACACGTATTTCGGAGCCGGATGCGTAGTAAATGGGAAGTTACGCGAGCAATGAGCCGCGTAACTTCCCATTTACCATGTTGTAACAAGTGTAATTCCAACAATTTTCCCGGACAAGCATAAAATCCGCTTGACAGATAAAAATAAATAACGTATTATTGTATTAAATAAATAATACAGTAAAACAACAAGACAATGAGGGACCCGGGGAGGCATCGATAGAAACGATGCGTGACAGGTAATAAGAAACAGAAAATAAGAAACAAGAAAGGATGATAGGAATGGCGTGGGAATTGGATGCTGACAGACCCATATATGCGCAGCTGGTGGAGCGGATCCAGAAAGAGATCGTGTCCGGCAAATATCAGCCGGGAGAGAAGCTGCCGAGTGTCAGAGATCTTGCGGCCGTGGCGGCGGTGAACCCGAATACGATGCAGAAAGCTTTTGCAGAACTGGAGCGGAGCGGCCTGATCGTGACACAGCGCACCAGCGGCAGAACCGTGACGGAGGACACTGAGCTGATCGGGAATACCAGAGAACAGCTGGCAGCCGGGCATGTCCGGAATTTTATCAACAACATGCAGGAACTGGGATATCAGAGAGAGGAGATCCGGAATCTCTTCGATAAGGTACAGGCCTGACAGGGGTGCAAATTTATGATGAAAATAAAGAGAGGCGGAAATAGAAATGAATAATCTGGTAGAAATTGTAAATCTGACCAAGAAATATGGTGCCAATGTGGCTGTGAACAATCTGACCGTAAGTCTCCCCAAGGGGAAGATCATTGGCCTGTTGGGACCCAACGGCAGCGGTAAGACGACACTGATCAAAATGCTGAACGGTCTGCTGACACCGACGGAAGGCACTATTATGATCGACGGAAATTATGTAGGACCGGTGACCAAGAGCAAGGTAGCTTATCTGCCGGACCGCACGTATCTGACCATGAATCAGACAATCCGGGAGATTCTGGATTTCTTTCAGGACTTTTATACAGACTTTTCCAGGGAACGTGCGGAAGAGATGTTAAAGAGTCTGGGGATCGATCCTGCAGTGAAAATGCGGACATTGTCCAAAGGTACGAAGGAGAAGGTACAGTTGATCTTAGTGATGAGCAGGAATGCCAGCCTGTATATTTTGGATGAGCCGATTGCCGGTGTGGATCCGGCAGCGAGAGATTACATCCTGCGCACCATTATCAACAACTACAATCCGGAAGCAACGGTACTGATCTCTACCCATCTGATCGAGGATGTGGAACAGGTACTGGATGAAGTCATCTTCATGCGTTATGGTCAGCTGGTGTTATATACATCCGTTGACAATATCAGAGAAGAGAAAGGTAAGTCTGTAGATGCTTACTTCAGGGAGGTGTTCGCATGTTAGGAAAGTTAATGAAATATGAATGGAAAAATATCTGGAAAGCCGGTACACTGATGCTTCTGGGAATGCTTGTGGTCACCGTGATTGGCTGCGTGGTATTACGCATGCCGGGAGGACTGGTAACGGAGATTGCGGACGGCAATAACATGAATGCGACACAGAGCTGGTTTGTACTCTCTTCCTTTGTGGCAACACTGATCCTGTATGTGATCATGCTGCTGGCGTCTACCTGGGGAATGCTGATTTTTTTGGGCATCCGCTTTTACCGCAGTATGTATACGGATGAAGGCTATCTGTCCCACACCCTGCCGGTAACAGCTAACCAGCTGTTTTTAAGCAAGGTACTGGTCTCCGGTGTCTGGTATCTGTTCATTACGATAGGCATCGGTATTTCAGTGGTGGCACTGATCGTGTCTCTGATGACAGGCCTTTTAAATATCGGTGAACTGAGTAGTGTACTGACACAATATAATGGGAATATCTGGGAATTTCTGGCAGATGCTTTTTATGAACTTGGCAGAACATACGAAGAAGAGATGGGGATCAATCTGTTGCATTATGGGATCACGCTGCTCTTAACCTATGTGGCAGGACCGTTCATTACCATGGTCACTCTGTTCGGAGCGCTGACCATCGGACAGCTTTCCTCCAAACATAAAGGCCTGATGGGAATTCTGGCATATGCCGGCCTGACGATCCTGTCGTCCATCATCGGCAGCACCGTACAGAGCGCATTCATGTTTGGTGCCAATGTCGCAAACAGTGCCAGTGGAATCACGGTGAGCACCAATTCCGCCTATGATATTAACGTGATCACCAGTCTGCTCATTGCGGCCATCATGTACGGCGTATCTTATTACATCATGAACCGAAAATTAAACCTGGACTAACCGGGTCTACAGCTTGCCCTCAACTGGTAAATTTGGTATAATAAATCCAAATGACAACAGGGAACGGGTGAAGGTACATGCAGGAGATTATTGATAGAATTTTAGGAGGAAACTTCGATTATGAGAACGGTTCTTTGGAATTCTCCTGCGCTAAAATAGAGATTTCCCTGTCACAGGGGACAATATATGAGGGCTCTTTTCACATTCTTTCTGCGTCGGAAGGCTATGTAAAAGGATCCGTGATCTCGGACCATCTTCGGATGGAATGTATGACGGATCAGTTTACCGGCTCCGATGCAGAAATTTTTTACTGCTTCCACGGAGAAGATCTGGAGGAAGGGGATGTGATCAAGGGCTCTTTTTCCGTAGTCAGCAACAGAGGAGAATACAATCTTCCTTTTGTGGTGACGGTGGAGCATGGGATGTTGAATTCTTCCATCGGGGCTATCCGGAATCTGTTCCATTTTGCCAACCTGGCGAAGAGCAACTGGAAGGAAGCTGTGCGGCTGTTCTATGATCCGGAATTTCTGCGGCTGTTCCAGGGGAACGATGCCCATTTCTATAACAGTTACCGGATCCTGTCCACTTATGAGGGCAACGAACAAAATGTAGAGGAATTCCTGATCTGTATCAACAAAAAGCAACAGCTGGAATTCCTGACGGAAGAGAAAGAACTGGTGAAAAAACTGCCTCGCAGCGCAGATAATTACGGCGTCACGGAGAACAATCTGACCATCGTGAGGAACGGCTGGGGATATACGAATCTCCAGATCGAGTGTGAGGGTGAATTTGTCTTTACGGAAAAGGAAAACATTACAGACGATGATTTTCTGGGAAACCGTTGCCGCCTGCCGGTCTACATCGACAGCAGCCTGTGCAGACCTGGCAAAAATTTTGGTAAAGTCTACATATATAATGCTTATACTTCACTGGAGATCCCGGTCATGGTACAGCTGGGAGACGGTGTAGTGGCCCGGCATGCGGATCACAGTCATATGCAGTGCATCACCCAGATCATGAAATATTATGAAGAATCGAGACTGAAAAAGATCGGTACGGGAACCTGGCTCGCGGAGACCGGCAAACTGGTGGAGCGCATGGTGACCATGGATGAGAAGGATGTGCCGGCGAGACTGTTCCAGGCACAGCTTCTGATCACAGAGGAACGCTACAATGAAGCCGGATGGATCCTGGATCACGCAGCGGACATGTTGGAAGCCCAGGGAGCTACCGGCGGAGAACAGTGGGCTTACTATCTGTATCTGACCACACTGATCCACAGGGACCCCCAGTATACACTGCAAATGGCGGAGCAGGTGGAACAGATCTACCGCTATGACAGGACCCGCTGGCGTGTGGCATGGCTGCTGTTGTATCTGTCGGAGGAATACAATCGTTCAACCTCCGGGAAATGGATGTTCTTAGAAAAACAGTACCAGTACGGCTGCACCAGTCCGGTGATCTACCTGGAAGCACTGGCCCTTTTGAACGGCAATCCGGCGCTGCTACGTAAATTGAACAGTTTTGAACTGCAGGTGTTGAACTTCGGTGTCCGTCAGGATGCGGTAAACGACAGCCTGATCGAACAGCTGTTGTATCTGTCGGGAAGAGTCAGAGAGTATTCTCCACTACTGGGCAGAATTTTACGAAGACTGTATGAGAAAAAGAAGGATGTGCGGATCCTGCAGGAGGTGTGCAGCCTTCTGATCAAGGGAAGTAAGACGGGACCGGATGCCTTCACGTGGTATCAGATGGGTGTGGAAAGCCATCTGAGGATCACGAATCTCTATGAATATTATATGGCGTCGGTAGATCTGGATGCTGTGCTGGAGCTTCCGAAAGTGATTCTGATGTATTTTTCTTTCCAGAGCAATCTGGATTATGAACATAGTGCGTTCCTGTATGCGTATCTGTTAAAACACCGGAAAGATTATGAGGAACTGTACGAACATTACGAGCCGAGAATGGAGCGGTTCGTCATTGACCAGATCCAGAAGCAGCATATTAACAGACATCTGGCAATACTGTATCAGGAATTCCTGTCTCCGGCCATTGTAACGGAAGCTATGGCGAAGCCTTTGTCCCGTCTGTTGTTTGCCCATATGGTAAGAGTGGATGACAGCAGAATGCGTAAGGTGATCGTCAGCCAGCCGGGGAATCTGATACTGTCCGAGACGCCTCTGCAAAACGGCACGGCCTGGGTGGCAGTCTACGGGAATGATTATACCATTGCTTTTGAGGATGCATATGGTAACAGGTTCCTTAAAAATGTGGAATATACCCTGGAAAAACTGCTGGTACCGGGGAAATATCTCAGACTTCTGGAACATTATGTGCCGGATACGGCAGAACTGGATCTGTATTTCATGGAGAACGGCAGAACAGAAGAGACCATATCTTCCACAAAGCTGATGCGGATGGCAAGACTGGTGGAAAGCGATGCCGTGGAGCCGAAGCTGCGCAGTGAGATTGCGGTACAGCTGGTACAGGCCTATTTCGACGCGGATAATTTGCAGGCACTGGATGAATACCTGCAGGAGCTGCAGGGGGACGGCTTTACGGAGGAACAGCGGGAACTGATCCTGCGTTTTCTGGTGTTGCGGGGAAATTATGAGAAGGCATATGCCTGGATCGAAGCATATACCCCTTATTTTGTGGAGGCCAAGATTCTGTTGCGGCTTACGGACGGTGTGATCACGCAGTCGGTCCATGAGGGAGAGGCAGTCCTGTATGCGGCGGCATTGACGGTGTTCCGCAAGGGAAAATACAACGGTGGAATTTTAGAGTATCTGGTGCGTTATGCCACCGGTACCACGAAGGAATTGCGTGACATCTGGAAAGCGGCAAGATCCTTTGAGATAGACTGCTACAGCTTAAGTGAAAAGATATTGCTGCAGATGCTGTTCTCCGGGGCATTTGTGGGAGAGCGGATGGATATTTTCCGTTATTATGTATCCCAGGGAGCCAGACAGGAGATCGAGGAAGCTGTGCTTGTACAGAGCTCTTATGATTATTTCTGCCGGGAGAAGATCACGGAGGAATATGTATTCCGGGAGATCCGTAACTGCTATCTGCGGGGAGAAGAGACCCAGCGGATCTGCAAGCTGGCTTATCTGAAATTCTATGCGGAGAATAAGGACAAGCTGGAGCGGGAAGATGAAACTCTGGTCCGGAATTTCCTGGAGAAAATGATGAAGGACCACATTCATCTGAACTTTTTCAGGGAATATCAGGACTGCCTGCCACAGCTGCAGGAGATGAAGGACAAGACTATCGTGGAGTATCACACAAGAGGCGGCGTCCGTGCAAGGATTCATTATGTGATGATGCATGAGAACGGGCAGGCGGAGGATTACCTGTCGGAATATATGCAGGAAGTATACAGCGGTGTATTTTTCAAGGAATTCGTACTGTTTTTCGGGGAGAATCTTCAATATTACATTATGGAAGAATCAGAGAACGAAGAACAGCTGACGGAGAGCGGAAGCCTGCAGAAGAGCGATATTATGAATGAAAGTCCGGACAGCAAATACGAGATTATCAATGATATGATGATCAGCATGACACTGCAGGACGATACGACACTGGATCATCTGATCGAGGAATATTACCGCAGGGAATATCTGGATCACAGATTGTTCACATTGCAGTAAAGATAAAAAAAGACAGCAGGAGAGGAGGCGGAAGAACATGCGACTGCCGGGAAGTGATAAAGTTATAGTGGGTTATGACCTGGGGAAAGATTATGCGCAGATCAGCTGCTATGTCACAGGCAGGGAAGAAGAGATCACCACATTGTCTTCCGTTGCAGGCTCACAGGTCTATACGATTCCCCTGGTCCTGAGCAAGAGACAGGGAGTCAACCAGTGGTTCTATGGAAGTGAAGCCCTCCGGCATGCGGAGGAAGAAGAGGGAATCCTGGTGGAGCATCTTCTGAAGCTGGCAAAAGATGGGGAACCGGTGCAGATCGATGGAACGACTCTGGATCCGGTGGCACTACTGACTCTTTTTCTCAAGCGTAGTCTGGGAATGCTGTCCCAGATGACTTCCACAGAGCGGATCGGGGCCCTGATGATCACCTGCGAGGAACTGGATGCAGGAATGCTGGAGGTGCTGACGCAGGCAGTGGAGGCATTACACCTGAAGACGGATGCTGTCTGTTTTCAGAGCCATCGGGAGAGCTTTTATTATTACAATCTGTATCAGCCGGAAAATCTGTGGAAGCAGGGGAGCGTGCTGTGCGAGTATAGGGACAGTTCCATCCAGACTTATTATATGGAATGCAACTGCCATACGACGCCGGTGGTAACGTACATCGAAGAGCGGGAATTCCCTTTTCCGGTGGAAAAATCGGATGAAAAGTTCCTGGAGATCGCCACACAGCTATGCGAGAACCGGATGGTGTCCTCGGTATATCTGATCGGGGAAGAGTTTTCTCAAGAATGGATGAAAGAATCGCTACGCTATCTGTGCCGTGGACGGAGAGTCTTTCAGGGGAACAACCTGTTCAGCAAGGGTGCCTGCTACAGCATGATGGAGCGACTGCATCCCAGTGAAAACGGACAAAATCATGTCTATCTGGGACAGGATAAATTGAAATCCAATATCGGTATGAAAGTGCGCAGACAGGGAGAGGAATCCTATCAGGCACTGTTAGACGCCGGAATCAACTGGTACGAGGCGCAGAATACCATGGAGTTTTACCTGCTGGAAGGAAGAGCGGTGGAGATCCTGATCACGTCCCTGACGGGAAAGGGCAGCCGGATCGCCAGAATCGTGCCGGAAGAATTGCAGGAAGGAATCACCAGACTGCGGATTCAGGTGGAGATGAAGGATGAAACACATCTGCAGGTGGAACTGGAGGATCTTGGTTTTGGCAGCTTCCGAACAGCTACGCATCATATCTGGAAGGAAGAAATAGAGTTGTAGATCTGCCCGGGGCAGAGAAAATGAGGATGAAAAATGAAGGCAAGTCTGTGTGTAGGAGAATATTGCGAGAATGCATATAATGTGGAAGGCCTGGATATCCGGGTCTATAGTATGGAAGAGTTGTGCTATTGCCTAAAGGAGAATGCATTCCTGTTAGACCTGTCCATCATGAACGATAAGCTGGTGGACTGGATCGGAGAAGAATGTAAAGTGTGGGAACTGGCAAAACAGCTCTACCCCATGGTACATAAGCAGGGATCCTTAAGTGTGTTCGTGGTGACGATCCTGCAATATGTGGGGATGTACGATCCGGAAGAAATCCTGCAGGTGGAGCAGGTACTGAAGCAGGGAGCCGGACTCAGCAATCTGGAGAAACGCAAGAGCCAGATCGACTATATGGTGGAAAAAAGAAAATATGCGGCAGCCATCCGTGGATATGATATGCTACTGGAGACTTGGAACCATCTGGAACAGGAAGGAAAGGAACTTCCGGCGGGAAAAGTCCGGGCGGCGATCCTGCACAATAAGGGTGTGGCGCTGACAGGGCTGATGTTTTATGACAAGGCGGCATATTACTTTAACGAAGCCTGGAAGACCGATCCGGACAGAGAACACCTGGATGCCTATCTGGCGGCAAAGAGAATGGAACTGACGGAGGATGCCTATGTGGCATTTGCAGCGCAGAATCCGGAAAATTATACGGAGTCCCTGGAACTGGAAAAGCGGATCGAGCAATTTGAACGGGAATGGGAACAGCAGCCGGAGTACCGACAGCTACGGCTGCGTGGTGACTGGCGGGTGCACGACAGGGTGAAATACGATGCGGAAAATGAGAGACTGACTCAGGCACTGAAAAACAGTTACCGGACAAGTGTCAGCGTATAGAGAAGACAGCAGGAGAGAATTATGGCGTGGTGGAACCGTTTATTTAAGAAAAAAGAACCGATACAGCAGGAAGAGGACTGGGAACAGCTGGTCTATACCCGCAACGGTGTGAATTTTGATGAGGAAGACCAGAGAAAACGCTACATTGTAAATTGCCTGGAGCAGATCTCAGAGGCTTCCAAGGAGATCGACCTCCTGACGGGAGAGTATACGCTGGTGACTTCTTATCTGACGGATACGGATGAGATTGAGGCACTGCCAGCAGAGCAGAGAGAAGAGGTCAACCGGGTGGCCGGCAAGCTGGCCGGGCTGGAACAGGAACGCAGCAGATACCGGGAAAAGAAGAACCGTATGCGGGATGCGGACTTCTATGCGATCCGCAAAAGAGAGAACGAGATTGAAGAAGGCATTCAGAAGATTCGGGACGGCGAGAAATACGGCAATCTGATAAGGCAGGATCTGCACAGACTGGACGGAGAACGACATGCCTACGAATACCGGAGAAATGAGCTGGAGAATCTGATGAACAACCAACGGGCATGGCTGTCATTTTCCTTACGGCATTGATCGTCTGTGTGATCATGCTGGTGATCCTGCAGTATGCTTTTGAAATGGATGTCTATGTGGGACTTTTTCTGGCAGTAGGTGCAGGAGCTGTAGCCATCTCCTATGTCTGCATCCGGTACATGGATGCAGGACGGGAACTGCAGCGGGTGGAGAAGACCATCAACAAGATCATCCAGCTGCAGAATAAAGTCAAGATCCGCTATGTGAACAACTGTCAGCTGATGGAATATCTGTATCTGAAGTACAATACGGACAGTGCAGCAAAGCTGGAAAAACAGTGGAAAATGTATCAGGACGAAAAGGAAGAGCGGAAGCAGTTCGCAGAGGCGGAAGCTAAGATCGAGTACTACCAGAAGCAGCTGGTACAGCAGCTGGCCGGTTACCGTGTGCAGATGCCGGAGCGCTGGATCAGCCAGACAGCTGCGCTTTTGGACAAGCGGGAAATGGTGGAGATCCGTCACGAACTGATCCAGAGAAGACAGGTGCTCCGTAAACAGATGGACTACAATCAGGAAGTAGCGGAGAGTGCAAGAAACGAAGTAAAAGACATCGCAGCCACCTATCCGAAATATGCCCAGGAGATCCTGGCCATGGTGGAGCGGTACGACCGATAAAGAATTGACAAGACACCTCTCGTTGTGTTACTATGACACCGTGTTAGCAATTTACCTTGCTAAAGTATACGACGCGGCCAACAGTGAGTGGCAGAACGGGAGGATGCATTATGAAAAGAGTATTAGTGGCATTACTGGCAATCAGCATGGCAGCAGGTGTTCTTACCGGCTGTGGTTCTAAAGGATCTGAGAAAACATTTACCGTAGGTTTTGATGCGGAATTTCCCCCTTACGGATATCGTGATGACAGTGGAGAATATGTAGGCTTTGACCTGGATCTGGCAGCAGAAGTATGCAAGAGACAGGGCTGGGAGCTGGTAAAGCAGCCTATCGACTGGGATGCCAAGGATATGGAGCTTTCTTCCGGAGCCATTGACTGTATCTGGAACGGTTTCACCATGAACGGCAGAGAAGATGCCTATACCTGGACAGAGCCCTATATCGACAACAGTCAGGTATTCGTCGTAGCGTCTGCTTCCGGTGTACAGAACAAGGAAGAACTGGCAGGCAAGGTGGTAGCAGTACAGAAGGATTCCTCTGCGCTGGCTGCTCTGAACGATGAAGAAAATGCAGACAACATTGCACTGCGTGATTCCTTCTCCCAGCTGATCGAATATGCGGACTACAATACCGCTTTCATGGATCTGGAGCAGGGTGCGGTAGATGCCGTAGCCATTGATATCGGTGTGGCACAGTATCAGATTGCGCAGAGAGAAGAAGGAAAATTCGTTATGCTGCAGGGCGAGGACAACAAGCTGGCTGTAGAGCAGTATGCAGTAGGTTTCCTGAAGGGTAATGATGAATTGAGAGATACCGTACAGAAGACACTGGACGAAATGGCAGCGGATGGTACCTTCGCACAGATCGCTGAAAAATGGGGACTGACCGACAGCGTATGTCTCGGTAAATAATCAACTAAGGATAGTTAAGGAGTAGAATTCATGAGTTTGCTGACCATGAGTGCCCAACTGGCAGAGGGCTTTCTGATAACGGTGGAAATATTTGTACTGACCCTTTTGTTTTCCCTTCCTCTGGGGCTGATCGTAGCCTTCGGAAGAATGTCAGGATGTAAGGTGATCCGCATTATCTCCAAAATATACATATCCATCATGAGAGGAACCCCTCTGATGTTACAGATCATCGTGGTGTATTTTGCCCCCTTTTATGTATTCCGCATGCAGGTGGGAACGGGGTATCGTTTCCCGGCGGTGATACTGGCATTCGTGATCAATTATGCGGCATATTTTGCAGAGATCTACCGTGCGGGCATTGAGTCCATACCGGTGGGGCAGTATGAGGCTGCGGAGGTGCTGGGCTACAGCAAGGCACAGACTTTCGTGAAGATCATTCTGCCGCAGGTGGTAAAGCGGGTTCTCCCGCCAGTGACCAATGAGACCATTACGCTGGTCAAAGATACATCCATGGCATTTACCATTTCTATTGCGGAAATGTTCACGGTGGCAAAGCAGATCGGAGCGGCACAGACCAGTGTGCTTCCCCTGTTGGCAGCAGGTGTGTTCTATTATATCTTCAATCTCGTGGTGGCTTCTTTCATGGAGTATCTGGAGAAGAAGACATCTTATTACAGATAGGAGCAGTGCGGAAATATGGTCCTTTTGGAAATGAATCATGTGAAAAAAAGTTTTGACGGCAACGGGGTGCTGAAGGATATATCCCTGAAGGTTAACGAAGGAGAAGTTGTCTCCATCATCGGCCCCTCCGGTTCCGGCAAATCCACATTGCTTCGCTGTGCAACGCTTCTGGAGAAAATGGACGGTGGTGAGCTGATCTATTCAGGGCAGACGGCAGCTTCGGAGAAAACGGATAAAAACGGCAGAATACAGTGCGAATATGCGTCCAAGGCAGAATTACATAAGATCCGTAAATGTTTCGGACTGGTGTTCCAGAATTTTAACCTTTTTCCCCATTATACAGTGATGAAAAATATCATCGATGCGCCGATCCATGTGGATAAGGTAAGCCGCACAGAAGCCGTGGCGAGGGCGGAGAAGCTTTTAGCACAGTTGGGACTGTCGGATAAGGCAGATGCCTACCCTTACCAGCTGTCCGGCGGACAGCAGCAGAGAGTATCCATAGCCAGGGCACTGGCACTGCAGCCCAGGATCCTGTTCTTCGATGAGCCGACCTCGGCACTGGATCCGGAATTGACGGCAGAAGTATTAAAGGTGATCAGACAGCTGGCAAGTGAACATATGACCATGATCATCGTAACCCATGAGATGCAGTTTGCCAGAGAAGTATCCGACCGCATTATTTTCATGGAACAGGGTGTGATCGTGGAGGAAGGTTCTCCCGAAGCACTTTTTACAACGGAAAATGCCCGGGTTCGGGAATTTATCGGAAAGTTGCAGTAAAAATATATTGATTTTTTTTCGCAAATCTGTTTATCTATTAGGTGTGGGTGTATCTTGCCCACACCTGTTTCAATAAAAGACTGAAAAACATAAGAATGCGAGGACTGATGGTATGAGCGTACAGGAAATGAAACCGATCAAGGAAGGCAAAGTTCGTGAGATCTATGACAACGGAGATACCCTGATCATGGTGGCAACTGACCGTATCAGCTGCTTTGATGTGATCTTGGACAACACAGTAACAAAGAAAGGAACTGTATTGACCCAGATGTCGAAATTCTGGTTTGATATGACTGAGGATGTGATTCCCAATCATATGGTATCCGCTGATGTTAAGGATATGCCCGAATTTTTCAGACAGCCGAAATTCGACGGCAACAGCATGATGTGCAAAAAGCTGAACATGCTCCCCATCGAGTGCATCGTTCGTGGATACATTACCGGAAGCGGCTGGGAAAGCTACAAGAAGAACGGTACCGTATGCGGTATCAAGCTTCCGGAAGGTCTGAAGGAGGCAGATAAGCTTCCCGAGCCCATCTATACCCCTTCCACCAAGGCAGAGATCGGAGATCATGATGAGAATATCTCCTATGAGCAGAGTGTGGAATATCTGGAGAAGCGTTTCCCCGGCAAGGGCGCAGAATATGCGGCCAAGCTTCGTGACTATACCATCGCTATTTATAAAAAATGTGCGGATTATGCACTGACCAAAGGAATCATTATCGCAGATACCAAGTTCGAGTTCGGACTGGATGAGAACGGCAACATGGTACTGGGGGATGAAGTATTGACTCCCGACAGCTCCCGTTTCTGGCCGGTAGACGGCTACGAGCCCGGACATGGCCAGCCTTCCTTTGACAAACAGTTCGCCCGTGACTGGCTGAAAGCCAACCCTGAAAAAGGCTGGAAGCTGCCGGAGGACATCGTGGAGAAGACCATTGACAAATACCTTCAGGCTTACAAGATGCTGACAGGCAAGGATCTGTAGGGTACGGTTTTTTAGTTTTTTTTTCACGGGGCAGGCAGGAAAGGTAAGGCTTACAAGTGACGGACAACATTTATATTCAGACAGAAAATAATGACAAATTAAAGGAAGAATGTGGCGTTTTCGGCGTGTATGATTTCGACGGACACGACGTGGCATCCACGATTTATTACGGCCTTCTGGCATTGCAGCACAGAGGCCAGGAAAGCTGCGGTATTGCCGTCAGTGACACGAATGGGCCCAAGGGCAAAGTCTTAAGCAGCAAAGACATGGGACTGGTCAATGAGGCATTTACACCGGAACAGCTGGAGAAGTTAAAAGGTGACATCGGTGTGGGACATGTCCGCTATTCTACAGCGGGAGGATCCACCAGAGAGAATGCACAGCCTCTGGTACTGAATTATGTAAAGGGTACTCTGGGACTGGCCCATAACGGTAACCTGATCAATGCGCCGGAGCTTCGAAGAGAACTGGAGTATACCGGTGCTATTTTCCAGACCACCATTGATTCCGAGGTCATTGCTTATCATATTGCCAGAGAACGTTTGAATTCCAAATCGGTAGAGGAAGCTGTGGGCAGAGCCATGACGAAGATCAAGGGAGCCTATTCCCTGGTGGTGATGTCTCCCAGAAAGCTGATCGGCGCCAGAGATCCTTATGGATTTAAGCCGTTATGCATCGGCAAGAGAGACAATGCGTATTTTCTGTCCAGCGAGACCTGCGCTCTGGATACGGTAGGTGCCGAGTTCGTCCGGGATGTGCTTCCCGGCGAGATCGTGACCATTTCCCCGGAGAAGGGAATTGAGTCCGATACCACCCATGTATTAAAGCCTGCGGAGACCGCCAGATGTATTTTTGAGTATATTTATTTCGCCAGACCCGACAGCTTTATCGACGGCGTCAGCGTATACGATTCCCGTATTCTGGCCGGAAAGTTCCTGGCTATGGATTCCCCGGTGGATGCGGATCTGGTCATCGGCGTACCGGAATCCGGCAACTGCGCAGCCATGGGATATTCCATGCAGTCGGGAATCCCTTACGGCATGGGCTTCGTGAAAAATGCCTATGTGGGCAGAACCTTCATCAAACCGAAGCAGAAGAGCAGAGAAAGCAGCGTTCAGGTCAAACTGAACCCTATCCGGGAAGCCGTGGAGGGCAAGCGTGTCATCATGATCGATGATTCCATTGTCCGCGGCACCACCTCCGACCGTATCGTAAAGATGTTACGGGAAGCCGGAGCCAAAGAGGTACATATGAGAGTCAGTTCACCGCCGTTTCTGTGGCCCTGCTATTTCGGCACAGACGTTCCGGCGAGAGACCAGCTGATCGCATATAACCGTTCCATCAAGGAGATCAGTGATCTGATCGGCACGGACAGCCTGGATTATCTGAAGATTGAGAGACTGGAAGAACTGGTGGGCGGTAATCTTGGCATCTGCAAGGGCTGCTTTACCGGAAAATACCCGATGGAACCGCCTGCGGAAGATATCCGAGGAGAATTTGACAAATAAACAATAACTATTCAGAAAACCGCAGAATAAGAAAAACTGATACGTCATGCCTGCATGTAAGTAGCAGTTTTCTTATTTGTAAGGTGACTCGAGTAGAGTCACCATCCCACACATGAACAAAATTAGCTGCGAAGCAGCGGGAAAGTATGAGAAGCATACGGTTTTGTGAATGTGAGGGATGGGTTTTGAATGGTTGCAATAAATTAGAAAATAAGAGGAGCAGACAAATGAGTACAGGTACAGACAGATATCAGAGCCCGTTATCCGAACGCTATGCAAGCAAGGAGATGCAGTATATTTTCTCCCCGGATATGAAATTCCGTACATGGAGAAAGCTGTGGATTGCACTGGCAGAGACGGAGAAAGAGCTGGGACTGTCCCAGGACGGTAAGCCCGTTATCACAGATGAGCAGATCGAGGAACTGAAGGCCCATGCTGAGGACATTAATTACGATGTGGCAAAAGAGCGTGAAAAACTGGTACGTCATGACGTTATGAGCCATGTGTATGCATACGGACAGCAGTGCCCCAAGGCAGCCGGAATCATCCATCTGGGCGCAACCTCCTGCTATGTGGGTGACAACACCGACATTATTGTGATGACCGAGGCACTGAAGCTTGTCAGAAAAAAGCTGATCAATGTTATGAAGGAACTGGCGGATTTCGCTGATAAGTATAAGGCACAGCCTACCCTGGCATTTACTCATTTTCAGCCTGCACAGCCTACAACCGTAGGCAAGAGAGCAACGCTGTGGTTACAGGAGTTCTCACTGGATCTGGAGGATCTGGATCACGTTCTGGGTACCATGAAGCTGTTAGGCTCTAAGGGAACCACCGGAACCCAGGCTTCTTTCCTGGAACTGTTCAACGGAGATCAGGAGACCATCGACAAGATCGATCCTATGATTGCAGCCAAGATGGGATTCAAGGAGTGCTATCCTGTATCCGGCCAGACTTATTCCCGCAAGGTGGATACCAGAGTAGCAAACGTGCTGGCCGGTATTGCGGCATCTGCTCATAAGATGAGCAATGACATCCGCCTGTTACAGCATCTGAAGGAAGTGGAAGAGCCCTTCGAGAAGAACCAGATCGGCTCCTCCGCCATGGCCTACAAGCGTAATCCCATGAGAAGTGAGCGTATTGCTTCCCTGTCCCGTTATGTGATGGTGGATGCGCTGAATCCCGCCATTACTTCCGCAACCCAGTGGTTCGAGAGAACGCTGGACGATTCTGCCAACAAGAGACTGTCTATTCCCGAAGGCTTTCTTGCCATCGATGGTATTCTGGATCTGTGCCTGAATGTGGTAGACGGACTGGTAGTATATCCGAAGGTAATTGAAAAGCACATGATGAGCGAGCTTCCTTTCATGGCTACCGAGAATATTATGATGGATGCCGTAAAGTTAGGCGGCAACCGTCAGGAACTGCATGAGCGTATCCGTGAGCTTTCCATGGAGGCCGGGCGCAATGTGAAGGTAGAAGGAAAAGAGAATAACCTCCTGGAGCTGATCGCCGCAGATCCCGCATTCCCCATGGGACTGGAGGAACTGAAAGCATCCATGGATCCGTCCAAGTATATCGGACGTTCCAAAGAGCAGGTGGAAGCTTTCCTGAAAAATGTGATCAGCCCGATCTTAGAGGCCAACAAGGACTTACTGGGTGTAAAGGCCGAGATCAACGTATAAACGTTTTCTGCTGAAGTAATTTGTGGAAACGAAAACTATTCAGAACCTCATTCATCGGTGATCTTTTGATGGTTACATGGCTCTGAATCGTTACAGAATGATAAGAAAGCAGGAGACGAAAATGGGTGGATTTTTTGGAGTCGCAGCAAAAGAAGACTGTGTGTTTGATCTGTTCTTTGGAACGGATTATCATTCCCATCTGGGAACCAGACGTGCCGGCATGGCAGTCTACAGCAAAGAAGAAGGTTACAACAGAGCCATTCACAACATAGAGAATGCACCGTTCCGTACGAAGTTCGACAAGGATGTCAATGAGATGCACGGACATCTGGGCATCGGCTGTATTTCCGATTTTGAGCCCCAGCCGCTGATGGTGCGTTCCCATCACGGAACTTATGCTATTACCACCGTGGGCAAGATCAACAATACGGATGCCATCATCAAGGATCTGTTTGCGAAGGGACATTCTCATTTCCTGGAGATGAGCGGCGGTGACATCAATGCCACGGAGCTGGTGGCGGCCATTGTCAACCAGAAGGACAATCTGGTGGAGGGCATTCAGTACGCCCAGGAGATCATCGACGGTTCCATGACCTTACTGATCATGACACCCAAGGGAATCTATGCGGCCAGAGATAAGATGGGCCGTACTCCGGTGGCAGTAGGCAAAAAGGAGGGGGCTTATTGCGTCTCCTTTGAGAGCTTCGCTTATCTGAATCTGGGATACCAGCCCGTGAGAGAGCTGGGACCGGGAGAGATCGCCGTGGTGACACCGGAAGGTGTACGAACCCTGGTGAAGCCCGGCCAGGATATGAAGATCTGTACGTTTTTGTGGGTCTATTACGGATATCCGTCCTCATCCTATGAAGGCATCAGTGTAGAGAAGATGCGTTATCAATGCGGTGCCAAGCTGGCGGAGCGTGATAATGTAAAACCGGATATCGTAGCAGGAGTGCCGGATTCCGGTACCGCTCATGCAGTGGGATATGCCAACCGTTCGGGAATTCCTTTTTCCCGTCCGTTTATTAAGTATACCCCCACCTGGCCCAGATCCTTTATGCCGACGATCCAGACCCAGAGAAATCTGATCGCAAAGATGAAACTGATCCCGGTACATGATCTGATCCAGGATCAGAGTCTGTTGTTGATCGACGATTCTATTGTCCGCGGCACACAGTTAAGAGAGACCACGGAATTCCTGTACCAGAGCGGTGCAAAGGAAGTACATATCCGTCCGGCCTGTCCGCCTCTGTTATATGGCTGCAAGTACCTGAACTTTTCCAGATCTTCTTCCGAGATGGATCTGATCACCCGCCGTGTGATCAAGGAGATTGAGCAGGAGGGCAGAGAAATCGATCTGAAGAACTATGTGAATCCCGATACTCCGGAATACGAGGAGATGGTAGGACGGATCTGCAAACAGCTGAAGTTCACCACATTGCAGTTTCAGAGATTGGATGATATGATTGAGTCCGTGGGCATCGGCAGAGAGAAGCTGTGCACCTACTGTTGGGACGGCAGAGAATAATGCGAAAAGAACTTCTAATCACTCAGAGCATAGGTTCTTTCGTGAAGAAGTTCTAAGTTTCGCATGGCAAAACGCTACGCGTTTTGAATATAGATGTAGGTTATATAAAATATAATAAATATTGATTTTACTTATACCATAAAGTGTTGTATACTGTAAAGGTGTGAGAAAGAGAAGCAGGAGTTTCTTTGGATCACCCGGAATAAGATATTGGATGTAGATTTATCACAGAAACTGTGGTAAAGAATGGAGGAAAACATGGTAAAGGCAGTTGTAGGAGCCAACTGGGGCGACGAAGGAAAAGGAAAGATCACAGATATGCTGGCAGAGAAAGCGGACATTATCGTACGTTTTCAGGGCGGCGCGAATGCAGGACATACCATCGTGAACAATTATGGTAAATTTGCTCTGCACACCCTTCCTTCCGGTGTATTTTACAATCATACCACCAGCGTGATTGGTAACGGTGTGGCATTAAACATTCCGATCCTGATGAAAGAGATCAAGTCTATCACAGACAGAAATGTTCCCATGCCCAAGATTCTGGTGTCTGATCGTGCACAGATGGTAATGCCTTACCATATTTTATTTGATCAGTATGAAGAGGAGAGACTGGGCGGTAAGTCCTTCGGATCTACCAAGTCCGGTATCGCACCTTTCTATTCTGATAAGTATGCGAAGATCGGTTTCCAGGTAAGTGAGCTGTTTGATGAAGAACTGCTGCAGGAAAAAGTACAGCGTGTCAGTGAGATGAAGAATGTCATCTTAGAGCATCTGTATCACAAGCCCATGATCGATCCCGCAGAGCTGTTAAATACCCTGCATGAGTATCGCGATATGATCGCACCTTTTGTATGCGATGTATCCGCATTCTTAGATAAGGCACTGAAAGAGGGCAAGACCATTCTGTTAGAGGGCCAGTTAGGAACCATGAAGGATCCGGATCACGGAATTTACCCCATGGTAACTTCTTCCTCCACGTTGGCAGCTTACGGCGCCATCGGTGCAGGTATCCCTCCTTATGAGATCAAGCAGATCGTTACCGTAAGTAAGGCATATTCCTCTTCCGTAGGAGCAGGTGCTTTCGTATCTGAGATCTTCGGTGACGAAGCAGATGAATTACGTCACCGCGGCGGTGACGGTGGTGAGTTCGGTGCAACTACCGGACGTCCCAGACGTATGGGATGGTTCGACTGTGTTGCCACCAAGTACGGCTGTCGTCTGCAGGGCGCTACCGATGTGGCATTTACCGTACTGGATGCACTGGGATATCTGGATGAGATCCCTGTATGTGTAGGGTATGAGATCGACGGTGAAGTTACCACTGATTTCCCTGTTACCTACAAGCTGGAAAAGGCAAAGCCCGTACTGAAAAAGCTCCCTGGCTGGAAGTGCGATATCCGCGGTATCCGCAACTTCGATGAACTGCCGGAGAACTGCAGAAAGTATGTGGAATTCATTGAGGAGCAGATCGGATTCCCTATCACCATGGTCAGCAACGGCCCTGGAAGGGAAGATATCATCTATCGTGAGAGTCCTTTGAAGAAATAAATGCTGTCAAATGCGGAGAGATAGGATAATCTTTGATGGAAAAAACATCTGTAAAATGTGAATGAGAATGGAAAGGGCATGGTGCTGGTATGAGATCAGCCCGTGTCCTTTTTGGTATACGATGAATCCGGCAGGAATTTTGATTACACAGTATCTGGCTGAATGCAAGCATTCGCAGAACGCAGTTTTGCATGGCTCTGAATAGCTACAGATTTTTACTGTGAAGGAACAAAAACCAGTGTCTGATAGTAATTTTGAGATGGAGACAGCGAGATATGATCAATAATCTGGAAGCGTATAAAGTATTTTATTATGTGGCAAAATGTGGGAGTGTGACCAAAGCGGCCGGGGAACTGTCAATTTCACAGCCGGCGGTCAGTCAGGCCATCAAGCAGCTGGAAAATACCCTGGATGCCGCCCTGTTCCACCGGGCGGCCAAGGGAGTACGGCTGACCAGTGAGGGAGAACTGTTGTATTCCTATGTGGCAAAAGGGTACGAACAGATCGAAATGGGTGTGAAGAAGGTTCACCAGATGCAGAATATGGAACTGGGAGAAGTCCGCATCGGTGCCAGCGATATGACATTGCAGTTTTATCTGCTTCCCTATCTGGAAAAGTTCCATGAACAGTACCCCGGGATCAAGGTGATCGTCACCAATGCGCCGACACCGGAGACATTGAATTATTTAAGAGAGGGACACATTGACTTCGGAATTGTCAGTACGCCGTTTCCGGAGAGACCTGATATTCAGATGATACCGGTGCGGGAGATTGAGGATGTCTTCGTGGCGGGAAGAAGATTTTTCAGCTACAAGAACCGGACGCTGGATTTTCAGAAACTGGAAAGTCTGCCTCTTATTTTCCTGGAGAAAAATACCAGCAGCCGCAGCTACATGGATGAATTTCTGGCGGGAAACGGGGTATATGTGCAGCCGGAGTTCGAACTGGCCACCAGCGATATGATCGTACAGTTTGTGAGACGAAATCTGGGTGTTGGCTGTGTGATGCGGGATTTTGCCAGAGATTATGTGGAATCCGGCTTGCTTTTCGAACTTAGATTCAATAAAATAATACCGAAGCGTCAATTCTGTGTCGTTAGGAACACGAAGATGCCTATGGCTCCGGCGGCGGAGAAACTGTTGGAGATCATGGAGCTGGACAGACAGGAAGAAGCGAAGATATAAAAGTGACGGCAAAAAGAGGATATACCGGCGGAAACGGAACTGCTTTGACTAGTAAAACGAATAGGAGAGAAGAGTTATGATACGCAATATAATTTTTGACATTGGCAATGTGTTGACAGACTATCGCTGGGAGGGATTTCTGGCGGACAAGGGATTTGATGCGGAAATGATCAAAAAAATCGCAAAGGCATCTATTATGCATCCGCTGTGGGCAGAGTATGACCGCGGTACCTGGACGGACGAGCAGGTTCTGGCTGCATTTGTAAAGGATGCACCGGAACTGGAGAAAGAACTGCATCAGGCGTTCGAGAATATCGCTGGCATGGTAACCCCCAGAGCTTACGCTATTCCATGGTTACAGGAACTGAAAGCAAAGGGATACCATGTGTATTATCTGTCCAACTTCTCACACAAGGCAGAGACAGAATGTGCGGAAGCGTTGAATTTCCTGCCGGAGATGGAAGGTGGCATCCTGTCCTACAAGGATCAGCTGATCAAGCCCGAACCGGAGATCTACCAGCTGCTTCTGAAACGCTATGGATTAAAGGCAGATGAGAGCGTTTTCCTGGATGATACGCTGGTGAATGTGAAGGCGGCCGAAGAACAGGGTATCCACGGCATCCACTTCCTGACCAAAGAGCAGGCGGAAGAGGAACTGCGTAAGCTCGGCGTGGACTGCTAAATGGTTCATAGCGGAGGGAGCCTTAGACCGGACGAACTCCCAGAGCGGCAGAAGGCCCTCAGGCAGATATCGGTCTCCGAGTGTGAATTTTCTAAACCCGTGGATCAAGTATTTCTCATCCAAACGGGCACGGCTCCAGGCGACATTCATGTCGCCGACCGCCTGTCGCAAACATCGTGTTTGCTCCACCCTGACTTTTTACCACAGGTTAAGAAAATATCAACACTCTCCGACAGACATCTGCCTGAGGGCTTTCTGCCACTTCGGGAGTTCTGTTTGTATTCAAAACGTCAATTTCTACGAAAAAAATACAAAAACATAAGATTTTGCTATGTAAAAAGTCTCTATTTTCGCTACACAAGCAAAATAAAGAAATTCCGTACAAAAAATCCTGATTTCGGAACTTTTTTGTACGGAATTCGTTGTTTTGGGGCTTTTTGCACCAAACTAACTTGCTATTTATTTTCGTTCTCCTTTTCTTCCGGATGGAAGTCTGCGAAGGTGGAGCGGTTTGTCAGTTTTCCAAACATCCAGGTGTAGATCCAGATGAGAAGAGGGATGGCCACGGTGGCTAGCAGGCAGGTGGCGAATAGCGCGTGGCCTGGTGGAGCTGTCGAAGATCGCCGCAAAAAGCGTCACGACATATAAAAGCACCAGCAGAATAATTCCAATGATCGCGAAGATCTGTTTGGAAGTCATTTTTGTTTTCTTGTTTTGTGTATTTTTATCCTGTGACATTTGTATTCCTTTCGTTATTCCCATTCATAATTCACAAAAGAGCGGAAGTGCCGGTGCGGTTTGTGGATCTCAAAAGAGCGGAAGTGCCGGTGCGGTTCGTGGATCTCAAAAGCTGCGGGAGTGCCAGAACTGTCCGTGTGCCTCAGGGACTGCGGAACCGTCAGAGTTATTCGTGATTCTCAGAGGTCTCGGAACTGTGTTCCACATGTTCTTCGTTGGGTTCTGGAATCGTCATCAGTACCTTGATGATACGGTTCTGGTCGATACCCTGTACCTTCAAGTGAATACCGTTCTCCAGGGTAACTTCCTCACCATCCTCCGGCAGACGATCCAGACAGTCGATGATCAGACCGCCGATGGAGTCATAATCTTCACTGGTCAGATTTGTTCCAAGAACATCGTTGATGTCATCCAGCTTCATGCTGCCTTCCACCAGATAAGTATCTTCTGACATCTTCTGGATCAGTTCTTCCTCGTCCTCATCGTATTCGTCACGGATCTCACCGACGATCTCTTCTAACAGATCCTCCAGAGTGATCATACCAACGGTAGCACCGTATTCATTCAATACGAAAGAGACATTGGTGGTCTTTTCCCGCATCTCATACATGAGGTCTGCGATTTTCTTGTACTCGTAAGTATAGTAAGCATCACGCAAAATGTTTCCCACATGGAAAGCACTCTGATCCTCCGTCAGGATAAAGTCCTTGATATTGATCAGACCGATAATATTGTCCTTGTCATCCTCATAGACCGGAAGCCTGGTATACATGGAATCCCGGAAAACTGCCAGAACATCGTCATAAGTAGCATCCAGACTGACCGTTACCATATTGATGCGTGGAATCATGATATCCTTGGCATGGGCATCAGAGAAGTCGAACACATTGTAGATCAGCTTGCGTTCCTCGGATTCGATGACACCGTCCTCATGACTGACGTCCACGTAGGTTTTCAGCTCGCTTTCAGTCATGGTGCTGGCTTTTTTGTTGGGATCGATATGTAACAGCTTCATGATACCGTGGGACAGCAGATCCACAATGAAGATGACCGGCGTGAGCACCTGCATCAGAAAATAGATTACATTGCAATATGTCAGGGCCAGCTTCTCAGAATACAGTATTGCCCAGGTCTTGGGTACGATTTCGCCGCAGAGCAGCACGACAATGGTCAGAACACCGGTTGCGATACCTACAGCCAGATTGATTCGCATAGCTAATGTTGTTGCCAGGGAAGATGCAGTCAGATTGACAATATTGTTGCCGATCAGAATGGTACTGATCATTTTACTGTAATTGTCCAGGACTTTGTTGACGCGTGCAGCACGCTTGCTGCCTTCCTGTTCCAGGGTACGCATCCGTACACGGTTGACCGTGGACAGCGCAGTCTCGGCAGAAGAGAAAAAGCCGGATAGAAAAATCAGAATTACGATAGAAACAAGTTGTATGACACCAGAGGTATCCAAAAAAGTTCACTCCTTCTTAAATAATAGTAGTAGGCATAAGCCCCATTTATAAGTTATTAAGCAACAATATACAATAGGACAGGAATAGTTGTCAAGTTTTCCGAATGATTTGAATATACATTTTACATAGGTAAAAAGGAGGAGCAACATGGAAAAAAGAGGCGAGAGAAAAGAAGGGGTTCCGGTGCTTGCACTGGCAAAATGTCTGCTGGCATCCTATGTGCTGACACTGTTGCTTTTATGTCTGTTGGCACTTTTATTGTATAAATTGCATCTGACGGAAGGAATGGTGACCATTGCAATCTCTGCTATTTATGTCGTAACTACCTTTACGGCGGGATTTTTGGCAGGAAAAAAGATGGAGACGCAGAAGTTTCTTTGGGGAGCACTGCTAGGGGCAGCATATTTCGTGATACTGGCGGTGGTATCCGTATTGATCAAAACGCCGGAAACTGCATTGGGCAATTCCTTCTGGACCACAATGGTATTGTGTGTGGCCGGGGGGACACTGGGCGGAATGTTAGGGTAAAATACAGAAATGGACAGGAATTTAACGGTTTTTGAGAAAAAAAGCTTTTACAAATGCCAAATACATGATATAATGAGCAAAAATGAGTTGCGTGTCTGTATGTTTATATACACGCTGGCGTCTATAGGCGCTTTGAAATCATAAGGAGGCTATTTTTAATGAAGCATATTAAGACTTTAACAACCAGAGATTTAAAGGAATCCATGAAAAAGGGCGGCTGCGGCGAGTGCCAGACTTCCTGCCAGTCTGCATGTAAGACTTCCTGCACTGTAGGAAACCAGAGTTGTGAAAAGATTAAATAATCTAAGAAAATGAGAAGAGACTAACGTAAGCAGCGATTCAGGTCGCTGCTTATTCTCTGTTAACTATTCGGAGCTGGAGATGACAGCGTATTCTTTGTCGGATGCTTGCATACGTAAGAAGATACGTCCGGCAAAATACGGCGAAGTAACCACATGAGCAAATAACATGCAGGCATGTTATTCAGGAAAGTCCGGAGGACGATTTTGCGAATGGGGTTCCGAATAGTTAATGTTAATGTATTTTAAGCAATAAGAAGTAGAAAGAAGAGGAATAGAACTGTGATACACCAGTATAAGAGCAACGGCTATAATATCGTTATGGATGTGAACAGTGGTTCTGTCCATGTGGTAGATGATATTGTGTATGATATGATTCCGCTGGTAGAGCCTCTGGTGACAGAAGGTATCAAGGATGCGGACACCATCAAGGCTGCTGTACTGAATCTTGCAAATATCCCCTATCCCCAGGAAGAGATCACCGAAGCGGTGGACGAGGTCCTGGAGCTGGAGAAGGCAGGACAGCTGTTTGCTCCCGATATTTATGAGAATTACATTTTTGATTTTAAGAAGCGCCAGACCGTAGTCAAGGCACTGTGCCTGCACATTGCCCATGACTGTAACCTTGCCTGCAGATATTGCTTTGCGGAAGAGGGTGAGTACCACGGCAGAAGAGCGCTGATGAGCTTTGAGGTCGGCAAAAAGGCACTGGATTTCCTGGTAGCCAATTCCGGCAACCGTGTGAACCTGGAAGTGGATTTCTTCGGCGGCGAACCCCTGATGAACTGGGATGTGGTAAAGCAGCTGGTAGAATACGGCAGAAGCTTAGAGAAGTCCAACAATAAAAAGTTCCGTTTTACCCTGACTACCAATGGTATCTTATTAAATGATGAGATCCTGGAGTTCGTGAATAAGGAAATGGGTAATATCGTGCTGAGTATCGATGGACGTAAGGAGATCAACGACAAGATGCGTCCTTTCCGTGGCGGACAGGGCAGCTATGACATCATTGTTCCCAAGTTCCAGAAGGTAGCGGAGAGCAGAGACCAGATGAACTATTATGTGCGTGGTACGTTCACCCACAATAATCTCGATTTCTCCAAGGACGTTCTGCATCTGGCAGATCTGGGATTCAAACAGATCTCCGTGGAGCCCGTTGTGGCACAGCCTACGGATGATTATGCCATCAGAGAAGAGGATCTTCCGATCTTAAAGGAAGAATACGATAAACTGGCAGTAGAAATGATCAAGCGTAAGAAAGAGGGAAAGGCTTTCAATTTCTTCCACTTTATGATCGATCTGCAGGGCGGCCCCTGCGTAGCCAAGAGACTCTCCGGCTGCGGATCCGGCACCGAATATCTGGCGGTTACTCCTTGGGGAGACCTGTATCCATGCCACCAGTTCGTGGGTAACGAGAAGTTCCTCATGGGCAATGTGGATACTGGTGTGGTAAGAGATGATATCCGCGACGAGTTCAAATGCTGTAATGTCTATGCAAAGGACAAGTGTAAGAAGTGTTTTGCCAAGTTCTATTGCAGCGGCGGATGTGCTGCGAACTCCTATAATTTCCATGGCAATATTAATGATGCGTATGACATCGGCTGTGAGCTGCAGAGAAAACGTATCGAATGTGCTATCATGCTGAAGGCTGCGGAAGCAGCAGAAGCTTCAGAAGAATAGAAAGGACAAAGGAAAGATGAAAAAAAGTAAAGCAATCATCATTCTGCTCTGCGCCCTTCTGGTCCTGCTGGGTGTCGGCTATGTGGATCTGTATGGCGTAGATGCGGAAGGAACTGCCAGTGCTTCAGACATAAGTCTGGGACTGGATCTGGCCGGTGGTGTCAGTATCACTTATCAGGTGGTAGGCGATGAAGAGCCGGATGCAACGGATATGGCAGATACTATTGCCAAGCTGCAGAAGCGTGTTGAGAACTACAGTAAAGAGGCTATTGTATACCAGGAGGGTACCGATCGTATCAACATCGAGATCCCCGGTGTAACAGATGCCAACAAGATCCTGGAAGAGCTGGGACGTCCCGGTTCCCTGTATTTCATTGCAGAGACAGACAAGGACGGCAATGCGAACTACTCTATGCAGGCAGTGACCGATGCACAGGGCAATGTAAGCTATGCGTACGCTCTGAATAAGACCATCGATGAACTGAAGGCAGATGGATCCATCATGCTGGAGGGTACAGATGTCAAGACTGCTACCGCAGGCTCTATCAAGGACCAGACGATGGGCAATTCCACTTATGCGGTAGATCTGGTGATGACGGAGGAAGGCACTAAGAAGTTTGAAGAGGCTACCAGAAATGCTTACGAGAAGGGCGAGACCCTGGGTATCTACTATGATGGATCCTTTGTAAGTGTTCCTTCCGTAAAAGGTGTGTTCTCCGATGGTAATGCACAGATATCTCCTATGAACTCCTATGAAGAGGCAGAGAGCCTGGCTTCCACCATCCGTATCGGTGGACTGAAGCTGGAGCTGGAAGAGCTGCATTCCAAGGTAGTTGGTGCACAGTTGGGTGTGGAAGCAATCTCCACCAGTTTAAAAGCAGCTGTGATCGGATTTATCGTAGTGGCTGTTTTCATGATTGCAGTATATTTCCTGCCCGGATTTGCTTCTGTCATTGCACTGGGTATTTATGTGGCATTGGTAGTATTGCTGCTGAACGGCTTTGACATAACCCTGACCCTGTCCGGTATCGCAGGTATCATCCTGTCTATCGGTATGGCAGTGGATGCCAACGTTATCGTCTTTGCCCGTATCCGTGAGGAACTGGCAACAGGCAAGACTGTTAAGAGTGCTATGCAGATCGGTTATGACAAGGCACTGTCCGCTATTATCGACGGTAACGTGACTACCCTGATCGCAGCGGCAGTGCTGTGGCTGTTAGGCCCCGGTACTGTCAAAGGCTTCGCACAGACGCTGGCACTTGGTATCGTATTATCCATGTTCACTGCACTGGTAGTGACCAAGTACATTATGAAAGCTTTCTACGCACTGGGACTGAAAGATACTAAGTGGTATGGTATCGGCAAGGAGCACAAGCCGATCAACTTCCTCGGCAAGAAGGGTATTTTCTTTGGACTGTCTCTGGCAGTGATCCTGGTTGGATTCATTACCATGGGAGTATATAAAGTAAACAGTGGTGATGCACTGAACTACAGTCTGGAGTTCAAGGGCGGTACCGCAACTACTGTTACATTCAACGAAAGCTATACCCTGGATGAGATCAATAGCCAGATGGTTCCTCTGATCGAGAGCACCACCGGCAGTGCAGTACAGATCCAGACCGTGCAGGGTTCCAATGAAGTTATCTTCAAGACCAACTCTCTGGATGTGGATCAGAGACAGGCTTTGAATCAGGTATTCGTGGATAACTTTGGTGTGGATGAGACACTGATCACCTCCGAGACCATCAGTTCCACCATCAGTAATGAAATGAAGTCCGATACGATCCTGGCAGTAGCAGTAGCAATCATCTGCATGCTGATCTATATCCGCTTCCGTTTCAGCGACATCCGTTTCGGTGTCAGCAGTATTGCCTGTCTGCTTCACGATGTGCTGGTAGTAATTACCTTCTACGCACTGGCGAGAGTATCTGTCAGCAATACATTTATTGCCTGCCTGCTGACCATCGTAGGTTACTCCATCAACGCCACCATCGTAGTCTTCGACCGTGTACGTGAGAACATGGCAGTCATGACCAAAAAGGATGACCTGCAGGATGTCGTAAACCGCAGTATCACCCAGACACTGTCCCGAAGCTTATTTACTTCCCTGACCACTCTGGTGATGGTAGGTGCGCTGTATATCTGGGGCGTGACCAGTATCCGTGACTTCGCACTGCCTCTGATGGTAGGCATCATCTGTGGTGCTTATTCTTCCGTATGTATTGCAGGTGCCCTGTGGTATGTACTGAGAAAGAAGTTTGCGCCGAAGGCAAAATAAGATTTCAGATAGTAGAATGGAATCAAAAAAGGAGTCGGAACGAAATGTTCCGGCTCCTTTCAGACTGTAGACAAAGCTCCTTCCTGTGAGGGAGCTTTTCTTGTGTCATGACTGCAAAAATTATGTACTTACAAGCATATAAGAAGTAGTGAAAATGCCGTATTTACGGGACTTTTCACTACTTTTTTGGTATAATGAAAGTATCAAAATAAAGGCGGTGTTTCCTATGATGACACAGAATGCAGATAAGAAAAGAGAACAGATTCAGATGTTCTGCATGGATGACCTTGTTCCGCAGGATCATCTGCTGCGCCTGCTTGACCAGGCAATCGACTGGAGTTTTATCTATGATCTTGTGATCGATAAATACAGTGCAGACAATGGCCGCCCCAAAGATGGATCCGGTCATGCTCATTAAAATTCCATTCATCCAGTATCTGTACGGCATCCGAAGCATGCGCCAGACAGTAAAAGAAATCGAAGTCAATGTCGCATACCGATGGTTCCTCGGTCTGGAAATGATGGACAAGGTTCCCCATCCAGACGCTTTAAGGATACTGATCTTTTTGAACAGATCTTTTCCCGTATCCTGCAGGAATGCTATAAATACAGACTGATTGATCCTTCCGAGGTCTTCGTGGATGCCACCCATGTAAAAGCACGGGCAAACAGCAAAAAGATGCGGAAACGGATTGCAGATGAGGAAGCACTGTTCTTCGAAGAGCAGTTAAAGAAGGAAATCAATGAAGACCGGGAAGCGCATGGGAAAAAAGCCTCTGAAAGAAAAGAAGGAAGATCCCAAAGATCCCCCCTCCTGTGGTGGCAGCTCTGATGGAAAAGAAGAAAAAACGGTCAAGGAAAGTACAACGGATCCGGAAAGCGGATGGTTCCGAAAGGGTGAACATAAAAATGTTTTTGCGTATTCCGTGCAGACAGCCTGTGACAAAAACGGATGGATTCTGGGTTATAGTGTAAATCCCGGCAACCAAAGATGACAGCCGGACATTTAAATCCCTGTATGATAAGATAAAAGACATTGGACACTGGTAGCCGATGCAGGATACAAAACACCGGCGATAGCAAAGTTACTTCTGGATCATGGTATCACACCGCTTCTGACGTATAAACGCCCCATGACCAAAGATGGTTTTTTCAAAAAAACCGAGTATGTGTATGATGAATATTTTGACTGCTATGTATGCCCGAACGATCAGGTGCTTTGGCTTATCATACGACGAACCGTTCCGGATACCGGGAATACAAGAGCTGCGGAATCGTCTGTGAAGGATGTCCATATCTGAAGCAGTGCACAGAAAGCAGGGATCATGTGAAGGTAGTGACCCGGCATATCTGGGAGCCGTACATGGAAAAGTGTGAGGATATCCGGCATACGATTGGGATGAAGGAAGTGTATGCGCAACGGAAAGAGACCGTAGAGCGCCTCTTCGGAACAGCAAAAGAAAACCACGGATTACGCTATACACAGATGATAGGAAAAGCCCGGATGGAAATGAAAGTCGGGCTTACGTTTGCCTGCATGAATCTGAAAAAAACTGGCAAAGATGATAGCCAGGAAGGGAAAAAGGGGAACCCAAAAGTGTTTATTATTGATCAAGTACACACTTTTTGAACCCAAAACAAGAAAAACGCTTCTGGAGTGCTGACCAAAAGCGTTTTGTCTACAGTCTGAAAGGAGTCGGAACGAAATGTTCCGGCTCCTTTTAAAGTTAAGTTATGGTTATACATTCTGCTGCAAACTGGCAAGTTCCTTTTTCAGAGCTTCGATCTCAGCGTCTTTGGCGGCATTATCGGCAGTCAACTTATCATTATCAGTCGTCAAAGTATCAATCTTTTTCAACAGATACTGTTCCTGAAGCTCTGCGTCCATTCGTGCCTGACAACGTTGTCTGACCATGTCATCCGCATTCAGATTATATAAAGTCTTTGTCGCTTCCATCAGGTATTCATCATTTTTAGCAGTCATAAGAATTTCCTCCCATGAAATAGACCGGAATAAAGCAGCCCATTTGTCAATACCATATGCTTTGTCAGCATCGGTAGCCAATTCTATATGCTTTAAGTCTACCACAGATAGTGTGAGTTTGTCACTATATTCAAAATGATCCTTAAGATTCAGTAACCGATATGTAGCATAGAACTCAGGGCGTTCCGGGAACAGGGTGTAGTCTAAAAAACCAATGTGTATCACAGGTTTTAATTCAGAATAATTTTGCCCTTTATTTAGTTGATCAAAGTTACGGCACAGATAACTCAGAGAACGCTCCGGCCAGTTGTAGAGGTTATTTACCTGCATTTCCAAATTTATGAGAGCATTATTGTTCAACAAGACATTGGTATCAAGAATAAAATCTTTGTCTTCAATGGTTGCACCTAAGGCGATTGGATTGGTAATGGTGACGGACTTAATTGCGGACGGTGGCAGATGGAGCAGAGAACTGATGAGACCGGTCAGAGCTTTTTGACTTAGCTGCAGGGCTGCGCGGAACATATAGTCATTGCGGAAACCGTAGTCAATAGGACCGGTAAGGTTCATGGAAAATACTTGTTTGTGTTTCATAGGCAGAATCCTCCTTAGTGTAATTAAAAGTTACTTGAAAAAATGGCGAAACGCCAGATATCAGAAATTTAATATAGAAATTGGATTGACTATAGCATAAAAAGAGAAGATGCACAAGGCTTTTTTTCATGCTATAATAAGCCATGTGTCTGTATAGAATGAAAGATTCTTATAGGCATAAATATTTCCAAATGTTACAAAGCAGGAGAATCTATGGAAAAATGGTATGTAGCCGCAAAAAAGGCAGATTTTGATAAATGGGCGAAGGAATTTCATATCAGTCCGGTGACGGCGAGAATCCTAAGAAACCGGGATCTGACGGAAGAGAGTGAGATACAGAAGTTCCTCTACGGGAAACTGGAAGATTGTTATTCTCCCTGGCTGTTAAAGGATATGGATAAGGCAGTGGAGGAAATTCTAAAAGCGGTAAGGGAAGGGCTGCATATCCGGGTCATCGGGGATTATGATGTGGATGGAATCTGTTCTTCCTATATTCTGACCAAAGGTTTTCAGATGCTGGGGGCTCAGGTGGACACGGCTATTCCCCACAGAATCCATGACGGCTATGGATTGAACGAGCATCTGATCGAAGAGGCCAAAAGAGAAGGTGTCGGTATGATCGTGACCTGCGATAACGGAATTGCAGCGGCACCCCAGATCGCAATGGCAAATTCTCTGGGCATGCGGGTGATCGTTACGGATCATCATGAAGTTCCATATATAGAAGAAAACGGAGAGCGGAAGGAACAGCTGCCTCCGGCGCTGGCAGTGGTGGATCCCAAGAGAGCAGACGATACGTATCCTTTTTCCGGCATTTGTGGTGGCGTGGTAGCACTGAAACTGATCCAGGCGATCAAGGAAAAGACAGGAAATCCGGGACTTGTAAATATTCAGGAGGAGTTACTGGAATTTGCGGCACTGTCTACCGTATGCGATGTTATGGAGTTAAAAGATGAGAATCGCATTCTGGTGAAGGAAGGGTTGAAGCGTATCCAGAAGGGATATAACGAAGGCTTGAAGGCGCTGATGGAAGTGAATGATATTGCGCCAGATCGGCTGAGCGCCTATCATCTGGGATTTGTGCTGGGACCCTGCCTGAATGCCACGGGAAGACTGGATACTGCCAAACGGGCATTGGAACTGCTGCAGAGCTTTACCAGGGCGGATGCCATGACTGCGGCGAGAGAGCTGAAAGACCTGAATGAGAGCCGCAAGCACCTGACAGTACAGGGAATTCAGAGAGCGGATGAGTATATTCAGGAACATCATATTGCAGAAGATAAAGTTATGGTGATCTATCTGCCGGAGGTACATGAGAGCATTGCTGGTATTATTGCCGGAAAAGTCAGAGAAAAATACCATCATCCGGTCTTCATTCTGACCAAGGGAGAAGATGGAGTTAAGGGTTCCGGACGATCCATAGAAGCCTATCACATGTATGATGCCATGACGCAGGTAAAAGAGTATTTTACCAAGTATGGCGGTCATAAGCTGGCAGCAGGCCTTTCCATGCGAGAAGAGGATATTGAACCGCTGAGAGCTGCTTTGAATAAAAAATGCACTTTGACGGAGGATGATTTTATTCCGAAAGTACATATCGATGTGGCAATGCCCATGGGGTATGCGGATGATGCGCTGGCGGGAGAGTTTGCCCTGTTGGAGCCTTTCGGCACCGGGAATCCACGTCCTTTGTTTGCCCAGAAGGGGCTGGTTTTTCAGGCGGGCTTTAAAATGGGTGCCAACAAGACCTGTGCCAGATTCCGGGTGAAGACACCGGAGGGTACGACACAGACGGTGGTATTTTTTGGAGATCTGGAGAAACTGGGAGCTTTCCTGGATGAAAAATACGGTGTTGGAAGTGAAGAGGTACTTTATGCCGGGAAAGGGAATTTCCCATTGTCCGTGGTATATCAGGTCAGCCAGAATACCTATAAGGGGAAAACAGAAGTACAGTTCGTCATGCAGAACTATTGTTAAATTTTTTATTTTTTGAACACAAAATGTACACATTTTCTCTGTAATATGTATTTCAGATAGTTGATGAACTCACTATCTCCCCCCCTCATAAGAAACCGAAAAGCCTTAGGTACGATGCCTGAGGCTTTTTGGTGTCCGGAGAGAAACTTACCGCAGTTTATAAAACCTCAAGACACATTTTAGAATTAAGTTAGAATTCGTACACACTCTGTACACATTTACCCTGTAATATGTATTTCAGATAGTTGATGAACTCACTATCTCCCCCCCTCATAAGAAAATCGTAAGGCCTCAGGCGCAACAGCCTGGGGCTTTACGATGTCTGGAAAAGCAAAATAGTTTCCGATAATGCTTGACACCACTCGGAAGTTATGGATTATAATATAAAAATATGGATAAAAATTATAAAAATATAGAAGGAATAGCAGTACAAAAATGAAAACACAGATTTACGAATGGAGACAGGCACTGAAAAATATTACCTTAAAAAATTGTGCCATAACTTTGTTGGGAAGTTTTATTCTGGCATTTGGATTATATAACGTGCACTCCATCTCCGGAGTAACGGAGGGTGGTGTGCTGGGAGCCACGTTGCTGTTGGAGCATTGGACAGGAATCTCTCCGGCGTTTACCGGAGGGATTATGAATATTTTATGTTATATCCTGGGATGGAAGCTGTTAGGCAAGGAATTTATCGCCTATTCGGCTCTGGCTACCGCAGGATTCTCAGGAACCTATAAAATCTGCGAGCAATTTCCTCATCTGTGGCCGGAACTGGCAAATATGCCCCTTCTGGCAGCACTGGTGGGAGCATTGTTCGTCGGTGTCGGTGCCGGACTGTGCGTGCGCATCGGCGGAGCCCCCAGCGGAGATGATGCCCTGGCCATGAGTATTTCCCATGCTACCGGCTGGAAGATCCAGTGGGTGTATCTGATGTCGGATCTGATCGTACTGGTAATGTCCTTAAGCTACATTCCGGTGAGACGTATCGGATATTCGTTGTTTACCGTGCTTATGTCCGGACAGCTGATCGGCCTGATCCAGAACTTCGGAAGTGCATCCAACAGTGATGCGGAGGGTCTTGCGACTTCCAAGTGTGAAATTATGGATTGATCTGGTAAATCTGAATTTCTCCGTTGTCAAAGATACAGGGCCAGGCGGAACGGAAGTAGTTTTCATCGACAGCGTAACTTGCCCGTTCCCAGGAAGAGACTTCAATATAATCGATGTCGTAAGTACGGATCAGATCTGCAGAAACAGCGGGAGTCTCATAAATTGTCCGGAAATCTTCGTGATATTCTGTGTGATAGAGACCGTGCATTGCCAAAAAGGTTCCCGCCCCGTTTAATACATTGCGCCCTGCAAGGGCGGCAATTTCATTTACATGCCTGTTGTTGGTAAGAAAACGGGATGTGGGAGAGGTATTTTGCTCGACGAATGCTGCAGCTTCCACCTGTGCGGAAGAATAAGCGGTATAATCGGATATTACCTCTCTGCACAGGGTCAGAACGGCAGAAAAGGTGCAAAGAAATACCATGCCGATCATGCAGAGGTATCGTGAAGAGGCTTTTTTCAGAGAACGCAGGAAATCAATTCCGTAATCGGCACTGAGGCAGCAGACAAATATATAAGTTATATATAATAGTTTATTATTGTCATATGTGTTAGGGGTGAAGGAAATGATTTCCACAACAAACCACAGGAGAAATGCCCCGGACATCACATCAAAATCTTCTTTTTTACAATGAATCATGGCAGGGACGAACAATAGCAGGATCGCACCCCAGTTTTTCAGATAAAACCACAAATAAGTATCGCCCTGATTTCCCCAGTTAAAATGCCCCAGCAAAAAGCCGGATTGCGTTGTCTGGCCAAAAGTCCATTCCAATAACTGCGGAAGTGCAAGAAGCAGAAGCACACCAAAGAAAACTCCCCAGGTGGTCAAAAACTTCTGCAGTGTATCATTGTTTGTACTTTTACCGGAAAAGCACCGGTACAGTAAGGACAGACCGTATAGCACGAGGGATGCCGCAACAAGGATGCCAAAACGAAAGAGCAGTACAGGTGCAACGGCAGCAGAACTTTCGTTCAGAATTTCCAGAAGAATCATACAGGTCACGAAACATCCGAGCAGAACGGCTCCCGGATGCGCTACCGGGGAAGTATTATGCGGCACGGACCGGTAAAGGCACAGCAACATCCAACAGGCACTTAAGATCAGGATGGCAACGAAAGAATGGGTATGGATCATAGGTAATGTCCCTGCCAGGATGCCGGCAGGGAGAAAACATTCTTTTTCCCCGTTCCGGATGGCCCGAAGCAGCAGCCAGATGGCACAGAACAGGACCGCATAGCCAAAGAGTGTTGCACGCTGTGGCAGGAGCATATCTGCGATGATATTGACCCAGCGGATATTCCGGTCGACCAGATTGGTGGGGGTAGTGTAATAGCCGGTAAAAATATCACTGAATTTATAACCGCCTTCTCTGCTCCAGTCAATGAAATATACGAAGCCAAGACCGCCGTTATAGAAAAATAAGACCCAGGCAGCCAGAGATTTGGCGCGATCATGGAACAGAACATCGGCAATGGCATAAAATCCCGTTATGACCTGGAAAAAGGCAAAATACATAGGGAGCATATAAGCATAGCGCAGGGATGCACCAAACAGGTAAATACTGGAAGAAATACTGTCGCACAGGAAAGGATAGCAGAGCTTATCCCAGGGAGAGATGGAGTAGTAAGGAGGGAAGGTCTGTTGATTGGCAATACTTGTAATGATTCCCAGGTGCATCTGCAGATCCCCATAAGTACACTGCCCCACATGAAGACCGTCGTCTTTCGGCAGGATGGTGTGGGTGGATAATAAAATACAAAACAGAACAAAGGTACCGCCTGCCAGCAGAAGAAAGGCATAATTTCTGCGCAACAGCTGCCGGTAGTCTTTGGTGGGAGCAGTCGAAGATACTGCCGTGGCAGGATGGTAAAAGACATATAGCAGGACCAGACAAATGACTACGAAAAGCAGAGCCATAATATGAGCTGTCATGGAAAAACCGAAGAAGAAGGCAAACAGAGCAGGAATCCACTGCAACAGAACAGAGCCGGATACACTGCCGGTCAGCAGATGGAACAGAAGTCCCTTTTTAGGAAAAATACGTTTTATGTACAGAAACCCCACACATTGAAATAGAAGAAAATAAAGTGTGCCAAGGATATTTCCGAATGCAGATCCATAGAAACCGTTCATGAGAATTCCCCCTTAAATAAAAATCAGTAATATTATACCATTGCTTCGGAAAAAGCAAAAGATGCAACTAAATTTAAGGGTGGTACATTCTGAGAAAAAAGAGTAAAATAAAATACAGTATGTGAAAAAGATTCCTGAGAGAAAGGCGGATACCTCTATGGAAAAGGATAAGAATAAGATGGAAAACAAGAAATTAGCAGAGCTTCTGGAGCACTTGGAATATGAGCTGGTACAGGGAACACTGGACAGAGAGATCCCTGCGGTGGTCTATGATTCCCGCAAGGTCGTTCCGGGATGCTTATTTCTCTGCATCGGCGGAGCAAATTTTGACGGTCATGATTTTGCTGCACAGGTGGCAGAGCAGGGAGCCGGAGTACTAGTGGTGCAAAAAGACGTGGAACTGCCGGAGAATGTGGATGTGACGGTGGTCAAAGTAGCGGATACCAGATATGCCATGGCATTTATTTCTGCGGCCTGGTTCGGCCATCCGGCAGAAAAGCTGAAAGTCATCGGTATCACGGGTACCAAAGGTAAGACAACGACCACCTATCTGGTAAAGTCCATTCTGGAAAATGCCGGCTATAAAGTGGGACTGGTGGGAACCATCGAAGTGATCATCGGAGACGAACATATCCATGCCAACAATACCACCCCGGAATCCTATCTGCTGCAGGAGTATTTTGCCCGTATGGTGGAGGCAGGACTGGATACGGTTGTGATGGAAGTATCCTCTCAGGCGCTGATGCTGCACCGTACGCAGGGCTTTGTGTTCGATTACGGTATTTTCACGAATCTGGAACCGGATCATATCGGTCCCAACGAGCATGCCAGCTTCGAGGAATATCTGCACTGCAAGGGATTATTGTTCAAACAGTGCAAGGTAGGTATTGTGAATGGTGACGATGAGCACTGGCAGGCAGTGACGGAAGGCCATACCTGCACACTGGAAAGCTTTGGAATGGGAGAGCACTGTATGCTCCGGGCAGAAAACAGACAGCTGGTGCATAAGCCCGGAGAACTGGGCGTGACCTTCCATGTAGCCGGACTGATGGATTTTGACGTGGAAGTACCCATGCCCGGCAGATTCAGCGTGTACAATGCGCTGGCGGCCATTGCCATCTGCCGTCATTTCAAGGTAGATGAGGAAAACATTAAAAAGGCGCTGTTGCAGGCAAAGGTAAAAGGCCGTATCGAGATGATCAAGGTATCCGATCAGTTCACCCTGCTGATCGATTATGCCCACAATGCCATGGCGCTGGAGAGTCTGCTGACCACGTTGCGGGAATATGAACCTCACAGACTGATCAGCCTGTTCGGCTGCGGAGGCAACCGTTCGAGACAGCGTCGTTTTGAGATGGGAGAGGTCAGCGGCAAGCTGGCGGATCTGACCATCATTACCTCCGACAATCCCCGTTTTGAGGAACCGCAGGATATTATCGACGATATCAAGACAGGTATGGCAAAAACGGATGGAAATTATGTAGAGATCTGCGATCGTAAGGAAGCCATCACTTATGCTATCGAACACGGAGAACCCGGAGATATTATCGTGCTGGCAGGCAAGGGACATGAAGATTACCAGGAGATCCGCGGGGTGAAGCATCCCATGGATGAGAGAGATCTGATCCGGGATATTCTGGCGGAAGGACATATTCCGGGATCTGCAGCAAAATAATGAGGAAAACAGATTGAATACGTTATATGCGGATATCATTGTAGATATCTCCCACGAAAAACTGGATAGAACCTTTCAATACCGGGTGCCGGAGAGTCTGCGGGGCAGACTGGAGCCGGGAGCCTGTGTCATGATCCCGTTTGGCAACGGCAATCGTCTCATCAAGGGTTACGTGGTGGCTTTGGGGGAAACGTGTCAGTTCGCTCCGGAGAAGATCAAGGATATCGCAGGAATGCCGGAAAAAGAGACCGGAGTGGAGGACAAAATGATTGCTCTGGCTGCCTGGATCCGTCGGAATTACGGCTGTACCATGATCCAGGCGCTGAAGACGGTACTGCCGGCAAAACAGTCGGTAAAAAAGCTGGAACACAGACAGCTGGTACGTCTGATGAACAGAGAAGAGATTTTGTCATTATTAGGAGAATGTGAACGGAAAAAACAGGTGGCCAAAGCAAGACTGTTAAAAGCCCTGTCAGAACAGGAGACGATTCCCTATGAGTGGATCACCGGAAAACTGGGGGTCAGTGCAGCCACGGTAAACAGTATTGTAAAAAGCGGCGCGGCAAAACTGGTCAGTTCCGAAAGCTATCGCAATCCGGTCAAAATGCAGTCCGTAGAGGCAGTGCGTAATACGCTGAGTGAGGAACAGCAGACCATCGTTACGGAAGTGCTGAAGGATTTTGATGCCGGAAGGAGACAGACCTATCTGATCCACGGCATCACCGGCAGCGGCAAGACGGAAGTATACATGCGGCTGATCGGAGAAATGATCGCGAGGGGACGGCAGGCTATTGTGCTGATTCCCGAGATCGCCCTGACTTATCAGACACTGCTGCGATTTTACCAGAGATTCGGTGATCGGGTCAGCGTGATGAATTCCACGTTATCCCCCGGGGAAAAATACGATCAGTGCGAACGGGCCAAAGCTGGAGAAATCGATGTGATCATCGGCCCAAGATCCGCACTTTTTACGCCGTTTCCGAATCTGGGACTGATCGTTATGGATGAGGAGCAGGAGAACAGCTATAAAAGTGAAAGTACTCCGAAATATCATGCCAGAGAGACTGCGCTGGAAGTGGCAGAACTGTACGGGGCCAGTGTAGTGCTGGGTTCAGCCACACCTTCCCTGGAGGCCTATTATCGTGCCGGTAGGGGAGAATACCGGCTGTTTCAACTGACAAAGCGGCTCACCGGCGGGGAACTTCCCACGGTGTACACGGTGGATCTCAGACAGGAACTGCAGGAGGGTAACCGTTCTATTTTCAGCAGAAAATTGCAGGAACTGATGACAGACCGGCTGAACAAGGGCCAGCAGACCATCCTGTTTTTAAACCGAAGAGGCTACGCGGGATTTGTGTCCTGCCGTTCCTGCGGTGAGGTCATGAAGTGTCCGCACTGTGATGTCTCTCTCTCGGAACATAAGGGAGGAAGGCTGATCTGTCATTACTGTGGTTATACACAGCCGATGCCGAAGCTTTGTCCCAAGTGTGGATCGAAATATATTCTGGGATTTAAGGCAGGCACCCAGCAGATCGAGGAAAAGCTGAAGGAGCTGTACCCCGGTGTGCGGACGTTACGCATGGATGCGGATACCACCCGGACGAAGGACAGCTATGAGAAAATATTATCCTCCTTCGCAAACGGGGAAGCGGACGTGCTGATCGGCACCCAGATGATCGTCAAGGGACATGATTTCCCAAAGGTGACACTGGTGGGGATCCTGGCGGCGGATCTGTCGTTAAATGCGTCGGATTACCGGGCGGGAGAGCGGACTTTCCAGCTTCTGACCCAGGCGGTGGGCCGGGCCGGCAGAGGAGCGCTCCCCGGGGAAGCGGTGATCCAGACCTATCAGCCGGATCATTACGCCATTACCTGTGCTGCGGCTCAGGATTACGAGAGCTTTTATCAGGAGGAGATTCTGTATAGAGAGCTGTCCGGCTACCCGCCGGTGGCTCATATGCTGGCAGTACAGATCTACGGGAAAGAGGAAGAAAATGTAAAACAGCTTGCCCTGAGACTGACAGATGTGGTAAAGTCTAATATGGACTTTTTGTCAGGAAAGCAAAAAGAACAGTCCAATAAGAAGATACAGGTACTGGGACCTGCCCCTGCTAACATCAGCAAGATCAATGATATCTACCGGTATGTGTTCTATGTGAAGCATGCGGAGTATGATGTCCTGGTGGAAGTAAAGGACAGACTGGAGGAAACTCTCAGACAGTGGCAGCCCAGACAGATGAGTATACAATTTGATTTTGACCCGGTAAGCGTGTTATAGGAGGTAAAGAACTGTGGCAATCAGAAACATTCGTGAATATGGGGATGAAGTACTGACCAAGACCTGCAAAGAGGTCAAGGAGATGACACCCAGGACCAAAGAACTGATCGAGGATATGTTGGAGACTATGTACGATGCAAATGGCGTAGGGCTGGCGGCACCACAGGTAGGTGTCCTGAAGAGAATCGTGGTGATCGATACCACCGGAGAGGATCCGTATATTCTGATCAACCCCCGCATCGTAGAGAGCAGTGGAGAGCAGACCGGACAGGAAGGGTGTCTTAGCGTACCCGGTAAGTTCGGCATCGTAACCAGACCCAATTATGTGAAAGCGGTAGCACTGGATGTGAATATGAAGCCCATCGAAGTAGAGGGAACAGAATTGCTGGCCAGAGCCATCTGCCACGAACTGGATCATCTGGACGGTCATCTCTATGTGGAAAAGGCGGAAGGACCGCTACAGGATATGACCTACGAGGATGAGGAAGAAGAGTAAGCTTTCCGGAAAGGAGACAGACTATGCAGATCGTATTTATGGGAACTCCCGATTTTGCCGTGGGAGCGCTGGAGGCACTGATCACACAGGGCCATGAGATTACCGCAGTGGTGACCCAGCCGGACAAGCCAAAGGGCAGAAGCAAAGAATTACAGTTTCCTCCCGTGAAGGAATGTGCGGTAAAACATGGCATTCCTGTATTCCAGCCCCGTCGGATCAAGACACCGGAAGCCATTGAGGAACTGAAAAAATATCCCGCAGATATTTATATCGTGGCGGCGTTCGGACAGATCCTGTCTCAGGAGATTCTGGATCTGCCGAAATACGGATGTCTGAACATCCATGCATCCCTCCTTCCGAAATACCGCGGGGCATCTCCTATCCAGAGAGTGATCATCGACGGAGAGGCCGAGACTGGTGTGACCATCATGCAGATGAATGCGGGACTGGACACCGGCGATATGTTGTACCGGAAGAAAATCCCCATTACTTCGGAGGACACCTTCGAAACTTTGCATGACAAGCTGATGGTGCTGGCGGGGAAGCGATCACCGAGGCACTGCCTCTGCTGGAGGCAGGCAAACTGGTACCGGAAAAGCAGGATGATACCAAGACCTGCTACGCGGCCCTGATCACCAAAGAGATGGGAAAACTGGACTTTACGAAAACAGCAGCAGAACTGGATCGTTTGATCCGTGGACTGACTCCCTGGCCCAGTGCATATACGCATTATCATGGAAAACAGCTGAAAATCTGGAAAGCCATTCCTATGGCAACTGCGCATAAGGAAGCACCGGGCACGATCCTTACGGTGAATAAGGATTCCTTTGAAGTGGCTGCATCGGAAGGCTCCTTAAAGGTGATGGAACTGCAGCTGGAAGGTAAAAAGCGTATGACAACTCACGATTTCCTGCTGGGGGTAAAGGTACAGCCGGGAGAGCTTCTGGGCGAGCGTTAGGATACGACGAAACGAAAAGCAACGATCGGGTAAGCGGTGTTGACAGAAAGGAGACTTTCGTATGTACGGTGGCTATTACGGATATGGTTATTATTGGGATCCTACTTATTTTCTGGTACTGGTCGGACTGGTATTGTGTCTGGGTGCCAGCGCACTGGTGAATTCCACCATGCGCAAATACAGCAAAGTCCGGAATATGAGAGGATTGACGGGAGCGGAAGCGGCCCGCAACATTCTCAACAGAGAAGGCTTATACAATGTACAGATCGAGTGCCTGAACTCCGATGACGGTGATCATTACGATCCCCGGACGGATACGGTGCGACTGTCTTACAACAACTTTAACGGAACCTCGGTGACCGCGGTCAGTGTTGCGGCCCATGAGTGCGGACATGCCATTCAGCATGCCCATGGCTATGCCCCCATGAACATTCGTGCTGCACTGGTGCCGGTGGTGAATATCGGAAGCAATTTAAGCATTCCCCTGATCTTTTTAGGAGTACTGCTCAGCTGGAACCAGACATTGATCCAGCTTGGTATCTGGGCATTTGCCCTGACCGTTATTTTCCAACTGGTGACACTGCCTGTGGAATTCAATGCTTCCCGCAGAGCTATCGTGAAGGTGGAAGAATACGGGTTATTAGGCAGTGAAGAAGTAAGCGGCGGCAAAAAGGTGCTGACGGCAGCGGCTCTGACCTATGTGGCAGGAGCGGCCTCCTCCGCATTACAGCTGCTCAGACTGATCCTGCTGTACGGCGGCAATCGCAGAAGGAGAGACTAATCTTGAGTGATCATGCAACGACCGATACAAGAGAGATTATAGTGGAGATCCTGCTCAGTCTGGAAAAGGGGCAGGATTTTTCCCATAAATTGATGAAAGCGGTTCTGGATAAATACGATTATCTGGATCCCAGAGAGAAAGCGTTTATCAAAAGAGTCACGGAAGGTACGATAGAGAGACAGCTGGAGCTGGACTATTATCTGGATCGGTTTTCTTCTGTTCCGGTCCGGAAGATGAAGCCTCTGATCCGCTGTCTTCTTCGCATGAGTACTTATCAGATCCTGTATATGGACGCAGTTCCCGACAGTGCGGTGTGCAATGAGGCCTGCAAGCTGGCGGCCAAAAGAGGCTTCCGTACCCTGAAAGGCTTCGTCAATGCGGTGCTGCGTAATATTTCCCGTAGCAAGAAACAGATGCCGTTGCCGGATCCCAAGGATACGGTGAAATATCTGAGCATAAAATATTCCATGCCGGAATGGATCGTGAATCTGTGGCTGCCTGCATATGGCAGAGAAGGAACGGAAACACTTTTAAAAGGACTCCTTTCCATTCATCCGGTATCCCTGCGGTTCTCCACGGAACTGACCGAAGCGGAGAGAGAGTCATTGGCGGAGAAAATTGAGAAAACCGGTGTACGTCTGCAGCAAAGCAGGGAACTTCCTTATGTGTATCTGGCACAGAATCTGGAAAATGTAAGTGAACTTCCGGGCTTTGCGGAAGGCAAATTTACCGTGCAGGATGCCAGCTCCGCACTTGCAGTGGAAGCGGCAGGTATATGCCCAGGTAATACGGTCATGGATCTGTGTGCGGCTCCGGGTGGCAAGACGATCCTGGCGGCGGAATTTGCAGGGGAAGCAGGCCACGTCGTGTCCCGTGATATATCTGAATACAAGACGGACCTGATCCGGGAGAATCTGGAGCGCATGAACCGTAGGAATGTGGAGGTTCAGGTGTATGATGCCACGGTGCATGATCCGGAGAAGGAAAAATATGCGGACGTGGTGCTGATGGATGTCCCCTGCTCTGGTCTTGGTGTTATGGGAAAAAAGAGAGATATCAAATATCATGCCACACCGGAAAGCCTGCAATCCATCACAGAACTGCAAAGGCAGATCGTGGCAGCCGGATGGCAGTATGTGAAGCCGCACGGTGTACTGCTCTACAGTACCTGCACGATCCACCGCGGGGAAAATCAGGAGATGGCAGTCTGGATCACAGAGAATTTCCCGTTTGTACTGGAAGAAGAGAGACAGCTTCTGCCGGGAACGGATGAGACCGACGGATTCTATTATGCAAGACTGCGCAGAAAAGCGTGAGAGATAAGAAGTAAGAGAACGAAAAATGGATACGAAAAAAGATATCAAATCCCTGAATCTGGAAGAATTGAAGACAGAGATGGAGAGCATGGGAGAGAAGGCTTTCCGGGCAAAGCAGATGTATGAATGGATGCATGTGAAGCTGGTCAGGAGCTTTGATGAAATGACCAACCTCTCCGCAAAATTCAGGGAGCAATGTAAGGAAAAATATGAATACACTTGTGTAAACCCTGTCAGAATACAGGAGTCCAAGATCGACGGAACGAAAAAATTCCTGTTTGAATTATCTGATGGCAATGTGGTGGAAAGTGTCTGGATGCAGTATAAGCACGGCAACAGTGTGTGCATTTCTTCACAGGTGGGATGCCGTATGGGCTGTAAATTCTGTGCGTCCACGCTGGACGGACTGGAACGGAATCTGACTCCTTCCGAGATGCTGGATCAGATTTACGCCATTACAAGACTGACGGGGGAGCGGGTCTCCAATGTGGTAGTCATGGGCACTGGGGAACCGATGGATAATTATAACAATATTTTGAAATTTCTGCATCTTCTGACCGATGAGAACGGTCTGAACATCAGCCAGAGAAATGTCACGGTGTCCACCTGTGGAATCGTGCCCAGAATGCGGCAGCTGGCGGATGAAAAGCTGCAGATCACACTGGCATTGTCCTTGCATGCCACCACCGATGAAAAACGAAGAAAACTGATGCCCATTGCCAACCGGTATTCTATCAAAGAGTTGATGGAAGTCTGTCAGTATTATTTCGAACAGACCGGACGAAGGATCACTTTCGAATACAGTCTGGTGGGCGGTGTGAATGATACGGAAGAGGATGCCAGGGAACTGATCGCCCTGGCGAAGCCGTTGTGCTGCCATATCAACCTCATCCCGGTCAACCCCATTAAAGAGCGGGATTATGTGCAGTCGGATACGAAGCACATTCAGGCATTTAAAAATAAACTTGAAAGTAAGATGATACATGTTACAATTAGAAGGGAGATGGGCCGGGATATTGACGGAGCCTGCGGACAGTTAAGACGCCGTCATACGCAGGAGGCGAAGAACCCGGGGGAACTCTCACAGGAGGAAGTTTGACGTGCTTAAGACGTTTTCCATAACCGATATCGGAAGGAAAAGAAAAGTAAATCAGGACTATATCTATACCTCTGAAAAACCGGTGGGAAATCTGCCGAATGTATTTATCGTGGCAGATGGTATGGGTGGTCACAATGCGGGAGACTATGCGTCCAAGGTAACGGTAGAGACCATGCTTGCCGAGATGGAGAATTCTTTTGAGAAGAATCCCACCCTGATTTTCCGCAAAGCCATTGAGGAAGCCAATGATGTGATCCGCAAGAGAGCCAGCGAGGATGAAAAGCTGGAAGGAATGGGGACTACGGTTGTGGTGGCATCCTGCATGGGCAGATTCTTACAGGTGGCCAATGTAGGAGACAGCAGACTCTATGTGGTGGGCAGCAAGATCCGCCAGATCACAAGAGATCATTCGTATGTAGAAGAAATGGTACGGATCGGAGAACTGGATCGTGCCGATGCAAGGAACCATCCGGATAAAAATATTATTACCAGAGCGGTAGGGGCGGAAGACAAAGTGGAGCCGGATTTCTTTACCGTGGAATTACAGGAGGGTGAGATCGTCCTTATGTGCTCGGATGGTCTGACAAATATGCTGGAAGACGAGGAAATCCGCATGATTATCAGCGGAGCCAGAGACCTTGTGGAGAAGGCAGAGAGCCTGGTGGAGGCGGCCAATGCCAACGGCGGCAGAGACAATATCAGTGTGATACTGATCGAGCCGTGCGCGTAAATTACCCAGCTTTTTTGGAAATGGAGAGCAAGTATGATCAAAATAGGAATGATGATCGGCGATCGCTATGAGATCCTGGAAAAAATCGGAACCGGCGGTATGTCAGATGTCTATAAAGCAAAATGTCACAAGCTGAATCGCTATGTGGCGATCAAGGTATTGAAGCAGGAATTCAGCGAAAATGCTAATTTTGTATCCAAATTCCGGATCGAGGCACAGGCGGCAGCAGGACTGATGCACCCCAATATTGTCAATGTCTATGATGTCGGGGAAGAGAACGGAATCTATTATATCGTCATGGAACTGGTAGAGGGTATTACCCTCAAAAAGTACATTGAGAAGAAGGCCAGACTGTCTTACAAGGAAGCGGTAAGTATCGCCATCCAGGTAAGCATGGGTATTGAGGCTGCACATAATAATCATATTATCCATCGGGATATCAAGCCGCAGAATATTATTATCTCCAAGGACGGCAAAGTCAAGGTGACGGACTTCGGTATTGCCAAGGCAGCTACCAGTAATACCATCACTTCTAATGTCATGGGAAGTGTACACTATACTTCTCCCGAGCAGGCCAGAGGGGGTTACAGCGATGAAAAGAGTGATATCTATTCGCTGGGTATCACCATGTTCGAGATGCTGACGGGAAGAGTTCCTTTCAACGGGGAGACTACGGTTGCCATCGCCATCAAGCATATTCAGGAAGAAATGCCGTCTCCGAAGGAGTTTGTACCGGAGATCCCTTCCAGCGTAGCCAGTATTGTACTGAAATGTTGTCAGAAGTCTCCGGACCGCAGATACCAGAATATGGCAGAACTGATCGCGGATCTGAAGCAGTCCCTGATCAACCCGGAGGAAGATTTCGTGGTGAATACCGATCCGGATATGGAAGGTGGTACCCGGATGATCTCCGATGAGGATATGGCGCAGATCAAACGAAAAGTCCCTTATCAGGGAGGACGGGAATACGAAGAACCGGATCATGACGAGACCATGCGTCTGCGTTCCGATACGGAAGCCATGTATGAAAACGAAGAAGATGGCGAAGACGAAGATAATTACGACTACGACCCCAAGATGGAGCGTGTGACCACAATCCTGGCAATTGTAGCCGGTGTGGTGATCTGTATTATCCTGATCGTTCTGGCAGTGAAGATCTTCGGCGGCAAAAATGAAGGAAGCAGTGACTCTGATGCAGGACCGATCATTACGACCGAAGAGACGGATGCCACAGAAGTGGAAAAGGTCTCCATGCCGAATGTAACGGGCATGAAGGTAGAAGATGCAAAGAGCACCCTGACCAGTCTGGGAATCCTCACAGAGGTGACTTATGAGGAGTCCGACACGGTAGCGGAAGGTATTGTTATCAATACAGATGTCAGCGTGGGAGCACAGATCGATAAGGGCAGCAAGGTAACCCTGAAAGCCAGTGCAGGAACTCAGGGTGTGGAAGTACCCAATGTGGTGAATCTTACTTTTGATGAAGCCAATACACAGCTGGTAAGCAAGGGATTCCTGGTCAACAAGACAGAGAACTATTCCGATACGGTAGAGTCCGGCCGGGTGATTTCCCAGACCCCCTCCGAGGGCAACAAAGCACCAAAGGGCAGTGTGATCACTGTGACAGTAAGTCTGGGTAAGGAAGATACCAAGATCCGTGTGCCGAATCTGATCGGTCTGTCCGAGCAGGACGGCACGGTAGAAGCCATCGAGGCAGGACTGACCGTAGGCAGTGTGACCTATATCTACAGTGACGAAGTGGGAGAAGGCATGATCTGTTACCAGAGCTATTCCCATGGCTCCTATGTGGAGCAGGGAACTTCCATTGATATCAAGGTCAGTCAGGGAGCTCAGAAGGTGACTTACAAGTGTAATGTCAGCATTGCGGCACCGACGACTTCGGAAGCACCCGGCTATGTATCGGGAATGGAAGTCAGCATCAAACTGGTGACGGATGACAATAACGTACTGCTGGATACCAAGACCAGCACTTTCCCGGTAGCTACCAATTTCAACGGTATGACTGCCTCCGGTGGTACGCTCACCATAACGTATCAGGTGACAAGCGAACCGACCACCACAACGAACCCGGATACCGGGGAGCAGGTGACGGTTCCCGGAACGACAGAAGACCGTTCCTTTACCAGAAGAGTTGAGTTCGTAAAGGAATAAGATCAAAGGCGGGAAGCTATGAAGGGCAAGATTATAAAAGGAATCGCCGGGTTCTATTACGTCCATGTAGCGGACGATGGCCATACAATGGGCACGGTGTACGAATGCAAGGCAAAAGGAGTCTTTCGCAAGGATCACAGAAAACCCCTGGTCGGGGATGACGTGGAGATGGATGTCCTGGATGAGGCACAGAAAAAAGGAAATATCAGGGAATTGCTTCCCAGACACAGTGAACTGATCCGTCCGGCGGTAGCTAATGTGGATCAGGCGCTGGTGATCTTTGCCATCACGAAGCCACAGCCGAATTTTAATCTGCTGGATCGTTTCCTGGTCATGATGCAGCAGCAGGACATTCCCTGCATTATCTGTTTTAACAAGCAGGATATTGACGAGGAAGGCAAAAAGGAAGATTATCGTGCCATTTACGAACAGGCGGGATTCCGTACGATCACGGTCAGCGCAGCCAGACAAGAAGGGATAGATACCATTCAGGAGCTGCTTCGCGGCAAGACCACTACGGTGGCGGGTCCCAGCGGTGTCGGTAAATCCTCTCTGGTAAACTGCCTGCAGTCCGGCACAGTGATGGAGACCGGCTCCATCAGTGAGAAGATCGAGCGGGGAAAGCATACTACCAGGCACTCCGAACTGATCACCATTGCACAGGATACGTATATTCTGGATACCCCGGGATTTAGCTCTCTGGGGTTGTTTCGGTTGGAGAAGGAGCAGCTGGCGGAATTTTATCCGGAGTTTGCCCCTTTTGAAAAATATTGCAGATTCGGAGGCTGCTCCCATATCTCTGAGCCGGTATGCGGTATCAAGGCTGCTGTGGCAGAGGGAGAGATCCCGCAGATACGTTATGAGAACTACTGTCTGCTCTATGATGAACTGAAAAATCAGAGAAAATATTAATTATGAGTGAAGTGCAGAATAATCTAGGGGAAAAATTCAAAGAGACCATTGCGGAAGCGATGAAGACCGGAGATTTTCATGCGTTGAACACGCTGGTGACGGATACGGTCAACGATGCCTTGCGGGAGGCGGATTTCCAGGCAAATCTGTCCAGGGAAGCCACGGAAAAAAAGGTGTGGAATTCCCAGCGCAGCTGGCAGGATAAAAGGCGGGAGGAAGTCAAGACTGAGGCAGAGATCCAGGCAGAACGGCAGCAACGGGAAAAACAGCAGGAGGAGCGCCGCAGGCAGAACGAAGAATGGCACCGGCAGCGCAGAGAGCGGGAAAAGCAGTGGGAAGAACAACGGAAGGCTCAGGCAGAGCAGAACTGTGCACGGAATCAGGCACAGCCGGTGACACCCAGCAAAGCTACTGCGGCAGAAATGACTTCTCTGGTCAAAATGGAAAAGAAGGGAAATGTGTCCGGAACATTGTGTACTGTGTTCGGCGGGATCGGACTGGGGTTCAGCGGACTGGGACTTCTGGTACAGCTGTTACTGGCAGCTTTTCAGGCAGCATCTCTGAGTGCGGCGATCCTTCCGGGGGTATTGTCTCTGGTATTTTTAGAGATGATCTCTTATGGCAACGGACAGCGTAGAAGATTAAAACGTGCGGAGAAATATCTGGAATTGTGCGGCACCAAAATGTATGGTGTGATCAACGAAATGGCCCGCTATACCGGAAAAAGTGTCCGCTATGTCAGAAGGGATCTTCGTAAGATGTTAAAAGCCGGAATGTTTCCGGACGGACATCTGGATGATAAAGAGACCTGCTTTATGCTCAATAATGTGATCTACCGTCAGTATCTGGAGACGGAGAAAGCCTATCTGGAGCAGAAGAAGATCAGTGAGCAGGAGAAGGAACAGAATACAGCGGGCACCGATACACAGGATACGGATCAGAACCGCAGAGAGCAGGAACTGCACAGTATTGTGGCAGAAGGAATGGAATACATCCGTCATCTGCGGGATCTGAATGACAGGATCGAAGGAGAAGCTATCTCTGAGAAGCTGTACCGGCTGGAAAATCTGTTGAAGGAGATCTTTGACCGAGTGCAGGAGCATCCGGAGCAGATGCACCGGATGCATAAGCTGATGGATTATTACCTGCCTACTATGTTGAAACTGGTGGAGCAGTATGCGGAATTTGACGAGATCAGCAGCCCGGGAGAAGATATTCTCGATGCCAAAAAAGAGATCGAAAAGACACTGGATATGATCAATCAGGCATTCGTTACATTGCTGAACAATCTGTTCCGGGATGCAGCCTTTGATGCGTCAGCGGATGCACAGGTATTGCAGACGATGTTGGCCAGGGAAGGGCTGACGGAATCGGATTTTGTAAGAGAAAAAAGTGTATGACAGCAGGAAAGCAATGCTGATGGTAAATAAAAAATCATGAGAGAGTATGGAAAGGCGGGGTTATAAGTATGAATATGGATCTGGATGCAGCAACAAAAGAGGCACCTACCCTTACACTGGATCCCTTTGCGGAGGCAAAGGCAGAGATCGTGGAGAAGAAGCCGGAGGAACTGGTAGAGGAGCAGGCTGTTCCGGAGATGGAACTGACACCGGAAGAACAGAAAATGGTAGATGATTTTGCGGGACAGATCGATCTGACCAATACCCAGGCGGTATTGCAGTACGGTGCGGGGAGTCAGAAAAAGATCGCAGATTTCTCTGAGACAGCACTTAGCAATGTCCGGACCAAGGATATGGGCGAGGTTGGACAGCTGTTGACGGATGTAGTGGCACAGCTCAAGGATTTTGATACAGAGGAAGACAAGGGATTCTTCGGCTTGTTTAAAAAGAGCGGGGATAAGCTGAATAATCTGAAAGCAAAGTATGATAAAGCGGAAGTGAACATCAGCAAGATCTGTGATGCCATGGAAAATCATCAGGTGGTGCTGCTAAAAGATGTGGCGGTACTGGACAAGCTGTATCAGCTGAATCTGAATTATTTTAAAGAACTGTCCATGTACATTCTGGCAGGTAAAAAGAAACTGACACAGGCGAAAAACGTGGAACTGCCGGAACTTCTGGAAAAAGCACAGAAGAGCGGACTGCCGGAGGATACGCAGGCTGCGAAGGATTTTGCAGCAATGTGTGAGAGATTCGAGAAGAAGATCTATGATCTGGAACTTACCAGAGCCATTTCTCTGCAGATGGCACCCCAGATCCGACTGATCCAGTCCAATGATATCGCTATGTCCGAGAAGATCCAGTCCACACTGGTGAATACGATCCCTCTGTGGAAGAGCCAGATGGTCATTGCCATCGGTCTGGATCATGCCACCGATGCAGCCAAGGCACAGCGTGCAGTATCGGATATGACCAATGAACTGTTGAAGAAAAATGCAGAAGCACTGAAAGTGGCAACCGTGGAGACAGCGAAGGAATCAGAGAGAGGTATTGTGGATATCGAGACCCTCAAGACCACGAACCAGACACTGATGACCACACTGGATGAAGTCATGAAGATCCAGGAGGAAGGCCGTGCCAGAAGACAGAGCGCAGAGGAAGACTTACAGCGGATCGAAAATGAAATGCGTGAGAAACTGCTGGAGATGAGCCAGTCATCCCATACATGATTTTTACATAATTTTAAGCAGAGAAATCTTGACGAAACAACCAGAGGAAATTAAAATAAAATGTATGTAGGTTAATTAACGGAAGGAGCAGGAAACAAATGAAAAAACTGGAAGAAATGCTAAGGGAGAAACCGATTAAAAATAAGCTTTCTTTTGTGTTCCGCATTATGGACGTTTTATATGTGGTGCTGGCACTGGTGGCAGTTGTGGGATTGATACAGTCAAAAAACTATGTGGGAAGCGTAATTGTTGTGATCATAGTTGTATTAGCTATTGCATTTAATGCAGCTATGTCAAAGATGCTTGCCAAAATGTTGGTAGAGCCTATTGAGAGTCTGGTAGTGGCATCTGAGAAGATTGCTTCCGGTGACTTTGAGATCGGCACTCCTTATGAGTCCGAGGATGAACTGGGACGCTTATCCGACAGTTTTGAGACCGCAGCCGGTATTTTGAAAAAGGTTGTATCAGATCTGCAGGATATTGTAGAGCATTTTGCTGAGGGTAATTTCGATGTACATAGCAACTGCCCCGATGCGTATGTAGGACAGCTCCGCAATGTACTGGATGAACTGGATGATATGGTGAACAAGGTCAGTGAGACTATGCACGGTATTCAGGGATCTTCCGAACAGGTGTCTGCCGGAAGCAATCAGCTGGCTGTCAGTGCACAGGATATTGCAGAAGGTGCTACCAGTCAGGCTGCAGCTGTTGAAGAACTGGTGGCTACCGTAGAAGAAGTAACGAATCAGGTACTGGAGAACACCAAGTCTACCGATATCGTTCACGATAAGGCAAAACAGGTAGGTATCGAGGCAGCCAACAGCCAGCAGAAGATGGATGAGCTGGTAGATGCCATGAAGAAAATCGATACCACGACCCAGAATATCGAGAAGATCATCGCAGATATCGAGAATATTGCATCCCAGACCAATCTACTGTCTTTGAATGCTTCCATTGAGGCAGCAAGAGCAGGGGAAGCCGGAAGAGGTTTCGCAGTCGTGGCTGACCAGATCAGACAGCTGGCAGAAGAGAGTGCAAATTCCGCAGTAGAGTCTAAGAAGCTGATCGAAGAATCCATGAACGAAGTAGGAGTGGGTAACAGGGTTACCAGGGAGACCAACGAAGCAATGCAGAAGGTTATGACCGAACTGGATCAGATCATCCAGGAGGTTGCTAATATCCGTACTGCATCCGACAGACAGGCAGTATCTGTCAACAACATCAAGAAGGGTGTGGAGGACATCAACGATGTTATCCAGTCCAACTCCGCAGCAGCAGAGGAGACTTCCGCTACCAGCGAGGAGCTTTCCGCTTCCGCTACTACTTTGAACGAGTTGTTAGAGCACTTCAAACTGCGCGGTTAATCGGAGGATGTTTTCCCAAGATCGTAATAGAGAGAACAGAAGAACCATAGCTGAAACCACAGCTGTGGTTCTTTTCATATCGGAGGAGTAATGAGTAATAAGGAAATGCTTCATAGAAAACAATATAGGATAGCGGCGGTAGTGGCCGGTCTGGCGCTTGCAGTAAGTATGACAGCCTGTGGTGCACAGAAAGGGACTGAGGGGACGGAAAGCGTGGAAACTATGGAAAACGTGGATCCTGTGGTTCCCGAGAGCGTAGTAGCATCCGTGGAGGCAACAGAAAATGAGAAAAACGCAGAGGAATTCGGTAGAGAAACGCTGGAGGAAACGTCTGTGCCGCAAGGGGCGGCGAATAGTGCAGGACATGAAATGGTGACTTCGGGGACCGACAAAGTTCCCGGGGGAGAGGCTGCGGTGTCGCAAAGCAGTATGCCGACAGAGGCCGCAGGCAGTCAGACAGAAACGGTAGCCGGTCAGCCGGAGGCTATACAGAACCAGCCGGTGGAATATACCGACTTACAACAGATCACTCTGAATCCGGACTGGGAATATGCGGATCATTCGAAGATAAATACCGGAGCCGCAGTACTATACCGGGCACCAGAGGAGTCCGGAAGCAAGGGAATCATTATCGGAGTGAATGCGGGACATGGCACCGCCGGTGGGGCCAAAGTAAAGACGCTGTGCCATCCGGACGGTTCGGCCAAGACTACGGGAGGCAGTACGGCAGCGGGAGCTACGGAAGCTGCGGCAGTGTCCGGAGGCATGACATTTCAGGACGGGACACCGGAGCGAACGGTTACTTTGCAGATGGCACAGATCCTGCGGGACAAACTGTTGGCCTCCGGCTATGATGTACTGATGCTCAGGGACGGAGAGGATGTGCAGTTGGACAATGTGGCCAGGACCGTGATCTGCAATAACGTGGCAGACTGCCATATCGCACTGCACTGGGACAGCGGTGACGGCAAGAATTACGACAAGGGATGCTTTTACATCTCTGTGCCGGAAGTACTGAAGAGTATGGAACCGGTGGCATCCCACTGGCAGCAGCACGATGCTCTGGGAGCGGATCTGGTGGAAGGGCTGCGGGGACAGGGAGCAACGATCTATGGAAAAGGAAACATGAGCATTGACCTGACCCAGACTTCTTATAGTACGATCCCTTCCGTGGATATGGAACTGGGAAATGCATATTCCGATCACAGCAATGCTGTACTGGATCAACTGGCGGAAGGATTGCTGCAGGGGATTAACGTTTATTTTCAACAGCAGTAAGATTGGATAGAGCGGCAATGCATTGATCGGAGATGAATTTCAAAAGAAATCCCAGCACTGCCATCAGCAGCAATTCAACGAGAAACAAACCTAAAACACCCACCATACCGCGCATATAGGGAATAGCCCTCGGAGTGATAAAATAGATAATGATATGGTGGACCAGAAATACTTCATAAGAGTAGTTACTTATCGTACGGAGAAATCGGCCGTTTCCTTTTTCGAGAACCGGTTCCAGGCATGCAGCGGAAATCCAGAAGGCAACGGCCAGTATCGTTATTTTCAAACCGGTGCTGATGGGAAGTGCAAAAGGGCACAGAACAAAGAAAATCACCACCGGCAGGGATAAGAAAATCCATTTAGGATTGAATTTTTCATGATAATAACCAATCATCATACCGATTACGAACTCGTAGCCCTTCAGGAAGAAGTTCATATGGATGGGGACGGAGAAATCGTAATGAAATAAAACAATCAAATAAATCCCGGTAGCGATGATAAAAAAGAACTTTTCACTTTTTATCATAAAAAATCGAAGCAATGGAAAGATCAGATACAACAGAATAAGACATCCCAGAAACCATTCTCCGATGGTAAGGGAAAAGGTGCTGATCCCGTGCATGCTGACCCAGGAATCCATTCCAAGAAAAGTAAAAACAATTCTCCACGCAGGAATTCCTTCAGGAAAAATATTGTGGACGGAATGGCTCTGGAAAAGGAGAAACAGGAAATAAACAATGTAAAGTATATAAAAGGGAATCAGGATGCGCAGAAATCTTTTCTTATAATATTTTGCGAGGCTGAAGTTCTCCTTCGCAGTATAGGAGAGACTGGCACCGGATAACATGAAAAATACAGCAACACCCAGGGTTGCCAGATGCATATTGCTGTTGGAAAACAGAGGATTGAGTCTCTCTACAGGACAGATTCCGGAGAGATAGAGCTGAAAGAGCAGATGATAAAAAATAATGAAGCAAAAGCAGGTACATCTAAGCAAATCAAAATAATGTATTCTTTTCATTAATTTTTCCTCTTTGGTTTATGATATTGCATATTATAGCATATTTTTATTTCGAAAGAAAAGTATTTAGGTGTTTGAAAAAAACACATATTATGCTATAATTTTAGATTATATTGTTCAACTAATAAACAGAAAGGCAAAAATTCCGTTTATAGAGGGATTTTTGAACGGGTAAAGATAAAATGAAGCTGGGTATCGTAGGTCTTCCCAACGTGGGAAAGAGCACACTTTTCAATTCCCTGACCAAGGCGGGAGCAGAATCCGCCAACTATCCCTTCTGTACCATCGACCCTAACGTGGGTGTGGTATCAGTTCCGGATGACAGACTGAAAGCACTGGGCGAGATGTATCATTCCAAGAAGGTAACTCCCGCAGTGATCGAATTCGTGGATATCGCAGGTCTGGTAAAGGGTGCCTCCAAGGGTGAGGGACTGGGCAACCAGTTCTTAAGCAATATCCGTGAAGTGGATGCTATCGTACATGTGGTAAGATGTTTCGAGGATCCTAATGTCATCCATGTGGACGGCAGCGTGAACCCTCTGCGTGATATCGAGACCATCAATCTGGAGCTGATCTTCGCAGATCTGGAAGTACTGGAGAGAAGACTGTCCAAGGTAGTCAAGGCAGCCAGAATGGACAAGACCTATGCCAAGGAGTTGGCACTGCTTGAGCGTATCAAGGAGCATCTGGAGAGCGGTAAGATGGCAAAGAGCCTGGATGTTACCGATGAGGATGAACTGGCTCTGTTAAAGGAATACAATCTGTTGACTTATAAGCCTGTGATCTATGCAGCCAATGTAGCCGAGGATGATCTGGCAGATGACGGCGCATCCAATGAGATGGTGGCAAAAGTAAGAGAGTTCGCAGCCGGTGAACACAGTGAGGTATTCGTGATCTGTGCACAGATCGAGGAAGAGATCTCCGAGCTGGATGATGATGAGAAGGCAATGTTCTTAGACGACCTGGGATTAAAGGAATCCGGTCTGGAGAAACTGATTAAGGCAAGTTATCATATCTTAGGTCTGATGAGCTTCCTGACTGCAGGAGAGGATGAGACCAGAGCATGGACCATCAAGATTGGCACCAAGGCACCTCAGGCAGCCGGCAAGATCCACTCCGATTTCGAGAGAGGCTTCATCAAGGCAGAAGTAGTAAACTACAAGGATCTGTTGGAGCAGGGCTCTCTGGCCGCTGCCCGTGAAAAGGGTCTGGTCGGCATGGAAGGCAAGGATTATGTAGTGCAGGACGGCGATGTGATCCTATTTAGATTCAACGTGTAATACTAAGATCCGCAATAGACAGATTACGAGACTGCTTGCAGGCAGAGTAATCTGTCTATTAGCGGATCAAACATACATGAGCAAGTAGGGCGATAGCCCGGAATGCGAATGTATGTGCCGGATTCGGGAGCGCAGAGCGCGGAGAAGCCGGTTAGTATGGAGCCATGAGCAAGTAGGGCGATAGCCCGGAATGCGAATGTATGTGCCGGATTCGGGAGCGCGAAGCGCGGAGAAGCCGGATAGTATGGAGCCATGAGCAAGTAGGGCGATAGCCCGGAATGCGAATGTATGTGCCGGATTCGGGAGCGCGAAGCGCGCAGAAGCCGGATAGTACCAAGAAAGGAAATAAATATTATGATGAATGCAGGAGATATTGCATTTCCCCATTTAGGCATTTACCTGGAGAATGTTCCCAGAAGCTTTTCCGTATTCGGTTTCGAAATCGCCTTTTACGGCCTGATCATCGGAATCGGGGTACTGGCAGGCATTCTGATGGCGGTGCATCAGGCAAAGGTGACAGGAGAAAATCCGGATACGATCTGGGATTTCGCCATTTATGCCGTGATCTTTTCCGTGATCGGAGCCAGAATCTATTACGTGGTCTTTGCCTGGGACTATTACAAGGACAATCTGTTAAGCATTTTCAATACCCGTAACGGCGGTATGGCGATCTACGGCGGTGTGATCGGAGCATTCCTGACACTGCTCATTTATTGCAGGATCAAGAAGATCAACCCGTTCCGGCTGGGAGATCTGTGTGTGCCGGGGTTGATCCTGGGACAGATCATCGGCCGCTGGGGTAACTTTATGAACCGTGAAGTATTCGGGGAATATACGGACAGTTTTCTGGCCATGCGGCTTCCTATCGAAGCTGTGCGCAGCCGGGATATTTCTGAGAATGTAGCAGCTCACATTATCGATGGGACCAATTACATTCAGGTACATCCCACTTTCCTCTACGAGAGCCTGTGGAATCTGATGATCCTGATCATTATGCTGGTGTACCGCAAGCACAAAAAGTTTGAGGGTGAGATCTGTCTGCTGTACTTCGGAGGCTATGGTCTTGGCAGATTCTGGATCGAAGGTATCCGGACAGATACCCTGTTTATCCCCGGAACGACCCTCGCCGTATCACAGGTATTATCCTTGTGCATGGTGATCTTCGCAGTGGTGACGGACGTTGTGGTACGTATCCGCCTGGAAAAACAGCCGAAAGTGGAAAAATATTAAAAATTTTTAAAAATTTATTAAGAATATCGAAACAGGAGCAAATACATAGATATTGTGTTTGCTCTTATTTTTATACCAGATATAGTAGTAAAAGGCGCCTTTGTCGTAGGACAGGGCGCTTTTTTGCGTGGTGCTGTCGAAAAAAGCTACTTGATTTCTCTTGTAAAATACCCTATTTTAGTATAAAATCATAATAAAAGTGGGAGAAAGTGGAGGCAAGTGCCACAAAGTGGTAGATTTTTAGAAAAATGACCTCCTTTTCGTGGCAGTCCCCTTTTGGATGAATGGTGGTGAGTGCGATGTTTATGAGCGAGTACAACCATACGTTAGATACGAAAGGCAGGTTGATCATTCCGGCAAAATTCCGAGAAGTCTTAGGAGAGGAATTTGTGGTTTCCAAAGGAATGGATGGCTGCTTATTTGTGTATGCCAACGATGACTGGAACGCTTTTGAACAGAAGCTGACCTCATTACCTCTGATCAATAAAGAAGCAAGACAATTTGCCCGTTTCTTCCTGGCCGGTGCAGCTACGGTAGAAGTGGACAAGCAGGGAAGAATCCTGTTGCCGGCAGCACTCAGAGAGTTCGCTGGACTGGAAAAGGACGTGGTACTGGTCGGCGTCGGCAGCCGTGTGGAGATCTGGAGCAAGGATAAATGGGAGAATATGAACTCCGATACCGATATGGATGAGATCACCAGCGCCATGGAAGGACTGGGACTGACCATTTAACGGGTGAAAAACGTGACCGAGAAAGGATGACCGTCGTGGAATTCAATCATTATTCTGTGATGCTGCATGAGACCATTGAACAACTGAATATTAACCCGGACGGCATCTATGTGGACGGAACTTTAGGTGGAGGAGGACATGCCTACGAAGTATGCAGCCGCCTGAAAAACGGACATTTCTACGGTATTGATCAGGATGATGCAGCAATCGCGGCAGCATCCGCAAGATTGCAGCCGTTTGGAGATAAAGTGACCGTGATCCGCAACAATTATGTAAATGCAGTGGAGGCTCTCAGAGAATATGGTGTCACCGGCGTGGACGGAATCGTGCTGGATCTGGGAGTATCTTCCTATCAGCTGGATACCGAAGACCGAGGATTTTCCTATCGGTTTGATGCCCCTCTTGACATGCGGATGGATCGCAGGCAGACCCTGACAGCGAGAGATATCGTCAACAATTATTCCGAGATGGAACTGTATCACATCATCCGGGATTACGGTGAAGATCCTTTTGCCAAGAATATAGCGAAACACATTGTGAAAAACAGGGCAGACAAGCCCATTGAGACCACCTTTGAATTAAATGAGATCATCAAAGCCGCAGTCCCGGCAAAGATGCGACAGAACGGACATCCTTCGAAGCAGACTTTCCAGGCAATCCGTATCGAATGTAATCAGGAACTGGAAGTACTGAAAAAGGCGCTGGACGAGCTGATCGATCTGCTGAATCCCGGCGGAAGGTTCTGCATTATTACCTTCCATTCCCTGGAGGACCGGATCGTGAAGAACGCATTCCGCAGGAATGAGAATCCCTGCACCTGTCCGCCGGAATTTCCGGTGTGCGTATGCGGTAAGGTCTCCAAGGGAAAGGTGATCACCAGAAAACCCATTCTTCCCAGTGTGGAAGAACTGGAAGTAAACAGCAGATCCAAGAGTGCAAAGCTCAGGGTATTTGAGAAAAAATAAAAGACTTTAGTAGTGAAAGCGGGGAGAAAGAGTATGGCACAGAGAAGAAGAGTAAGCAATACTCCTTACATATATGATAATACAGCAAGAGACTTACAGATCCGCAGGCAGATGGAGGAGCCTCGGAGACAGATGTCTCATGAGACGAGAAAAAACAGAGAAAAAGCAAGACATATGAGCATCGGCTACGTCACCTTTCTGATGGGAGCATTGATTGCCTGTGCCTTCTGTCTGGTAAATTATATCCAGATGCAGTCGGAGCTGACCACCAAGATCACTGAGGTGTCCAGAATGGAGAGTGAACTGAACTCTCTGAAGCTGTCAAACGATGAAGAGTACAGCCGGATTACCAGCAATATCAATCTGGAAGAAGTCAAGAGAATTGCCATCGGCGAACTTGGAATGACCTATGCTGCCGAAGGACAGGTAATCACCTACGCAAACAGCAGCAACGACTATATGCGTCAGGCGGATACCAGCCAGAACTAAGTCTGGGAGGCAGAAAGCGTGAAGGAACAGAAGCCTAAGAAATTTTCCATAAAGATGCAGAAAAAACTTTTATGCCTGTATGCCCTGATCATACTGGCATTTATTCTGCTGTCTGTCCGACTGTCCTGGATCGTGAAAGCGGATGGAGCAACCTACGAAAAACAGGTTTTGTCACAGCAGAAATACGACTCCGTGACATTGCCGTTCCGCCGTGGAGACATCGTGGATACCAAGGGAACAAAACTGGCAGTCAGCGAGAAGGTATATAATCTGGTCATTGATTCCTATGTAATGTTAAGCCGTGAGACTTATCTGGAACCGACGATGGAGGCGCTGTCCGCAAATTTCCCGGATCTGGATATGACGGCAGTGAGACAGTATGTGATCAGTCATCCGGATTCTTCCTGGTATGTCCCTCTCAGAAGGCTGACCTATGATCAGATCAGCGGTTTTCAGGCGGCAGCACTGGAGGACAGCAAGATCAAGGGCGTCTGGTTCCAGGAAGAATACAAGAGAGTCTATCCCAATGGTTCCCTGGCGGCGGACGTGATCGGATTCTCCAGATCGGACAACGAAGGACAGTACGGACTGGAAGAGTATTACAATGATGTGCTGAACGGAACCACCGGAAGAGAGTATGGATATCTGAATGATGATGCCAACCTGGAGCGGACCATCAAACCGGCCGTGGACGGCAATACGATACACAGTACCATTGATGCCAATATCCAGGGTATTGTGGAGAAATATCTGAAGCAGTTTAACGAGGAACATAAGGATGCGGTACATCCCGGTAACGGTGCGGAAAATGTGGGCTGCATCATTATGGAGGTTAATACCGGTAATATTCTGGCCATGGCAAGTTATCCGACCTATGACCTGAACGATACCAGGAATACGGACGCCCTTTTGGGATCCCGTAAGATCGAGATGGTGACCAATGCCAACGGTTATGATGTTCTGACCAAGACAGATACCTATTTTACGCAGGAAGACATTGATGCCTTAACGGATGACGAATTGCTGGACAACCTGAATTACCTGTGGAAGAACTATTGTATCTCCACTACTTACGAGCCGGGTTCCACAGCAAAACCGTTTACTGTGGCGGCAGCACTGGAGAGCGGTGCTATCACCGGCAACGAGCACTATCAGTGTAACGGATCTCTGGAAGTCGGCGGACATACGATCAAGTGTCACAGCTATCGTTCCGGCGGTGAAGGAGATGTATCCGTACAGGATTCCATTGCCTGGTCCTGCAACGTGGCGCTGATGAAGATTGCAGCTACTTTGGGAAAAGAAGAGTTTGCCAAATTCCAACAGACCTTTAACTTTGGATTAAAGACTAACGTGGATCTGGCAGGAGAAGCGAGAACGGCAAGCCTCCTGTTCCCGGTGGATCAGATGGGCAGTGCCGATCTGGCTACCAACAGTTTCGGACAGAACTTTAATGTAACAATGATCCAGATGATCACGGGATTCTGTTCCCTGATCAACGGCGGTTATTATTATGAGCCGCATATGGTGGATAAGATCACCAATTCTAACGGCGCAACAGTGGAAAACATCGAGCCCAGAGTACTGCGTCAGACCATTTCCGAGAGCACCTCGGCGAAGATCAGACAGTACTGCCGGGCTACCGTAATGGAAGAGGGTGGTGACCGCAGAACCGGTAGAACCGCAAGACCTGCAGGCTACGCCATCGGTGGCAAGACCGGTACCGCAGAGACCATTCCCCGTAAAAACGGTGAGTATGTCGTATCCTTTATGGGATATGCACCGGCGGATGATCCCCAGATTGCTATCTATGTGGTCGTAGATCGTGCCAATGCATCACCGCAGGATGATGCGAAGTTCGCAACCGGTATTGTACGAAATGTTCTGACGGAAGTATTGCCGTACCTGAATATTTTCATGACGGAGGAGCTGTCTGAGAAGGAGATCCAGGAGCTGGCAGAAAAACAGATCGAGATCACCAATCAGTATACCCAGAAGCCCGAGGACGGTGAAGATCAGAATAACGGTGACGGAACCGGTGATGGACAGACCGGAGACGATCAGACGGGCAGTGGAGATGGAACCGGCGACGCTCAGGGCGGTGATAATACAACGCCTTCCGAGGATTGGAGAAATTATCCGGTGGATCCGGCCACCGGTTATCTGGTAAGCCCGATTGACGGTGGACTGATTGACCCTGTTACGGGAGCGGATGTCGGCGGCGATGATTCCCTGGGGGGACAGCCCGGTCAACAATAATCTGCTGAACCAGCAGAATGAATAGTAAGGTAATCTGACGAATAGCCTCACAGCAAGAGCAATAAAATGTAAAAAGCTCTTGTTGTGAGGTTTTTTTATGGCAGATCATCAGAATCGTTTCTTTCATCGGAAGAAGATCATGACCATATTTTTCGTATGTGCGGCAGTGCTCTGCGGACTGTTGGGAAGACTATTGTATCTGATGGTATGGCGGGCGGAATATTATGAGGAAGCGGCCACAAGGCTGCACGAAAGAGAGCGCAGCATCAAGGCGGCGAGAGGACGGATTCTGGATCGCAACGGGGTCGTGCTGGCGGACAACAAGATGGTCTGTACGGTATCGGTGATCCACAATCAGATCGAGGAGCCGGAGCAGGTGATCGCCATACTGGTGAAGGAACTGGGAATCTCCGAGGAAGAGGCCAGAAAGCGGGTGGAGAAATATTCCTCCATCGAGCGGGTGAAAAGCAACGTGGATAAGACCGTGGGAGACCGGATCCGGGAATATGATCTGGCCGGGGTAAAAGTGGACGAAGATTACAAGAGATATTATCCTTACGGGGATCTGGCCAGCAAGGTGCTGGGTTTTACCGGAGGAGACAATCAGGGAATCATCGGACTGGAAGTGGTATATGAAGAGATCCTGCAGGGGGATCCGGGAATGATCCTGACGATCACGGACGCCAAGGGGATCGAGGTGGATACGGCAGGGGAGCGTCGGGTGGAACCGGTGCCGGGCATGGATCTTCGTATCAGCATCGACCGGAACATCCAGGAGTATGCTACACAGCTGGCGGCGCAGGCCTGTGCTACCAAGGAGGCGGACAGTGTTTATATAGTGGCTATGAATCCGCAGAACGGCGAGATCCTGGCTATGGTGAATTATCCGGAGTTTGATTTGAATGACCCTTATACCTTACCGGAGCTGACGGAAGTGAAGGAGGACGGCAGCATTGTGGCGGTGGACCCGGCCACACTGACGGCGGAACAGAAACAGGAAAAGCTGAATGCCATGTGGCGAAACGGCTGTATCAACGACACCTACGAACCGGGATCCACCTTCAAGATCATCACGGCCGCTGCGGGACTGGAGGCGGGAGTGGTGACCCCGGAAAGCACCTTTTCCTGCCCCGGATTTATCATCGTGGATGATCGTAAGATCCGCTGCCACAAGATTGCCGGACATGGCGGCCAGACTTTTGTACAGTGCATGGAGAACAGTTGTAACCAAAGGGTCTGGATCTGAGGCTGGGGTGAGAGTGGGGAAAACAGGGAATTTCAAAACGGTGGTTTGTAATTTTGTGAATTAGGCGGTATAATAAATGAAAAGGAGAACGGTGAAGTATGGTTAGATTATATACCTCAGGCAAATATTTTAAAGACAACGAAATCATCATAGACAATGATTCTTTTTTTAATAACAATGTATCTGCAAAAAGCCTTTCCGAAAATTCTATTAAGGTCATGGAAGAAGTTGACCATGCAAAGCTATTGGATCAGAATATCGGGAAAATAGAAACTCCTTACGGCATTACTGGTATTCAGGACTTGTCAACGGGGTGCAAAACCATATTGAATTGCATTTTTCTGCAAGAGAACCAGAAGGTATACCCGACGGTCAGAGCGATTAATGCAACGGAATGCGGAAAGAATGCGTTAGAGCAGCTTTTCTGTTATATTGATAAGACTAATATGGACATAGGAATCGTCCTGGAGCATGAGGATGAAATATATGAATGCGGTAATAGAGAGTATTTGATCAACGATTCCGAAAGAATAACAGACTTACTTTTCATGGTGTAGTTTATGGGGAGGTAACATGCAACAGTGTTATGATTGGCAAAGCAATGTTTTGAAATTTACGGATGTAAACGGAAATAAATATAACTTAAAATTCCGGGGAAATAAGACCATAGTGCATGGGGATAGTGCAACGGGAAAATCTTTACTGTGCACTATGTTGAAAAGCTACATCAACGATAATAATAATGCCAGCTTTAAGCCGTATAATGCTGACAATATTTTTATTGTATCAAAGGATAATAAGGACAAGCTTTCCTTACAAAAGGGTAAGCTTATCATAATAGACAGAGCAGAGCTTATACTGGATGAACAGATGGTAGAAATTATCAATGCGGACAGAGGGGACAACAGATACCTGATATTTTTAAGAAAACCTATGGGAATCGAGTTGTCACCGAACTATTTCGGGACGTTGTGCAAGAAAGATGGGGAACTGCAGTTGGAATATGAGTGTTATGTACGGGGGTGGGCATAATTGTTGTATATCATTACAGAGGATTCAAATTCAGCCCGTGATTTCTGGCAATGTGTAGCCCAGACATTCAGATCTGTGGATTCCTTTCTGTTAGTATCATTTCCAATCGGGAGTGATGGACAGACTGCTTCGGGAAATACAACCTTAAAGGCGCAGGTGTTAAGCATATTTCCCAAATTGCAGGCAGGAGATAAAGTATTTGTAGCGGTTGACTGTGTGGCAAACAATACCAAAGGGTTTATTGCACATGACTTTGTGAAATGGGGAACCAGGCTGTGCATGAAAAAAGGCGCTGAGTTTGTTGCTACATCCTATTGGTGCTTTGAGGATCTGTACCTTTCCTATGACGAAGTCTTAGCGATGTACTTGAAGAACCCCGTGGCAGAAAATGTGGTCATTGCTGCATTACAGTATGTACATGATAATTTGCAAAATGGAACAGATTATTTTGATACCAGTCGTGAGATTCAGAACTTTATTGATTTACATAACAGCGCAGGAAAAAACAGAGAACACTTTGCAAACGAACTGCTGATGGAGGTAACAAGGGCATTAAAAGGGAACGGTCATTTTGCTATAACGAAATCAGTGGGAGCGTTCCGGAAATCGGCGGAATGTTGGTTGAGAGATTGCAGTGACATAAAAGAAAAAATGGCACAACAGCAAGTGATAAATATATGCGATAAAAAGTGTGAATACTGTTGTAAAGATAAGGGTACCGTAGATAAGCTGATAGATTTAGACACAAGATCCATTTGCAAGGACAGCGGTTACCAGCTTCAGCAGATTTGAGAAGGGGATACAGGGAAAGCAACCTATTCCTGGCGAGGGCGGTTGCTTTTTTTGATGTTTATTTTTCTGAAATATACACCCAAATTGGTTATTTTGTAGAGGGCATGAGGCTTCTACATCATCACTAATCACCCTATAAAATCTCTGGCTATTTTCGCCACTGCCAAAACATTTTCCCAGCGTTATTGTATGAAATGTAAGGAGGACAGAAAAGAAAATGTCCGAAACAAAATAGTAAATGCGAAACGCAGGAGGAAAAAATTATGTGCAGAAAATTAGTAGTAACCAACGAGATTTTTTTAGGAACAAGAGCAATCTGTTATGAAGCCTACAGCTTACCCAAGGGGGAGGTCGTGGAACTGACAGAGAAGCAGATCAAAGATGCCCTGAAAGGCATTACCACGGATGAGGTGTATGGTCTGGAGTTATCCGAAGCAGGGGAACTGGTAATGGATAAAAAGAACTTTTTCACCACAAACATGATGAAGAAAATCCACACCAACACTTTAATTCCCATGGTCGAGGAGGACTGTTTAGCGAACCTTTTCTATATTGTGATTGGAACACATAAGGATAAAGCGAATACCATGTATGATGTGATTTCCTCCCGATATGAGAGAACCAGCTTCACGGAGGAAAAAGTAAAAACGCTGTTGGATATGCATATCATCAGTGCCGGGGCGAAACTGGAAAATGGTGCGGTAGTGGTGGCATCTCTGGAAAAACCAATAGCACCTGTGGCGGATGGAAAACAGAAAGAGGATAAGGAGAAGTCGGACACCCTGTAATGGGGTGTCCGTTTCTTTGTTTGCGCGCCATGGGCGCGCTCTAACGGGTGTAAGTCCCGAACACGCCCAGATAGTGGGAAGTGTATAGCCGAACAGCAAGGGTGTCCACCGTGAGGTGGAATCTGAAGGAAGCTGTAAGCAAATCTCCGGTCCGACGGACAGAAATCACATATAAGGCTAGGCTACGAGAGATAAGTTGGCAAAGAACAACGAAATCTAATAACTATCACTTTTGTAGTAGCAGAGTAAATGTGGCGGATATATGGAGAGAAAGAGCGAGCACCTTAAGCGTGGAGATCTCACAGAGGTTCCATTAGCCTAGTAACAACGAACTGTGAGAAGTCAGCAGAGCCCATAGTAGTGAAGAAGTCTCTGTAATGGAGATGGAGCAAAGGGGCGAACAATCAATAAGTTTGAGTAGGTCTCGTATTGCAGAGGAGACATTCATCTGCCGTAACCAATCGGGTAAAGGGTGGTCAAATCAAGCGAGACGGAAAGGAAAGAACGCATGGACACAAGTAGTCTAATGGAGCAGATACTATCTAGCGATAACCTCAACAGGGCATATCTGCAAGTCGTACGAAATAAAGGTGCAGAGGGAGTGGACGGAGTGAAGTACACAGAACTCAAAGAACATCTTGCAAAGAACGGCGAAAACATCAAGGAACAGTTGAGGGCGAGAAAATATAAACCTCAGCCAGTACGAAGAGTGGAGATACCAAAGCCTGATGGCGGTGTCAGAAACCTGGGAGTACCAACAGTGACAGACAGATTTGTACAACAAGCCATTGCACAGGTATTAACGCCAATCTATGAGGAACAGTTCCATGACCACAGTTATGGATTCAGACCGAACAGATGTGCACAACAAGCAATTCTAACAGCACTTGAAATGATGAATGACGGTAATGAGTGGATTGTAGACATCGACTTGGAAAAGTTCTTTGACACAGTAAATCATGATAAGCTCATGACTATCATAGGCAGAACTATTAAAGATGGAGATGTTATCTCTATCGTAAGAAAGTACCTTGTCAGTGGAATCATGATTGATGATGAATATGAGGACTCTATCGTGGGAACACCCCAGGGAGGAAATCTCTCGCCGTTACTGGCAAACATCATGCTGAATGAACTCGATAAAGAAATGGAAAAGCGTGGGCTTAACTTTGTAAGATACGCGGACGACTGCATCATTATGGTCGGAAGTGAAATGTCTGCCAACAGAGTCATGAGAAATATTTCACGATTCATTGAGGAGAAACTGGGGCTTAAGGTCAACATGACCAAGAGTAAGGTAGACAGACCACAAGGACTTAAATACCTTGGATTTGGATTCTACTTTGATACAAGAGCACATCAATACAAGGCGAAACCGCATGCAAAATCAGTAGCGAAATTTAAGAAGAGAATGAAAGAGCTCACGTGCCGTAGCTGGGGCGTTAGCAACAGTTATAAAGTGATGAAACTCAATCAGCTTATCAGAGGGTGGATTAACTATTTCAAGATAGGTAGTATGAAAACACTTTGTAAAGAGATGGACGCAAGAATTCGTTGCAGACTGCGCATGTGCATTTGGAAACAATGGAAAACTCCGCAGAACCGCATAAATAACTTGATAAAACTCGGAGTAGATAAGGATACAGCAAGGATTACAGCCTATACGGGTAATCGAATAGCATATGTTTGTCAGCGAAGAGTTATGAATTTTGCAATAAATAAAGAAAGACTAACCCGTTTTGGATTAGTTTCTATGTTAGATTACTATACTGAAAGGTGTGTTACTTGTTAAATTGATTGAACCGCCGTGTACCGAACGGTACGCACGGTGGTGTGAGAGGTCGGAATTTCTCATTTAGGAGAAATTCCTCCTACTCGATTTATCCATCTAAATTCCAACGACGACCCTCTACCATGTAACGTCTACTATGGCGTTGACGAGGACATACGGGAACGGCTGCAAGCAAGACTGATGAGGGCTATCCTCACATTTCGGGCTGATGAATAGTTGAGCATGACCGTAAAACGTCTTGTAACCCCTTTTCCGTTTTACGGCAAGCAGAACAGCCATCTTGTTCTTTGAAAAAGAAAGCGGCGCAAGAGAACGGCGACGCAGTATAGGGCAAATCGGATACGTTCCTTTTGTGCCGAGCCATACGGCGGGTGCGCCATGACTTCCCTTTCGGGAACGAGCGAACAACACTACACCGCAAAGCAAGTCAGCAGCTTGCGGGCGACGACACACAAGAGGGATAATGATACTCCCTTACAGCCACAGTCCGAGCGTTAGAAGCGTCGCAGGCAATGGGTAGGGCTGCGTGAGAACCACGCAGGAGTGAAATTCTCGTGGAGCTATGCTAATAGCCGTTCGATTAAAGCCCCTTTTTATTCAAAAACATACCTTTGAGCCATTTTGAAAGGGGGTATTCCTATGGCTAAAAAGGAAACTACAAACCATGCCGCCCCTGTTTTGCCTATGCTGAAAACAGTAGAGCAAATGAGCAAGGTTAGCGGTATTGGAGAAAATAAATTACGCGAGCTTATGGATAACGGCGAACTGGAATACGTTCAAAACGGAAACCGCCGCTTGATTGCCGATACCGCTATATGGGATTGGTACGAGCGAGCGAAAACCGCCGTAAAGCCCCCGGCAGAGCAAGGGGGTTAAGTTATGGCAATCTCAACAAGACAGGTAAAAAACAAACGCGACAGCAACGGCGTACTGACCGGACGACCCGGCACAGTCTACGACGTAAACATAAAGTACACCGCCCCGGACGGAAAAAAGAAGTCGTATGCAAAAAAGGGCTTTGCCACCAAAAAGGAAGCAGCACAGCATGAAGCGGAAATGAAAACGAAGCTCCAAAATCCGGGGCAAGTTGCTTCTATTACTTCACAGAGGAAACAGACTGTCGCTGCCTATCTCAATGACTGGGTGGAAAGCTATGCAAGAGTGAACTTGCGCCCCTCTACTTATGACGGGTATAAAAAGACGATTGCAAACTATATCAATCCGTATATCGGCGGCGTTACCCTCAATCAGCTTACCCCTGCTATGGTAGACAAGATGTTTCAGCAGATTATAGACAAAGGCTTGAAGCCGTCCACCGCAGCCGGGGCAAAACGTGTTTTGAGTGTGGCGTTGAGCCATGCCCGCAAATACCGCTATATCGAAACCAACGCGGCAAAAGATACCCTTACGAAGTTTGGGAAAGGCGACAAGACCCCTGACCCTTACACGCCGGAACAGGTAAAAGCCCTTATGCAGCGCGTCGAGGGTACTGTTTGGGAAATGCCTGTTATCTTGGGCGGGCTTTACGGTATGCGCCGTTCTGAAATCTTAGGCTTGCGTTGGCGCAATGTGGATTTGGAGAACAACACCTTTGATGTTACCGAGCAGCTACCTTTCAAGGTACCGCCAAAAACAAAAGTCATTGAAGAAATGGCACCGCCGAAATCCAACGGCAGAAAGCTACCCATTACGGAGCTTGCCCGCCCGTTCTTCCTCAAACAGCTTGCCATGCAGGAAGTACAGAAAGAACAGGCAGCAAAAGACGGAAAGCCTTATTATGACAATGACCTTGTTGTAGCAAAGCCGGACGGCGCACCTATCGCCGCGTCGTGGGTGTCCTCTCAATTTGGAAAGCTGCTTGAAGATTTGGATATGCCGCACATTCGTTTTCACGATTTACGACATACGGCAGCTAACAATATGCACCAACTGACAGGCGACTTCTATACGGTTGGCGAAGTCTTGGGGCATACGCTTGCGGGTATCGGCGCGTCGCTTGGGCTTTCCATGAACTTTGAAGCTGTTACCGCCCGTTATGTGGACGTGCGGCTTGAACGAAAAAAAGAAGTTTTGGACGCTTACCATAGCGCGGTGGAAAAAGCAGCCCCGGAGAAACCAAAGGAAGCCGAGCCGAAAAAAGGAAAACGGGCAGCAAAGAAAAAACACAGCGAAATAGACCTTTAACCGCTGTATCTCTTTACTGCTCTTTACAACCTTTTATATGCCCGCGTGGAATTTGGGCACCATTTGGGCACCATTTACGGAAAAAGCACCATGAAAACAGAGGGTAAAAGAAACGCCGACAACTCACAAAAACGTAGTGTTCATGCGGGTTTTCGGCGTTTTCCTATCCCTTAACGGGCTTCTATTCATCTTGTGCGAGAGAGAAAAATTCTACTATTTTTTAATTATTATTTTTTGAAATGGAGGTTCAGCATGGTTTCAAAGCAGAAAACAATTTATAATTTCAATTTACGTTTCTTCTGCATACTGTTAGCCTTGATACTGTTATCAATGATAGGCAGTATTACAGTTTATGCGGATACCGGTACGTCAGTAGAAGCAGAGCATTCCGATGGTTCCTATACCTCGTCTGGTGGTAAATGGTATGCCACTTATAGCAGATCAGGTGGATACAAAGGACAAGGCGTTCTCCTTTACCTTCTCGAACGCAACGGTGGTGGCGCAGTCGCCGGTACAACCCCGAAGGCGTTTCCTTGTAGTGGCAGTATGTTAGGTTATGAACTTCATGCACAGGATAAGTATAACCGTTACCCCGAAGTAACTAACTGGGAAGGAACTGCTGTTCCATGGAGAGGTGCAGTTCCAAACAACGGTGGTTTTATGAAGAACAGTACCTCTTCAAACGTTGCTGCAATCAAGTCGTGGTTGAAAACACCTGTTGGAGGTTCAACTGAAGGCATTGGTATGGTTAGGGAAATTTGGGGATATGACATTGCCACCCGTTTCACCAATGAAGAAATCATCCTTGTAGCCGAACCGATTGTAGCGGTGCAATTTTCAGAGTATTATGATATGCCAGGGTTAACATTTAGGGATGGTGCGTCAGTAAGTGACGCCTTTATGACACTAATTGACTTTAGGGCAAAAGTGGTTGGCTTACCTGATGATACAGATACAGAGGTAAGTACGGATTTAAGAAGGAAATTGGATGAAAGCGTCAATCAGATGCAGAACCTTTTGACAGGACATTTTGGTGATGCTACAGTAAGAATTTTAAAAGATTCAATTATAAGCAGCCTTGGACACATAGCAATGAGCATAAACGGATATTATCCACTGGGGGAGGTTTATGCTGGAACACCTAAGATGGTTGCTTCGTACTATGCAGGTTTGGCGTTAGACAATTCAGTTTTTGTACCATCATCCTCAACTTTGAGAAAAGCGGAATCGGGAAGGAAATATTATAGGTTATCAGCTAATGCAGCCACCTACATTCCATCTACTTCTACGATTTGCTCGAATGCAGGTTTTGATCTCTGGCCCACAGGTTCTAATGTCAGAATATATCATCCTGATGGAAACTTAAACAGTAAATCGATCGGAATGTTAGCGATGTTAGCCTTCACGGAGGATGGAGAGGGGGATTACACCCATACCTATGACACCTCATGTGGTTCCACCCCAGGCAAGGCACCCGAGTATGCATCTTCGGTTACCTCAACGGATCCTTCCCTTCAACGTTCCTACACCATTATCAAAGCCTATCGCACCTTGAACACTTCCACCTACATCAATGATGGAGTCTATACCAGGGATGATACGATAGGAAAGATATTGATAGAGGATGAACCTACCTACACAGTAGTGGATTGGTTTACCACCTCCACCCCCACAGCCACGGTTGGTTTATCGGATGCCACCCGATGGAATGAATCAAAGTCCCATGCCTCCATTATGGAACAAGGTAACTCTTCCCTGGCTTCACCGATTACGTTGCCTTCTGCCCAGAAATATTTGTATGTGTTGCTTGAGTGTACCCACACCTCATCGCCTCCCACCGATGCCAACTACACCCTTCTGGAATAGTCTCTGAACCTTAGAATTTTAATCGTCCAAAACGTATTATTCAGAAATTAAAAATGTGTGGTGCCGAAAGGCATTTTTTTTATGCCTGAAATTTGTACCCCATTGTGCAATTTGTATAGCGTACCCGTAATGGTTAGTCCACAGATACGTGCCTCCTCATGTCTCCACACGTAGTCAAAACAGGTTTATTCCGCATACGAAATAGCATAAAAAGTTTGTTACTTTTTCAAGATGACAATGAAATTAATTTGTGTATACTTCAAAGTAAGAAGGCAATCAGGAGGACACAAAAATGGGATCAGAGTTAATTGAACTGGCAATGAAGATCAAGATCAGCCGCAGGCGGACACGGCTGACCACCTACGAAAATATGGAATTATATACCACGCAGCCTATCAAGCAGGACAAGAAAAAAGAGATCAAGAGAAATATTCCGAGCAACTATGCAGATTTCAATTACTACAACAGAATGAAACAGCGCAGACGGGTTATTGAGGAAATGGTTTATAACAGTTTTGAAGCAGGCAAGATGGTCATGCTGACCCTGACCTTTGATGGTCGCTTACAGCCTGAGAAGCAGTTTTCAGACATTAAGACTACCCATAAGGAGTTTAAAAAATTCGTCCAGAGGGTCAACGACCATTACGATAATTTCCGCTACGTGGCAACGTTTAGCCGACAGAAAAACGGCAACTGGCATTACCACATGATCTGCAATTTCCCCATAACGATAGCACCCGGTGAGGTGAGGAAACTGTGGAAAAATGGCAGTTTCTACATAACGCAGATTGAAACGAACGATGAAATGGAAACAGTGATCAAGTATGTAATTAGTAATATGAACGAATCCACAGCAGAAATGCATGGCAATCATGGCTATCTCTGTTCCAAGGCAATCGAACGGGACAAGGTCATTACTTCGTGGAGGGAAGAGCAGGAGGCAGAGTACCAGCAGGCATTTGAACGGCTAAAGACAGAGAAAACGAAAATCTTATATGAAACCCGGAACCACTTGGGAGTGCGGGGAGAGAGGGTGGATGAATCCACAGGGGAAATCTATTCTGTCACTCTGCGAGATGAGAAACTTACAAATGCGTTGAAGAATGCCGGGTATGAAAATCTGGACACGGTTTATACGCATCTGTCCTCAGCGGCAGACTTCTCCGACTATTTCTCTCCACTGCAGGCAGCTACCCCGAAGCCCAAGAAATTCAAAAGAGATGCCACCTCAAAAGGCAAAAAGTAGATAATATAACATCTGTGCTGTCAACAACTTCGTTTTCAACATTGTTTTCTCTTGTAAAGGAAAAGTCCCTTACACGGCACAACACTTTATTGTGAATAGAAAATAAAAAAGGAGTTAAGCAAGATGGACAAGAAAATATTTTATATCAGACGAAGCAACAAAGGACTGGGTGCAATATTATCCAGCAGGCATCCCCGGACAGTGATCGTCTATGCGCAGAGTCCCTACGCAACGAGGAAACAGAACCGCTGCTGGAGAGAAAGCTGTTGGCAGTTTACAAACGATATTATTACAGAGTATTGATAGAGAGCAGAGGGGAGTTCTGGTACGAACCCTATGATCCCTTGAAAGTACGCTACCCGGAAGAGGAGGACTGAGAAGATGGCACAGAATTCCACAAGCAACAGAGGATACGATGACACTGTATATATTCCCAGACAACAGCGTCTGCGTCCCATGATTTTAACGAGGAAAGTACAGCAGTTTTATCTGGTTTACCTGTGTTTCCCCGATGGCAGCGAAATGCAGATTGCCGCTTATATGATGCATAAATCTTTTTATATTAAAATCCAATTTTCAAAATTTAATATAAATAACTGTCAAATGAGAAAAACAGCAATTCCGATAAAAAATATTTTTGTGAAAAATACAGGAAAATTCCTGAAAAAAGTTAGGTGTGCGGAGAAAAAGAAAAGTCAGTGTCTGAAAAATCCGTTTATCACATTTTCCCGACTGGTTAGTAATTTCCCCACCCATCAAAACCTACACCCATCTACCATGTGATTTTCCAACCGCAGACAAAGCAAAAAACAGTAATAAAGCATTTCAGAAAAATATTTTCAAGTTTTCCACGCAGCATTTCCATGAATCCACCAGCACCATCCGAACAAGTGATGAAAGCACTGTGAACCACAGGAGCCAATCTGTCATGTGACCCGACATTCCCATTTTTGGAAGTAGTAGACCATTTTCAGACTGGTTGTTAGTTTTCTAAAGCGCAATAGTCACTTATTTTCTTCCGCACTGACCTTTTATCACTTTTCACCCCGACACGTTCACCAATTTCCCCACAGCGTTCCCCCTGATCGCATAGCGTCCCCACCCCGAGAACAGTTTATTTCCGAACTACCTTACATCGTCCCCACCGAAGCCATACCCGTAGCGGTAACAGCACACCTTTTGAAAACGGAACGCATTTGTATTGCGTGCTAGATTAAATAAATTAAGAGGTATATTTACTTGTTAAATAATTAACGATGCACTGCTATGAAAGAATAAAAACATTCGGAAAATAGCGGAAATAATCTTGCATTTTGTGTAGGTCAGCGTTTCAATGGCATACACTGGTAAAAACCTCGTTCGGAGGATGGAATGGCAACTGGATCTGGCGCTAAGAGAGCAGCAAAGGACCGGGAGGTTTCCTTACGGAAGGAAACAGAGGTGCAGTGTGGAATTGTACGGTTACTGTACGAGGACGGAAGTTTATCAGAGAAGGAATATGAGGACATTGTGGAGTTGCTGTATGCAAAAAGAAAAAGGAGGAAAACAGAAATGAGCGAGCTTTCAAAATTTTCGTCGCAGACACGGGTGGCAATCTACAACCGGGTGTCTACGGAGAAGAAGGTACAGATGGAGGCACTGGATGTGCAGGTGGCATACACGAGGAAACTGGTGGAGGACAATCACCTTACGATCGTGGATCAGTATATAGAGCCGGAGACCGGCACGGAGGCGGAGCATCGTCTGGAATATCAGCGGATGATTCGGGACATTAAGGCGGATCGGATCGATCTGGTGGTTGTGAAATGTTCGGACAGACTTTGCAGAGATCAGGCGGAATGGCACAATTTTGTGAAACTGCATCTGCAAAAGAAGTTTCAACTGTATTTTTATCTGGATGACCACATCTATGACCATGAGAGGGACGATATAAAATATTCTGTGCAGGCCATCGTGGATGCGGAGCAGAGTAAGATCACTTCCAAGAAAATCAGAGATATTCACAGCAACAGACAGATCTACGCCACGGGTTCCAAGGCACTGCATATATGCAGACCCTTATACGGCTGGGATCGGAATGTGGAGTTTATCGACGAGAACACCAAGCGAGTCTGGTGGACAGTCAACGAAAAGGAAGCCACAGAACTTCGCTACGCCTTGTCACTGGTGGAGCAGGGGATAGGCTTTTACCGTTTAGCCAATATCATGTATGACCGAGGGGTGCGGAGCAAGGGAACCACAGGGTATCACAAGATGCCCTCTGTGCGTATTGCGGCGAATACATGGAAGAAAATGCTGACCTCTCCGATGTTGCATGGAGACTGCATTTTACATAAGGAAGTCAGCAACTTCTACACCAAGGAGCGTGTGAAACTCCCGCAGGAGGACTGGATTTATAAGGAAAACGTGATTCCTCCCATCGTCAGCAGGGAATACCATGAGAAGATCGTTCAGATCATAGATGCAAGGCGGTTCCAGATGGGGTGCTGCAAGGGGCTGGCAGGTACCTACAAATGGAGTAACCGACTGGTCTGCGCAAATTGCAAGAAGCCATACTACAGAATGCACTACAAACTTCATTCCGAAAAAGTCATCACGTGGAAATGCAGCGAGCAGTTTCAGAGAACCCGAAGCACCTGTGACAACATGGTGATAGCGGAGAAAGAGTTAGAGAAGCAACTGGCGGCAGCACTGAAAGAAAAATATGCATACCTTTTCCATATCTCTTCCGGTTTAATCAACGATACGATTCATACCATTGAAAAGGCATTATGCAATTCCGACAATGGAAAAAAACTGAAGGCACTGGAAACCCAGCGTGAACTCCTTTTACGGAATAAGGATGTATTGTTTCATAAGTTAATGAATGGAGTGATTTCCGATGAGGACTTTGGAATCTACAAGGACAGACTGGAAAAGGAACTTCGGGAACTGGAAGAAAAGATAGAGGGACAGAAAGACGGGGAGAAGAGTCTGGCGGATCAGTACCGCCGCTTACAGCAGATCCGGGATACCATAGAAAACAAAAATTATAACGAGCAGGCGATTCTGGAAATTCTCTATGGCTGTGTGGAGGTCATAGAGATTCATAACAACGGGGATATGGATGTCACCATGAGCAAGGAACTGATGCGGAGTAAATTTGAACTATACAGCATTGTGGAATCGGATTACAGTTTATTCTACTTTTCCTTCACTTACAAAAAAGAAACCATCTATGACCGCAACCGGAAAGCCTACAACGAGAAAGTACTGGAACTGATCCGAAGTGAAAAATGCATTACGATCCCACAGATGGCGGAGCGGCTGGGGAACACCTACAGCTATACCTGGCACAGTATCCAACAGTTAAAGGAGCAGGGCAGGATCGTTTATATCAAGGAAAAGTTCGAACATAGCGAATGCTATTGGGAGGTGGTAGAGTAGCCAGCACGTTAAAAAAGTATGCCACCAACCCGAACTCTGACAGTAGTTCCAGACCCCTGTAACCCGGCATTGATTTCCGTCGGCCTGCGGCTCGGTGTGGACAATTACTACCATTATTTTGAACAGTTCGGCCTAAAACAGCGCACCGGCATCGACCTGCCGGGAGAAGCTGGGACTATCATGCATAAAAAAGAGGATATGGGAAATGTGGAGCTGGCTACCGTGGCTTTCGGGCAGTCTTTCCAGATCACAGCAATCCAGCTGCTGACCACGGCGTCCTCCATTATCAACGGCGGCAACCGGATCACCCCGCATTTCGGCATCGAGGCGTTGAATCGGGACGGGGAGGTGGAAGAGACCTTTTCCTATCCGGTGCAGACGGGGATCGTCTCGGAGGAGACTTCGGCCACCATGCGCTACATTCTGGAAATGGTAGTGGCGGAAGGCTCCGGCAGAAACGGTCAGGTACAGGGCTTCCGCGTCGGCGGCAAGACTGCAACCAGCCAGACTCTGCCCAGAGGAAGCGGACGTTACATATCTTCCTTTATCGGCTTCGCTCCTGCGGATGATCCCCAGGTCATCGCCATTGCTATTATCAATAATCCCCAGGGCATCTACTACGGGGGGCAGGTGGCAGCACCGATCATAAGGCAGCTGTACGAAAATATTCTGCCCTATCTGGGACTGGAGAAGACCGAAGAGCCGGAGGAGACAGCGGAGTCCGGGGAGTGATGGCGGTCGCAGACTTCCCCAGGGACGATGTCGAAAACGATGGAAAGAAAAAGGTTCCGGCGGATGAAAATTTGACAAAATCCGCTGATGCCACCCTTTATAATGTTTCTGAAGGAGGGGTGTGATGCATTATGAACTCTACTTAGACAGTTTGTTCCTCCTCAATTTCGGGATGAATCTGCTGCTGCTTTGCCTAGTGGATCACAGCATGGGCCACACTGCCACGTGGTACCGGCTGCTTGCGGGAGCCGTGGTCGGAGCGGTCTGGTATCTGTTTCCTTTTTTATGGAAAGGAACAGCCGCCGGGAAGCTGTTGCTTTGTTTTCTGCCGGGGACAATACTTATGCTGTATGTGACATTTCACATTCGCAGCCTTGGGACGTTGTGGAACTATTTCCGAAAACTGATGCTGTCCACCTTCCTGATCGGAGGCATTCTGGCGGCACTGCTTCGGGGATTCCCAATGGGAAGAAATTATATGCCTGGGATCGGTATGACCCTTGGAGTCGGAGCATTCTCCGGCTGGATACTTGTGCGGGGGCGCAAAAAGGAAGCGGAACAATCCTGCTATTGTGAGGTTGTGTTACAGGGAGCGGAGGGACCGTTGCGCATTCATGCATTGGTAGACTCCGGCAATACCCTGACCGAACCTATCAGCGGAGCACCGGTATCGGTGCTGGACGCACGGATATTTTATCGGCTGTGGCCGGAGGGATTGTCTGGATTCCGGGTGATTCCTTATCACAGTGTAGGGAAAAAGAGCGGGATCCTTAAGGGATATCCGGTGCCGCAGATGACGCTCATACAGCAGGGTGTGGAACGAGAATACAGAAATGTATACCTGGCAGTGAGTGAGGAGATCGCGGGAGAAGAGATCCAGATGCTGTTACCTCCTGCGCTGTTGCAGGAGACGAACAAAGCACGAAGGAAGAAGGAAAAAATAAAAGAGCCGGACGATCCGGCAAGGCACAATGTGGCAGATAGGAGTAAATATGGTCTTAAAGATAGCAATACCGGGAAAAATGCAGTTTAAAATGATGCGCAGGGAGCCTTATCTGCTGCACCGGAAAGGAGATGTCCACTATATCGGTGGCGCGGAGGTACTGCCGCCGCCCCTGCCCAGTGAGCAGGAGAATCAGGTGATCGGTGATCTGGGGACGGAATACGAGGATGAGGCGAAAGCCATCCTGATCGAACATAACCTGCGTCTGGTGGTCTACATAGCCAAAAAATTTGACAACACCGGTGTGGGGGTGGAGGATCTGATCTCCATTGGCACCATCGGACTGATCAAGTCTATCAACACCTTCAATCCGGAGAAGAATATCAAGCTGGCAACCTATGCTTCCCGGTGCATTGAAAATGAGATACTGATGTATCTGCGCCGGAATAACAAGACGAAAATGGAAGTCTCGATTGACGAGCCGTTGAATGTAGACTGGGACGGCAACGAGCTGCTGTTGTCGGATATTCTGGGGACGGATGAGGATGTGATCTATCGCGGTATAGAGAATGAGGTGGAGCGGAAGCTTCTCATGAATGCCGTGAGCAAATTGTCCAAGCGGGAGAAGACCATCATCAGACTTCGGTTCGGACTGGGGACAGTGGACGGACAGGAGATGACCCAGAAGGAAGTGGCCAATCTGTTGGGAATCTCACAATCCTATATTTCCCGACTGGAGAAAAAGATCATGCGGCAGCTGAAAAAGGAGATCAGCCTGCATATTTGACTTTGCATTCGGGACGGATACATGATACTATATAACATGTGCAGAATTGTGGGAGCTGCGTGGCAACAGAGCAGTTCGTGAACCATATAATACAGACAGGATAGTTTTCAGGTAACGGAATCGGAAGTAACCAAAAAGGACAAATACATGATACAGCGTGATGATATATTATCAATGGAATATTTAAAAAAGACGGAATTCACCGGATGCCACCAGGGGATGCGTTACCGTCTGGAGCAGACTGAGGATCCGGAAGGCGGCAAAAAGCTTCTCGTGACGGTCTGGCCGGAGCCCTTTAACTTTTTAAAGACACCGGAGGAGAAGAAACAGAGGGCCATGTTCTCCTTTGACGAGGATGGAGTGGTGGATGCGGTCGGCTGGATGAACGACAGATTATTTGAGAACAAAAAGCTATGGGACGAGGCGCCTTCCCGCTGGGACACTTACCAGATGTAAAACGGGAATTTTAAGAGACAGATATAGGATGAAGAAAGAATGATTTGGAAATATATAATAAGGGATCTGAACGGTGCCATACAATATCTGCCCTATGGTGTGATGGCCGGTGCCGTCATGGGACTGATCCTGAATGCAATGAATGCCAGGAGGGAGCGGAAGGGAAAAGAAGCCTTTCCGATGGCAGGTCTCATGGTGTTTTCTTTGTACCTCATGATCATACTGGTGATCACTTTTTTCTCCAGAGAGGATGGCAGCCGGAACCGTGCCATGGATCTGGAGCTTTTCTCCACCTGGGGGATCAATACGAGAAATAACGCCTTCGTGGTGGAAAACGTGCTGCTTTTCATCCCGTATGGCTTTGCATGCCCCTGGGCATTTCCCTGGCTTAGGGGATTTTTCAGGAACATCTTTGCGGCTTTTGCGACCAGCCTGGGAGTGGAGACTTTCCAGCTCATTACCGGCAGAGGTTATTTTCAGATCGATGATATCCTGACCAATGTGCTGGGAGGAATCATCGGATACTGGATGTTTTGGCTGGTGTATCATACGTTACAGAGAATACGAGGATCAAGGTCTATGCGGTAAGATAGCCTCGCATAGCTTTCAATGCATTTTTTTCAAGACGGGAGACCTGGGCCTGGGAGATGCCGATCATGTCGGCGACCTCGGTCTGGGTCTTTCCTTCGAAAAAGCGCAGAGAGATGATATGACGCTCTCTGTCGTTCAGACGTTTCATGGCTTCACTGAGGGAGAGATGTTCCACCCACGTCTCTTCCTTATTTTTTTTATCACTGATCTGGTCCATGACGTAGAGGGTGTCGCCGCCGTCGGTATAGACCGGTTCGTAGAGACTCATGGGGTTCTGCATGGCATC
>VOFD01000240.1_pt1 | contig 196000 bp, 169 predicted proteins | sample 5384101 | NCBI WGS metagenome assembly VOFD01 (sample SAMN12384723, study PRJNA508395) | human gut metagenome | isolation source: healthy gut C | host: Homo sapiens | reverse complement strand
CCCGCTACGGTAGAAAGCTTTTCCTAGATTTTTAAACCAGCTTCTAAAAGAACTCCAAAAGCCACGAGTGTGCACATCAAGCGGAGCAGGCACATAAGGTTTTATATCTTCCACATATTGAATTAGTTCTTCCATTTGAACTTGTTCAACACTTGACTTTAAGACTTGCTCCTCTATTTCACTTTGCGAACAAGAACCGATTACAAGTCCTACAACAACAAACAGGATTTTCACTAACAAGTTTTTCATAATTGATTATTTTTAATTATATTTGCCTAAGATATAAAAAATTATTTAAAAACACCATGAAAGAAGGCCTGTTTTTTTTATTTTTATTTAATTTTATTCCTATCAGTGCCCAATATTGCTGTACAGAGATAGGAAAAGTACTTCATTACACCACTATCGACAAGAAACAAGAGAAAACCCTGAAAGATTCAGCCTTAGTAAGAGACGTCATTCACGAGAACGAACGCATTGTAGTAGACTTACGGTAGTATGGCGACAGCTACAGCCCGACTCAGATTATAGACGGTACGAACCGGGAAACATTCATATACCGCAAAAAGACCGGCATCACAGAATTCATCGCACTGGATGCAGAGATAGAGAATACAGAGGCAAAACTGGACTACCTTTCCAAGTACCCTCAAAAAGACTGTTCCAGAGCCGAAAAGGAGTATGACGAGTACAGCAAATACATGCATGCCGAAGGACGCATAAGCATCCCTATCAAAGAAAATGCTGGCATGGACGAAGAACTTCCTCCCTGCAAGTATACGCAAAAAATAGGACCTATGAGAATGAAAGCTTCCCTCGAAGGGAAATACAAGGGAAAGGAGAGAGTGCATACTCCGGCAGGAGACTTCGACTGCATTAAAATCTATACAGAATCCAAAGCCAAATTCATGCTTTTCTCCGAAAAAGAATACAGCATGAGCTGGTATGCCAAAGGCGTAGGTATCGTAAAGGAAGAAAGATACAACAAACGGGGGAAATTACAGGAGAGCATGACGCTGGAAGCCATACGGAAGCAGGGAAATAATTGACTACATGGAACTACAAGTTTTAAAGGGGCAAACCAATAGTTTCTCCTGCTGAAACAAAGCTATTTGTTGTAATTTGCTATAAATCAGAAGACAACTACAGTATTTAAAAGATGCAGGTAACGATTTAGTGATGAAAGTTTAGCTTCGCGTTACATTGCTTTGCATAGTTTCAAATAACTCATATACAAATGTAGGCAATATTTGGAATATAACAAAATATACAGTCATTTATTTTTGCATAAATCTGATTATTAATATCTTAAAAAATATAAGGTATAACTTATTTATGTATTTGTTATAGAATAGTCGTGAAGAGTATTCTATCTGTTTATTATCTCAATTTTGCGTTTTCTGCCTTTTGGGGGTGACTGCTCAACGGTTGAGTAGCCAATGGTATAATATCTCCGTAATATGTGCCATAAATAATAAGGTCAATATACTGTATCGGGTGAACAGACACCTTCAGGGACTCACTCCCAGACTTTTTTTACTTCTTGCTTATACTCTACCTTTCAGAGCTTAGAGTGCTGGTTTCTAATGCTTTTCATCATTATTCACACCGTTGTCACTGATTTTAGTTATAAACTGATACAGTTTTATTTTGATTTTACAAGTAGAAAATAGATTTTTTCGAACTCATATATATAGCTATTCATTTGCCCATTGGAGTTTCACAAAAAACAAAAGACATTGAATATCAATGAACTTTTTTTGCTATATACAGATTACTCTATATTTATAATCCCATGAATTTATCTTCGTCTTATTTGTTATCAATAAATTATAGAAATCTGTTTTAATGTAAATGATTCTAATCAAATGGAGATCCTTCAGGTTCTTTTATCTGTTTGACAAAGAAATCTTTATTCATCGTTTTTGTCATAAAATCCTTGGCTGTAGCATTGACTACAATCAGTTGTTCCAAATTTTTTAATTTTAGGCGCTCGGCTATCCTTTTTTTTTCAGCATCTTCACTTATATTAAAAGGAGCGACATTGATAACCCTCAATTCACTTCTCATATTAAGTGCTTGGGAAATAATAATATTTACATATTCATCAGCATAAGAATAACCTATGACAACTATTAATTTTGCTTCATCATGACAAGCTATTCTTAAAATAGATGAATAGTAAAAATAGGGGTCAACCGATGTCATTTTGTGTTGAATACCAAATATTAATTCTGGATCCTCTTCTATTTTCTCACTTTGATGTAATTTATCATTAACTATATACCAATTAATAGAACCGTGCAGTTTATACAAATTATAATGTTTACCAGATGTGTTGTCAAAATTAGAAGAATGCCATTCATGTGTTTCTTGAGTAAAGCCTCGTTCAATAATTTTCTCTTTTCAACAATATTCTCAAAACATAAATCATAATTCAGTGTAAAAACTTTCATGAGTTGTCCAATATCAGTTGATAGAGATATGAAAGACTGCCAATAACTGGCTGCATCATAATTTCTTAATCCTACCCATTTATTGAGCTGTCTTCTTATCAACTTATGAAAGCGTTTAATACAATCAAAATTATTTCCAGCTAGATCAAGTAATCTAATATTCCATGTTCCGATAAATGGATACATTATATTACTCTCTCTCTTTTCAATTTCTGTAATAACAACTAATAATCTTTCAACATTAAATGGCTCATCAAATCGTCCTAATATGCCATCTGAATAGTTAATACTACTTTTTAAATAGTAATATAAATCTCTATATGGCTTCCAATCTTCATGTTGGACTATCAATTCTTCTATTCTTTGGACCATAGCGTTTGACATTGGAATCCCAGCATCAACACTGGCTCCTGCTCCAAATAAAAATAGTAAATCATCACCTTTTATTTCCATAATTATATATATTTATAAAAACCATGGCTTATTATTCGATATAGCTCCTTCTTCATATCCAGATATGTTTTCAAAAGCTTCAGTATATTTTGCTATAATTTGTGAATAGTATATTGAAATTGAATTGATTTTGCATTAAATCCTCTCCAGTTAGCTCCAGACAGATTTAAAATATCCTGTAAGTATGCTTGTTCATCAAAGTCTTTTCTATTATTTATATTTAGAAATTTGATATGGACGGGATTGGACAACCTTTTGTCAACAACTTCTTTTCCATACAACAATCCTTCAAACCATACAAGGTATTCATCTTTTGAAAGTTTGACAAAACTACTTTCATAAGGAACTAATGTATTATGAAAGCTGTAGCCAAAATATTTATTATCAATATTTATCTTAACGACAACTAATTCAATATCTTTTATTTGTTTTATGGCATTAGAAATTGCAATAATCTCTTTCTTTTTAATTTTAAATGGTAAATGCAATACACATGTTTCATAGTTCGCTTTTTGTTCCTTCAGTATTGTTATCAAATTATTTGTCAACTTTTCCAGATAAGTAATTTCTGACTCCTCTTCAGCCAAAACCTCCAATGCTTTATACAAGCCACTAGAATCTAAACATACTGTATATGCAAAATATTTAGAAATTTCACCAGTTTCTTTGTTTTTTTTATGAGAACTACCAATGCCCAATATTAAACAATTCTTGTTACTAGGTTTAACAATCCAAGGAATTCCTCCTATTTTGGCAAACATTGCCAAAGCTAAGTTTGATGTAGACCATTTTAAAGAGTTACGTTCTCCTAATTTCCTATAATTTACAACTTGCAAAGGTAGATTGTTTTTAATAAAATGATATTTCAAATAATAATAATTATTAGATGCTGGTAAATCTTCGCTATCAACAGCACAATCCTCTATATAAATACCGACAACCTTTCTCTCTGGATTATTATTCTGCAAAGTTTTCACTTCATTTATAGCTTGTGACATCGCTTCTAACGAATAATTCGCCAATTTTATTTGATTAACATTCTTTGTATTTATATTTATATTGAACATTTGTTCCAATCCAGGAAAGGTACCGGGATTCAATTTTCCCGTTAAACTCAAATATAATTCATTTGCAAATGATCTAAATCTATCTTCAAAAAATAAAAGCGAATGTTACTTCTTTAGAAATATTTTTATATGCGCCATAATTTCTTATCCCTTGAAATTGAGAGCTTGATATATTATTATTACTAAAAATATATTCTTTTTTATTCAAATGAAAGACTGTTGTTTCAACTAAGTTAGGACTTATTTCTATAGGCTCATCTTCAGTACCTATATTTTGTATACCCTCATAGACTTCCGTTATAAAGTTTTGAACAATTCTAAATTTATCTGAGTAATAATTTTTATTACTGCGTCCATTGACATCCAGACTTAAACTTAATTTCTGAACTTCTTTATCAAATAGGACATCAATGTTCTTCGAAAATTTAAAATCAATAATAAATCCATATGTATTTTGTTCTTCTAAATAATATGGACACATATATATTATCTTGTTTCCTTTTTCGTATTTATTGATTATAAAATCCACAAAACAGTCTGTAAACAATCTTTTTACCTTAAATTCGAATTTTGGCTTATTAACATTTAAAGCTTTTACTAGTTGTTCAAATATGTATTTTTTTGATAAACCAATAGACATATTTGAGTCAACAATATATTCTTCAAATTCATTTTTGGGTATAAACGAAATCCAATATGATCTATACTCATTTATATCCATGTCTTGAGGTAAATTATACAGCCAAGTATTATCTTCTTTCTTATCTCCTTCTAATTTCAATTTTCGATAGACTTTAAAAGAAAACTGTTTATTTTTTATGGGAAGTATATTTAATCTAATATTTGCCATTGTTTCCTATTTTATTTGTAAAAAGAACTGTTAATACAAAGATAGTCATTTTTATGGATTTAGAACAACAAAATCCAATGTAATACTAACTGCTATTCCTTTTTAGTGAGATACTCTTTCTCGTACCGCTTTGTAAGCTCGATAACCTGCCTGCATATTTCTTCCAGTTTACGGGTTTCTTCGGCGAGTTTATAGAGAAACGCAAGCGATTTCTTCTCCCCGTAAATAGTGTGGATAGTCTTTACACATTGGTTATAATTGTTTCCTATCCTGCGGAATTGCTGATAGAAAGCTGTGAGTTGGGCGTAGTATTCCTGCGCTTCCTTATCAATTTTCACCACCTTGAACTCTCAGCCGAAGATGCGTGCAAAGATAAATTCGGCCTTGTTCTTCATACCCGATTGCTCAAACATCGTGAGGAATTTTTCATTTTCCTCACTGCTCAACCGCACAGAGTAGCGATGCACCCGTGGGTCCGCGAGCACTTTGTGCCCTGCTTCGTTTCTTACAAGCATTCTTTTCTTCATGACATAAATATTTTAGAAGGTTCGACTTGGGAGAACCTTTACCCCGAAAGACCTTTCGGGCCGGGACTTTGAGGGCCTGAACTTCAAGTGAGGGCCCCAAAGTACACCTCGCTATATGCTGACGCATATTAAAATCCGGCTGGGCCGGCTTAAAGGTCTGAAGGATTTGTTTTACGTTCTCTTTCGAGAACGGGCTGCGCTCTCCCGGCGACAAAGGTAGATAGTTTTTTCTGTCCGTCCATCATGGCGTATCACGCCAACACCCGCCAATGAATGACTTTGAAATCAGGGAATACTTTATAGATACTCTTTTAAGGTTTATTTATAGCTGGATAGTTATCCAATTATCCATTTGAATAAGTAAATGGTCTGGTATTTGAATTGCTATTTAGGCAATTATTAAGATAGTTACTCGAATAGATAAGTAAATATTCGGCCGAATGGATATATGATTATATGGATATGTGAGTTGCCGTTTGAATATCTGAATAGCTAAATAGCTATGTAGCTAAATAGATAGATAGCTATATAGCTAACCGAATAAACAGACAACAGAACGGATAACCAGATAAATGGCTATTTATCCGGTTATCAATAAATCTAATATTATTGTATTAGTGAAGAACAATATAAGAATTATCTGACTTTTTTAAGAGGGAGTATTCAGGTGTGGGGTGTGGCAGGTCAGTCCACGGGCTCGCCGCCATAGCGAAGGCGGCAGATGTCCTCGTGGATTTCACACATGATATGCAGTTGCATCCGCTTGCTGATATGGCGGCTTTGGGAGCGCATGAACAGACGGTTCTCTATCAGACTGCAAAACTTCGTACCTTCCCTGCTCACGATGCAGAGGATTTGATGTTCAAGGAAAAACTCCCTGTCGGTGGAATACTCCACGTTCGGGGACATTCTTATATATTTCATACGCTGATATTTTTAAAGGTTTTACGGTGGCGGTGTGGGTGGGGTAGCCCGGCCCTGCCCTCTGTTCTTTTTGGGGGCGGGAAAAAAGATGTGCCGGATGTTGTCTCCGGCACATGCTTTCTGTTCGGCTTTAGGCGGCTTTTCCACTTTCGGGTTTCTCCGCTTTCGGGGCGGTGACTTTCTTCTCCGTCTTTTCCGCTGCCTGCTGCTTTTCCGCTTTCTTCATTTCCTTTATCCTTTCCTCCAAACGTTCATGCCGTTTCTGATATTCCTCCTCGTGGGTGGCTTTGGCAAGTCCGTACTGGTCGGGGAAGTGCATGTTCGCAAAGTCCCTCAACAGCTTGGATGCGTTGTTGTCCCCGTGGCCGTTCTCACAAAGGAAGTGGCTGATGAAGTCCCGTCTGATTACCGTCTTTTGTGCGTCCGTCAGTTTGGCAACGATTTTCATCCGCTGTTTCTCGTCCAACGGGGTGGGCTGGTCTTTGATACCGCAAAGCGGATAATGCTTCCTTTGCAGTCGGGTAAGCATGGCGAAATAAACCATACCGTCCTCGTACTGCGTGAACGGGCTTTCGGGATAGTCGTTCTCTCGGACAATCTTTTTCGTGTCGGCAACAATCTTCTCGATAGAAAGCTGTTTGAAACGTTTGTCCCTTTCCTGCAATGTCCCGATAGTGACGGGGGCGGTTTCCTTCTTGTTTATCTCCACGTAACAGAGTTCGGGTTCTGTCTGTCCTACCCTTACATAGGTCTTTATTCGGCCTTCCTCCTTCATGCGGCCAAGTTCTTCCACCTTTCGGGCGTATTCCTCGTTTCTGCGCTCAAATGTCTGCACCGCTTGTTCGTACTCTTTCGGCCGGGTATATTGCTCTTTCTTCGGTGCTTCGGGTGCTTTGGGAAACTCACGTGCCGATACGTTGTAATCAAGTTCTTTGATTTCATGTCCTTTCTTGTCCAATTTTTGGAGTGCCATATCGTTACGGCTTCCGTAATAGGGGCGTGCAACAACCAGCTTTGGATCGGATTTCAAAAGTTTCTCCGTCTCTTTTGCCACATGGGCTGCGTTCTTGGCTTCCAGAACTTGCGGTTGGTGCAGTGTCCGCACCCGTTATGCTCGGCAAAAAGGTTGTAATTCGCTGCGTTGTGTACACACGCCTTGCATTCCGTCTTGTCGAACTTGTATTGTTCAAGGTCGGTGGTGTAGCATTTTTCAAAATGCCTTTTGAAAAGATTCAATGTATAGTCCGTCCAATTGTCACCGTTACCCTCTTTGAGGTGCTTCTCGTAAACGTCCTTTTGGATATTGGGTTCATCGGTGCTTATTTCCTCGGCTACGCTGATAGTGATTGTGTCGTTATCCAACAGTTCACCGATAGGCGCATAGAGTTCGTTCAGTTTCAATCGGGTATAGATATACTTCTCGCTCCGTCCGAAACGTCCTGCCAAAGAATAAATATCATACCGTCCCTTTTCAAGCAACCGTTTGAAGGCTTTCGCTTCTTCAGTCGAGCGTACTTCCTCACGCTGTAAATTTTCGCTTAATGACATATCTTCCGCTTCATCGTCCGTTATATTGTTGTAAACAGTTCCCTTTATGGTCTTTGCTCCTGCAAGCAAGGATGCACGGTAACGGCGTTCACCGTATATGATTTCATAACCGCCTTCCGTGCGTGGGCGTACCGCAATGGCCTGCAAAACGCCCACTTCCCGAATACTTTCCGCAAGTTCCTGCAATGATGCGTCATTGAACGTCTTGCGGTGGTTGTCTGCGCTTGGGTGTACGGTGGTAATATCAAGGTCTGTTTCGGCTGTGGCCGTTGCAAGCGGTGTCTTGAACGTGGCTTGCTGCGGTGTTTCTTTCGTAACGGTGGAAACGGTTGCCGTTACGGGTATGGCTGTTGCTGCTTCGGGTGTTTCCGTCACTTCGGTAGCCGTGGGCACGTTCTGCGGTGTGAGTAACTTCATCGGCTTCGGGATGATTGCCAAAGCGGTTACTTTTACTGCTGTCTCTTTCTCTGATTTCTGTACTTTTTTGTTCGTCTTCATAATGATAAGTTTTTAAATGTTGATAATTAATTGAATAGTTTTCCGTCTGAAAGGCGAGCGGATTGCTCCGCCCTGCCGTTCATGCTGTCATACATGAATGCACGTGGCGAGTGCTTCCCTTACTTTCGTCTCCTGCTTCTTGGAATATATCCACCCTGCACGCCTTTCGCCCTTATAAGTGAGGTTTGCACGAAACAGGCCGTTCAAGTCTTTCAAAACGTTCTTTATCGGCTTGGTGTCACCGAATACGGCTATCGCCTTTTCGCTGTATTCCACGATTTCAAGATTGAACATTGAAAGGTCTGCGGTTGCTGTCGGCTGTTCTACCGTATCGCTGTCCGTCTGCGGTGTTTTTATGCAAAGGTTGGCTTCATCCCCTGCGGTGTGCGCATACCGTTCTATGAACTTTTCAAGGTCGTAAATAGGCTCTTTCTCAATCGTCCAACCGCTATATTTGTGCTCACCCAAATACATACCGTCTCCCATGCTGTAATTTTCACGGTGTTCGTAATCTGCGTTATATTCCGCTAAGTAGGCCGTTTCCTCAAAATTGGCGGCATGTTTGCGCATCTCCGAGAAGAGGTTGCGTGTATGCTTGGAAAAACCTAAAATGACGGTTCTTGCTATACTGTAGTCGTAATAGTCCGTATAACTGTCGCATTCGTTCACACGTAGTGTGCCGATAATGACCGCCTTTGCATCCGTCGGGATAAGGGGGCACAACCGTTTCGCACCAATTTTGGCGATACGCTCGTATTCTTCCCGTTCTTCCTCCGCTTTCCGTTCCGCTTCGGCTTTTTTCTCTTTCGCCTTAGTGAGTAAAACGGCTGTTTCCAACGGATCTAAAAACTTGGGGTTCGCATCATCGTAATAGATGCCTATTCCGAATTTTGCCGATAATGGCCGGATAAGGTCGGATGTGTGAAACTCGTGTGTCCGCAAATTGATAAGATGGTAGGTTATTCCCCACTCGTTACGGCTTACTTCATATACCACATAGCTGTCATAGCTGTAGCCTTCCATTTTTACCACTTGATTGACTGAAACGGTCTGAACGCTTCTGTCGTAACTTCTGTTAGCTCCTAATAAATGTACTTTAGTCATAATGATTTGATTTTAAAATGATTCATATTCTGTCAGAGTATCACGCAAAGAATAAGGATGAAAAGAGCGAGCACGCAAAGGGAAAGGAAAGCGGAAAGGATGCGCCACACGGCACGGATGAGGAAAACCACCACCGCCAAAACTGCCGACATGGGCAACCAACCGCCCAAAAAGGCCGCCACACCACCGACAAAGGCACACACGAAACGCACCGCCACGTACACCACGAAGCCGCCCAACGACCACTTCACCCAAAATTTTATGCCGGTTGGAGCGGAGCCGAAGCCTCGTTTCAAATCTTGCTGTATTTCAGTTCTCTTTTTCATAACATTGACTTTTTTTTATGCCTTGTCGGTGGCTTCACCTTGCTCGTTTCAGGGGGCAGATACGGACGGGGAGAAAATATGCAAGGCTTTTGGTGAAAAATTTTCAACCGCTCGGCTGGACGGATTGAAAAATTTTCGCCAAAACCCGTAGGGCGCGAAGCGGGCTTGCAGATTTTTAGGGGCCCCGTTCGTAGCTTCGCACCCTGAACCACGCAAGGTGAAGTTACTGACAGGGTGATAAAAATGAGGAAATGGCTATATGGGAAAAAGAGAACTGAAATACGGCAAGATTTAAGAGGTATTGCTTGATGGCTTTAGATTATTATGTTACATCTATTAAAATCAAAAATAGTTAGGATTTTTGTAGAAATACATATTGGGTACTGAATTTATTACATCCTCTTTTGGCTTACAATATTTTCAAAAGCACGTTTTTTGAATAGTTTTATTGATAATGACTTGTAACTAATTTGTATAAAATACAATATTAAAAAGCTACAGTTTTATCACTAAATATAAAAGTATTTTTTGAAAAAAGAAGAAAAGAGTTATTTTAAATAAGGAATTATACTGCCATATTTGGGTAAAAAAAGAGTCATATCATTCTTCAATTATAAAGTTTGATATGACTCTTTTTATTAATTGTTTACAACTTATAATTCTTTAGAATTGGTGCCTTAGTTTTGATATATTTATTGATTTATAGACTTATTCAAACTGTTGATAAAAATTTAATCCGTCTTTGAATGTTTTACCGACAATCTCTCCAAGTACACGATATGAACGCGATACTGAATCGAATGAAATCGGTTGCAATTTCCCAAAATCCACCTTGCCTTGTGTATCCAATATAGAATCGTCAGCCTGTACGTTGACGACCTCACCTACAACGTGCATTTCTCCCAGTGCTTCCTGCATTTCAACAACTTTACATTCAAGCGTCAGAGGATATTCGTCGATGATAGGCGCATCGACAAATTCGCTACGGATAATGTGAACTCCGGCTTTCTCGATTTTATTCACCTTGCACCCCGACACAAGACCAAAGTAGTCAGACAACACCAAAGTATCAACGGTGGCGATACTCAACGTGAATGCCTTTGCATGCTTCAGGTTTTCGGTGGTTTTATGATTCAGCGAGAGGTTCAATGCAACGTGATGATAACCGCATTGACCGCCCCATGCTACATTCATGGCATTGGGCGTACCTTGTTCGTCATAAGTTGCCACAATCAGTACGGGCAACGGAGCGACTACGGGTGTATTTCCTATATTCTTTTTCATCTCATTACCTCCATCCCATAAACATACGAGCCGTTTCCGCATCGTGATGATCGAAGAAAAGACTTTTGCCCGTATCGAGTGTGGCGATGGCAGTCATGTCCTCGTCGGAGAGCGAAAAGTCGAAAATATCGATATTCTGCTGCATCCATTCGATATGTGTCGATTTGGGGATGATGACTACACCACGTTGAATAAGCCAACGTAAGGCTACTTGTGCCACGCTCTTACCGTACTTGTGTCCTATTCCGGCAAGTAACGGATTCGTGAAAAAACTGTTCCGCCCTTCGGCAAACGGAGCCCATGACATGGTATGTGTACCGAACTCCTCCATGATTTTCTGCGCTTCAATCTGCTGGTCGAAGACATGTGTCTCGACTTGATTGACTGCCGGAACAATCCCCATATTGCTGGCAATGTCAATGAAGTGGTCGGGATAGAAATTACTTACCCCGATAGCACGGAGTTTACCTTCCTTATATGCTTCCTCCAACGCCCGGTATGCACCGTAACGGTCGCAGAAGGGCTGGTGCAGAAGCATCAGGTCGATGTAATCCGTCTGTAACTTGCGCAGGCTCTCGTCTATGGAATCCTTCGCTTTTTCGTAGCCATAGTTGGAAATCCACACTTTCGAGACAAGAAAAATCTCTTTACGGTCGATACCGCTTTTTTGCACGGCATTTCCTACACCCTCTTCGTTGTGATAGGCTTGTGCCGTGTCGATCATCCGATAGCCGACTTTCAGGGCATCGCTTACGCAGCGTTCGCATTCGGCAGGCGAAACTTGATAGACGCCGTAGCCCATCTGGGGCATTTCGACGCCGTTGTTTAATGTTACTTTATTCATTGAAATATCCATTTTTTAATTTCTTCTGATTTAGCAGGCAGACGAAGCCCCTTTCTGATTTTCAAAGCAGGATGACCTTTCTTTAGCGTGGCATCGGCTTCCGACATAGGGCTTTCGTAAGATGTGCAGAAAGGAAATATCACCTTGCCTTTCAGTTGTTCACCGTAATTGTCGAGAAAAGTACGGATAACAGCCGGTTCTTCGTGCCACCAAATGGGAAAACCGACAAATACCGTATCAACCTTTGCGAAGTCGATGTCGATCGGTTTAATAGCCGGTCGGAGCGACTGATTGATGTGTTCCTGTGTGCAACGGGATTGCTCGTTTACCCAATTGACATCTTCCGACGAATAGGGCTGTTCCGGTAAAAGCCTTATCATTCTGGCTCCCGTCACTTCAGCAATTTTCTTGGCTGCAAGTTCGGTGTTACCGGAATGTGTGAAATATACGATTACCGATTTCATGTTATTATCGGTTTTTGTTTGAGCTTGTACTGTACTGCTGCATGACATAGTTATAATTGCTGCCATTGCAATGATATATTTAAGTATGTGCATAACTTTACGATTATATATTACTTAATTACTCCAATCTCTTTAAGCCATGATGAAATGTTCTGTTCATTGATTCTTCCGCTTGTCAATCCTTCGCCTGTCAGGTGGTCGGCATCGGGAGTAAGTTCTACGATACGTGCCAGCGTTTCGTTACGGTAGGTCGAAGCATAGGTACAGAACGGAACGACGGTCTTTCCCTCGAAATCATAGCTTTCGGCAAAGGTACAAATAATCATCGGAGTCGTCCACCACCATACGGGGCAACCGATGAACACGGTATCATATTGTTCCCAGTTCTCCACTTCATCGGCGATGGCGGGACGGGCGTTATTATTCTTTTCTTCCTGAGCCATCTCCGTGCATTTGGTGTAGTCGGTAGGATAAGGTACTACCGGCTCAATACGGAAGATGTCTGCTCCTGTCTGACGGACGATTTCCTGTGCCATACGTTGGGTTGTGCCGCCCCAACTGAAATAGGCAACCAGAATCTTGCTGTCACCGCTCGGAGTATCGGGATCATCACCCGGTTCTTCAGGATTTTCCGGTTCATCGGGATTTTCGGGAGTGTCGTCCTCCCCATCATCGGGCGTTTCAGGAGTTTCGATTCCGGGCGTTTCGGGTTCAAGGTCTTCATCGGGTGAACAAGCACCGAATGTCACGACAGCCGCAGCCATCATCAGATAAATCAAATACTTTTTCATACTTACATTATTTAATTGTTGATTGTTTACGTGTCAATCCGGGTGCAAAGTTAGATACGTCGGTTCATGCCGATGGAACAAAAAATACGGCTCGAATTACCATTTTTCCAGAAAATGATTTTGAACCTTAATCACTTCGGTATCGGATGGATGCAAAAACCGAAATAAGTGTAGTTTCAACCGAATTTCTTGTAAAGCCTACCCCATAGCTTCTCTCTACCTTTGCAATGTCGAAATAGACTGCAAGCCGAGTGCAGAGGCTCAAACTTGTTTGAAGACTATGCCGAGGCACAGCGTTTATTGTACGCGAAGCGTAAACAAATACAATGTACTATTAAAAACAGATAATGAAATGAAAAAGAAATTCTTTACCGGACTCGTGGTGCTGGCTTCAATGATATGCAGCACCTCTTTCGCGCAGGATATTTATAAGACTGCCGCAGGCGTACCGATGGTACAACTGAATAATGGAATCCTTATGCCACAGTTCGGACTGGGGACGTTCCTCCAGCCCTCCGACGAAGTGTGCGAACAATCGTGTCTGACGGCATTGAAGGCAGGTTACCGTCACATCGACACCGCCCATGCCTATAACGACGAAGCGGGCGTAGGACGTGCCGTGAAAGCGAGCGGCATTCCACGTGAGGAAATATGGATTACCAGCAAGCTCTGGCCGACTGAATACGGTGAAGGCAAGACGCTGAAAGCCATCGACGAGATGCTGGAGCGTATGCAGTTGGATTACATCGATCTGCTCTATGTACACCAGCCTGTCGGTGACTTCGTCGGTGCATGGAGAGATATGGAAAAAGCTGTGGCAATGGGCAAAGTGCGGGCTTTAGGCATCAGCAATTTCGATGCGAGTGACGAGGTGTTCAATAAGATTATGACCGAATCGCGTGTAAAACCTGCCGTGCTTCAAATCGAATGTCACCCTTACGCACAACGGCTGGCCATACGCGAAAAGGTAAAACCTTACGGCATACACGTCACCTGCTGGTTTCCGTTGGGTGGTGCAATGAGCAACGGCGCACTGTTCAAAGATCCGGCCATCATCGCCATTGCCGAAGCGCACGGCAAAACACCGGCGCAAGTCATTCTCCGTTGGCATATGCAAGAGGGATTTTCCGCCATCCCCGGCGCATCGAATCCCGATTACATCAAGGAGAATATACAGATTTTCGACTTCGAGCTGACCGATGAGGAGATGGCGCAGATACGTTCGCTCAACAAGGAAAAACGCTTCTTCAATATGTCGCTCGAAGAAAAAGAACGGGCTTATCTCGGCAATATGCAAATTCCTGTAAATAAATAAGCAATATGGAATACAGAATATTAGGATTAAGTGGATTGCGAGTCTCCGCAGTGGGCTTGGGGTGCATGGGTATGAGCCACGCCTACGGTGCGCCTGCCGACAGACGCGAAATGACGGAACTTCTCGGTGATGCCGTGGATATGGGCTATACTTTTTTCGACACCGCAGAAATCTATGGTACTGCCGACCGTCCGCATGATAACGAGGAACTGTTGGGGAAAGCCCTGCGTCCCTACCGTGATTATATCGTCATTGCCACGAAATTCGGCTTGACCTTTGACACACCCGAAGTGGCAGGCCCTCACGCCCTGATACCCGATGCACGCCCCGAAACCATCCGTCATTCGGTGGAAGAATCGCTCCGCCGTCTGCGAACCGACCGCATCGACCTTTATTATCAGCACCGCATCGATCCGAATATCGAACCGGAAGCAGTAGCGGAGGTCATAGCAGATCTTATCCGTGAGGGTAAAATCCTGCATTGGGGTATCTCGGAAACAACGGAAGAGTACCTACGCCGTGCCCACCGTGTCTGCCCGGTAACGGCCATACAAAACCGTTTCTCGATGATGGCACGCTGGCACGAGCCGCTACTGCCCGTTGTCGAAGAACTCGGCATCGGTTTCGTGGCACATTCACCGCTTGCCAACGGCCTGCTGACCAACCGTTATACAGCCGACACGTCTTTTGACCCTGAGACCGACTACCGTGCGTCGATGCCGCAGTACCGGCCGGAGAGTTTCGAGAAGAACCGTGCGCTTTTTTCCCTCCTTGAACAACTGGCAGACGAATACCGTGCTACCGCCTCGCAAATCTCGTTGGCGTGGATGATGAACAAGCGTCCTGCCATCATCCCCATTCCCGGAACACGCCACTTGTGCCGGCTGAAAGAGAACATAGGTGCGGCGGACATCCACCTGACTGACGAGGAGGTAAAGGCGATTGACACGGCTCTTGATGCAATGGAGATGAGCGAAGTATTCGGAGGATCACCTATAAAAAAGTAGCGTATGAAACCGAAAATAATATGTCACATCATGAGCTCCGTCGATGGACGACTGATCGACGGGCGCTGGACTGCTCCCTACGAAGCAGAGCGCGGCGATCTCTTGAAAGTCTATGCCACCATCGGTCGTGAACTGAATACGGATGCGTGGATGTTCGGGAAAAATACAGTCCGCGCCATATTTACTTACCGATTCGGTATTGCAGGGCATACCATATCATCCGATGAGCCTGCCGTATTCATCGGCGAACGCCATTCGGAACGCATGTTTATCGTTGCCGACCCGGAAGGCGACATCTATTTTACTTCCCCAACTTTGAGAGGGGACAATATGCTCGTCATCGTGGGACGGAATGTAACAGAAGAGTACCTTGCCCATCTGCGTGAAATACACATTTCATATATTATCGTCAGCGATGCGACCAATCTTCGGGAAGGACTTGAGGTTGTCGGTCGTGAGTTCGGCATCCGTCGCGTATCGGTACAGGGTGGCGGTATCCTCAATGGCGCACTGCTTGCCGAAGGGTTGATAGACGAATTGAGTCTGGTTGTCTATCCCGGTATCGACGGGCTTTCGGGTGTTCCCTCTATCTTCGAGTACATGGGTGGCGCAACTGAATATCCGGCCCAAGGACAACGGCTGCAACTGCTTTCCGCTTCGCGGCGGGAACACGGCGTGATGTGGATGCGATATGAATTTCATAAGGATTGACACAATGAAAGAGATGATGTTACAAACCATACTGCTTTGCTGTCTGTGTTTGGTTTCCTGCTCGGACAGTGAAGAAAACCGACCGGTCTTACCGCCGGATCAGGAGCAGGAAGAGCCGGAAACTCCCGACCGGGCACACGACTATACAGGGCTGATGAACAAGACCAATTCCGTTCCTGTCAATTACGAGCAGGAGGCGGAACAACGGGGAGAAGTGGTGCGCATTGACTACGACACGCACGATTATGCCGAAGGCACGGGCGTAGCACGTACCAATACGGCATACGTCTATCTGCCTTACGGCTACGATGAGCATACAGACCAACGCTACAACGTACTTTACTTCGTACACGGACATTATGGCACGGCGGCAACCACGTTTGAAGCGGAAAACGGTCTGCTCCGCAAACTGCTCGACCACATGACGGAAAACGGAGACATGGCTCCCACCATCGTCGTGTCGCCCAGTTACAACTACGGTAATCCGACACCGAATTATGTCGATGCCGATCCGTATTGCGAAGCTCTGCCGCAAGAACTTATAAACGACCTTATCCCCATAGTGGAAAGCCGTTACCGCACATACGCCGAAAGTACGGACGCCGCAGGTCTAGAATCCTCGCGCGAGCATCGTGCCATAGGCGGCTTCTCGATGGGGGCTGTAACGACGTGGTACGCGTTAGAGCATACGCTGGACTATTTCAAATTCTTCATGCCCGTCAGTGCCGATTGCTGGTCGTTGGGAGCATTTGCAGGTATGAATCGCCCGACGGAAACAGCAGAGTACCTTGCTGGTGTCATTCGCCAATCTCCACATACAGGTACGGGCTTTTATATCTGGGCGGCAAGCGGGACGGACGATTCGGCCTATCGTGAAACATTGGTACAGGTCGAGGCAATGGCACGGCTTACGGATGTATTTCCGCTCTCCAACCTCACCTTTCACGAAAAAGACGGCGCACGGCATGAGTTTCGGCCTATGGCGGAATACCTCTATAACGCACTGCCGTTCTTTTTTCCGAACGGACAGAACGGGAATATGAATACTTACGGACATCTGACTACTGCCAGCACCGTAAAAGACGTGATAGAGCATGAGGCGTTTACCGGATTCGGACAGTTCATTCTGCCTGCCGAACGCAGGTATGACGACAATATGCCGCTTGCGAATGTGGCAAGCCTGCTACCATACCACAACTATGTGACGGGAGAGCGTGCCGTGGAAACCATCAACACGATGATCGACTATGTTCAGGACGGGAACCGCCTCTTTTATGACATCTATTCCGATGAAGACAAGCGGACGGATGCACGCAAGAACAATACGGGACTTTTTTTCTTTCGTGGAAAGCCGGGCAAACCGTTCGCCATCGTTTGTCCCGGCGGTGGTTTTTCCTATGTCGGTGCTATCCACGAGGGATTTCCGCTTGCCATCGCATTGAGCAAGATGGGTTATAACGCCTTTTCCATCCAGTACCGGACGGGCGGTGCGCAGGTAGCGTGCGAAGATCTCGCTCAAGCCATCGACTTCATCATGCGCCATGCCGGAGAGTTGCAGGTATCGACTGATGATTACTCCCTGTGGGGAGGTTCAGCGGGTGCGCGTATGGCGGCTTACCTAGGTTCTTACTCTACACAAGGGTTCATCGAAGCGACACACGAGCGTCCGGCGACGGTCATAATGGGATATACGGGACATTCGGAATATACTCCGGACGATCCGCCTACCTATGTGATAATCGGTGAGGACGATGCCATCGCCAGCCGCTTCAACCATGCACCGACGGGTGGAAAACCTTCAGGCGTTGGGCATAGATGCCGAGTTTCATCTGCTTCCCGACCTGCGTCACGGGTTCGGATTGGGCAGGGGTACGACTGCCGACGGCTGGCACGAGGATGCCGTTCGTTTCTGGGAGAAATACATTTCCCGTAAAAATGGTACTTCTTACCGTAAATAACATAAGAACAGTATCTTGTCTTCACCGTATTTTTGCAATAAAATATTGAGAAACAATGAAAAAGACAATTACGACCGTATTGTGTGCGACAATGGCTGTATGCAATACATTAAATGCACAAGAGAATATGGAAATGAAAGAGAAAATGCCGTTCGCTTATGTGGACGCTAAAACAATCAAAAGTCACAATGACAATCCGTTCGGATTGGTCTATGCTGACGCTATCGCGGAAAACAAAGAGGGAGCGGTAAACATTCATCCCATTGTTTACGACTTGAACGGGCTTAAGATTGCCGCTAATGTTTATACTCCGGCAGGATATGATACAGCGAAAAACTATCCGGCTCTTGTAGTCGCCCACCCGAACGGAGGGGTGAAGGAGCAGGTTGCCGGGCTGTATAGTCAGCGTATGGCCGAGGCGGGCTATATCTGTATCGCCTTCGATGCAGCCTATCAAGGAGCCAGCGAGGGAGAGCCGCGCAACACGGACAAACCTGCTTATCGTATAGAGGACATCCGCCGTGCCGCCGATATTCTGGCGCAGTATCCGGGTGTGGATGCAAATCGCATCGGTATTCTCGGCATCTGTGGCGGAGGTGGTTATACGCTGAAAGCAGCACAGATCGACAAACGCTTCAAGGCGGTGGCCACATTGAGCATGTTCAACACGGGACTTGTGCGCCGCAACGGTTTCCTCGATTCACAGATCAACGAGGTGCAGGAGCGTCTTGCCGATGCCTGTGCAGCCCGCCAGAAAGAAGCTGAGGGCGGAGAACCGGAATATGTAGGCGACATGAGCGGCGTGACACCTGAGCAGGCGGCAAAACTGCCGTTCGACCTCTATCGTGACGGTTACGGATACTATCTCCAGAGCCATGCACATCCCAACTCCACCTTCCGTTACACCAAGAGCAGCCTTGTGGAACTTATGGCTTTCGACGCGAGCGAGGGTATGTATCTTATCAATCAACCGTTGCTGATGATTGCAGGAAGCATCGCCGATACGTTTTACATGACCGAGCAATGTTACAGCAAAGCGACCGGCACGCAGCACAAGGAACTGTTCCTTATCCCCGGTGCGACACACATCAAGACTTACTATGTACCGGAATACGTGGAACAAGCGACAAGCAAGCTGACGGAATTTTTCGGGAAGAACCTTTAACCCAAAACGAAAATGGCTTGCACAAGTAGGATGAAACTTTTAAAGTATCGAAAGAATGTAAATGATATAATCTTATAGATTTATCAAATAATAAAAGAATCAAAATGAAAGCAATCTATTTATCAAAGTTCATAGCAGTATCCACCTTGCTGTTTACCATGACTTTCCTGTCTTCATGTAAAGATTCGGAAAACAGCATAGAAGAACCGGGTACAGAAATCGACGGTGGAGGGAGCGAGTCCCATACAGGTAATTTCGACCATCAAGTGACCCAGCCTGCACCTGGAGGAAATACTTCCGACGGAGGACCGCAGGCGGTATCTAATATAACATCGGTTTCCGGAGTTCCGCTTGTAAGGCTCAACAATGGTGTCATGATGCCTCGTTTCGGACTGGGTACCCAAGTGCAAAGTATGGAAGGCGCGAACCAACGGCAGCAGCTTAACGAGACAGTTCGTGACATGGTCATCTCGGCACTCCAGTCAGGTTATCGTCATTTGGACGATGCCATGTTCTATTATAATGAACGTGGAGCAGGCTGGGGAATAAAGGAAAGCGGCATTCCTCGGGAAGAAATATGGGTGACAAGCAAAATATCCGGAGACTTGGCAGATGCGCAAAATGCGTTTGAAGGAATGCTTGAGCGGTTACAAGTCGATTACATAGACCTTGTATATATTCATCACCCCGCCGGCACTTTGGAAGATATACTCGCATGTTGGCGTGTGATGGAAAATGAGTATAAGGCAGGCAGAATACGTGCACTCGGTATCAGTAATTTTGACAACCGCATGGAGGCGTTCAATTATATCATGCAAAATGCGGAAATCAAACCGCAAGTGGCACAGATAGAGTGTCATCCGCTTGCCCAAAGAAAGGAAGCCAGACAACTCTATGCTGACAACTACGACATTCAGGTGGAGTGTTGGTATCCGCTAAACCACAACAGAGGTGACGTTAATAATTCTACACTCCGACAGATTGCCACTGCTCACGGAAAATCGGTCTATCAGATTATTCTCCGCTGGCACATGCAGGAAGGGCTTTGTCCTGTTCCCGGCTCAACCAATCCGGACCACATTCTCGAAAACATCAGCATTTTCGACTTTGAGCTGTCCGATGAGGAAATGTCGGTTATCCGTGCCATTGACCTTGGCGATGCGGGAAGGTCGTTCAATATATCCTACGGTAACGGGAATTTCGGAAATTTTCAGGATTATACCTATGACCATACCTACACGCCTACAGCCATCAAATCTGTCCAAATATGAAAAAAACAATTATCTATATGGTCGTAAGCCTCCTTGCGGGGGCTTTGACCTCTTGCGGCGACAAGCAAGCCGGAAAAAGCGCGGAGCGATACCACATCAACTTTTCGGAAACGACAACCGTACAGAAAGAGAACAAATACGTGTTGATTGTTTCCGGCAGTCCACGTAAGGGTGGTAATACCGATTTATTGTGCGATGCCTTCGCCCGTGGTGCGGAAGAGGTTGGTGGACGGGTGGAGAAAATCTTTCTCGCCGACTACCGTATCGACTATTTCTCCGAAGCGGACGAGCAGCGCGTGGGCAATCGCGCCAATGAAGCAGAAGACGACGTACCGATGCTGGTCGATAAGATGGTACGGGCAGATGTTATCGTGCTGGCAAGCCCGGTCTATTACATGAATATCACGGGACAACTCAAGACTTTTATCGACCGGACTTTCGGGCGTTACCGTGAGATGAAGGACAAGGAGTTTTTTATCTCACCGCTTGCGCCGACCCGGAAGAAAACACGGCGGATTGGGCGGTCAACGGCTTTCGCGGTTTTGTTATGTGCCTGCCCAATCCTACGGAACGCGGAATGGTAAAAGCCATCGGCATGGGACGCAAAGGTGCTATCAAGGGTAGCCGATACGAAGATGAAGCCTATAATCTCGGTAAACACATTTGATTATGAAACAGAATATATTTTTCTATGCAGTCTTGTCGCTGTTTACAGTTACCACAGCAACAGGATGTGACGAACGCTCGGACAACCCCATGCCCGATAATGCTATTCGCGTCGAAACAGCCGAAGTGACGGCAATAACCTCTGACAATGCCATTTCTGGCGGTCGTATTATCGGCGAAACGCAAGCGGTAAAGGAGTTCGGCATCTGTTGGGCGACAACCGACAATCCGACCGTTTCCGATAACCACAATGTAGGAGCCGGGGATGCAAATTCATTTGCCTGCTATGCAACAGGGCTTTCGGCAAATACAACCTATTTTGTCTGGGCTTATGCCACGACTTCCGTCGGAACGGTTTACGGTCAGTCCCGCCAATTTACGACGCTTGCCGATTCGGATGACGATACGCCTCCTGCCGGTGGGGATGACGGGCAGAATCCGTTAGCTTCGACCATCTATCTGTGGCCGGAAGGAAATATGGCGAAGATTACGAACTACACGGGCAGTCAAGGCTCTTATCAAGACCCGCCATCGTTCCGCCCTTATATGAATTATTTTCCGGTTGCGGAAGGCACGACGGAAAAGGGTGCTGTCCTCGTATGTGCAGGCGGTGCGTTTCAGTTCCGCAGCGACCGGATGGAAGGTACTCCGGTCGCACAATGGTTTGCCCGTCACGGTTATCAGGCTTTTGTCGTAAACTATCGTGTACGCCCCTATACGATGGAGGAAGGAAGCCTCGACTTGGCTCGTGCTATCCGTTTTGTCCGCCGGCACGCTGCCGATTACGGGATAAATCCGAACGACATAGCCTCCGTGGGGTTCTCTGCCGGAGGTATTCTTTGTGGCGATGAAGCTCTCAATTTCGATGAATTGGTAAACGGTACGGCACTCACTTCCGACTATCGCCCCGATGCGCTTGACGAGGTATCTGCCAATGTCTGTACCATCGGAATGATCTACGCCTTTTATGGCCGGTTGAGTGTTACATCGACCGATGTGGAAAAATTCAAGGCATCTAAAATTCCTCCTACATTTTTTGCTTATGGGACGCGCGACCCGTTCTATCGCCAGTTCCAAGCATGTGCCAACGCCGTGCGTGAAGCGGGTGTCGAAGTAGAAGAACACGAATACGAAGGCATGCCGCACGGATTCGGATACACCCACGAAGAATGGATGATCAGTTTCGACCGCTGGATGACCGAAATAATGTCCAACAATTAGACAACAGAAGATATGAAAACAAAACTTATAGCCTTGCTTGCCGTCCTGCTATTCAGTACGGGCGCAAATGCACAAAACGCTCCGGCCAATGAACAACCGGCAAAGAAAATTCTTATTGCCTACTTCAGCTGGGGAGGCAATACGCAACATGTAGCGGAACATATAGCCGCACTCACGGGCGGTACGCTTTTCCGTATCGAGCCGGAGAAGCCTTATCCCACCGAGTACACACCTTGCACCGAGGTTGCAAAGGCCGAAAAAGAAGCCGATGCCCGCCCCGCCATCAAAAAGAAAGTCGAAGATTGGGAGCAATATGATACGATATTCATTGGTTGTCCCGTATGGTGGTGGACAGCTCCGATGATTATCAACACCTTTACGGATGGCTATGATTTCAAAGGTAAAACGGTAATACCGTTCTGTACTTACGCTTCGACTTATCGGGACGAAACCTTGGCACGGATTGTAGAGCTGACACCGGCTGCCGAACATCTGAAAGGATTCGGTGCAGTAAGCAAGAACACGAAAGGTATCGGGGAATGGTTGAAAGAAATTAAGATGTTGAAATAATTAAAGACAGCAGAGTATGAAAAAGATATTTTACGCAATGGCCTTATTGTCTGTTACAGCCTGCTTTGTAGCTGCCTGTTCGGATGATGAGCCGAATAATGATGGCGGCAATACGGACATTGAAGAAGTAGTGCCGGGTACGAATCATAAGATTCTTGTCGCCTATTTTTCCGAGCCGCTTCCGGACGGGGTTGATGCCATAACCTCGGCAAGCCGTGTCATTGTGGACGGTGATCTTTACGGTAGCGTTCAGTATGTGGCTACCGTAATTCGAGAGGCAACGGGTGGTGATATGGTACGCATACAGACGGCACAGCCTTATCCCGGCAACTTCGATGATTTGGCGGATCAGGCGGATAATGAACGCCAAAATGATATTCACCCTGCACTTGCTACGGAGATAGACAATTTCGATGATTATGATGTGGTCTTCGTGGGTTATCCGATCTGGTGGTATCAGATGCCGATGGCAATGTATTCTTTCTTCGATAAATTCGACTGCAACGGGAAGACGGTCATTCCTTTCTCCACGCATGGCGGAAGCGGATGGTCGGGAACTTTGGAGGACATCAGAGGATTAGTACCGAATGCCACGATGGTTGGCGGTTACAGTATTTCACGCAACAACACGGCGACTTCAAGAAGCGGTATATTGAACTGGTTGCGGGAAATCGGTATGACGGAATAATGTATAATACTAAATAGAGGTATATGAAACATAGACTGTTATTTTTATCCTGCCTGTCGGTAATATTGGTTGCACTGGCTGGCTGCTCGAAAGATGAAGGCTCCGATACTCCATTATATCAGAATGATACAATCAAGTACGATGCAAATCGCAAAATCCTTATTGCTTATTTCAGTTGGGGTGGCAATACGCAACACTTGGCAGAGGGGATTGCAAATATGACTGGCGGCACGCTATTCCGCATTGAAACCATCAATCCTTATCCAATGGATTACAACGAGTGTACGGAGGTCGCTCGTGAGGAACTGGATAACGGTGTTCGTCCTGAATTGGGCAGTACGGTGGATAATCTCGACGACTACGATGTGGTATTTGTGGGTTGCCCCGTCTGGTGGCATACCGCACCGATGGCCGTGTGGTCGTTCCTCGGAAGTTCGGAATATGATTTTTCGGACAAGATTATTGTCCCGTTCTGTACTTACGCATCGACTTATAGGGAGGAGACGCTCGCCAGAATCGTGGAGCTTACCCCCGGTTCCAGACATTTGCAGGGATTCGGAGCGACCGGAAGAAATACAGGCGGGGTGGAGAGTTGGTTGCGAACGATTCATATTATACGATAACCCGTTGGCAATACTGTTAAAAACGGTAAAACTTGCAGTCGTTGTCGGTACGGTTGCAAGTTTATTCCGTATTTATGATTATTTTTGCATTTAAGGAACTAAAAGGTATGGCATGGAATATCAGAAAGATATAATCGTTGCCGACAGGCTCGGCATTGTGAGTACAGATTCCGAAGAGGAGTATTTGGCGCATTTACTTTGTTTGAAAGGAACGTGCCGTTACCGTTTCAACGAACGGGATTTTGAATTACATGCCGGAGATTTGTCCATTGTCCGCAAGAGAACAGTCATAGAAAACATACAGCCATCGGATGACTTTCAGTGTAAAATAATCTATGCGAAGCCCGGTTTTATAGAACTGTGTACGCCACAAAGTAACTATGGGATGAAAGGAGCTTTGGCACTTTTTCTCAATCCCATCATGCACCTGACGCCCGAACAGCAGATCGTGTGCCGCCGCGATTTCGACTTGTTGGAACTCCGTATTCAAGATTCGGGGCATCGCTTCTACCGTGAGGTGCTGATAAATGCCATGCAAACAGCCATTCTTGATTTTTTCGATTTCCATGCACGCATTTATGGTGAGAGCGACATCTCAACACAGAACGCCTCCATCATGAACCGTTTTCTGAAAATGTTGGAGGAGGGTGCATACCGAGAACATCGGGAAGTAACCTATTATGCCGATTGCTTGTGTGTTACATCAAAATATTTGTCGGAGGTTTCTAAAAAAGTAAGCGGATATGCCGCCAACTACTGGATCAACCGTTATACGATACTCGACATTACCCGCTTGCTCCGCGATAAGTCCTTGACTTTCGTCCAGATTTCCGATATGTTCGGTTTTTCGTCGCCTGCCTATTTCAGCCGCTATGTGCAGCAAAATTTAGGTGTCAAACCATCGGATTACAGGGAATAGCCCTTGTTCAATTCTTATATAATCGGTAAAAATCGCAGTTTTTACCGATTTTTTTGTATCGTCGCTTTTCTGCATCCCCTCTACCTTTGCAAAAGTTACAATTAAAAATCAGAGCGATATGAAATTATTGATCATTACGGTATTGATGTTCCTGACCTTGTCTGTCGGAACGAAAGCACAAGAGAGTCAGAAAGTATTCACTGCCGAAGAGCAGACGATAGTCGATTTATCCAACAATAAGTGGAATTGGATGGCAGAGAAGAATGTAGAGAAGCTGGCAGAGTTGTTTCATGAGAACTCGCAGTTTGTTCATATGGGCGGCTATTGGGGCAAGCAGGAGGAACTGAATACCATCCGTACAGGCGGCATCTGGTATAAGAAAGCCGAAATACATGATGTGCAGGTGAAGTTTGCGGCAGGAACGGCAACGGTTTACAGCCGGATTCATTTAAACTCGGTAGTCGGAGGCAATGCTGTACGTTTCCCTTTTATAGTTACGGAAGTCTATGTAATGGAAAACGGCAAATGGCAGCTTTCTACACTTGCCTTTACAAGAACTTTAGGTGAATAATCGAATAAGAAAACAGACATGAAGATCAGTAATTTATTTTTTATGGCCATGTTATGTGCATCATCAGCAACGGTCTATGCGCAGACCGCTGAAACCTTCCGCCAGCCTTATCCGCTTGGCGAGAAACTCTCTCGAATCCGAATTTTACAGGCGAGGTATGGCTTGCTTCATTGAGCGAGCAGAAAGAGTTGAATGTTCCGATGGCGAATGTAACTTTCGAGCCGGGATGCCGCAACAGTTGGCACTCGCATAAAGCCGGTCAGTTGTTGATTGCCACCGCAGGCATCGGTTACTATCAGGAGAAAGGACAACCTGCCCGCCGGTTGTATCCGGGCGACATTGTAGAGATTGCTCCCGACATAGTGCATTGGCACGGGGCCGCACCGGACGGCTGGTTTGCCCACATTGCCATTACCACCAATCCGCAGACTAATGCGGCGGTATGGCTCGATCCGGTGAGTGATGAACAATATAGTAAAGCGACAAGCGAATCGGAAAACCGTTATGCTGAAATGAACAAGGTGCTGGCTGACCGTGAACAGGCTATCGTCGCAATCGCATCCTATACGGGAAAAGGAGATTTGGAACATCTGAAACCGGCACTCGCCGAGGCGTTGGAAGCCGGTATGACCATCAATGAAATAAACGAAGTATTGATTCACGCTTACGCCTATTGCGGATTCCCCCGTAGCTTACGGGCAATCCAGACTTTTATACAGGTAGTGGATAAACGCAAAGCGAACGGAATGAACGATCCCGTTGGTCGGGAAGCATCTGCAATCAAGGATCGCAACAGTCGTTACGAACGTGGACGCGATGTGCTTGCCGAAATATCGGGTGTGCCGACTGATGCACCGAAAGCGGGATATGCAGTATTCGCTCCGACCATTGAACGGTTCCTTAAAGAGCATCTTTTCGCCGACCTTTTCGAGCGCGACCTGCTGACCTATCGGGAGCGTGAACTCGCTACGATATCCATTCTTGCCGGTGTGGGCGGCGTAGAACCTATGGCTATCGGACACATGTCTATCTGCCTGCATCTCGGTATCACTGCCGAACAGATCTCGGCATTGTTGAACATCGTGGAGATGAATCTCGGTAAAACCTATTCGGAACCGCTTCGCGGAGTGTTGAACCAACTGACAAAAGAACAATGAAAAAAACAATTTTATCGGCATTGTTGCTGTCTGTTACAGCAATAGCCGGAGCGCAGACGATAACGATTGCCAAACAAGGGCATTTTTCGGTAGGCGGACAAACTATCCAGCGACCGGGAGCATACGATAACAGTAAATTCGTCGGCTGGGCGGAACAGGAAGAAACCGGTCAAAGCTATCGTGCCGATCATGCCTTCGTGGATTTTCAAATACCAGTCGATAGTAAGAAACTTCCTCTCGTATATGTGCATGGCTACGGGGGGGCTGGCGTGTGCTGGCAGATGACGCCCGACGGCAGGGATGGGTTTACCACGCTGATGTTGCGTCATGGCTGGAGTAGCTATGTGGTGGATCTTCCGGGCAGGGGGCGCGCCGGACGCACATCCGCAACAACGACGGTAAAACCCGTGGCCGACGAGATGTTCTGGTTCGATATTTGGCGCATCGGCATTTGGCCGAATTATAACGAGGGCGTGCAATTCCCGAAAGATTCCGTGTCGCTTTCTCAATTTTTCCGTGAAATGACGCCTGACATCAGCGACCACAAGCAGGATGTTCCTGCACTTGGTGCACTGGCAAAGCGTATCGGCGATCATGTACTTGTCTCCCATTCGGCAGGCGGCTTCCCCGGTTGGATGTCTGCCATGCAAAATTCAGAGGTCAAGGGTGTCGTATCCTATGAACCGGGCGGGTTTGTATTCCCTGAAGGAGAAGTACCTGATCGTATCGACGGCCTGACAGGAGGCGTAGCCGGAATGCCTGTTCCGATGGAACAATTCAAACGGCTCACGGAAATCCCTATTATTCTTTATTTCGGAGATTATATACCGGAAACGCCTTCCAAAAATCTGGGAGACGAGAATTGGCGTGTACGTCTTCAGATGGCTCGAAAATTTGTAGAGTCAATAAATCGGCATGGAGGTAACGCAACATTGGTAGAACTACCCCAAATTGGCATCTATGGTAATACACACTTTCTGATGCAGGATTTGAATAATATCGAATTAGTGGAATTGCTAAATAAGTGGTTAATCAAACAATATCTTTAAACAAAATAGAACGGATAATAGACAGGGTAGTAGCAACTATTAATCAAATAATTGCCTACAGACACAAGGTATAAGTGCAAAGATTATCTTTGTTATCATGTTATAACAGATGAAAATAAAACTAATACGAACAAATGATTCTTTTTCGTTACTCCGGATGAAAATTATTGCAGGATATGGTTTGTTGCTCGCCATATTGGGCATTGTTGTTTTTTCTGTATGGCTGGGACATCGGAAAATGAAGACACTGAACAGTAGCGAACGACTTATCAAGCAAAGAAGGAAGGTAATGAATCAGACTTTTGAAAAATTACTCGACTTTTCTTTCTCTGATGATATTCTGCTGCTGAGGGACAATGAGAAACTTGACAAATACCGGATGAAGCGTGAAGTGGCAACCGATGCCTTGAACGGATTGAAACAGTATTACCGGACTGACGGCGTACAACATGCACGGATAGACAGAGTTTCTTCACTGCTGCTGGAAAAGGAAAAACTGTTGCTCGGGGTGATGAATACCCTTTCGGGATTCTTGCGCACCGACAGCCTACTCCAACGGAGAATACCCGTTATCATCTCGCAAACGGTACAACAGCAACAGCCGGACGTAACCGCAACAACAGAGAATAAACGGGGTGGACTGTTCGGACTGTTCAAAAAGACAGAGGAAAAATCCGCCTACGCACGCCAAAGGGAGAAACGGAAACAACCGTCGGCTTCCCGACGGACCACCGGAGAACTTCATTCCCTGCAAAAAGAGATACACGCACAATATACAGACTCTTGGAATAAACTGTCCGCCTACTCGGATAGCCTGCAACAACGTGGCAGGGAACTGAACTCGCAGATAAACGAGCTTATCTGTGAGTTTGAGCAGGCTGCCATTGTTCAATCTGATAATGAGGCAAAACAAATGACGGCACTAAGGGAAGAGTCTTTCCGCATCATCCTCTTTATTGCTGTTGCCGCTATCCTGCTGATAGTGGTATTCTACATTTTTATACATCGTGACATCCGACAAAGGCAGACATACCGGATGAAGTTGGAGACATCCGACCGCCGGAACCGTGAGCTGCTGGCCGCACGCCGGAACCTGATACTGACGGTTAGCCATGACCTGCGTGCGCCGCTTGGCACTATCAGTGAATACGCCGGACTGCTGCAAGACGAGAAAGACGTGGAACGAAGCAAGGGGTATGCGGTGAATATCCAGCGTGCCTCCCGCCATGTCATCGGACTGGCGAACAACCTGCTGTATTATTACAGGCTGGAAGCGGAAAAGGAGCAACCTGAAAAGGAAATCTTTCATCCGGGGCGGACGGTTGAAGAAACCGTGCATTCGTTCCTGCCGATGGCCGCAAAGAAGGGGTTGGGCCTGACAACGGAAGTGACGGACTCGGACGTACTTGTGGAAGGGGACCGTGGGCGGTTGGTACAGATATTGAATAACCTGCTGTCAAACGCCGTGAAGTTTACCCGTGCCGGATATGTCCATGTAGGTGCAAGATACCGGAATGGGGCTTTGTGCTTTTTCGTCAGGGACACGGGAACGGGCATTGATCAGGAAAGGCAGGAACGGCTGTTTACCGCCTTCGAGCGCGGCGATACTCCAGACACGGAACAAGGCTTCGGGCTGGGACTGGCGATAACCTATAAGCTGGTCACGCTATTGGAAGGAACTATCCGTGTGCAGAGTGCTCCGGGAAACGGGAGCACCTTTGAGATATGCCTTCCCATGCGTGAGGCAGACGGTAATCTGGGAGATGTCAGTATATCCCCAGAACAGGACTCCCTTTCGGGAATGAGGGTGCTGGCAATAGATGATGACCGGATGCAACTGGATGTAGTCAGGAAGATATACGCACGCAACGGGGTGGAATGCGACTGTTGCCTGAATGTGGGAGAATTGGTTTCGGCCTTACGCCGGAACCGCTATGATCTCGTGCTGACGGATATGCGGATGCCGAAATTGACGGGTACGGTGTGCTGTCGCTGATACGGGGCAGTAACTTGGGGCAGACGAAGACACTTCCCGTATTGGCTGTAACCGCACAGGCGGATGAAAAGCCGGAACGTTTTAAGCACGAAGGCTTTACCGGCTGTCTGTATAAGCCTTTCTCGCCGGAAGAATTGCTGGCGGCCACTTCACGCATAGACAGGCCGGACTTTGCGGCTATCATGGAAGGTGAGGAAAACAGGAAAGAAATGCTGGGCATATTCATAGAGGACACCACAGAGGAACTTTCCGGGATGCGGGACGCTTTTTCTGCGGGAAATTACGAGAAGCTGGGACATGTCATACACAAGGCCGCACCGCTCTGGGCGATAATCCGTATAAACATACCCCTCGGTGAATTGGAGAGAATGGCTTCCATGCCTCTTGAAAAATGGGACCGGACATTGGATAAAAGAATTGAGAAACTGCTTGAGGCCGTTGAACAGGCCATAGAGAAAGCAAAAAGACTGAAAGAGAAAGCGGATGGAAACCATATTGATAGTAGAGGATGACCGTGTGTATGCACGCACTACCGCAAACTGGCTGGTGAAAAACGGCATCAATGCCCGTTATGTATTATCGGTGGATGCGGCGAAGGTCTTTCTGGAAAGCCATGAGGTGGATTTGGTATTGTCGGATTTCCGCCTGAACGACAGTAACGGTGTGGAACTGCTGGAATGGATGAAGGCGCAGGGCTATCGTATGCCTTTCCTTATCATGACGGGGTACGGGAATATACCCGGTGCGGTGGAAGCGGTGAAGAAAGGTGCCGCAGACTATCTGCCCAAACCCGTGCAGACGGAAAAGGTGCTGGGTATCATCCGTGGACTGTTGGACCGTAGAAACAGAAAGAAAGTTGCGGAACGGGCTTTCTACGTCGGCAAGAGTCCTCTGGCGGTGAAACTTCAGAACATTGTGCGTGTGGTGGCCCCTGCCGACAGCCTGTCCGTACTGATACTGGGGGCATCGGGCACGGGAAAGGAGTATGTAGCCCGGCAAATACACGCATTGAGCGGACGTGCGGATGCCCCGTTCATAGCGGTGGATTGTGGGGCACTACCGAAAGAACTGGCGGCATCGGAACTGTTCGGCCATATGAAGGGGGCCTTTACGGGTGCTACGGAAAACAAGACAAGTATGTTTGCCCTGGCCCATCACGGGACATTGTTTCTGGATGAGGTGGGCAACCTGAGCATGGAAGTACAAATGTTACTGCTGCGTGTGTTGCAGGAGAAACGTTACCGTCCCGTAGGCGGCAAGGAAGAGGTGAAAGCGGACATCCGGCTGGTAGCCGCCACGAATGAGGATTTGGAAAGGGCGATAGCGGAAGGCCGGTTCAGAGAAGACCTGTTTCATCGCCTGAATGAATTTCCGCTGTATGTGCCGCTATTGGCAGAGTGTCCCGAAGATATTATTCCACTGGCAGAATACATGCTCAATATCGCCAACCGGGAATTGGGAAAGAACGTGAAAGGCTTTGACCGGGAGACACGGAAACGGTTGAAAGCATACCCGTGGCCGGGAAACATACGGGAACTGAAAGGGGCGGTGAAACGTGCCGCCCTGCTGGCGAAAGACGACTGGATCACTTCTGAGAACGTGGATTTACCGGACAAGTCCAAACAGGCAGAAGTCTATACGCTGAACGATGAAAGGGCGGAACGGACAACTATTCTGAAAGCATTGGAAGCAACGGGCAATGACAGGAAAGCCGCTGCCAAGTTGCTGGGTATCAGCCGGAGCACGCTTTATCTGAAATTGAAGAAGTACCGTTTGGATTAGAATGTGTCCGAGAATTGGGCACATCGTGTTTGATATACAATATTTTCTTGTACACATGTATAGAAAAACAAAAGGTATAAAGATGTAAGATAACGGCAAACAAGTGGGATATGGAAGGTCCGTTGCTGCATGGATGCAGGTAACGGGCCTTTCTCTTTTATCGTTTGGGCTTTGATACGCCAATGCAGGCCAATGGACGACTGTGATTCTATTCCTTTGGAAGGGATATAAGATGTGCTTTACTTTGCCGCATATTCAGAAACTTAAAAAGAATTTTAGTATGGAACTGACAATTATTGAAACAAGTGCGTATCAGGAGTTGAGAAGGCTGGTCAGTACGCTGGCCGTACAAATGGGTGACTTTCAGACAAAGATTGTCCCGCCCGCACCGGACAAATGAATGGATGCACAGGACGTGTGTCTGGCTTTGGGCATATCGAAACGGTGCCTGCAAAACTATCGGGACAACGGGCTTATTCCTTACTCAAACGTAGGGGGAAAATTCTTCTATCGGGAAGTGGATATTCAGGAAATATTGGAAAGCGGACTAATCAAAAGAAAGTAAGGTATGGCAGAGATTATCACAAAGGATTCGGAAGAGTTCAAGGAACTGACCGGATGGATTAAGAAAACGGGGAAAGCGGTGGAAGATGCAACGGCACGGATACGCCCGACGGTTGCGGACGAGCATTACATGACGGGAGATGATGTGTGTGCCGTGCTGCATATCTCACGACGGACGCTGCAAACATTGAGGGATGAAAAACTGGTGCCTTATACCACTATCGGGGGGAAGCTGCTTTACCCGGAAAGTTCCCTGTATGAAGTGCTGAAAAAGAATTATAGGGATTTCAGGCGGTTCAGAAAATAAGTAAGAAAGAAAAAAGTGAAGAAACGTCCTCCGGCCTAACTGGCCCCGGACGTTTTTTTTATTGCCATGTTACATGGCAAGTTTGTAAACATGGCCGATTTTCTCGCAAATCTTGTCGGTGTCCTCACCTACCTTCGGATTGATCAGTTCGGCATATACCTGCGTGGAAAGAATGGACTTATGCCCCAATACTTTCTGAAGGGTTTCCAACGGCATCCCTTTGAGGATAGCCAGAACGGCAAATGTGTGGCGCCCGATATGCGGGGTGACTTCGGCCCGGCAGTTACATTTCTTGCCTATGATTTTGAGACTAAGGAACATGGTGTTGTATTCACCTACAGGGAAGACACATTCGGGGGAGTCTTTCTTTTCATCCACACCTCTGTATTTTTCAATCAGTTCGATAGCAATGGGCAATAATTTCACAACGTATGCCACTCCCGTTTTTATACGGTTGCCCATAAGCCATGTACCGCCGTCGGAGTCGGTATGAATATTATCGTAGGTTATGGCTTTCAGGTCGGCATAGGCAAGGCCGGTAAAGCACATGAATAAAAACATATCACGCATGGCACGCTGACGTTTGTATTTCAGTTCTACATGGATCATCCTTTGCAGTTCCTCTTCTGAAAGGAAGGAACGTCTCTTATATTCGGGCATACACTCGAATGATGCGAACGGATGAACCCGTATCCAGCCTTTTTCCTGTGCGATATACATCAGCCATTTCAAGGTATTGACACGCCCGAAGGCTGTGGAGTTTGCCAAAGCACATGTGCCGAGCATCCAGTTGTAGTAATCTTCAATAAATGATTTTTCAAGTTCTTCGATAACAATATCCTCTATATTCTTCTTGCTTTTCATGAAAAGCAAAAGGTTCTTGTAATCAGCAACCAGACCTCGATAAGTGCTTTCTGCTTTTTCCTTGCCGACTTTCTCTTTATACGATTCCAACTGTTCCCTGAAAAGGTTCATAAGGGTATGGTATTCCTCTGAGAAGCCAACATAGCGGTTATAGACTTTCTTGGCCGTGACAAAACTGTCGTGGTCGCAAATGTACTGGTAGTGCTTTGTTATCTGTGCCTTGATGTTGTCAAGCTCCTGATTGAGTGTACGGGCTTCTTCGGACTTGCCTTTGGCCCGGTTGGCTTTGACATCCCACAAAGCGAGGGACACTTCTTTTTTACAACTGAAACCTGCCTGGGTTCCATTGATGGTGATGCGGCCCATAATCGGGGCCTTACCATTTTTTACTGACTGGTTCTTGGTGTAGAACAATACTTTGAATGTGCTTCGCATAACTCAACTTTTTTAGTTACAAATTTAATTATTGTTGAGTTATTTGATGTTATGCAGAAGTAGGCAATAAGCTGAAATATAACACATTACATATTTCTTAGAAGCATTTTGGGGCGGGTTACGATTTGGTAACGAAACTCCCGCCCAAATATGCTTTTCCTTACTTTCTTTTTCTACCTCGCTAAAAAAATATATTTTATAACCATTTGATTTTTAGCATGGTTGCGTTATCTTTATGCATCTTTTTGAAATACTAAGTTACTAGTTTTAAAACAATTAGTTCCCCATAAGTCCAAATGTTTTACACTGATAACCAATACATTACCCATTCTATCAAATATAAATACACATACGGCTTAGTCCACTCTTAAAGACATACGGGCCGTGATAGATATTTGTAAACAATTTCATCTTCCGTGCCTATCTATCACGGCACAACACACTTGTAATCAAAGGTATACCCCTATAGCGTGATAACGTAACAGATGATTTTCATTTTTAAACTTTGTAGAGAGAATGAACCGAAAATAACAGTCCGAATACACGGCAAAATAACCGTCTGTCACCAAATAAAAACGTATCTTTGCAACATCAACTCCCGTAACCCGATAAAAAGAGACAGAGACATGCGATATTCCGTTATCATTCCCGTATACAACCGCCCCGACGAAGCGGACGAGCTTTTGCAAAGCCTCACGCGACAGAGCTTCAAGGATTTCGAAGTCATTATCGTAGAGGACGGTTCTTCGATTCCCTGCAAGGACGTTGCAGAGCGCTATCAGAACATTCTGGACATCCGTTACTACGCCAAACCCAACTCCGGTCCCGGACAAACGCGCAATTACGGCGCCGAACGCAGCCAGGGAGAATACCTGATAATACTGGATTCGGACTGCATCCTGCCCGAAGGCTATTTTGCAGCAGTGGAAGAGGAACTGCAAAAAGCCCCTACCGATGCATTCGGCGGACCGGACCGTGCGCACGTCTCCTTTACCGATATACAGAAAGCCATCAACTACTCCATGACCTCCTTCTTCACCACCGGCGGTATCCGTGGAGGGAAGAAGAAGATGGACAAGTTCTATCCGCGAAGCTTCAATATGGGAGTACGTCGCGAGGTTTATGAAACGCTCGGCGGCTTCTCCCGGATGCGTTTCGGAGAGGACATCGACTTCAGTATCCGCATCTTCAAGGGCGGGTACGCATGCAGGCTTTTTCCCGGAGCATGGGTGTATCATAAGCGGCGGACGGACTTGAAGAAATTCTTCAAGCAAGTGCACAACTCCGGCATCGCCCGCATCAACCTCTACAAAAAATATCCCGAATCCCTAAAAACGGTGCATCTGCTGCCGGCAGCATTTACACTGGGCGTAGCCGTGCTGTTGGCGGGAGCGCCTTTCTGCCCGTACAGCCTGCTGCCGATTGCATTGTACGCACTGCTTGTATGCACGGACTCCACGCTACGGAACAAGAGCCTGCGCATCGGCGTCTATTCCATTGCCGCCGCCTTCATCCAGCTCATCGGATACGGGACGGGGTTCCTGCGCGCCTGGTGGAACCGCTGCATACTTGGCAAGGACGAGTTCGAGGCATTCAAAAAGAATTTCTATAAATAACAGGCTACAAGTGCCGGCAGCCGGTAATGAAAAAAAGATGAAAAAACTGACAATCAACCAGTGGGCGGCAGAAGACCGTCCGCGGGAAAAAATGATGCTGAAAGGAGCGGAAGCCCTGAGCGACGCCGAACTGCTGGCAATCCTTATCGGCTCGGGAAACACTGAAGAAAGCGCCGTGGCACTGATGCAACGGACACTTGCCTGCTGCAACAACGATCTGAACCGGCTGGGCAAATGGGAAGTCCACGATTTCTCCCGCTTCAAAGGCATCGGGCCAGCCAAGAGCGTCACCATCATGGCAGCCCTCGAACTGGGCAAACGCAGAAACCGGCAAGAGCGTTCGGAACGGGTCGCGATACACTCGTCCGATGACATCTACGGAATCTTTCATCCGCTCCTGTGCGACCTCACCGTAGAGGAGTTCTGGGTACTCCTGCTCAACCAGGCATCCCGCGTCATAGACAAAGTACGCATCAGCCGGGGCGGCATCGACCAGACCAGCGCCGACGTGAGGAGCATCCTGCGCGAAGCCCTGCTGCAACGCGCCACACAGATTGCCCTGATACACAACCATCCCTCCGGAAATCCGCAGCCCAGCACGAACGACCGCCAACTGACACAGCTCATACTGAAAGGAGCACAGACCATGAACATCCGCCTCATCGACCACGTTATAGTCACAGACGGCAGATATTACAGTTTTACCGACGAAGGAGTGCTGTAATGTAGCCTGCACATTCTTTGTAGTTTCAATTAAAATCTTTAGATTTGCTTCGCTAAACCAACAAACCGTACGAATATGACCAAATTTGAAATAGAAGAAAAAATCGTAGCCATGCTGAAAACCGTATTCGACCCGGAGATTCCGGTAAACGTGTACGACCTGGGACTCATCTACAAGATAGATGTTGCCGACAGCGGCGAGGCGACTATCGACATGACCCTGACAGCTCCCAACTGCCCTGCCGCCGACTTCATCATGGAAGATGTCCGCCAGAAGATAGAATCGATAGACGGCGTGACCTCTGCCACCATCAACCTGGTGTTTGAGCCCGAATGGGACAAGGACATGATGAGCGAAGAGGCCAAGTTGGAACTGGGCTTTCTCTAACTGACAACGTAACAAAGCATATATGAAGAACGTATATTTCCTTTCAGACGCACACTTGGGTTCGCGGGCCATCGAGCACGGACGTACACAGGAACGACGGTTGGTGAACTTTCTCGACAGTATCAAACACAAAGCAGCCGCCGTATATCTGCTGGGCGACATGTTCGACTTCTGGTACGAGTTCCGCACGGTTGTGCCCAAGGGCTACACCCGCTTTCTCGGCAAGCTGTCCGAACTGACGGATATGGGCGTGGAAGTACACTTCTTCACCGGCAACCATGATATCTGGTGCGGGGATTACCTTACCCGGGAATGCGGGGTAGTCATTCACCGCGAACCCCTCACCACGGAAATCTACGGAAAAGAGTTTTACCTTGCCCACGGTGACGGATTGGGCGACCCGGACAAAAAATTCAAACTGCTGCGTACCATGTTTCACAGCCGTACCCTCCAAACGTTGTTCTCCACCCTCCACCCCCGCTGGAGCGTAGAGTTCGGACTGAGGTGGGCAAAGCACAGCCGCCTGAAAAGAATAGACGGGAAAGAGCCCGACTACATGGGCGAAAACAACGAGCATCTTGTACTGTATACCAAAGAGTATCTGAAGAACCATCCGAATATAAACTTCTTCATCTACGGCCATCGGCACATCGAACTGGATTTGATGCTGAGTGCCACCGCCCGCGTCCTTATCCTCGGCGACTGGATAAACTATTTCTCCTATGCCGTATTCGACGGCGAGAACCTGTTTCTGGAAGAGTTTATCGAAGAAGGGAAACCAAACTGTAAACCACTTGCCCCGCCTTTCAAGAATCGTTTACTCTTATAAACGATTACGAAAAAGAACGAAAAGCCGGAACTTTTTGCCCGGTTGCTTGTAGTATCGTCATAACCATTAAAAACAAAAGCGTTATGGATGATATGATTTACAGAAACGATTCCATTGCCGAAGAGAACATCGACCCCAACGGCCGCCCGGCAGAGAATAAATTTGAAGAATGGAGCGAAGAGGTTTCAGAACGTACAGACCCCGGCCGCAAAGACAAGAAAGTGAAATCCGCCAAAGAGCGGAAAAAACTTATCAGGGAAATGGATGAAGTAATCAAAGAAGATTTGAAATAAAAAAAATCACCTCAGGCGATACAGAGCCTTTTCAACCCAAACTTGAAAGGGCGTCAATCCGTACCGCCTGAGGTGACCGACTTTAAAGGAGATTATTTATACCCCGCCGCTTTCGCAATGCGTTTCGGAATTTCCGTATTATCCATCTTACCGACAAACAAATCGGAGCCCGCACCTATTGCAAAGACAGGTACATATCCGGCCGTATGGCCCGAACCGGTCCATCCTACCATTGCTATCTGGCTCATCACTTTCCGGGCAGCAGCAGCCAAAGGTTCGGTCTTGGCGTACAGGCTCTCTTCAAAGACAACCTTATTCTTCACAAAAGACGTCTCGTATTCATCACGGAGCATCTTTTCCTGCTCCCAAGTCAAAGGCAACTCTTCCCAAAATCCCATCTTATCGGCAAGCAGCGCCTTCACTTCCTCCCAGGAAGCCTTGTCGGAATCTTTCCGCAAATCGGTAATTGCCTTGGAAAGAAGGTCTTGCGACTGTTCCTGATTCGTCAATGCTTTCAGGCGCAACTCATATCTTCCGGTACCCAGACTCATGCCGCCGGTTTCGTGATCGGCAGTCACAACAATCAAAGTCTCTTTCGGGTGCTTCTTGTAGAACTCATAAGCCACTTTTACCGCATTATCCAAATCGATAACTTCCTCAAAAACGGTGGCAGGGTCATTGCCGTGGCAAGCCCAGTCTATCTTACCGCCTTCCACCATAAGGAAGAATCCTTTATTGTTTCCCTTTGTCAGGAACGAAATAGCACTTTCGGTAATCTCCGGCAAGGTAAGGTCACCTTCCTTGCGGTCGATGGCATAAGGCAGGCAGGAAGGTACGGCACCCTCTTTCTGGATAAGCACCATTTTCCCTGCATCCGCAGCCTTTGCTTTGTATTCGTCCAATCCTCTGGCAATGGCATATCCCGCTTCCTCTATAATGGGGAAGATACTTGGCGCATCTTTCTTATCGGCTGTCGTAGCGGGTTTCAGGAAACCGCCGCCTGCGTAAAAGTCGAAACCGGCCTTCGGCAGGTCAAGCGCAATTTCGTAATACATGCTACGGTTGGGCTGGTGGGCATAGAATGCCGCCGGGGTAGCGTGGTCTACACTGACACTGGTGGTGACACCGACTTTCCTGCCTGCTTTCTTGGCTTTCTCGGCAACTGTCTGCAAGGCGTTTTTATCATCGCCCATACCAATAGCCCCATTGTATGTCTTTGCACCAGTGGCAAGCGCCGTACCGGCTGCTGAAGAATCGGTCACGGAATTAGTGGCGGAGAAAGTTGTAGCCACAGTACCTGCCGGAAATGTGGTAAACAAAAGCGGCTTCACGCCGATACGTCCCTCCTGCTCGGCAAGGTACATCTCCGTACCGTTCACCTGATTCACTCCCATTCCATCGCCGATGAAATAGAATACATACTTTGCCCGCTGTGCATACGATGTGCCTGCCAGCAGTACAAAGAACAACACATAAATCAATCGTTTCATAAACTTGTTCTATTTAAATTATCTGTCATACTGATATTTCCCTTTATCGGGAAACAAAGATAGATATTTTAAATCATTCATATATAACGATATTATTAAAAAGAAAGTGCCGGATACAGTATTAACTGTTTCCGGCACTTTTATCAGGACTGTTATTACAAACCTGTTATTTATTCAAGATAGCCATTGTATCCGAAGCAATCATCAGCTCTTCATCGGTCGGGATAACCACTACCTTCACCTTGGAATCGTCTGTAGAGATTACAGCTTCTTCACCACGGACCTTGTTCTTTTCCAGGTCGACCTTGATACCCATGAATTCGAGACCTTCGCATACTTCGCTACGGCAGTTGCACTGGTTCTCGCCGACACCGCCCGTAAACACGATGATATCCACACCGCCCAAAGCGGCAGCATAAGTGCCTACATACTTCTTGATGCGGTAGAAGTACATTTTTTCTGCCAAAATAGCTCTCGGGTTACCGGCAGCCACGGCATTCTCCAAATCGCGCATATCGCTCGACTCACCGAAGATACCCATTACACCGCTCTTCTTGTTCAGAAGATTGGATACCCCGTTTGCATCCAGACCCTCTTTCTCCATGATGAAAGTTACGGCTCCCGCATCGATGTCACCGCTACGGGTACCCATCATCAGACCCTCCAGCGGAGTCAGACCCATGCTGGTGTCCATACACTTGCCGTCTTTAATGGCAGAGATGGAACCACCATTACCGATGTGGCAGGTAATGATTCTCTTTCCCTCCGGCTGTACGCCCAGAAATTCGCACACACGCTTTGATACATAACGGTGAGAAGTTCCGTGGAAGCCATAACGGCGAACCCCGTATTTCTTATACAGTTCGTAAGGAACGGCATACAGATAGGCATAATCGGGCATCGTCTGATGGAAAGCGGTATCAAACACACCAATCTGCGGAACATCGGGCAGAATGGCGGAAATAGCGTTTACACCCTTCAAGTTGGCAGGATTGTGAAGCGGAGCCAAATCATTGCAGGCAGTAAAGGCGTCCAGCACCTCCTGAGTCAGCAAAACGGATTCGCTGAACTTCTCGCCGCCGTGTACCATACGGTGACCTACCGCATTGATTTCGTCCAAAGATTTGATAGCTCCGTATTCGGGGCTAATCAATGTATTCAGAATGAACTCCACACCCACAGTATGCTCCGGTATGTCTTTTTCCAGAATTTTCTTCCCGCCATCAGGCAAGGTCAATTTCAGGAAAGAGCCTTTCAAACCGATTTTTTCAATGCCAACTTGAGCGATAACCTCTTTATGGTCCATATCAAACAACTTGTATTTGATGGACGAGCTACCGCAGTTCAATACTAAAACTTTCATGATACTAATGTTAAATTATAAATTATGAATTCCGAATTATGAACCGCGAACCATGAACCATGAACAGGAAGAAATCCCCAATCATAATTCATAATTCAAAATTCATAATTATTTATTGTGTTTAGCTGCAATAGCCTGATTTGCCGTAATGGCAATCATACGATATACATCTTCGATGGAGCAACCGCGTGACAAATCGTTCACCGGACGTGCGATACCTTGCAGAATCGGACCTACCGCATCGGCATGTCCCAGACGCTGTACCAATTTATAGGAGATATTACCAACCTCAAGACTCGGCACAATCAGCACATTCGCATTTCCTGCAATTGCAGAACCCGGAGCTTTGCTGGCACCTACTTCCGGAACCAATGCGGCATCAGCCTGCAATTCACCGTCGATAGCAATATCAGGAGCCATTTCTTTAGCAATCTTCAAGGCTTCTACCACTTTGTCTACCACTTCGTGTTTTGCCGAACCTTTAGTAGAGAAACTAAGCATTGCCACTTTCGGATCAATGCCTGCGACAGCCTGTGCCGTACGTGCAGTACAAACAGCGATTTGCGCCAGTTGAGAAGCATCGGGAACGGGAGTAACGGCAACATCACCCATTACCAGAATACCATTCTTACCATATTCGGGAGCATGCGTCAGCAACAACATTGCACCGGAAACGCAAGTAATGCCCGGAGCAGTCTTGATAATCTGCAAAGCCGGACGAAGCACATCACCGGTAGTATTGCGTGCACCTGCCAACTGACCGTCGGCATCGCCGTTCTTGATAATCAGACAGCCCAGATAAAGCGGATTGGTTACCAGCTTACGGGCTTCTTCAATAGTCATGCCTTTTTTCTTACGCAACTCGAACAGCAGTTGTGCATACTCTTCCTGCTTGGGATTGTTTTCCGGGTCGATAATGGTTGCCTTGGAAATGTTACCAAGTCCCCATTCCGTTGCACAAGCATTAATTTCATCCGGATTACCCAGAAGAATCAAGTCAGCAACTCCGTCTGTCAAAATTTGATTGGCAGCTTTCAAGGTGCGTTCTTCCGTTCCTTCAGGAAGAACAATACGTTGGCGGTCGGCTTTCGCACGCTCAACGATTTCATTAATTAATCTTTGCATGATATTTTAATTGTGTATAAGAATCAGTAGTTCGTGTTATTCACGCAGCAAAAGTACACAATTTTGCAATATACACATTGCAATTTCGGGGCTTTTTCCACACCAAATGAGAATTATTGTAATATTTAACACTAACAGTGGATTTACGAGACGGTTCCTCACTTCAAATAGCTAACTTTGCAACTTTCAATATTTTCAATAGGTTAGGTATTATTTAATAATCAGGTATTATGATCCGTCAATGCGCCATCCTTTTCGGATGTCTGGCTTTGGGTGAATTGATTGTATTCTTAACGGGTATCAAACTTCCGTCCAGCATCATCGGTATGCTGCTGCTCACCCTTTTCTTAAAATTGGGTTGGATAAAACTGCACTGGGTGCAGGGAATGTCCGACTTCCTGGTTGCTAATCTGGGATTCTTCTTTATCCCGCCCGGCGTAGCCCTTATGCTCTATTTCGACATTATCGCCGCCGAATTCTGGCCTATCGCCATCGCTTCATTAGTCAGCACCCTGCTGGTACTCGTGGTTACCGGATGGGTTCACCAATTAACACGTAAAATCAAATGAACTTTTTAGAAAACGAATTCTTCCTGCTGGCTATTACTTTCGGGATATTCTTCTTAGCCAAACTTCTTCAAAAGAAGACAGGAATCATGCTGCTGAATCCCATCTTACTGACTATCGTCCTGCTTATCATTTTCCTGAAGATGACAAATATCAGTTATGACACTTATAACAAAGGCGGGCATCTGATTGAATTCTGGTTAAAACCTGCCGTCGTTGCATTGGGTGTTCCTTTGTATCTGCAATTGGAGACTATCAAGAAACAATTGCTGCCTATCCTGCTTTCACAATTGGCAGGATGTATTGTAGGGGTTATTTCCGTAGTCCTGATAGCAAAACTGATGGGAGCCTCCGATGAGATTATCTACTCGCTGGCTCCAAAATCCGTTACTACCCCGATAGCCATGGAAGTTACGAAATCAATAGGCGGCATTCCCGCGCTGACTGCCGCCGTAGTGGTCTGCGTAGGCCTGTTGGGAGGAATCCTCGGTTTCAAGACAATGAAACTCACCCATATCGGAAGCCCCATGGCCCAAAGGGCTTTCTTTAGGGGCAGCCGCCCATGCTGTCGGCACATCCACAGCAATGGACATCAGCAGCAAATACGGTGCGTTTGCCAGCCTCGGCCTGACGCTTAACGGAATATTTACAGCCTTGCTAACCCCTACTATTTTACGATTGTTAGGGTTACTCTAACAAAATCTTCTTATCTTTGTTATTATATTCTTATAACCAATAGAAATTATTTATGATTCCATTTAAAGATATCGAACTACAAGATAAAGAGCTGATTACTTCCTTTACTTTAAACAGTCCGCGACGCAACTGCGACCTTTCATTCTCCAACCTATGCAGTTGGCGTTTCTTATACAACACCAAGTTTGCCATTATGGACGGTTTCCTATTATTGAAATTCTGGGCAGACGGAGAGCTTGTATATATGATGCCTATCGGCAACGGCGATTTAAATAAGGTACTGGATGCGCTGATTGAAGATGCCAACCGGGAAGGAGAGCCTTTTTTGCTTATTGGGTATCTGCGCCGGAATGTGCTCCGAACTGGAAACCTTTATGCCCGGCAGATTTCAGTTTACAGCAGACAGGGATTACGCCGACTACGTATATCTGCGCTCCGACCTTGCCACCTTATCCGGCAAAAAGTTTCAGGCAAAGCGGAATCATATCAACAAATTCAAAAAGACTTATAACTACGAATACACTCCGATTACAGCCGACCGTATCCGGGAGTGCCTCGATTTGGAAGCGGAATGGTGCAAAGTCAACAACTGCGACCAGCATGAAGGTACCGGCAACGAACGCCGTGCATTGATATACGCCCTGCACAATTTCGATGCGTTAGGGCTTACGGGCGGTATTCTCCATGTAGAGGGCAAGATTGCGGCTTTTACTTTCGGCATGCCTATCAACCAAGACACGTTCGGAGTACATGTAGAAAAGGCCGATACCCGCATAGACGGCGCTTATGCCATGATTAATTACGAATTTGCCAACCATATTCCGGAACAATATATCTACATCAACCGGGAAGAGGACTTGGGTATTGAAGGGTTGCGGAAAGCAAAACTTTCCTATCAGCCTGCCATTATTCTGGAGAAATACGTCGCCTGTTTAAAAGAACAGCCGGTAGAGGCTATCAAGTGGTAAAAAAGGTAAAGTGACAGGGCTATAAAACAGGGTGCACAATTATGATAAGGGGTGAAGCAATGCGGGAAAAGATAAAGAGTTTATGGAAACTATGCTTTGACGACAGCGATGAATTTACAGATATGTATTTCCGCTTGCGTTACAGCAATGAAGTCAACATCGCCATTCAAAGCGGTGAAGAGGTGATTGCCGCCCTGCAAATACTACCCTATCCCATGACATTCGGAAAGAGCGAAATCAAGACAGGATATGTGTCGGGGGCCTGTACGCATCCCGATTATCGCAATCGCGGGGCTATGCGCGAACTGTTATCGCAAGCCTTTACCCGTATGCTACACAATGACATGTCCATTTCCACGCTGATTCCGGCAGAACCCTGGTTGTTCGGGTATTATGCCGGTATGGGCTACGTACCGGTTTTTAAATACTCCTCAACAACCTTCACGGCTTCAGAGGTTACCATCGCTGACAAAACGGCTGTTCTGAACAAAATAAATGATTATCAGGAAGAATCATATCGCTATTTAAACCGGAAACTGCGGGAACGCCCCTATTGCATCCAGCATACGGAAACGGACTTCCGGGTAATCCTTGCCGATTTACAGTTGGGGGAAGGCTGCGTCTATACATTGAAGCAAGGCGATAAGATTACGGCTTTAGCCATCGTATATCCGGCAGGCAGTACTTGGCAGGCAGGAGAAATCGTAGCGGAAACTTCCGGTATGTACCTGTTATTACTACAACGTATTTGCGAACAACTGAACCTCCCGTCCATCCGGGTTATTAGTCCGTCTGAAACAGAGCCGATCCCGCAAGTATTGGGTATGGCGCGCATCATCAATGCCAAAACGATACTGCAACGATATGCCGCCGAGCATCCGGAACTGAAAATGAGCATCGCACTTACAGACCCGCAGATCAGCGCCAATAACGGTTACTACTATCTGAATAACGGCAAGTGTATAAGTAGTGCCAAGCGGCTGCCGGGCAGCCACTTGGCACTCACTGTCGGCGAACTTACCGAAAAGATATTATCGCCATCAAACCCTTACATGAGTTTAATGCTGAATTAACAGTTCTTACAATCCGCTGAAGTCTACCCCTTCGAATACCAGCGACGGGATGCGCCATGAAGAAGACATACGGGGATCATTACCCACAGCCGATAAAGAAGCCCAAAGCGTAATCATATTACCCGTGACATTCATTTCGCTGACGGGCTGGGTCAATTTGCCGTTTTCAATCAGGAAGCCCTCTATACCGTACGAAAAGTCTCCGGAGCTGCTGTTACAATTACCGCCATTGAATCCGGTAACCAGAATGCCTTTCTGCACGTCGGCCACCAGACCGTTCAAATCTTTGCTTCCCGGTTTGAGCACCAATAAGGAAGGAGAGTTGACAGTCGGCTCCACTCCCATTTTTTTAGAGTTGTAGGTATCAATGAAGTATGTCTTCAACACACCTTCTTCAAAGATAGAACGCCGTTCGGTTGCCACTCTTCGCTATCGAAATAGCGCGCACCGCTTGCACCGATTAAATGGGGCTCATCCATCAGATTCAACAATCCGGTCCCTACTTTTACATTCAGCTTATCCAACAAAAAAGAGTTTTTTTGCTGTAATGCCGAACCGTACAGCGCACTCAGTACCGGACTGAGCAAATTACTTGCATTCATCGGGTCTACCACCATTGTATACTTGCCGGAAGCAACCTTTTTCTGTCCGAGTTTCCGCAGTACGCGCTCCAAGGCTTTCGTTCCGACACCCGATTTTACCAGTTTGTCGTAAAACAGAGCCGATTCATACCAATAAGAAGATGGACGCGCCTCTCCCTCGCCACGCAATGCCACATCGGCAGAAAGCGAAAACCAGGTAGACTTGGACTCGCGCTTCAAAACCGTTGCTCGTCAAGCGGTAGGAAGAGCTTTCTCCGTCACCATACGAAGTTCCTACGGATATAATGCGACTGTCTTTGCCCAAGACTTCTTCGGCAGCAGCACGCGCAATGGCAACTTTGTCGTCCGGATTAATAGTTTCGAAACGCCTGTCAAACAATTGCAGGTCCGGCTTTCCACCTTTATAATAACGGGAAGCATCGGGCAACACACGTGCCTCATCCACTGCCAGATAGCGCGTAGATTCGATACCGTTCTTTATAAACGTCTCCAGTTCTTTCTTATCCAAACGGTTGGTTGAATAAGAACCGTACCTGCCGTCCACATACAAACTGATGCTCAACCCGCTTTCCGAGGCTTGTTGCAATCTGTCCATCTTGGCATCGCGTAATTCAAATGAAGCGTTGGAGTTGGAGTACAGCACCAACTTTGCTGCCTGACACCCGTTTTTCAAGGCATAGTCCATTGCCCACTGCGCCAGCTTTTTATTATTGTCTGTAATCATATTTTCAGTTGATTGTTAGCTGTTGATAATTGACAATTAGAAATTATCAGTTATCAATGCTCCGTTAGTACTTAATTTTCCCCTCCTACGGTGAGTTTGCTGACTAATGCCGACGGCATACCGCACGTCACCGGACAAGACTGTCCATCCTTACCACAGGTCCATGTACCATTGTCAATCTTATCATTGTCGGCCACCATTGTGATGTCTGCCAATGCTTTCGGACCGTTACCTATGATATTGATGTCCTTAATGGGCTGCGTCAGCTTTCCGTCCTCAATCAAATAACCGGACTTCACGAAGAATGTAAAGTCACCGGCTCCAATCTGTACCTGACCATTCGTAAACGTGTCTACGAAAATACCGTTCTTCACCGTAGAAATAATATCCGCTTCCTTCATATTGCCGGCTTCCATATACGTAGCACGCATACGGGGAATAGGCAGGTTACGGAATGTATCGCGGCGACCGTTTCCGGTGGGATTCACACCGTAATGCTTTGCACTGATACGGTCGTGCAGGTAGCTGGTGAGCACACGCTTCCTTGACAATATACGTTTTCTGCCCCTCTACGCCTTCATCGTCGAAATTCACGGAACCCCGATTGAAAGGTATCGTACCGTCATCCACCACGTTAATATGTTCGTTGCACACCTTCTTGTTCAACTGACCGGCAAATATAGATATATCCTTACGGTTGAAGTCTGCCTCGAACGCATGCCCTATAGCCTCATGCAGCAGGATTCCCGAACCGCCCGAACCCATTACAACGGGCATTTCACCACCTTTAGGCTTAATGGCCTTAAATAGAATAGCAGTACGATCTACCACTTCACGGGCAATCACGTCCACCACATCGTCGGTCATAAATTCGAATCCCTTGCGGTAAGACCTGCCTGCATAGCCGTTTTCCATCTTACCGTTCTCCTCCATGATGCAGACTGCCATAAAGGATACCATTGGACGGTAGTCGTAATAACTCACACCTTCCGAATTGCAGAACAGTACATGCGAAGTACTGTCCTGCAAATAGGCCTGTACCTTTCGCACACGGTTGTCCAAAGAGAATATTTTCTCATTCAGTTTCTCCAAATAGGGAATCTTCTCTTTTACGCCCACATCTTCCCAGGGAGTAGCCACGGCATAGCGACTCCGGGCTATGGTTTTCTCCGTCAGCCCCACAGGTTTGCCTGCCCTGCCCGAAGATGCAATACGGGCAGCAGTACGGGCGGCACGCAACATTTCTTCCAAGGTAACGCCTTCTACATAGGCATAGCCACTTTGGTCTCCGGAAAGCACACGCACTCCCATACCGAAATCGATATTGGAGCCGCAGTTATTCACCTTACCGTCCATTAAACTCACACTATTATTGAAAGTGTGTTCGAAGTAAAGGTCCGCATAATCGCCGCCCTTTTCCAAAGCAACAGCCATTACTTTCTTTAAATCCGCTTCCGTCACACCAAAATGATTGGCAGCGGCAGCAACGGCAGACTTAGAGTCCGCACCGCCCAATGCTCCGCGCACAGACCCGGGCATAGCCAGCGAAGGCATAGCCAGTGAACCAAGAACGGCCATTCCGCCGGTTCGCAAGAAGTTTCGTCTATCCATATAAATTTGTTATAAGTTATAAATTACAGGTCGCTTATCCTCAATATAACGGGGGAATACAGAAAGAATAGCTACCTTTGATTACCGAACAACCAATGCGCCTCAGCCCACTACTGCCGCATCTAAATTTCTTTTGTCAAAAGACTCTCCAATTCCTCGGCACTCAGGCGCAGATAAAACTGCCCTTTGTAGGCTACCGAAATAGAGCCTGTTTCTTCCGATACAATGATCGCATGGGCATCCGACACCTGAGATATTCCCATCGCCGCACGATGCCGCAAGCCCAATTCTTTCGGAATATCCAGATTATGCGACACGGGCAGGATACATCCTGCCGCCTTAATGCGTTTCTTGCTGATAACCATAGCTCCGTCGTGCAACGGACTGTTCTTGAAAAAGATATTTTCTATCAGGCGCTGGTTTATATCGGCGTTGATAATCTCCCCTGTACGCACCACATCGTCCAACGGCATATTATGTTCCACCACAATCAATGCACCGACTTTCTGCTTGCCCATACTGATACAAGCCATTACAACGGGCATAATTTCATCGTGTTCCATGCCTTCTTTCTTGTTTCCCGTAAAGAAGCGCACCAATGCACTGGCATGCTGATGCGAACCGAGCGTAAGCAGAAACCGCCGTATTTCATCCTGAAACAAGACGATAAGTGCCAACACACCCACACTGACCAGTTTATCAAAAATAGACCCTAACAGTTTCATCTCCAGTACCTGAGAAACCACCAGCCAAATCAGGATAAACACCAGTATACCCGTAAACACATTGATAGATCCGGAAGCTTTCATCAGCTTATATGTATAGTAAAGCAGGAAAGCTACCAGCAGGATATCTATAAAATCTTTTATGCCAAATTCAAAAAACACGGTCGCAAGTGATTAATGGTTAATTATTAGCGATTAACGCAGAACGGGCCGCATCCATGGCTTTCACGATTTTCACCGTTTCCACTGCCTCTCGCACATCGTGCACACGAAGTATATCAGCCCCTTTCAACAGACAGATGGTATCCAATACGGTTGTACCGTTCAACGCTTCCTGCGGAGTCGTTCCCAACAAGCGATAAATCATAGATTTACGGGAAACGCCAACCAGCAAGGGAAGTTCAAAAACGCGAAATTCCTCCAGATGAGCCAACAATTCATAATTATGCTCAATGGTCTTGCCAAAGCCGAACCCGGGGTCCAATATGATATCCTTTACACCTAAATCGCGTAATTGCTGCACCTTACGGGCAAAGTACATAAACACCTCTTTCAGCAAATTATCATAATGGGGATGCTGTTGCATATTTTGCGGTGTACCCTGCATGTGCATCATGATGTAAGGAACATTCAGATCGGCAACCGTACGGAACATATCATCATCCATTTCTCCGGCGGCTATATCATTGATAATTGCCACACCGTATTCCTCGACACACATTCTCGCCACATCCGCCCTAAAGGTATCTACCGAAACAATCGCATCGGGCTGTACTTTCCTCAGAACACCCAACCCCATGCGCAAGCGTTCCATCTCTTCCGCAGGCGACACATTCTCCGCATTGGGACGCGAAGAGTAAGCGCCCACATCGATGATAGCAGCTCCTTCCGCCACAATCTGCCCTATGCGGCTTGTTATGTCGGCTTCCGTCTGCATGCGGCTGCCGGCATAAAAAGAATCGGGGGTGACATTGAGAATTCCCATGACGCAGGGAGAAGAAAGGTCCAACAGAGAACCGTTGACGTTTATATATTTGGATTGCAGAACTTTCATGGCAGCGTTTTTTGATTTATATATCTGCAAATGTAAACAAAAAGCCATTGTTGGTACACCAAGTCTGAAAAATAAGGTATCTTTGTTCGCAAAATATCAATTTTATTACGAACTGCAAAACTCCCCGAAGAAGAAAGATATGGATATAACCGCTCTTTATCAGATATTTCTCGGCTGCACCGGCATAACCACCGACAGTCGCAACTGCCCCGAAGGCTCACTGTTTATCGCCTTGAAAGGCGATACGTTCAACGGCAACACCTTTGCCGCCAAAGCATTGGAAGCAGGCAGCGCCTACGCCGTTGTAGACGAAGCCGCCTATGCTCCTGCCGGAGATACACGTTATATATTAGTGGATAACTGCCTGCACACCTTGCAACAGCTTGCCAACTACCACCGCCGCCAACTGGGTACGCGCATCATCGGCATTACAGGAACCAATGGGAAAACAACGACCAAGGAGCTTATATCCGCCGTATTATCTCAAAAGTACAATGTACTGTACACACTGGGAAATCTGAATAATCCGATCGGTGTACCGCTCACCTTGTTGCGCCTGAAAACAGAGCATGAGCTCGGCGTAGTGGAAATGGGAGCCAGCCACCCCGGCGACATCAAAGAACTGGTGGAAATAGCCGAACCCGATTATGGGATTATCACCAATGTAGGAAAAGCTCATTTGGAAGGCTTCGGTTCTTTCGAAGGCGTTATCCGGACCAAAGGCGAACTGTACGACTATCTGCGCCGGCAGGGAAACTCCACCATCTTCCTTCATCAGGACAATCCTTACCTCAGGGAAATAGCCCGGGGACTGAATCCGATAACCTACGGAGAAGAAAACAGTCTGTATATCAACGGCCACGTTACCGGCAATTCCCCCTACCTCGCTTTTGAGTGGAGAGCCGGAAAAGAAGGAGAATTTCACCAAGTGCATACCCGGCTGATTGGCGAATATAACTTTCCCAATGCTCTGGCAGCCGTCACTATCGGACATTTCTTCGGAGTAGAAGCAGAGAAGATAGACAAAGCCCTGAATGAATATGAACCCCGGAACAACCGTTCGCAACTGAAAAAAACGGCCGACAACACCCTGATTATCGATGCCTACAACGCCAATCCCACAAGCATGCTGGCAGCCATCGGAAATTTCCGCAACATGCAAGCCGAGAAAAAAATGCTGATATTGGGAGATATGCGCGAACTGGGAAAAGACAGTGCCGAAGAGCACCAGAGAATAGTGGACTATCTGGAAGAATATGGCTTTGAGGATGTAATATTGGTAGGCGAATTATTTGCAGCAACCCGCCACACGTATACCACTTATCCCGATGCTCCGGCTCTAATAGCCGCGCTCCAAAAGAACAAACCCTGCGGAAAGACAATCCTGATAAAAGGCTCGAACGGAATAAAACTGAATACGGTAGTCGATTATCTCTAATCTGTAGATTTACGCATCACTCTTGGTTTCAGCACGAAACAAGCCACCAATGACGCCAGGACAGCTCCCGTGGTATTGGCTGCAAAATCCAGCCAATCGCCGCCACGGTAGGTAGTACAAAATGCCTGTAACAATTCTACCGCTCCACTGAACAATACCGGACAGACAAATGCTCCTACCCATGCGTGCCACATAGGCGTACGGTCTCTCCGATGCGCCCGCAAGAACTCCAGCCACAACATACCGGACATGCCGAAATACATACAGATATGCACCACCTTATCAAGGTTAGGGATAGTGCCCAGATCGGTAGTGGGCGGTTTAAAAAACGACAGATAAATTACAGCAAGTATTATCACCAGCGATACCGGATATTTCTTAATATAATATAGCATATCTCAAATTATGAACAATCTGTGTGCAAAAGTATGGAACATTTTCTATATTTGTGCGATTTAAGAGCAATTAATAACGAATTGTAAGAAAAATCCACGTTTTATGACAAGAAATGAAAGAGCCAACTTTGGAAGCAAATTGGGAGTGATACTTGCTTCAGCCGGTTCTGCAGTTGGCCTGGGTAATATCTGGAGATTCCCTTTTGAAACAGGCAATCATGGTGGCGCAGCCTTCATACTGATTTATCTGGTATGTGTACTTATATTAGGTATTCCTATCATGATAGCCGAATTTCTTATCGGACGCCGTTCACGCGCCAACACTGCCGGAGCGTATCAAAAGCTGGCTCCGGGAACCCATTGGCGTTGGGTGGGACGAATGGGTGTATTAGCCGGATTCCTTATTTTGGGCTACTACTCGGTAGTAGCGGGTTGGACCTTGGAGTTTATAGGAGAAGCCGCAACCAACAGTTTTGCCGGCAAGTCCGCCGCAGAGTTCATCGCTTCCTTCAACGGCTTTGTCAGCAATCCGTGGCGTCCTGTTATCTGGTTGGTGGTATTCTTGTTAGCCACACACTTCATCATCATAAAAGGAGTGGAAAAGGGTATTGAAAAATCAGCCAAGATAATGATGCCCATGTTGTTTATCCTGCTGGTAGTGCTTGCCATTTGTTCCGTATCACTACCCGGTGCAAGTGCGGGTATCGAATTTCTGCTGAAACCCGACTTCAGCAAAGTGGACGGTAATGTTTTCTTAGGTGCAATGGGACAGGCATTCTTTTCACTCAGCCTCGGTATGGGATGTCTTTGCACATACGCTTCTTATTTCAGAAATGACACCAACCTGCCTAAAACAGCACTCAATGTGGCAGGGATTGATACGTTAGTCGCCATTCTTGCCGGATTCATTATCTTCCCTGCAGCGTTTTCCGTTGGCATCCAGCCGGATGCAGGACCGAGTTTATTGTTCATCACCTTACCCAACGTATTTCAACAGGCATTCGGCAACATACCCTGGCTGGCAATCGCCTTATCCATCATGTTCTACGTTTTGCTGGCGCTGGCGGCATTGACTTCAACCATTTCCTTGCACGAAGTGGTAACAGCATATCTGCATGAGGAGTTCAAGTTTACACGAGGAAAAGCAGCCAAACTGGTTACCGCCGGCTGTATTGTGCTGGGAGTGTTATGTTCGCTGTCATTGGGCGTAGGAAAGAATTACACGATTTTCGGCCTTAACCTGTTCGATTTATTCGACTTCGTCACCGCTAAAATCATGTTGCCCTTAGGCGGGTTCTTTATCTCTATCTTCACCGGATGGTATCTGGATAAAAAGATTGTATGGGAAGAAGTCAGCAATAACGGAACTTTAAATATACATATATACAGATTACTAATCTTCATTCTGAAATATATCGCCCCAATAGGAATCGGACTTATTTTCATCAACGAATTGGGCTTCTTCAAATAAACCATAATGAAGAATCCGTTTAAAGACTTCTTATACTTCTCCCGGGGAGAAAGGCGAGGTATCCTTGTTCTCATCATTGGGATAGTCCTCATCTTTCTCTCCGGGTATATCTATTCTTTCCGGCAAAACAACAGGCAACTTTCTGAAGAAGAAGCCAGGATACAGGCTGCCGCCTTGAAAGAATACGACAACTTTATCAGTTCTGTGCGGGAACAAGAAAAAAACGAGAACAGCCGTTTCAAGAAATCGGAGAGATATAAAAAGAGAACAGTTGTATTAGCTCCTTTCGACCCTAACCGTACGGACTCCGTCACCTTCTGCCGCTTAGGTCTTCCTGCATGGATGGCAAAGAACATCTTACGTTATCGAAGCAAAGGGGGAAAGTTCCGTAAGGCCGAAGATTTCAAAAAAGTATATGGATTGACAGAAGAACAGTACCAAACGCTCTCTCCCTACATCTATTTTACGGCAGAAGACACTATAAGAAAGGCGACCTCTCTACTCACTCTTCAGCAGACACCCAAAGACAGTATTTATAAATATCCGGCAGGCACCGTGCTTAACTTAAACCATGCAGATACCACTGAATTGAAGAAAATTCCCGGCGTAGGCAGCGGCATAGCCCGGTCGATAGTGAACTATCGGCAACGTTTAGGCGGCTTCTACCGAATAGAGCAATTGCAGGAGATTCATTTGGATTATCGCCAACTGCAAGCATGGTTCACCGTTACGCCTTCTGAAATCCGACGCATCAATCTGAACCGGGTCGGCATAGAGCGCCTTCGCAACCATCCTTATATAAACTTTTACCAGGCAAAAGCCCTTGTGGAATACCGTAAAAAGAAAGGAATACTCCACAACCTCAAACCATTTGCCCTCTACCAAGAATTTACCGAAAGCGATTTGGAGCGGCTTAGCCACTATGTTTGTTTTGAATAATGAAGAGACAGACAGCTATTCCTTACAAACTTCACCGTCTTTCAGATGAATGGTACGGTCGGTGATTTGTGCCAATCCCTCATCATGCGTCACAATTACAAATGTCTGGCCCAAACGGTTACGCAAATCAAAGAACAGTTGGTGCAGTTCTTCCTTATTATGCGTATCCAAACTTCCGGACGGCTCATCCGCCAACACCACCGCAGGATGATTGATGAGCGCACGGGCAACGGCAACCCTTTGCTTCTCTCCACCGGACAACTCATTGGGCTTGTGCGAAGCGCGTTCCGCCAATCCCATGAAGTCCAATATTTCGGCAGCCGCCGCTCTGGCTTCCTGCTGTCCCATTCCGGCAATGAAAGCCGGTATCATCACATTCTCCAAAGCCGTAAATTCCGGCAACAACTGATGGAACTGAAAGACAAAGCCTATATGCTTATTACGGAAGGCGGAGAGTTCTTTCTCCTTCAGGCAATTCACCAATGTACCGTCAATCGTTACCGAACCGCTATCGGGCATGTCCAAAGTTCCCATAATCTGCAACAAAGTGGTCTTGCCCGCACCGCTGGGACCGACAATGCTGACAACCTCCCCTTTTTTTATCTCCAGGTCGATGCCCCGCAACACCTGTAAACTGCCGAAACTCTTCGTTATTCCTTCTAATCGTATCATTGTTTTAGTTACTGTTTATTCCTTACGGTCATGACACATTTTATCTTTAACACATAGGTACGTTCTAACTGTTTGATAGCCCTATTACAACCTTTTAATGACGTATTCCGCAAGGTAACAGCCGAATACAGCCGGCATATAGCTTACAGTTCCGCAAGTGGACTTTTTATTCTGTTCATCTTCCGTCAACAGCACTGCCTTAGGGTCGGCTTGCTCGGTACTGAATACAACCGGAAGTTTACGCTTAACCCCCAGCTTCTGCAAACGTTTCCTCACCGCCTTACTCAATCCGCAATGATAGGTATCCCATATATCGGCAAAACGTATCTGCGTAATATCACTCTTTGCGCCCGCCCCCATACTCGATACAATCTTAATATGCCGTTTCAGTGCTTCCGCTATCAAATAGCATTTGGGAGCAAGTGTATCAATGGCATCCACTATAAAATCATATCGGGCGGCATCAAGCAGTTCGGGTATATTATCGTCTTTCAGAAATACCGGCAGCACCGTCAGCTGTATGTCCGGATTGATATCTTTGAAACGTGCCGCCAAAACCTCCGCCTTCTCCCTCCCCATAGTGGAATGCAAAGCAGGCAGTTGACGATTTATATTGGTAGGTTGCACCGTGTCCGCATCCACAATCGTCATCCGCCCCACACCTGCACGGCATATCATTTCGGCTGCATAAGCGCCTACTCCACCAAGACCTACAACCAGCACATGCGCCTGTTGCAGCCTTTCCATTTTCTCCTCTCCCAGCAAAAGCCGGGTTCTCTGTTTCCAATCCTCCATCATCGCCAACCACTAATCATTAATCACTAATCGCTTATCACTAATCACTTACTAATCTTCCTTAAACCATTTATAAACCCACTTTCCTACCTTTCGTAATGCTGCGCCTCATTTCGCGGATTAGAGAAAGAGACGGCATCCTGGGGTTCGCCCAACTGGTCGGGATAAAGTACAATCAAACTATTATTGGAAAAATATTTGCTCAACTGCGCCGGAAGTTTCTCGAAAGAACTGTCGTAGGAGATAGAACCCCTACGCGCGCTTATCACTACCAGCAAATGGTCGTAATTCACTTGTCCGGTCAATATCAGCAAGTCCCCCCAATCATCCAGACGAGAGAAATCCGTCAAGGTCTGTCCATACTTTTTCTTCACCAATGCCTGCAACTGTACAGTTGTTTCCTCGTTTGCAAAGAAATGTACCCGGCAGCCCAACGTACCGCCCATCCGGCAAAAATGCTCCACCCACTTCTGAAAGCCTGCTTCGTATTCCGCCTTGGGAGGAACGGCTATGATGATTCGCCGTATCGTATTAATCGGAATCAGGAATTTGGCAATCATAACTTCGCGATGCAAGCCTTTCAGCAGGTTCTCGGCAAGCATACCGAAGAAAGAGTCTACAATATTGACCTTACGGTGCAAACCGATAATCACATCGGTCACCTCATATTCTTTCGCCGTATGGATAATACCCGAAGCAATATTCAAGTCATACCGTGTAATCTGGCGCAACGGCACATCGGCAGAAGCCGTAATCATGGCTGCCTTCTCCAAATACCTTTTACCGCGAAGCTCCAAACCCTCGGAAGTATTGTTGTCATTGATTACGTTCAAAGCCAACAGATTATCTTTCTGTTTGGTATCACGTATCAACAAGGACAGGTTCATCAGATATTCAATCGTATCCGGATTCGCCACCGGAATAAGAATCCTTTCCGCCTCAACCGTACGCTCCTCTTCCAGATGCGCCTCGCACATGGCAATCTTGCGTGCGGCCCTTTCCGTAATAAAGGAGCTCACCACACATGTCACAAGAATCAGCAATACCGTACCGTTCAGCACATCCTCATTCAACAAACGCTCACCGTTCGGCAAGATGATATTATAACCCACCAATACCGCCGCCAGCGTAGCTGCTGCTTGTGCATTGCTCAAGCCAAACATCAGCTCACGCTCTATGGGAGCCATTTTATAAATTTTCTGCGTCAGCCAGGAAGCGATCCACTTGCCCACCAGCGCCACAACAATCATAACGGCAGCCACCTTCAAAGCGTCTCCCTGCCCGAAGATGACATGAATATCAATCAGCATGCCCACCCCTATCAGGAAATAAGGTATGAACAGAGCGTTACCGACAAACTCCAGATGATTCATCAACGGTGATACATGCGGTATGAGGCGGTTCAAAACCAGCCCTGCCAAGAATGCTCCCAAGATGCCTTCCATTCCCACGAACTCCATTAAACCCGCTCCCAGAAAAACCATGGCAAGCACGAAAATAAATTGCATCACGTTATCATCATAGCGGCGGAAGAACCAGCGTCCGATGCGTGGGAACGAATACATAATCAGCGCTCCGAGGAATATGACCTTAACCACCAGCCACAGCCAGAACAGTCCGCCGGACTCCCCTTTAAACAGACCGCCTACCACTGCCAGCACCAGCAATGTAAGCGTATCCGTCACAGCCGTACCGCCCACAGCAATACTTACACTGCGATGACGGGACACACCATAACGAATTACAATCGGGTAAGCCACCAGCGTGTGCGAGGCATACATACTTGCCAGCAATATGGACGTCACGAGACTATACTTCAGCAACATCATATTGGTAACCAAGCCTATGCCTATCGGAATGACGAAAGCCAGCAATCCCAGCATCACAGCCTTTCCGCGATTCTTCTTGAAATCGCCCATATTCATTTCCAACCCTGCCAGGAACATGATATAATAAAGTCCGACCTTGCCGAACAACTCGAAACTGCTGTCGCGCACCAAGATATTGAAGCCATGCTCGCCAATCACCAATCCCGCCAGAATCATACCGATGATGTGCGGTATACGCAATTTATTCAGCAAAATGGGCGCAAACAATATAATAAGGAGTACAAGGAGGAATATCCATGTAGGGTCTGTTACAGGAAGTGTCAAACTGAAATTGAGCCAGTCCATACGCAGTGAGTTTTAGGTTTTAACTGCAAAATAACAAAAAGTTTTCATTTTATACGTTGTCATACAGCAAATTGTTATAAATTTGCAGCCAATTCTATCGTTTTTAAATAGATTAGAACATTTTTATAAACTTAATTAAAACAAAAGAAAAATGAAAGTAGCTATTGTTGGAGCAAGCGGAGCCGTAGGACAAGAGTTCCTGCGTGTGCTCGATGAAAGAAATTTCCCGTTGGATGAATTAGTGTTGTTCGGTTCTAAACGCAGTGCCGGAACAAAATACACATTCCGCGGTAAACAGATCGAGGTAAAACTCTTGCAACACAACGATGACTTTAAAGGGGTTGACATTGCTTTCACTTCCGCAGGCGCAGGCACCTCTAAAGAGTATCTTGAAACAATCACCAAGCACGGCGCTGTGATGATTGACAATTCAAGCGCTTTCCGTATGGATGCCGATGTTCCTTTGGTTGTACCCGAAGTCAATGCCGCCGATGCCAAAGACCGTCCGCGCGGCGTTATCGCCAATCCTAACTGTACTACTATCCAAATGGTAGTGGCACTGAAAGCCATCGAACAGCTTTCTCATATAAAAACCGTACACGTATCCACGTATCAGGCTGCAAGCGGTGCAGGCGCCGCTGCTATGGATGAGTTGTACGAACAATATCGCCAAGTATTGGCGGGTGAACCCGTGACCGTGGAGAAATTTGCCTATCAACTGGCATTCAATCTGATTCCCCAGATTGATGTATTCACTGAAAACGGGTATACCAAGGAAGAGATGAAGATGTACAACGAAACACGTAAGATTATGCACTCCGACATCAAAGTCAGCGCAACATGTGTCCGTGTACCTGCCCTCCGCTCGCATTCGGAAAGTATCTGGGTAGAGACAGAACGGCCCATCTCTATCGAGGAGGCACGTGAAGCATTTGCCAAAGGTGACGGACTGGTATTAATGGACAATCCGGCAGAGAAAGAATATCCGATGCCGCTGTTCCTCGCAGGAAAAAGACCCTGTATATGTAGGACGTATCCGCAAGGACCTCACCAACGAGAACGGATTGACTTTCTGGATTGTGGGCGACCAGATCAAAAAAGGTGCTGCATTGAATGCGGTACAGATTGCAGAGTATCTGATTAGAGAGAAAGCGCTTTAAAATTTCTCCTAATCCATAAACCGATAAGGGTGTGTCAAAAATAGAATGTCATTACTATTACAGCATTCATTTTTAACACACCCTTGACTATGTTGCTTGAGACTTCCGATTTCAGGTCGTTTTAAGTATATCAATAAGACACAGTTTCTGAAATCTCACTTTCTGCATTATTTTTGAATAACGAAGTCACAAAATAAACTCCCTTTTCCGATAATTTAAATGACGTTCCTTTGGGTAATACCTACCAAATCGGCTTTCCGCTCTTTCCCATTATCTTTATATATAGCGTAATAAGCAACATTTGAAACCGCTCCCCAAGACAAATCAGCCCCATTCAACCTGATATTGTCCGGTGTCGGAGGAAGCACTGCAGCAGTTCGTCCTAAATAAGGAGGCAATACTTTCTTTCCATATATAGCCTTGACCGCATCTGCAATACCAACCTTATTTTCTACCAAGTTCTTGGCACTGTACAATACACTTCCCTTTACCTTCGGCTTTGCACTTGCCAGTTCAAACTGCTTCATTAAGTCATCTGACGATTGAAACTTACTTCCATATTGCGAATCACCAAATTTATAAATGCCATATCCTATCAATAAGTGGTTTTCATATGTATATTGCGACCATAAATCCAACCTCAGATTAAAACTGGTAGCATCATTACCTGTGGCAAAGTACAGCTGCGGAATAACCACATCCACCCAGCCTTCCTTTGCCCACGTATTGACATCTGCAAACAATGTGTTGTAATTACGCTCCATATCAGCTGCCGGACTAATAGAGAAAATCACTTCCGGACGAGTCTCAATAATAGTTTTCTGGATATTCCTAACTACGGTATTTACATTATTACGCCTGAAATCCTCGACATTCTTAAATTTATCCTTCCCATATTTTTGAAATTCCGCACCATCATTCATTGTCTCAGAAGCTTCCAATGACGGATAGAAATAATCATCCATGTGAATACCGTCAACGTCATACTTGGTAATAATTTCCTTGACAATATTTACAATCCGTTCCTGAACTTCCGGCAAAGCAGGATTATAAACTCTGATTTTCTCATAATCCTTAACCAGTTCCATGGGTATTTTGGCATCCAGTTTTGGGAAGCAGCATTCTTATTTGCACGCGTAGCTATACGGTATGGATTTAACCAAGCATGAAACTGGATACCTCGCTTATGAGCTTCCTCAACAAGAAATCCTAAAACATCATAATCGGGTCTTACCCATGCACTTCCTGTAATATACTTACTCCAAGGCTCATATTCCGATTCATAAAATGCATCTGCCATACCTCTGATTTGGAAAAATACCGCATTCATGTTATACCCGACCAATAAATCCAGATAATCTGTATACAACTTTTTCTGAACATCGGCATCATACTTTTCCATAGGCCAATCGAGCCCCCATACCGTAGCTATCCATACTCCTCTCAGTTCCTTTCCGGGCAGAACAGACGAAGAGGTCTGACCTTCTCCCCTGAGAATGGCTGCCATCATCCAAAATGCCTTCATCGTCTTTACTACATGCTGCGACCAGCACAAGTAAAATGATTATATATATATATTTCAAATGTTTCATCCTTAAATTTCTAATAAGAAAGCCGCCTGATAATTTTAAAATAGACGGCTTTCAAGTTGACAATATAAAAAATTCAATTTAAATGTAGAAAATCAGCATATTATTCCTCTTCCTGCTTAATAGGAACTCGCATATTACAAATCCTGATCCTGTGCGTGATGCAAACACACAAAGCTTGGCATCTTTCCCGTTCTCATCTTTCTCTATATAATAATCTGTCTGCGCCAGGGCGTTTCCATTTCCACTTCCACCTAATTTAAATTGGTACAAAGGATTGTGATTGTCTCCTTCGTCAAATTTCCGCAAAGCCTCTTCTATGGTAGCTCCTTTGCTCAAATCATAAATTTCCAAAGCAATGGTTGCAGTAGATGCACTACCCTGACCAGCGGTACAAACCAACAGATAACGCTCCTCATTAAAATTGATTATCCTTGGAGCCACAGCCTCTCCTTTTATGCTCGACGCATATATTTCGCCTACAGACTCATTGACCAATGTTACAGGAATTCTGACACCCGACCATAAATACTGGTCTGTATTTCCCACTCTATATACATTGGTCACCATCGTAGCATCAGATTTTGACGGTAATACTTTAATGGCAGTGGCATCAACTGTTTTATAGCCGCTTACGGGTATTCTTAGAAAATCAGTAGCTGCATTATCACCAAAGAATATAAATCCGTTACCATTCTCATCTATATTATAAGAGGCATTATCACCATGTCTGTTTCCTGCTCCGGAGATACTTCCAACATTAATATTGGCTATCGTTTCCGGTTGGGAATCCGGTGTTTCCCAATGATAAATCTTAAGAGGAGAAATTTTGGCACCCGACAAACTTGAAAGATATACATGACCATTACTCAACGCACCCATGTTATAAGAGAAAGTACCACCGCTAACTCCAGTCAAATCCAGCAGAATCGGATTGATTTCCCCGCTTCTTCAAGTCCGATACTTTAAGAAGATGAGGTTGTGTAGCTCTGCTGACAACCAATACATGTTCGCCATCATAAGAAGCACAACGGGTAGATGCAGCATCGGCATAATCACTATAAATGTTATCTCCTGAAAAATTATATACAGTAGGCTTTTCAAAATCAGCCCCATACACAGGAACTCTTTTCCGGACTTTAACAAAATATTCCTTATACCTCTTATTATTTACAATCCGAAGTATCAAAGTCTTGTCGGAAGTTTCCTCATCCATTGAGAAATCCATGACCGGAGTCTGAAGCTCCGCGCCCTCAGAAAGTTCCGCCTCAAAGCTCAAAGCTGAAAAATTAGTCTCAACATCCAAACGGGGGAAATTAATTGTCTTATTGGCTTCATCAATTGTTCCTTCCACCACTGTTTTCCCGTCTGCCCCGGCATTAACTATCTTTATTGCTAAAAGCTCCGTATCATAAGGTGCTATATGGCTTTTAGGATAATCCTCCTCACAAGAGACAAGACTAATACCAAGCAATACAGCCATAAATCCTAAACTTTTTATTAATTTATACATAATCTCATGTTTTAATTAAAAACCATTGTTAACTCACTGATGTATCCGTCAATTCAAACTTGCCGGCCATCCCTCCGTTTGAGTAAGTGTATACCCTCTACTCTTATAATCTTCAATCTGATTAATTCCGATAGGTGAGAGATATGGGTTTACATTAGGCACATTCAAGAAGGGCAGTCGTCCTTTATTCTGTTCCGGATAGAAAAATCCTTTCATAGCAACAGCATTAGTGCCATCATAAACGGTCAGACTTCCATCCTTGCCCATAACCCTGATTTTCCCGCTATTCTCTGATTTCAGTTCTTCGGGAACCTCATCCTTGAAATTTACCCAAGTACCTACCAGCAAATCCTGATTTCTATCGGTATCCATGTACTCCAATTTTTTCCAACGTCTCAAATCGACGATACGTGAGAATTCAAAAGCAAATTCCATTCTTCTTTCCCGTCTGATTTCCCAAAGTAACGGAGATACCGTGACATCTCTACCCGGATCATCAGGCAGGGCATCTAACTTCATGTCTGCTGTCCTGACAACACCCAACGCTTTTGCTTCCTCGGCAATCGGTCTGTTACGGATCTTGTTAATAGACTCATCTATATCAGTCTGGACAACCGCCGGCCCTCCCAATGTAGCAAGTTCCGCTTTAGCCTCAATCCAATTCAATAAAACTTCAGCATAGCGGATTACCGGATAGCCAGTCACATTCTTTTCACCCTGGAATTCCGGAGCCGGAGAACCGCCTTTTTCAATATACTCCAATGCACTCCGAGGGATAAACTTAGTTACATACAAATAACAGCTTTTAGCTCTGGGAGTCGGCTTATTGTAAAAACTTGCCTCAAATCTGGCATCTCTTGTCTTTATCAGGTTACTTAAAGTAAAATCGGCTGCGTTGGCAACTGCAGAAGTTTGCCAGTCCTTACCATCCGTACAGATAAACGCCTTAATCAAATCCAAATTCGGGCCGACATCGGTAGGGTCATTCATGTTACAAGTCGATGCTATGGAATGAGTCACACCCTTATCCGCATCATAGGTACGATACAGGATACAGTCTTTCGTACTTTTCGTCGACCCGAATAAAGAGCGGAAATCAGTCACAATATCATATTTTCCACTGCTCATTACCAAGTCAGCCGCAGCAATAGCCTGCTCAAAAAATTTCTTCGCACGTTCATCATTCTTATAATAATATTTTTGCCAACTTGCTTCAAACAATGCCCATCTCGAAACAAAAGCAGCCACCACATAACGGTTCACATATTGTGCATCCCCGTCATCCAAACGGACATTCTTCATGGCAAAATCAAAATCATCATAAACGGCATCCATCACTTCATTTCTCGGAGTACGATCCTTATACAAGGCATCCTTATCCGTATTCAACACCTCTGTATCGTAATAAGGGACATCACCAAAAACATTGACCAGACGAGCATACTCCATCCCTCTGAAGAAGCGGCCTATTCCCATCCAATGATTGTATTGTTCTTCGGTCAGAATATCCTTCATTCTGGCAGACACACGATCAAGCATGACATTCGCCTTCCTTATCCAAGCAAAATTCCATGTCGGACCGGTAAATTCGCTCTGCCACATCATATCCAGACTCGTTGAGCCTTTTGATGTAGGGACAGTCCGTCCAAACTGCGTTTGGGTGGACAATCTCACTGCATCATCATTAAAAGTATAATTTGCATTAGGAGCATACGTCGTTTCATACTTCAATCCATATCCTACAAAGAAGTTGGTATAAAAGGCATTGGCATACAAACGTACCCTATCCTCACTGGTCCAGTAAGCATCATCTTCCGATGTAGTCAATGAAGGACGGTCCAGCACATCATTACAATTCGTAAACAGGAAGATGATTCCGGTTAAAATCATATATATTTTAAATCTCATAATTACTCTTTTTTAGAAGGTTAATTGAACGCCACATGATAAAGTCTTGAAAACAGGTGTGCCCATACCCGTACGTCCCAAGTTATAGTTTGAGTCAGACCTGAACATCGAATAACCTGAGATAGCCTCCGGGTCGATAGGCAATCCGTTCAGCTTGTCAAATGTAAAGAAGTTCTCTAATGACATATAGAGTCTGGCCTTGGATATATACACTTTTGAAAGAAGATTCTCCGGGAAAGTATATCCCAACGTTATATTCTTGATTCTCAGGTAAGACATATCCAGCAAATAGCGTGACTGTTTCTGCATACTGAAACCAGTATTGCTTCCACCCAAATTCCATGCTCTCGGATAAAATGCATCCGTACGCTCTTCTGTCCAATAATCGGTTGTGAAGGTTTTGGGAAGAGCACCCTCTTTGGCATTATATCCGGGAATAGCCAACTGACCGCTACCCCAAATCTGACGCTTGCCGATGCCTTGGAAGAAGATTGAAAAATCAATCCCCTTATAATCCGCTCCCAAACGGAAGCTATACTCATAGCGAGGAGTAGAATTGCCAATCACAGTCTGGTCACCGGGATTACCATTCGTACCTGTTCCCGGCGTGATATAACCGTCTCCGTCCAAATCCACGAATTTAACGTCACCCGGTGCAAAAATCAATTTGTTATTGTCTTCATAATGTACCTGATACACCGGATATGGGGAAGATTGTTTATTGGTAGTATGCGCTGTTCCGTTATAAATGACGATAATCTTTTCAATCTGGCCGTCTGCTCCATATACAAAGTCTTCTTTTTGAAACAATCTATCTGTCACAAAACCATAAATATCACCATAACGTCTTCCGGTTGAGTAGGTAGTTCCCAAACTACGATCTTCCCACGGAGTTAGATAGTCCGCGCCTTTGGTTATATAGGTAGTTGCATCGGAAATAGAAGCCATAACATTAATTCCCAATCCATTGGAAAAACGATGGGTAAAATCAGCCGACAACTCCCAACCTTTGGTTCTCAAACTGCCGTAATTACCTTTAGGAGCTGTAGCACCAAGTGTCACCGGCAAGCTTTCTCCTTTCAATAATCATGTTTTTCGTATCCCGACGATACCAATCGAAAGTTACTCCGAATTTATTCTTAAAGAAACGAAGGTCTACTCCAAAATCCAAAGTCTCAATCTCTTGCCAACTGATATCACTGTCCACTAACGAAGGAGTACCGTACAAAGGCATCTTATTACCGCTTCCGTCCAGCCATGACGATTGGCCGTCAGCCAATATGGCTTTGTACAAGGTATTGGATACCGTCTGGTCACCAATACTACCCCATGAAGCCCTAAACTTACCAAAGCTCAAAATATTTTCAACCGGTTTCATGAAACTTTCATTGGTAAACACCCAACCGGCAGAAAAAGAAGGGAACCAACGCCACTGCAAATTCTTCGGAAATTTAGATGAACCATCCCTACGTATATTAGCTTCTAAGAAATATCTGTCTTCGAAAGAATAATTCAGACGTCCGAAGAAACCTAATTGAGCTTCCCAATTGCGGTCTCCTTCAATGAACTGATCCCCGGATGCCAATGGAAATTGTGGATTTGTCAAGTCAATTAGATTTGTTTTCCACCCCTTATATGAACTCCATTTATTGGTAACCCTGTTCATACCCACCATAAACTTAAAGGCATGCTCTTTTTCAGCTCCCAATTGCAGGTTATAGGTGGTATAAATATTGAACGTATTATTATCTACCGATTTATTCTGATAGCCGACCTGACTAGCTCCCGGACCCGAACTGTTATAATATTTTTCTACAGGGAAACGGTATGCCGGCATACCTCCCGTGTCTACTCTTTCGCCTTGTTCATTGACAAAGACCTGACTGCCGTTCTCTATCCACGCCGTAGGCGCATACCATGTAGCACCGGCCTCGTATTGGGTTACAGACGAATTTGTTTCCGAAGTTTGTCTGTCGTAAGTATAATCAAATTTAACATCCCAATTCTTCGTAATATTCAATGTAAAACCCAGGTTAACGTTATAATATTTATTTTGCAGCTTATCTGTATTTGATGCAGCCATTTCATACGACGGCTCTTTCAAAGGATTGCCATGTTCTGTCACTCCCATCGGAAACAATGGGCTCCAACGATACATATACAACCAAGGGTCAGCAGAAGTATTACCAATACCCGGATAACGTTTATTACGGTCGGAATAGATAGAGCTGGCTCTCACTGTAAGATATTTATTCAATTCCGATGTTACACTGACCGATGCATTATATCGTTTGAAGTCGTCCTTTCTTGGCAGTCTTAGACATACCACTCTGATCCAAATACCCCAATCCTATATTATAACTGGTCTTGCCGCTTTTACCATTTACCGATAAATTATGACTCATGGTCGGAGCCCAGTTCCTGACCATAGCTTTAGCCGCATCATAAAGTCTGTATCCGTATTTATCTTTTCCGTCATAGAACCAGTCGCGGCCATATACTACCGGATCATTCCATTTTACCTTTCCTCCATACTGTTTCTGCCATTCTATGGCTTTCTCCAGGCTTTCGGGACTAATACGCCAAAAGCCACCCGCCGGCATCGGTTCTCCTCTGTTTATTTGAGCATCCAATGTGTACTGCAAGGCTTCAATTCCACCAATTTCAATGCTTTTGGCAGGATCTTGCCAAGAAAAGTTATTGGAATAGCTAACTTCAAATTTATCTGTTTGCGCTCCCGATTTAGTTGTTATCAAAATAACGCCAAACGCAGCTTTTGAAACGTAAATAGAAGATGAAGCAGCATCTTTCAAAACAGAAATGGATTGGACATCGTTGGGATTAACCATCTGAATACTTGGAATTTCCACGTTATCCAACAAAATAAGCGGAGTATTATTTCCCGAAATGGATCCAATTTGACCGCGAATTTTAATCAAAGGGTCCGAACCGATTTCTCCCGTTGGAATTGTAATATTAACACCCGGCACTGAGCCTTGAAGTCCACGACCGATATCCGCAATAGGACGACTGTCCAATGTTTTATTTACGTCGACTGTTGCAACTGCACCTGTTAAATTAGCTTTCTTTTGAGTTCCATAGCCCACCACAACAACTTCCGAAAGTAACTCGCTATCCTCTTTTAAAACAACCTTTACCGTCTTGGTTGCTTTTACCTCTTGAGTTTGATAACCAACGAAAGAGATTTGTAAGGTTGAACCCGGCTTTACATTCAATGTAAACTTTCCGTTAATATCAGTTATTCCACCATTTGTCGTACCTTTCTCTACCACACTAGCTCCGATAACCGGTTCTCCGTTTACATCTACAACCAAACCATTGACTATTTGAGTTTGCAACTGTTCTGTCACTCTCAAAGAACCGTCAATGGTAGTCTGAGTAGCTATCACATTTCCACTGCTTAATAGCAAGGTGCTGATTGCTACTACCGTGAGGATCTTTTTATTAGACAATCCTCTTTTTCTGCAATCTTCATTCATAAGTGATTGATGATTTTGTTAATTAAAAATAGTTTTTTCCAAAAATGGTAAGATAGAAATTAATAAGAGTGGGATAGAATCACCCAAACTCTTGTGTTTTCACTTTTCCATAGGCATTTCTCAATTTAAGGGTTCATAAATGGTATGTTGTATCTCTTTTCTCTCTAAAATTCTAAGTCCACCGGGAACTTGGTATATATTGATTATCAGTCAATTTATTAACTTTATCGATTGCTTTAAGAGATAAATTCTATTATTAACAAAGGGTGATGAAGAACTTGCATACTTCATACGGAGCAAAGATATATTATTATTCAATATCAAGAACATATATTTGCTTTTTTTTAGTCTTATACTTTAAAATTTGCAAATTCTTTTCCTATATACATTATTATATAAATGGTTTAAGGCTCTTCTATATTCAAAGAATGAAATTCTATCAGTCCATTCATTGGAGTTTCTTCAATTACGTCCAGTTCAATTCCAAATTCACCGGCAACTTCTCTTAAGATGTCCGCATAGCTATAGGCCAATGAACCAACAAATCTAATCGGATAATTCTTATAGTCGTACTGACAGACATTACGAGTGAAAAAACCTCTTAAATTATTAGTTATCAGCTCAAAGACATAGTCATCGTTTGTATAGTCTGCCAAGAAGTAAGAAATCGTTGAGAGGAAACGGTTTGGGAAAGGACGGTTATATACCGATTCCATTACTTCATTAGAACTGATACGAAATTTTTCAAAAAAATCGGCCATTACATCCTTAGGTGCCAAGCCTTTTAACACATCGGACAGAAACATTTTGCCTAATACAGCTCCACTGCGCCTTCATCGCCCAAGATATAACCACCTGCCTTGACGTTCTTGACTACTATTTTTCCGTCATAAAAGCATGAATTAGAGCCAGTTCCCAAGATACAGGCAATGCCGGCTTCGCATTTAAACAGACCGCGTGCCGCTGCAAGCAGGTCACTTTCAACCTGAATAGGGGTTTTGAACTGTGCTACTAATGAGGCACCCAATACATTCTTTTTCTCTAAGAGGTGCATCCGGCTCCATAATAATATACTTGTTCCAATTTCTTTTTGAAAAAAATATCGGGTAATCCTAAACGTACACTCCGGCTAATTTCTCTTCTTGTTTGAAAAAAAGGATTCAATCCCTCTGTAAAAACACGCTGTATCAAGTGGTTGTCTTCAACCAGTGCCCATTCAGTTCTTGTAGAACCACTTTCCGCAATCAGTTTCATAGCTAATTAGTTTTAGAATTGAATACAAATATATAGTTATTTTTAATATTCCTGTGATAATTCTTCGAAAAGTTTACTACATAGATGGTATTCCTCATAATGAACAGTCTTTTTAAATAAAATAGTTGTAAGCTGATAACTATTTGTGCATCTGTTATAAATAAGCAGTTGATTGTCTATTTTTAATTCGTTAGACCTTGGTTGCCCTTTCGTTAGACCATGGTTATCCTTTCGTTAAACCCAGGTCTAACGAAAGGGCAACCAAGGTTTAACGAATTACTACTTGCAATCGTAGAGGTTAACTGATACGAAAAAAAATAAAAGAAACTGCTATTCAAGCATTTAATATTTCCTGCCCGGTGGACTTAGAATTTTAGAGAGAAAAGAGATACAACATACCATTTATGAACCCTTAAATTGAAAAAATGCCTATGAAGCAATGAAGAAACTTAGAGGATATACAGTTCATTTTACCTCTTAATCCTCCCTTTTTTACCTAACTGAAAAACTATTTTTATTAACAACAAAATCATCAATCACTTATGAATGAAGATCGCAAAAAAAAAAGAGGAATTAAAAATCATAAAATCCTCATGACAGTGGCTATCTGTGCACTGTTTCTTTGCAGCAGTAACACTTTTTGCTGCCCGATCTACTTCCCATGAAAACCATGGCGTAACAGAGCAGATGCAGTCTGTCGCTGTAAATGTTTTAGTAGTAGATGCCCAAGGCGAGCCTATCATTGGCGCCAACGTTGTAGAAAAAGGTACTACCAATGGCGGCATTACGGACCTCAATGGAAACATCAGAATGAATGTTAAAGCAGGAGCACTTTTACAGATTTCTTTTGTAGGGTATACCACTCAAGAAATAAAGGCCACTCCTAATCTACGGGTAGTGTTGAAAGACGACACTGAATTATTGGATGAAGTAGTAGTCGTAGGTTACGGCTCACAGAAAAAAGAGAACCTGACAGGAGCAGTCGCTTCCGTTAACGTGAATCAGACATTGGAAGGACGTCCTATTGCCGATATCGGTCGTGGTTTGCAAGGTACCACTCCGGGATTGTCCATCCAAGTACCAAGCGGCGAAGTCGGTTCTGACCCGATTATTAAGATACGTGGACAAATCGGTTCCATCGAAGGAGAAGCTACACCTTTGATTTTGCTCGACAACGTAGAAATACCTTCTATCCAAATGGTCAATCCCGATGATATAGAAAGCATTTCTGTACTGAAAGATGCTGCATCTGCTTCTATTTACGGTGCGAAAGCAGCATTCGGCGTACTATTGATTACAACGAAAAAAGGTGCCAAGAGTGATAGGGTCAATGTTTCTTATCAGGGCAATCTCTTTTCCAAAACATGGCAAAAGAGATGAAAATGGGACAGTTCAATGCTTTGGAATACAGTGTAGAAGCAATGAAGCGCTCGGAAAAACAGCCACCGGCGGTATTTCATTCTTTATGACAGAATCCGGATTGGAGCGTGCCCGCGAATGGCAAAACAAATATGGCGGCAAGTTAGGTCCCGACGACCCTTATGTATATGGGCGAGACTGGTATGTGGATGCCAATGGACGAAATATCGGTCTGAGAACTTTCGACCCGTATGATTATATGATACGCGAATGGGCACCGACTCACTCACACAACGTTTCAATCAACGGCAAAAGTGGCAAGACAACTTACAACATCGGCTTAGGCTATCTGCATCAGAACGGTATGATGAAGCCTGCCAAGAAAGACGATTTTACACGTTACAACGCATCCGTACGTTTAAGCACCGAAATCAACAAATACCTGACTATACGTGCGGGGTCTATCTTCTCCTCACGTGACAAGAGATACCCTTATTCTACCTCATCCACTACTGCCGACCCGTGGCTGTACTTGTATCGCTGGGGTCCTAACATGCCGTTAGGTGTCAATGAAGACGGAAACGACTTGCGCAGTCCGTGGTCTGAAACAAAACAAGCCAATACAGCTTCACAAGTAGATAATTACCTCAACATAAGCTTGGGTACAACCGTAAATGTGACCAAAGACTGGAAATTTGATTTTGACTATACATATGCCAACGAAACAGGAGTTATCAAGAAACCCGGAACACGATATAGCGCAGCAAACGCATGGAGTGCCGGTGTGCCGAGAACCGATGCCAACGGCAATCAGATTTATGTAAACAACCTGGGACAACAAGTAGACGCAGCAGCCGAAGGTGCAATGCCCGCATACAAACTTCCGTATGAAGAATATACTCCCCATGGTTCAAATCCCGACCATATCTACAGAAAATCTTCGGGAGCACGTCGCCATACGCTTCAATGCAACAACCGATTACAACTGGCAAATAAACGACGATAACAACTTCAAGTTTCTGCTTGGTATGAACCTGGTGACTTATGACTATGAAGACAACTGGTCACAAATTACAGATTTGACAGATATCACCAACCCGCAGTTCGACCTCGCAGTTGGCACTCAGACCGCAAGCGGAAACCAAAAATGGGAAGGTCAAATGGGTTACTTCGGCCGTATCAACTATAATTACAAAGAAAAGTACCTGTTGGAAGCCAATTTACGTTATGACGGTACATCCAAGTTCCCCTCTGGCATGAAATGGCGTTGGTTCCCTTCATTCTCAGCCGGTTGGCGCTTAAGTGAAGAAGCTTTTATGGAATGGGCAAAACCCGCATTGAACTCATTGAAGCTTCGCGGTTCATGGGGTATCATTGGCGACCAAACCGTAGATAACGGCTTGTATGTATCCTCTCTCGGCACAGGACAAGTAAACTGGCTGGGTGCCGATGGTCAGAAATTATTCTATCGCGGTACTCCTTCTGCCGTTGCTTCTTCTATTACATGGCAGGACATAGCCACACTCGACTTGGGATTTGATGCGCGTTTCTTCCACGGCGATTTCGGTGTAACATTCGACTGGTATCAACGCGATACACGTAATATGATTGTACCGGGTTCGGGCATTGCCTATACATTCGGTGCAGCCGCTCCCAAAAGGCAACTACGGTTCTTTAAGAACACGCGGCTGGGAAGTTTCATTGGATTACAACCACCGTTTCAACAACGGATTAGGCATTAATGCCATGTTCACGTTGTCTGATGCCCAAACTGAAATTACAGAATACAGTGATACGCGTTTAATCAGCGATTATTATGTAGGCAAGAAATATGGCGAAATATGGGGCTACAGAACAGAACGTTTGTATCAGAAAGATGATTTCGTATATGACAATAACGGCGAACTGGTTACTGTATGGGCTTTGAACGGAAAAGAAGTGGCAGCAGGAACTCCGGGTGCTAAAGAAATGAACAAACTGAAAGACCCGAACGGAGTATATCAGGACTTCCTGCAATCCGGTGACTTCAAATTTGGTCCGGGCGACGTAAAATATGCCGACTTGAATGGAGACGGAAAACTGGGTAATGGCGCCGGCACTGTAGAAGACCCGGGCGATAAGGAAATAATTGGTAATGAAACACCGAGATTTGAATACGGTATCCGTCTGGGCGCAGATTATAAAGGCTTTGACTTTTCTATCTTTATGCAAGGTGTAGGCAAACGTCAGATATGGGGTGACGGTTTCCTTGCCATTCCCGGTTATAATACCGCTGACGGTGCTATTCCTGACGCTATCGCAAGTGACTACTGGACTGAAGAGAACACAGGAGCTTTCTATGCACGCCCATGGAACCAATCCGGATCGAACGATGCTTACAACTATTACAAACAGTCACGCTATCTGCTGGATATGTCTTATTTCCGCATCAAGAATATCACATTAGGTTATTCTCTTCCGGAAAATATCATAAAGAAAGTACGCATGCAAAAGGCACGCATCTATCTGGCGCTGGAAAACTTCTTTACATTTGACAACCTGAACGGACTTCCTATTGATCCGGAAGCAATCTCCGGTTACTCCATGTTCAATGCAGAGAACTATAACAGCGGCCGTACCGGTGTAGGAACCCCGACTTTCAAGAGTGTGTCAGTAGGTGTACAATTGAACTTCTAATAAACTGAATTATATGAAAAAATATATATTTGCTTTACTTTCTGCCGCAACCTTTATGACAAGCGGGTGCGACTCTATCCTGGAACGTCCGGAATTGACAAAGCCACTGGACGAAACGTATGGAAAGACAGATAACGAATACCGACTCTATGTCAACGAAGCATACCCCGTTTATTTTGTGGGTTACAACAATAGCTGGGGCAGCGCATACGCTCCTTTAAGAGGATACAATTTTTCTGATGACAATGCTTCATCCGGAAAACAGACCTCTTTTGAGAATACCGTTCCCACCAGCCGCGGAAGTTACAACACCAGCAACCTCGCCAACTCCTGGATTTCCCAATACGCAGCCGGTAACTGGAACTTTGCCTGGGTACGCAAATGGAATATAATGATTGACAAACTGGAGAAGTATAAAAGTGCGCTGGAAGAAGAAACCTATAACCACTGGATGGGAGTAGCCCGATTCTTCCGTGGATTTGAATACTGCCGTCTGGTAGAAACCTTTGGTGATGTACCCTATTATGGAAAATCCATTAGCGATGCAGATACCGATGAAATGTATAAAGACCGCACGCCACGCAACGAAGTCATGGAACATGTGTACAATGACTTTGACTTTGCATTAAATAATATCCGTGAAAATGACGGAGCCCAATATCTGAACAGATTTATTGCAGCCGGTTTCGTCAGCAGACTGATGTTATTCGAAGGAACTTGGCAGAAATATCATAAGAACGATACTGAACTTGCAAAGAAGTATCTGACTATGGCCAAGGAAGCAGGAGAAAGGTATTAGGAAACAGCCAATGGCAGATTTCCGGTGATTTCAAAAGTCTGTTCGGCTCAACAGACCTAAGCAGCAATAAAGAGGTACTGATGTACAGACACTATGATGCCGGAGTCAACGTAACTCACTGTGTGGCTTCTTACTCCAACGGTACGGAAAGCCAAGGTGGCGCAACATTGGCATTAGCCAAATCATTCATCTGCGATGACGGTAAGGTGTACAAAAAATCAACTGTTGCCGGAGCAGACGAACTTGATGTCAAGAACATGGCCAAAACTCGTGACCCGCGTTTTGAAGCTACATTCTGGGATGAACCTCGTATCCAGGCAGGTACCTTGCTTTATAGCTGGAAATTCATTGACCGTGTAGGCCCGACCTATTTTGGCAAGACTTATCCTCCTCAATATAAAAGTATAACTAATACCAATGATTATCCGGTAATGCGACTGGCAGAGGTCATGTTAAACTGGCTGGAGGCCAAAGCCGAACTGGCTTTGATGGGCGGTGACCCTATCATTCAAGATGACATCGAAAAAACAATCAACCAAATCCGCAAGCGTCCTCTCGATGAAACGGCAATAAAAAAAGGCTTGCAACAAACCGCACCTATGATGTTAAGTGACATCACTGCCGACTTCGACCCAGATAGAGACAAAGGCAATTTGGTAGCAGGAGATTACGAAGTAGATCCGCTGATTTGGGAAATCCGCCGCGAACGCCGCATGGAGTTTGTATACGAGCACTCCCGTTTGCTTGATTTGAAACGTTGGAAGAAACTGCATTATATGAACAACAAAACATATCCGGACACAATGCTCGGCTTATGGGTGAACCTTGCGGAAGAACTGCCCAATTATCTTGAAGAAGACAACATAGGCATCACCACCGTAGCAGTTCCCGATGGTAACGGATATAAATACATAGTCTATGACGGAACCAACGCCGATGAGATGACAGGTTTCTATGTGCCGGAAGCAGCCGAAGCAAGAGACGATTTCAGCGATCGTTCATATCTGGCTCCGGTAGGAGAAGCTCAAATCAACGAGTACAATGCTAAGGGATATAAATTGACACAAACCGTTCTCTGGTAACAGAAAAAAGCATAACTCACAACAAGAGGTGTATCAAGAACGAAAGTTTTTCTTCTCGATACACCTCTTTCCTATATATACTTGAATACCAGACAAGAGTGTTTGGTTGTAATTGTAAATTAATAATTATAATACTAAATATTCCCAAATAAGTGTTTTTGATATTAAAATAAAAAGTATCTTTGTTCCATACAAATTCTCCTTAAGTAATACTATTATGAAAAAACTGCTACTATTAACCATCCTGCTATGTAGCTCATTACTGTGTCAGGCACAAAAAGAGCGCATTGTCTTAGGCGATGAACAAACTTCAGAGTATTTTCCAATCCTGAAAGGAAAACGGATTGCAATCTTCTCCAATCACACCGGAATGGTGGGAGACAAGCATTTACTGGACATACTGGAAAACAAATTCAATGTAGTAGCTATTTTTTCACCCGAACACGGCTTTCGCGGAGATGCGGATGCAGGAGAGCACGTATCCAGTTCGGTCGACAAGAAAACGGGTGTCCCCATCCTTTCTCTTTACGACGGGAAAGACAAGAAACCGAGCGAAGCATCCATGAGAAAATTTGATATATTGGTTATTGACATCCAGGATGTAGGCTTGCGGTTCTATACCTATTATATAACAATGTGCCGGCTGATGGACGCCTGCGCCGAGTACAACCGCAAGGTATTGTTGCTGGACCGCCCCAATCCGAACGGACATTATGTAGACGGACCGATACTGGACATGAAATACAAATCCGGAGTGGGTTGGTTGCCTATTCCCATTGTACATGGCATGACACTGGGCGAACTGGCATTAATGGTAAACGGAGAACGCTGGTTACCGGCTTCACGCGTGTGCGACCTTACCGTCATACCCTGCAAGAATTATACGCACCAGACAAAATACACATTGCCCATCCCCCCCTCTCCCAACCTGCCGAACATGAAAGCCGTCTATCTGTATCCGGCTACCTGCTATTTTGAGGCCACTCCCGTCAGTCTGGGCAGAGGAACTTCACTCCCGTTCCAAGTATACGGACATCCCAATATGACAGGCTATGACTACAGTTTTACGCCCAAAAGCGTTCCCGGCGCCAAAAATCCGCCCCAACTGAACAAGCTATGCCACGGCGTAAACCTCAGTAATATGAGCGATGAAGAAATTTGGAAGCGCGGCGTGGATCTGAGCTACGTAATTGACGCTTATAAGAACCTGAACATAGGCGACCACTTCTTCCGTCCGTTCTTCGAACTGCTGGTAGGAACAGACTATGTCCGCAAGATGATAATAGAAGGAAAGAGCGCCGAAGAAATCAAAAACCGCTGGAAAGGCGATGTGGAAAAGTTCAAGGAACAGCGTAAGCCCTATTTGCTTTATCAAGAATGATTATTCATACAAACCGGAACCTATTAACCAGTAAACACTAATACCCAATCAATACAATGAGCCCGTTATCCGTTATCATCACCATTGCAGCCTATTTTGCAATACTCTTCACAGTATCTTACATTGCCGGCAGAAAAGCAGACAATGCAGGTTTCTTCGTGGGCAACCGCAAATCGTCCTGGTATGTGGTGGCATTTGCAATGATTGGCTCCAGCATATCCGGAGTAACGTATGTATCCGTGCCCGGCATGGTTGCCGCAAGTAACTTCGGCTATCTGCAAATGGTATTGGGATTTATTGCGGGACAATTAATCATCGCCTTTGTTCTGACCCCCTTGTTCTACCGGATGAATCTGGTTTCCATTTACGAATATCTGGAGAACAGGTTCGGCATGTCCTCATACCGTACAGGGGCCTGGTTTTTCTTCATCTCCAAAATGCTTGGAGCGGCAGTACGCCTGTTCCTCGTCTGCCTGACATTACAACTGCTGGTATTCGAACCATTCGGATTACCTTTTATTCTGAATGTGGCCATCACCGTAGCTTTGGTATGGCTGTACACTTTCCGTGGAGGCGTAAAGTCGCTCATCTGGACAGACTCCTTGAAAACGTTCTGCCTTGTGGTATCGGTTGTATTGTGCATCTGCTACATAGCCTCCGACCTTAATTTGTCTTTCACCGGTATGCTCGGTACAATTGCCGACAGCGATATGTCCCGCATATTTTTCTTCGACGATGTCAACAGCAAGCAATACTTCTTCAAGCAGTTCTTTGCCGGAGCATTTACCATGATAGCCATGACCGGATTGGATCAGGACATGATGCAGCGCAACCTCAGCTGCAAAAATTTCAAGGACTCACAAAAGAACATGATTACCAGCGTCATTTCGCAATTCTTCGTCATTCTGTTGTTCCTGATGCTGGGTGTACTGCTCTACATATTTGCCGGCAGCCAAGGAATACAAGTGGAGAAAAGTGATGAACTTTTCCCCTTAATTGCTACAGGAAATTACTTCCCCACCGTTGTAGGCATCCTGTTTATTATCGGACTGATTTCTTCGGCTTACTCGGCAGCAGGCTCCGCACTGACAGCCCTTACTACATCCTTCACCGTAGATATTCTCGGCACAAGAGGAAGGACGGAAGAGGAAATCGTAAAGATACGCAAGCGGGTACATATTGGTATGGCTGTAATTATGGGTATCACGATATTCGTATTCAACCTATTGAATAACACAAGTGTAATCGATGCCGTATATATACTGGCAAGTTACACCTATGGTCCTATCTTGGGACTGTTTGCTTTCGGCATCTTCATGAAGCAGCAGGTGCGGGACAAATACATACCGTTAGTCGCCATCGTATCCCCGCTTCTTTGCTTCATCCTGCAAAAGAATTCGGAAGCATGGTTCAACGGTTATCAGTTCAGCTATGAATTGCTTATATTCAATGCACTGTTCACCTTCATCGGACTCTGCATACTGATAAAGAAAGACAAAAAGAACATTTAACTTAATACATCATCATCATGAGTGTAAGACTCCACTTTTTGCTCAGCATGCTTGCCACCGCCCTTATCCCCCAAACGGGCGGTGCGCAAGAGCTTCCGACAGAAACCCGCCGGGAAATAGGCAAGTTTCTGGACGCCACTGCACGAAAAGAAATATCCGTAGGACATATCACCGTTGACTCTGTTGCCATAAACGGCAACACCCTGCAACTCTTTGCCAACATGAACTGTTCCTACATTCCTTTCCGTGAGGACAATGTAGCCGAAATTTACAAAGGCATCAGCGCCTTGTTGCCCACCGAATTTGCAAAGTACAGGCTACAGCTACGCACCAACAGACATAGTATCGAAGAACTGATTCCCCAAGCGTTGCGTTCGAAAAAAGACAAAAAGGCTCTTACATTCAGCCAGGATGTAGAAAAGCCTCTGGTAACCAAAGTTTCCAGACCTTATACTCCAACCAACGGACTGCAAAACCGTCATATTGCCTTATGGCAAAGCCACGGTTTTTACTACGAACCGAAACTCAACCGCTGGGAGTGGCAGCGTGCCCGCTGTCTGCAAACCGTGGAAGACCTGTATACACAGAGCTTCGTATTGCCCTACCTTGTTCCGATGCTGGAAAACGCCGGAGCCAATGTACTGCTTCCGCGTGAACGCGACTGCCAGACTGCCGAAATCATTATCGACAATGACGGTTGCCTTAACACCGGCTCTACCTATGCCGAACGTACCGCTGACAAGGTATGGCAGCAAGGCACAGGAAAAGGTTTCGCACATCTTCGCCCGCAATACATAGATTTTGAGAATCCTTTTAAAGAAGGTACATTCCGTATCGCAGAAACCGTCAAAAAAGGAAAAGAAAGCACGGCCGAATGGATTCCCGAAATACCTCAAAACGGACAATATGCAGTCTATGTCTCTTATCAGACTGTTCCAAACAGCAGTGACGACGCCCTTTATACCGTTTATCATAAAGGCGGGGTATCCCAATTCAAAGTCAACCAGAAAATGGGGGGCGGCACTTGGGTCTATCTGGGAACTTTCGGTTTTGATGCCGGAAAAAGCAATGCCTGCAAGGTGACTCTGAGCAACCGTTCTGCCAAAGCCGGACAAACAGTCACAGCCGATGCCGTAAAGATTGGCGGCGGCATGGGAAACATTGCCCGCCGTATCTCTGAGGAAGGGGCAACCGATAATTTGAAAAGCTCCGACAAAACCGTCAACGCATCAAATGCAGCAAAGAATATACCGGCAGCATATCAACCGTCCTATATCACCGAATACCAAAAGAGCGGTTATCCCCGTTTTTGCGAGGCTGCCCGTTACTGGATGCAATGGGCCGGCATTCCGGACAGCGTATATTCCGAAAGCCACGGAAAGAATGATTACACGGATGACTATAAAAGCCGTGGAATATGGGTGAACTACCTGGCTGGCGGTTCTGCCGCCAACCCCACGGAAAAGGGGTTGAATATTCCGGTAGACCTGGCGTTTGCCTTCCACTCGGATGCAGGAACTACCCTCAACGACTCTATCATCGGAACACTCGGCATCTATCAGACCGATGCCTACAACGGAGTATTTGCCAATGGGGCATCACGCTACTTGTCTCACGACCTGACAGACCTGATTCAATCCAATATCGTACGCGATATCCGCACACTGTATGAACCCCGATGGACCCGCCGCGGCAAATGGAATCAATCATACTATGAAGCCCGCGTTCCACGCGTACCGACCATGTTACTTGAGTTGCTTTCTCACCAGAACTTTGCCGATATGCGTTACGGCATCGACCCGCGCTTCCGATTTACGGTAAGCCGCGCTATCTACAAAGGAATGTTGCAGTTTCTCTGTTCGCAATACCGTATGGATTATATAGTACAGCCCTTGCCTGTAGACCACATGGCATTGCGCATGATCGGTGAAAATGAAATCGAGTTGAGCTGGAAAGCTGTAAACGACCCGCTGGAACCGACAGCCGCTCCCGAGAAGTACATCGTTTATACGCGTATCGGCAACGGTGACTTCGACAACGGCACAGTAGTGGATAAAAACAGTTACCGCACCGTTCTTCCCGCCGGTATCGTATGCAGCTATAAGGTAACCGCCCTCAACAAGGGTGGTGAGAGCTTCCCTTCTGAAATTCTTTCGGCAGGACAGGCTTTCAACAGCAAAGGTGCAGTATTGGTCATCAACGGATTCGACCGCATCAGTGCTCCCGCCGACTTTGTAGCCCCTGCACCTGCCGACACGCTACTTGCAGGTTTTCTGGACGATTTGGACCATGGAGTGCCTTATATCAAAGACATCAGTTACATCGGAAAGATGAAAGAGTTCCGCCGTTCCATCCCCTGGATGGACGATGACGCATCCGGTTTCGGCGACTGCTACGGCAACTACGAAACACAGGTTATCGCCGGAAATACATTCGACTACCCGGCAGTGCACGGGGCTGCCATACTGAAGGCCGGTTACTCCTTCGTTTCATGCAGTGATGAAGCTGTTGAAAGCGGACAAGTTGTCCTGAACGACTACACATACACCGACCTTATTCTCGGCAAAGAGTGCCAGACCAAGATAGGCAGAGGCGGAATAAAGCCTTTGGAGTTCAAGACATTCAGCAAACCGATGCAAGACTGTATTACAGCTTACTGCAGCCAAGGCGGCAATATCCTTATATCAGGCGCCTATGTAGGAACCGACTTATGGGATAACCGCCTGATTCCCGCCAATGAAGAAGACAAGAAATTTGCTACGGAAGTTCTGAAATATAAGTGGCGTACAGGACAAGCCGCCACAATGGGTAAAGCGAAGTGCGTAGCTTCCCCTTTCCCTTCTCTTTCGGGAAACTATACTTATCATAATGAGCTTAATTCGGATTCTTACGCAGTGGAGTCCCCTGACGCCATCGAGCCTGCTACAAAAGAAGCATATACCATAATGCGCTATTCGGAGAATAACCTGAGTGCCGGAATTGCCTATCAGGGCGAATATAAGACATGCGTCTTAGGATTCCCTTTCGAATCGCTTCGCACGGCAGAAGAAAGAGCATCTCTAATGGACGCTATTCTGACATTTTTCAACAACAGTACCAAGAAATAAAGAATAATTTATAAAACCAATCATCATTTATGAACCGAAGACTATTCACCAGCGTCCTGTTTGCCTGCCTGCTACCGTTTATGGTGCAGGCACAGCAGGCCGTGTTCCGCTTCGCACAACTGACGGACATCCACTTAAGTCCGAACAACCCCAATCCTACGGAAGATTTATTGCGTTCCATTGCACAAATTAATGCAACCGACAGCATCGATTTCGTATTGGTGACAGGCGACATTGCCGAAGAGGGCGACCGCACCACCATGGAAAAAGTAAAATCATGTCTCGACCTGCTGAAAGTGAAATACTACGTAGTGCTGGGTAACCATGAAACCAAATGGAGCGATTCCGGCTGTACTGCCTTCGGAGAGATATTCGGTGGCGAACGGTTTGAATTCGAACACAAAGGCTTTTTGTTCCTCGGTTTTAATTCAGGCCCGCTGATGCGTATGGCATACGGCCATGTTGTCCCTCAGGATATCCGCTGGATGACGGAAACGATGGACCGGTACAATGCCGGCAATTCCCGGCCGGACAAACCTGTAATACTTGTTACCCACTATCCGATGACGGAAGGCGATGTGGACAACTGGTATGAAGTGACGGATGCCGTGCGACCATACAACATACGCCTGTTTATAGGCGGACACTACCACCGCAACCGCGACTTGCGCTATGACGGCATTCCGGGTATCCTGATGCGCAGCAACCTGCGCGACAAGGATGAAAAGCCGGGCTACGGCATTTATGAGATTACAGAAGATTCCATCCTCGTTTATACACAACGCATCGGAGAACCGAAAAGACAATGGGCCGCATTCTCGCTGACGGATTCATACTATGACCGTAATGGGAAAGCCGAAAAATATCCCGACTTCTCCGTAAACAAAGAGTATGCACAAGTACAAGAGCAATGGATAGTGCAAACCGGAGCCGGCATCTACTGTTCACCGGCAGTGGAAAAAGACAAAGTATTCGTTGGCGACGACCTGGGACGCCTCACTGCCTATGCCCTTAAAAACGGCAAGAAACTATGGAGTTTCCAATCCGGAAAAAGAATTGTCGGAACACCTGCCGTAAGCGAAGGAATTGTCGTATTCGGTTCCGCCGATTGTAAGATATATGGTCTGGATGCCCAAAACGGTAATCTGTTATGGACAGTAAAAGCTGCCGAACCTGTATTGGGAGCAGTGACAATAGAGAACGGCATTGCCTATATCGGTGCCAGCGACCACACTTTCCGTGCCGTAAACATTCGTACCGGAGAAGTGAAATGGGCTTTTGCAGGCGTAAGAGGCTACATCGAGACCAAACCTTTGGTAACGGACAATAAAGTTATCTTCGGCGCATGGGACAATACCTTATATGCTTTAAATAAAGCAGACGGCAAGGAATTATGGAAATGGACAGGCGGACTGACGCGCATGCACTTCTCCCCTGCCGCCGTATGGCCGGTGGCAGCCGATGGGAAGGTATTCATTACCGACCCGCAACGTGCCATGACCGCCATTGACATAGAAACGGGCAATACTGTATGGCGTACTTTCCAATCCATGGTACGTGAGACAATAGGACTGTCCGAAGATAAAGAACGTATTTACAGCAAGACCATGAACGACAGTATCGTATGCTACTCCACCAAAGGTAACCAACCGCACAAACTGTGGGCATCCAATGTAGGCTTCGGCTACGAGCATGCTCCTTCCATGCAGGTAGAAAAAAAACGGAGTCGTATTCGGAAGTACCAAAGAAGGACTTATCTTCGCGCTGGAAGCCGCGACTGGCGAAGTGCTGTGGAAACACAAAACAGGCAATTCGCTCATAAGCACAGTGGTACCGCTCGACAACAACCGGGTGCTGTTTACCGCCACGAGTGGAGAAACCGGAATGCTGAAGTTTAAAATAAAAAAATGAGAATTTTAAAATAATACCTTACAGATATGAAGAAGATTGATTGCTTTATTCCTTTTGCAGGAAAAGAACAGGCTGAAAAAGACAGTACAAGGATTACAGGCTACAGGTCTTATCGACAACATCCGTTTAGTAACGACAGACCCTACGCTCGAACCATTGCCCGGCTGTGAGATTTTATCCGTAGACATGCCCTACAGCAGCACTGCCATGAAAACCATTGCCGAAAAAACCGATGCTGAATATACATTGCTATACACCAAAGAAACGACTCTTGAACTGGGTATGTTCGCCTTGGAACGCATGATGCACATTGCAGAAGATTCGGATGCAGGAATGGTCTATGCCGACCATTACCAGATAGCCGACGGCAAGCAGACGAATGCTCCTGTCATCGACTATCAGTTCGGCTCGCTGAGAGACGATTTCAATTTCGGCTCGGTACTCCTTTTCAATACTTCAAAGCTAAAAAGAGGCAGCCTGCCGCATGAAGTGCGATTATAACTTTGCCGGCCTTTACGACTTACGACTGAAGCTGAGCCAAAAGGCAGACCTCGTACATATCAATGAATATCTGTACAGTGAAGTGGAAAACGATACACGTAAGAGCGGCGAAAAGATATTCGATTACGTCGACCCGAAGAACCGTAACCGTCAGATTGAAATGGAAGCGGCATGCACGGAACATCTGAAAGAAATCGGTGGCTACCTGAAACCGGAGTTCAAGCAGATTGAGTTCTCTGCCGGAAATTTCGAATACGAGGCATCCGTTATCATCCCCGTACGCAACCGTATACGCACCATCCGCGATGCTATCCGTTCCGTACTGGACCAGAAGACAGACTTCAAGTTCAATCTTATCATCATCGACAACCACTCTACCGACGGAACGACAGAAGCCATCGACGAGTTTAAGAATGACGAGCGCCTCATCCATATCATCCCCGAACGCAACGACCTCGGCATCGGCGGTTGCTGGAACATGGGCGTACACCACCCCAAATGCGGCAAGTTTGCCGTACAATTGGACAGCGACGATGTATATGCCGATGAAAATACATTGGCCACTATGGTACGTGCTTTCTACGAACAGAACTGCGCCATGGTAGTAGGTACTTACATGATGACGGACTTCAACATGAACATGATTGCTCCGGGCATCATCGATCACAAGGAGTGGACACCGGACAACGGACGTAACAATGCCCTCCGCATTAACGGTCTGGGTGCGCCGCGCGCATTCTATACTCCGGTACTGCGCGAAGTAAAAGTGCCCAATACGAGCTATGGCGAAGACTATGCCCTTGGACTGAATTTCTCCCGCCAATACCAGATAGGCCGTGTCTATGACGTTGTTTACAACTGCCGCCGCTGGGACGACAACTCGGATGCCTCATTGGACATCGTCAAGATGAACGGGCACAACCTTTACAAAGACCGTATCCGCACGTGGGAGTTGCAGGCACGCATCGCTATGAACAAAAAAAACGGTAAATGACCTATGAATCAGACCATACACAATCTTCTAACCGAACAGCTTGCTTCCTGGGAAACGGCGCGTAATAACTACGCCGCCCTTTCCGGAGTGCAGGTGAAAGAACTGAATGTAAACGGCACCCTTTATAAAGTACAGTTCAATCCGGCACGTATCGTATCTTCCGGAGCCAAAGTAGATGCAAAGTCCATTAAGGAACGTAAATGCTTTCTCTGCCCCGCCAACTTGCCGGCAGTGCAAAAAGGCATCCCGTTCGAAGGACACTACAACATATTGGTCAATCCGTTTCCCATATTCCCCCGTCATCTGACGGTACCGGAAACCGCACATGTCGCCCAGCGCATAGCTCCCCGCTTCGGGGATATGCTGGACCTGGCACGGCAACTGACCGACTACACCATTTTTTACAATGGTCCCAAATGCGGCGCTTCCGCCCCCGATCACGCCCACTTCCAGGCCGGTAACAAAGGCTTCATGCCTATTGAACAAGACTGGCGTAGACAGGTAGCAGGCAAAGTAGCCGACTACGGTCAGGGCACCCTATGGTGGCTGAACGATGCCCCGCGCACTACGCTCGTCATCGAATCTGCCGACCGCAAGACGGCTATTAAGCTGTTCGACACCGTTTATCACTCATTGGACATACAACCCGGTGAAGACGAACCAATGATGAATGTCCTTGTAATGTACGAAGACAACAAATGGATTGTATTTGTCTTTCCTCGTGCCAAGCATCGTCCGGCATGTTATACGGCCGAAGGCGACGCCAACCTGCTGAGCAGTCCTGCCTCCGTAGACTTAGGCGGAGTATTCATCACCCCCGTCGAGAAAGATTTCATCAAAATAACGGCAGAAGACATCGCACAGATATTGGGTGAAGTATGCCTTTCTCCCGCAGATTTTCAAAAGGTGCGGAAACGCATCCAGGAACAACTGTAATATCCGTCATCCCTTTAAATAAACAAGTATGAAAGAGCCCAAAGTAGAAGTCGGCATCCTATTCGAGCCACAGATAGAATTTATCCTGCTTACCCCCTACCACGTATCCGGCAAGGAAGTCAACGGCAAGCAGACTGTTACCTACGACGAAGGTAAGATCCTTTGGAACGGCAGGCAATATGACGAATTAGTGTTTGAACCCCTGCAAGAATCCGTTGCATCATTCGAGTTACTGGATGTGACTATCGGGATAAACTTCCACTGGGAACGCAAAGAAGACCAACGCTTCCAGGGTTCTTTAAAGATTATCGTAGAAAACGGCAAGCTGACTGGTATCAATGTCATCCGCGTGGAGGATTACCTGACCAGCGTCATCTCCAGCGAGATGAGTGCAACCGCTTCTCTGGAACTGCTGAAGGCACATGCAGTCATCTCGCGCAGCTGGCTGCTTGCAAACCTTTCCGGTTTGCAAACTGACAAATTACAACTGCCTGTTGGTAATGATACCATACGGAATAAAAACGCAAACCAAGACAACGCAGCCAATTGCCAACTGTCAACTGCCGACTGTCAATTGAAATGGTATGAGCGCGACTCTCATACCCATTTCGACGTATGTGCGGACGACCACTGCCAGCGCTATCAGGGGATAACGCGCGCTTCCACCGATATAGTCCGCCAGGCGATAGCCGCCACCCGCGGACAGGTACTTACCTCAGAAGGCAGAATATGCGATGCCCGCTTCTCCAAATGCTGCGGCGGAGCATTCGAAGAGTTCCAGTATTGCTGGGAAGATATCAAATATCCCTATCTTGCCAAACAGCGCGATTATCTGACAGGAAATGAAAAGACTGCTCCCGAACTGCCCGACCTGACTCAGGAGTCCGAAGCCGACCATTGGATACGTACTTCCCCCGAAGCATTCTGCAATACCACGGATAAGAAAATCCTGTCACAGGTTCTCAACAATTACGACCAGGAAACCACCGATTTCTACCGTTGGAAAGTAGAATATACTCAAGACGAACTCTCCGTCCTCATACTGAAACGTTCCGGCATAGACTACGGGCAGATAATCGACCTTGTTCCCGTGGCCCGCGGCACCTCCGGACGCCTTTGGAAACTGAAAATCGTAGGTACGAAGAAGACGCTGACTATCGGGAAAGAGCTGGAAATCCGCCGGACGCTTTCTCCTTCACACCTTTACAGCTCCGCCTTTGTCGTAGACCGCGCAGAAGTGTCGGAGGCTGGCATCCCCGGGCGTTTCATCCTCACCGGAGCCGGATGGGGACACGGCGTAGGCTTGTGCCAGATAGGTGCCGCCGTCATGGGCGAACAAGGATACAAATACGATGAGATATTGCTGCATTACTACATCGGCGCCAGTATCGACCAACTATATGACTAATCCTATAACAGAAAAACAATTGACAGAATGAACAATATCAAGAAAATATCCCCCTGGGCATGGGTCCCTACCTTATATTTCGCACCGGGTATCCCCTACTTTATCGTGAACAACATCTCCGTACTGATGTTTGCCAAAATGGGTGTACCCAATGGAGACATGGCGCTATTTACCAGCCTGCTGTATCTGCCATGGACTATCAAACCTTTCTGGAGCCCGTTTGTAGACATTATCAGAACCAAAAGATGGTGGGTAGTTTCCATGCAGATTCTTATGTCGATAGCTTTCATCCTGCTGACCCTGACCATTCCGCATCCGGACGAAGCAACCATGGCAGCGGGCACGACTCCTATCAGTATGTTCACCGTAACCTTGATACTGTTTATCATCACGGCATTCGCTTCCGCCACACACGATATTGCCGCAGACGGGTTCTATATGCTGGCATTGAAATCGGGCGAGCAGGCTGAGTTTGTCGGTATCCGAAGCACTTTCTACCGCCTTGCGTCTATCTTCGGACAAGGAGTGCTCGTAGCCATTGCCGGTGCCATCGAACTGAAATACGACAATATTCCGCTGTCGTGGACTATCACGATGCTGGTTACGGCCGTTATGTTCAGTGCAGTAAGTTTTTATCACCTTTTCATGATACCCAAACCGTCTTCAGACAAATCGGTCTTGGCTCCGGGAACAGCCGGTGCCAAGGCTATTTTCAAGGAGTTCGGACGCACTTTCGCCACCTATTTTACCAAACCGGGTGTACTGCTTGCCATTGTATTCATGCTGCTCTACCGCCTGCCCGAGGCATTCCTCATCAAGATGTGCATGCCTTTCCTCGTTGCCGGTAAAGAAGCGGGAGGCTTAGGGCTTTCCACGGCGGAAGTAGGCATCGTATACGGCACTATCGGTGTGATATTCCTCACATTGGGCGGTATTCTCGGTGGCATATTCGCATCGCGCATCGGATTGAAGAAATCCATCTGGTGGATGGCGGCATGTATGACACTTCCCTGCCTGACTTTTGTCTACCTGGCCATTTGCCAGCCCGAAAACCTGTTTGCCATATCAACGGCGATTGCTATCGAACAGTTCGGCTACGGATTCGGCTTCACCGCGTATATGCTCTATATGATGTATTTCTCGGAAGGCGAGTTCAAGACATCGCACTATGCTATCTGCACCGCATTCATGGCGCTGAGCATGATGATTCCGGGCATGTTTGCCGGTTACATTCAGGAAGCTATCGGCTATACCAACTTCTTCTGGATGGTAATCGCATGCTGCATTGCCACCGTGATAGTCACCGTCTTTGCCGACAGGCGGATAGACCCCGAATACGGCAAGAAATAAAAGATTGATAAACGAACCATAAAGATACCCATTATGAAAAAACATCTCGTTCTCTGTATCCTTTGCACCCTTTGCTGCATGGCATACGCACAGAAAATAAAAATAAAGACCGGCATCGAAGTGCTGAAAGAGCAAAACTTCAAATGCCTGGAAGGTAAACGTGTGGGACTGATTACCAATCCTACGGGAGTAGATAATCACATGAAATCCACCATCGATATTCTGCACGAAGCGCCGAACGTGAATCTCGTGGCACTCTACGGTCCGGAACATGGCGTACGTGGTGATGTACATGCCGGCGATCACGTAACGGACATCAAGGATGCCTCAACCGGACTGCCCGTCTATTCCCTCTACGGCAAGACACGCAAAGCGACTCCGGAGATGCTGAAGGACATTGATGTACTGGTATACGACATTCAGGACATCGGCTGCCGCTCATTCACCTACATCAGTACCATGGGACTTGCCATGGAAGCCGCTGCCGAGAACAACAAAGGAATTTATCGTACTGGATCGCCCCAATCCCGTAGGCGGATTGAAGATAGAGGGTAATCTGACGGAAGATGACTGCATTTCCTTTGTCAGCCAATTTAAAATTCCGTACCTTTACGGACTCACTTGCGGTGAGCTGGCTTTCATGCTGAATGGGGAAAAGATGCTGAAAGACGGCAAGCAATGCAAATTGCAGGTTGTAAAGATGAAAGGCTGGAAGCGCAAGATGGACTATACACAGACCGGATTGCAATGGGTTCCTTCTTCTCCGCACATTCCGCACCCGCACTCCGCATTTTTCTATCCCGTGAGCGGCATTTTGGGAGAGTTGGGCTATATGTCTATCGGAGTAGGTTACACGATTCCGTTCCAGATGTTCGCTGCCCCGTGGGTGGAAGCCGAGAAACTTGCCAGAAACCTGAACGGGCTGAACGTACCGGGTATCGTCTTCCGACCGATGTACCTGAAACCGTTCTACTCCGTAGGTAAAGGAGAGTTGCTGCAGGGCGTGCAAGTGCACATCATGGATTTCGGCAAAGCACCGCTAAGCGAGATACAGTTCCTCGTAATGCAGGAAGTAGCCGCGCTCTATCCCGACCGTGCCGTATTTGACCATGCGGATAAAGGCCGTTTCGCCATGTTCGACAAGGTAAGCGGCTCAAAACAGATACGCGAACGCTTCAGCAAGCGCAACCGTTGGGAAGACATCCGCGACTATTGGTACAAAGACGTTGAGGAGTTCCGTAAACTGTCGAAGCAGTATTATTTATATAAATAATTTGACAAGTATAAAAAACGGTAAGTCGCATACTGAATATCATTCGGTTGTATATTGAATGTGCTTCCCTATAAAGTTCTTTCACAAGTTATTGCGACAAGGATTGCGGGAAGAAGCACAGGAGTAAAAAGATCTATACATTATGGAAAAGAGTAACTACATGGCTTTCCTGCAGGAAGCGAGACAATTCATTCCGCAGGAAAGGATTTACACCGACGAACTCCGTCGGCTGGCTTGGGGAACAGATGCCGGTTTCTACCGCCTCATCCCGCAAATCGTAATCCGTTCGGAAGGAGAAGAGGAAATCTCCCGGCTGCTGAAACTTGCCGGCAGCCACAACCTGCCCGTCACTTTCCGGGCAGCAGGAACCAGCTTATCCGGACAAGCCATCAGCGACTCCATACTTATTGTAGCCGGCAAACATTGGGAAGGCTACAGCATATCTCCCGACCATGAAGAAATCACCCTGCAGCCCGGTATCATCGGGCAACGGGTCAATGAATTGCTGGCCCCTTTCGGGCGGAAATTCGCTCCCGACCCTGCCTCCGTAAAAAGCGCCATGGTGGGTGGTATCGTCATGAACAACGCTTCGGGCATGAACTGCGGTACGCATGCCAACAGCGACAAGGTGCTTCTCTCCGCCCGCATCGTACTGGCTGACGGAACGGTACTCGACACCGGCGACAGTGTAAGCCGCGCCGCATTCGAAGTGACACACCGCGATTTCATCCGGCGCATCTGCACGCTCCGCGATGAAGTGCGTGCCGACGGGAAACTGGCGGAACGCATCCGCTACAAATATTCCATAAAGAATGTAACCGGTCTGAACCTGCTCCCTTTTGTCCGCTTCGACGATCCGTTCGATATCATTGCCCATCTTATGGTGGGTTCGGAGGGAACACTCGCATTCCTCTCGCAAGTGACTATGAAAACGGAGTATGACTACCCTTGCAAAGCAAGTGCCATGCTCTACTTCAAGACCATAAAAGAAGCTTGCCGTGCTGTGGTAGCCATGAAAAAACTAACCGGCGCCAATGGTGAGTGGACTGTAAAAGGAGCAGAGCTGCTGGACTGGAAATCTCTGGCATCGGTAAGCGACCCCGTATTCCTGAAGTATAAGGGCGAAATATGTTCATCCACCCTGCCCGGCGTAGAACCGGGAGACGAGACCGGACTGACCGCCGTGCTGACCGAGACCAAAGCCCGCAGCACGGAAGAACTTCGGCAGAACATCCGTACGATAGAACAATGCCTCTCCGCTTTCCAGACCTACACACCCGTATGCTTCACCGACAAGCCCGAAGAGTATTCGAAGTACTGGGCTATCCGCTCCGGCATCTTCCCTTCCGTGGGCGGGACGCGGAAACCGGGAACAACGTGCCTCATCGAAGATGTGGCTTTCCACATCGAGGACCTGCCCGAAGCAACCGCCGAATTGCAGCAACTCATAGCCCGTCACGGCTACGAGGATGCCTGTATATACGGACATGCGCTGGAGGGGAACTACCACTTCATCCTCAATCAGTCTTTTAGCAGCGAAGCCGAAGTGAAACGCTACGAAAACCTGATGAATGATGTCAAGACGCTGGTTGCGGACAAATACGACGGCTCGCTGAAGGCAGAACACGGTACGGGCAGAAACATGGCTCCTTTTGTACGCCACGAATGGGGAGATGCAGCCTATGAGGTGATGAAAGCCGTCAAAAACCTGTTCGACCCGAAAGGTCTGTTGAATCCGGGCGTTATTTTCAATGACGATCCGAAATGCCATATCAAAAATTTCAAACCGCTTCCGCTGATTCCTTTGGATGCCCAAAATCCGGCAGCCAAAGTAAACCGCTGCATCGAATGCGGCTTCTGCGAAGTGAACTGCCTGTCCTGCGGCTTCACCCTCTCCTCAAGACAGCGCATCGTGCTACAAAGGGAGATAGCCCGCCTTCGACAGAGCGGCGAAGCCCCCGAACGTCTCGCCCTGCTGGAAAAACAATACCGCTATCCCGGCAACCAGACCTGTGCCGGCGACGGTCTCTGTTCCATATCCTGTCCTATGGGAATCAATACGGGTGACCTGACACACATCATCCGCCAGAAAGAATTGCCGCAAGGCAGCATAGGATATAAGGCCGGCAATTTCGCCGCCAATCACTTCGCCGGCATAAAAAGTGCACTGCGCCCCGTATTGGGACTTGCCAACCTCGGTCATTCCGTATTGGGAACCAAAGCGATGAGCTGCATCACCAAAGGCATGCACAACGTTCTCGGCATCCCCCTTTGGACGCCGGCAATGCCCAAAGCCTATTCAATTAAAAGTTCACAATTGACAATTGACAACGATACCCTGCGGAATAAGAACGCAGACAAAGACAGTTCGGCTAATGGTCAATTGAAAGTGGTTTATTTCCCCAGTTGCATCAACCAGACAATGGGACTGCCAAAGAAATCGCCTGTGGAGCAGGCATTGGCGAGCAAAATGATTGCCCTGTTGCAAAAAGGCGGTTACGAAGTCATCTTCCCCGAAAACATGGAAAAGCTTTGCTGCGGCACAATCTGGGAAAGCAAGGGAATGCTTGACATTGCCGACCGCAAATCTGCCGAACTGGAGGCAGCCTTGTGGAAAGCCAGCGAACAGGGCAGGTATCCTGTGCTGTGCGACCAAAGCCCGTGCCTGCACCGGATGCGCGAGACCATCCATAAAATGAAGCTTTACGAACCGGCAGAGTTCATATATACATTCCTGCGTAACAGACTGGTATTCACCCCTACCGACCGCCCTGTGGCAGTTCACATCACCTGTTCCATGCGCAAGATGGGGCTTGCCGATACGATTACAGCCTTGGCACGTCTCTGCTCATCCAAAGTCATCATACCCGAAGAAGTAGGCTGCTGCGGCTTTGCCGGCGACCGCGGCTTCACATATCCCGAACTGAACGCATACGCCCTGCGCAAACTCCGCCCCCAGATAGAAGCAGCCGGCGTAAGCATCGGATATTCCAACAGCCGTACCTGTGAAATCGGGCTGACAACCAACTCCGGTATTCCGTATGTGTCCATAGTCTACCTGGTAGATGAATGTACCCAACCCGCAACCGTTAAACTCAACAACTAACTTAACACACAAAAATCATGAGTAGTACAGTAAAAACAAACAAGCGCATCCTTGCCCTCGACATCCTTCGCGGTGTCACCATTGCAGGCATGATTATGGTTAACAACCCCGGTACATGGGCGCATATCTATGCCCCCCTGCGTCATGCGGAATGGAACGGTCTTACCCCCACCGACCTTGTATTTCCGTTCTTCATGTTCATCATGGGAATTTCCACATACATCTCTCTGAAAAAGTATAATTTCGAATTCAGCCGTGCCGCCGGCATGAAGATTCTGAAACGTACCATACTCATCTTCCTTATTGGTATGGGTATCGGCTGGTTCTCGAGGTTCTGTTATTACTGGACTTCTCCCACGGAGGGCATCGGCTTCGGCGCCCAATTGTGGGAAGCCGCATGGACATTCGACCGCATCCGTATCCTGGGTGTCATGCAGCGTCTGGCCCTCTGCTACGGTGCTACCGCTATCATTGCGCTGACCATGAAGCACCGCAACATCCCCTATCTCATTGCTACCCTACTGACAGGCTACTTCATCCTGTTGGTTTGTGGCAATGGATTTGCCTACAACGATACGAACATCCTTTCTGTTGTAGACCGTGCCATCCTTACCCCCGCACATATGTACAAGGATAACGGCATCGACCCGGAGGGCTTACTAAGCACCATCCCTGCCATAGCCCATGTACTGTTGGGCTTCTGCGTAGGCCGTATGATGCTCGAAGGAGGCAAGGCTGATGAAAGCCGTGAAAGTATGCTGAACTCGCATCTTATCAAACTGTTTTTAGCCGGTACCATCCTTACATTCGCCGGCTTCCTGCTGAGTTACGGATGCCCCATCAACAAGAAAATATGGTCGCCTACCTTCGTACTGGCTACCTGCGGATTGGCTTCCAGCTTCCTGGCGCTGCTCATCTGGATTATCGACGTGAAAGGCTATAAGAAATGGAGCCTCTTCTTCGAGTCGTTCGGTGTCAATCCTTTATTCATGTATGTGCTGGGCGGTGTGCTCGGCATTCTCTTCGGCAGCATCTGCTTCCCGTGGGGCGAAGGTAGCATCAGCATACACGGATTTCTGTACAAAGTGCTGTTAATGCCCGTATTCGGCGAAACCGGCGGTTCGCTGGCGTATGCGTTGCTGTTCGTCGGCATCAACTGGTGCATCGGCTACCAACTCTATAAACGGAAGATTTATATCAAACTATAATCGGATAAACTCAAAACAAGTAATAATATGATTCTAATAGCAGACAGTGGCTCTACAAAGACCGACTGGTGTGTTGTAGAGAACGGACAACTCATCCGGCAGATATTTACGAAAGGAACCAACCCTTTCTTTCAATCGGAAGAGGAAATCAGTAATGAGATTGCGACAGCACTGTTGCCCCGGTTAACGACCGATGCATTGGATGCTGTATATTTCTACGGTGCGGGATGCGGATTTCCCGACAAGATAGCCATGGTTCACCGTGCCATCACCAAGCATCTCCGGGTAAAGGGAGAAGTGGAAGTAAACACAGATATGCTGGCGGCAGCCCGCGGACTTTGCCAGCACGATGCCGGCATTGCCTGCATCATGGGTACAGGCTCCAACTCATGCTACTATGACGGCAAGCAGATTGTATCCAACGTATCTCCACTGGGATTCATCCTCGGAGATGAAGCGCAGCGGCGCCGTATTGGGCAAGCTGTTGGTGGGCGATATTCTGAAAAACCAGATGACCCCCGAACTGAAGGAGAAGTTCCTCACGCAGTTCAACCTGACACCCGCCGACATCATCGACCGTGTATACCGCAAGCCGTTCCCCAACCGTTTTCTGGCAAGCCTCTCTCCATTCCTTGCACAGAACCTGGACGAACCCTGCATACGCACGCTGGTATCGGACAGCTTCAAGGCATTCCTCAAACGTAACGTGATGCAGTACGAAAACTACCGTGAAAGCAAGGTACACTTTATCGGCTCCGTGGCTTTCTATTACAAGACGATATTGGCCGAAGCTGCCAGCGAAATGGGTATCCGGCTGAGTACGGTCATCAAGAGCCCGATGGAAGGTCTGATAGAATATCACAAGTAATCGCAAATAGTAAACCGTAAACTCGTAAATAGCCTTATGTTTGTAAAAATCTCAGAGCAACCTTCGCTCTACAACGACTTGGAAAAGAAGTCTGTCCGTGAAATACTGGAAGACATCAACAGGGAAGACCAGAAAGTGGCGCTTGCCGTACAAAAGGCAATACCGCAAATAGAAAAATTAGTAACACAAATCGTACCCCGCATGAAACAGGGCGGACGCATTTTCTATATGGGCGCCGGCACAAGCGGCCGCCTTGGCGTACTCGACGCCTCCGAAATACCACCGACATTCGGCATGCCGCCTACCTTGATTATCGGCCTGATAGCCGGCGGAGACACCGCCCTACGTAATCCCGTGGAAAATGCGGAAGACGACATGCAACGCGGCTGGGAAGAGCTGGTAGAACGCAATATTACGGACAAGGATACGGTTATCGGCATAGCGGCATCCGGCACAACCCCCTACGTTATCGGTGCGCTGCACGAAGCCCGCGAGCATGGCATCCTGACGGCTTGCATCACCAGCAATCCCGATTCGCCAATGGCTGCGGAATCCGATGTACCTATCGAGATGATTGTAGGACCTGAATACGTTACGGGAAGCTCGCGCATGAAGTCGGGTACAGGACAGAAGATGATTCTGAATATGATTACCACTTCCGTAATGATACAGTTGGGCCGTGTGAAAGGCAACAAGATGGTGAATATGCAGCTCAGCAACAAGAAACTGGTGGACCGCGGCACGCGTATGCTGGTCGAGGAACTGGGGCTTGACTACGGAAAAGCCAAGGCGCTCCTGCTGATGCACGGCTCGGTGAAGAAAGCGGCAGACGCTTACCGGGCCAAAGAATGACAATTGGCAGATTCACTACAGAGCACACAGAGATCTCACCCGGTTTTCAGACAGAAGAACAAAAGAACGGAAGAACAGACTCTGCCTTGCCGCATGCGGCATCTTCCGCACTGTTTATGTTCCCGGTTCTTCTGTCCGAAAATCCACTTATAGCAAACAAAATATGAAAACACTTACCAGTATCCTTGTACTTCTGTTCGGTCTGCAGGCAGCCACCGCACAGCCTTTGCAGCGGGTAGCTCCCGAACAGGCGGGACTGGATTCCCGCAAACTGATGTATGCCGATGAAGCCATTGAAACGGCCATCGCCGGCAAAGAGATTCCCGGCGCCGTACTTGCAGTGGTACGTAACGGTAAAATGGCCTATCTGAAGGCATACGGCAACAAACGGATTTATCCGGACACGGAACCTATGACCGTAAATACCATTTTCGATATGGCATCCTGCAGCAAGTCCATATCCACAGCCGTATGCACCATGATTCTGGCAGAACGCGGAAAAATACGCCTGCTCGACCCTGTAAGCCGCTACATCCCCGGCTTCAAGGACTGGGAGAGCGAAGACGGAAAAGACAAAAAGGTAATCCGCATAGCCGATTTGCTGACACACAGTTCCGGACTCCCGCCTTATGCCTCGGCTGCGGAGCTGGAACAGAAATACGGTTCTCCCAACCCGGCAGGGCTGATGGAGTACATCGCCGGATGCAAACGCGATTTCAAGCCGCAAACCGGCTTTCAGTACAGTTGCCTAAACTTCATCACCCTGCAACACATCATAGAGGCCGTCAGCGGACAATCCTTGCGCGACTTTGCCCGTGAAAACGTCTTCGACGTACTGGGTATGAAGCATACCGATTATCTCCCTTGCCTACGCGACAAGAACGGCAAGTGGATAAATACCGTTCCTCTACCGGAGAACATTGCTCCGACAGAGAAACAACCCGACGGGCAGGTTCTTTGCGGACAGGTGCACGACCCGCTTGCACGCATTCTCAACGGCGGCATCAGCGGCAATGCAGGCGTATTCTCCTGCACCGAAGATATTGCCATACTTTGCGCCGCTCTGCAAAATGGCGGAGAGTGGAACGGACATCGCATTCTCAGCCCGCAAGGCGTAAAGACCATGCGCACCGTACCCCATGCTACAGCAGATCTGGGCCGCTCACCGGGTTGGGATGTATGTAGCCCCTACGCATCCAATGCCGGCGATTTCTTTGGTCCGAATACCTACGGGCATACGGGCTACACCGGTACATCTGTCGTAATCGACCCCGACAATGACACGTCCGTAATCCTGCTGACTAACGCCGTGCATCCGGAAGACGGACACAGCGTGGTACGCCTGCGTTCACTGGTAGCCAACGCAGTGGCAGCCTCTCTGTATCCCGCTCCGCGCACATATACGGACCATTATTACAAACGTTTTCTCCAGTTCATGGACGAACCTGCCATCGGCAGCAAAGATATAGTCATGCTGGGTAACAGCCTGACGGAAAACGGTGGTGACTGGGCCGCCCGCCTTGGCAACAAGCACGTACGTAACCGCGGCATCATCGGCGATGAGGTAATGGGTGTGTACGACCGCCTGCACCAGATATTGCCAGGACAACCTGCCAAACTATTCCTGCTTATCGGTGTGAACGATGTTTCGCACGACCTGACAGCCGACAGCATCGCCGGTATGATTCGCATGACGGTAGAGCGCATCCGGAAAGAGTCTCCCGACACCAGGCTTTACCTGCAAAGCCTGCTTCCTATCAACGAAAGTTTCGGCCGTTATAAAAGACTGGCAGGCAAGACAAATCTGATACCCGAAATCAACAAACAACTGGAAGCACTTGCCAAAGAAAAGGGCCTGACGTACATTAATCTCTTCCCTTTATTCACCGAGAAAGGAAGCAATGTATTACGTGCCGATTTGACAAAAGACGGATTACACCTGAAAGAAGAAGGCTATAAAATATGGGCGAAAGCCCTCAGGAAAAAGATTTAGAAAAGACACATGACACGCATATAAACGGAAAAAGGTGATAAAGAACAAACTTTACCACCTTTTCTGTTTTTATATCCAATCAATCAGTCTGCAATTCCTTCCAAACATACATCAAAAGTCAATGACGTATAACCGGGAATATCACCGGATGAACTGCCGCTTGCACCATATCCGCTCTGCCAGGGAATATACAGCATCCAACGCTCACCGACCCGCATATATTGCAAAGCCCATGTCCAGCCTGCAATAACTTCGGATACCACAAATTCGGAAGGAGAATTAAACGCCGTAGGCCATTTGGATTCGGGAGAGTTTTCGGACAAGGGATCTGATAAAGGCAACGGAATTTCGCGGTCTGTCGCTCCGAAACCGTCAAAATTGCCATCGAACTCTTCTCCGGTAATGAAAGTACCACGATAGAAAACGCTTACCTTTTCCGTGAACAACGGGTATGCCCCGCTATCTGTTTTCCACAACTTCTTGCAATACACATACTGAGGACGTAAAGTACCATTGACCCCGGTACCGCTGGTCGGCACGGATATGGCATACAACGTGCCAATCTCCATCTTTTCGGCATCTTCAAGCGAAGCCACGATATTATCGCCGGTCTTACCTTTAATGGAATCAATAAAAGCTTCATTACGCGGTACCCAGTTATCATATTTTCCGGCCTCCTCCACTTCTTCGCAAGCCACAAACGCACCTGCTATGAACAGCAAGAAGGGTAAAAACAAAAGGAACGGTCTCTTCATCTGATTATAAATTACGGGATTACTATTATTCGGCATTTGTCTCCCGGCATTCAGGGCACAACTTTTTCGCTACGCTCTGAACGGCAGGGACAAACAAAATACATCTTATCTTATTGCAGCGTTTTCAGCAAAGACGTAATGCTTACGCGGTCTGCAATGATATTGTTCAGTTCGGAGATAGCCACACGCTCCTGCTGCATCGTATCGCGGTTGCGCAGCGTTACGCAGTTATCTTCCAACGTCTGGTGGTCTACGGTTACACAGTATGGCGTACCGATAGCGTCCTGACGGCGGTAGCGCTTGCCGATGCTGTCTTTCTCGTCGTACTGGCAGTGGAAGTGGAACTTCAGGTCGTTGATAATCTCACGAGCCTTTTCGGGCAGACCGTCCTTCTTCACCAGCGGCATAACCGCCAGTTTCACCGGAGCCAGCGCAGCAGGCAATTTCAGCACCACGCGGGTTTCTCCGTTCTCCAACTGCTCCTCACAATAAGAAGCCGACATGATGCTAAGGAACATACGGTCTACGCCGATAGAGGTTTCGATAACGTACGGAGTATAGCTTTCATTGGTTTCCGGGTCAAAGTACTTGATGTTCTTGCCGGAGAATTTCTCGTGCTGGGACAAATCGAAGTTGGTGCGGCTATGGATACCCTCTACTTCCTTAAAGCCGAACGGCATCAGGAACTCGATGTCGGTAGCGGCATTTGCATAGTGGGCCAGTTTGTCGTGGTCGTGATAGCGGTAATGGTCGTCGCCGAATCCCAGCGCCTTATGCCATTTCAAACGGGTTTCCTTCCAAGTCTTGAACCAGTCGAGCTCAGTGCCCGGTTTTACAAAGAACTGCATTTCCATCTGCTCGAACTCGCGCATACGGAAGATGAACTGGCGCGCAACGATTTCGTTACGGAAAGCCTTACCGATTTGTGCGATGCCGAAAGGAATCTTCATACGTCCTGTCTTCTGCACGTTCAGATAGTTCACAAAAATACCCTGAGCCGTTTCCGGACGGAGATAAACCTTCATCGCACCTTCCGAAGTGGAACCCATTTCGGTAGTGAACATCAGGTTGAACTGGCGGACTTCCGTCCAGTTTTTCGTACCGCTGATAGGGCAAACGATTTCTTCGTCCAGGATTATCTGGCGAAGTTCTTCAAGATTGTTGTCGTTCAACGCTTTGGCAAAACGTTCGTGCAAAGCGTCGCGCTTGGCCTGATGCTCCAGTACGCGGGCGTTCGTGCTGCGGAACTGTGCTTCGTCGAAAGCCTCACCGAAACGCTTGGCGGCCTTCGCCACTTCCTTGTTTATCTTGTCGTCATACTTGGCGAGCTGGTCTTCAATCAATACATCGGCACGATAACGCTTCTTCGAGTCGCGGTTATCAATCAAGGGGTCGTTGAACGCATCCACGTGTCCGCTTGCTTTCCAGATTGTAGGGTGCATAAAGATAGCCGAGTCGATGCCTACGATGTTTTCGTGCAGCAGCACCATGCTCTGCCACCAGTATTGTTTGATGTTATTTTTCAGTTCCACACCCATCTGACCGTAATCGTATACGGCTCCCAGTCCGTCATAGATGTCGCTGGAAGGGGAACACGAATCCGTATTCCTTGCAGTGTGATACGAGTTTCTTAAAAACGTCTTCCTGTGCCATTTTTTATTGTATCTTAATTAATTCGAAATCTTTGTTCAGTTAAAAAGCGCCACAAAGATAGGGATTTATCTTATATGTAGGGCAACGGGGGTATTAATTTATCTTATTCTTCGCCCGTCTTTTGATTCTTGTCCGCCCGCCGCATTGCAGGCGTCAACTGACTTTCGGGAACATACAGACTGAAAGGTATCCTAAACGGTTGTACCTCTTTCAAACGTGCAGTCAGCCCGCGGTCTGCCACAAAATACACGCGTGAGAGCTTCACCTTGCCGGGCATCACCTGTTCCGGGCGGTCAAACCCGGGGCTGGTAAGAGCGGTCTGGAACGTCCCCAGGTTGGGAATGGTCACCGACTGTCCCATGCTGAGAATATCCTCAATCGTATCTCCCAATTCCGACAGGATACCCATAATCATCCCCTGTGGAAAATGGCTGCGCTTGGACAGCAGTTCCGCCAGTTTCGTTAAATCCACTCCGCCGCGTTCCTGCAATTTCTTCTGAACGGCGTACCATTGTTCCTTCCTCTTGCCGGACGATAAGTCCGCTTTCTTTCTTACCAGATAGGGTATAGTCATGACAGTACCATTAATTTTTCACGTTAGTATTATAAACATGTACGACACCCGGGTGTCAGCACATCCGACACCCGGGTCTCAGTATGTCCGACATCCGGGTGTCGGTATGTTCAACACCCGGGTGTCGTACATACCAAACCGGCTGTAAAGATAAACTTTTATTGCGAATAAAGAAAATCAGAAACGACTTCCTTGCTCCTTTTTTAATGCAATTTGCCTGTTTTCCCGATAAATTTCGTATTTTTGCCTGCAACTGCCCAACCGGCGGTTATTCATGAATAGACAACTCCCGAACAAATATGAGCGAAGACTTTGGAAGGAACAAAAGATGATTTGGATAAAGAACTCCCGAAGGGGAGCGAAGGGCATTCGGATTATAAACCTGCGGATACCAATGATGCAAACGTCAAGCACCAACTGAGCGGCATGTATCAGAACTGGTTCCTGGATTATGCCTCGTACGTAATCCTGGAACGTGCCGTACCCCACATCATGGACGGACTGAAACCCGTGCAACGGCGTATCCTGCACTCCATGCGGCGTATGGAAGACGGACGCTATAACAAGGTGGCAAACATCGTGGGACACACCATGCAGTTTCACCCCCACGGTGATGCCAGCATCGGTGACGCACTGGTGCAACTCGGCCAGAAGGATTTGCTCATCGACTGCCAGGGAAACTGGGGGAATATTCTTACGGGAGACAGCGCAGCCGCCCCCCGTTACATCGAAGCGCGCCTTTCCAAATTTGCACTCGATGTGGTGTTCAACCCCAAAACAACCGAATGGAAACTGTCGTACGACGGACGAAACAAGGAACCGGTGACGCTGCCCGTCAAATTCCCCTTGCTGCTGGCACAGGGTGTGGAAGGTATTGCCGTGGGGCTTTCTTCCAAAATATTACCGCATAACTTCAATGAACTTTGCGACGCATCCGTAAAATACCTGCATAAGGAAGAATTCAAGCTCTATCCCGATTTCCAGACAGGCGGCAATATTGATGTATCGAAGTACAATGACGGTGAACGCGGTGGAGCCGTACGGGTACGTGCCAAGATTGAAAAGGTGGATAACAAAACACTCGTCATCCGCGAGATACCTTACGGAAAAACGGTAGCCAGTGTCTGTGATTCTATCGTTAAAGCAAGCGAAAAGGGAAAAATCAAGATAAAGAAAGTAGAAGACCTTACTTCCGGAAGCGTGGAGATATTAGTCCACCTCGCACCCGGCGTATCATCGGACAAGACGATTGATGCACTTTACGCCTTTACGGATTGTGAAGTCAGCATCTCGCCCAACTGCTGCGTCATCGACGAGCAGAAACCGCACTTCCTCACCGTAAGCGATGTACTGAAGAAGTCGGTGGACAACACTTTGGCCTTATTGCGCCGGGAACTGGAAATACGCAGGAACGAGATACTGGAAAGCCTGCACTTCTCATCGCTGGAGAAAATATTCATCGAAGAACGTATCTACAAGGATAAGGAATTTGAACAGGCCAAGAACATGGATGCCGCCTGCGAACACATCGACGAACGGCTGACACCTTATTATCCCACGTTTATCCGTGAGGTGTCCAAAGAGGATATCCTCAAGCTGATGGAGATAAAAATGGCGCGTATCCTCAAGTTCAACTCCGACAAGGCAGAAGAGCTGATTGCCCGCATGAAAGCGGACATCGAGGAGATAGACCGCCACCTGGCAAATATCGTGGAATATACGGTGGACTGGTTCCGCATGCTGAAAGAGAAATACGGCAAAGCCTTCCCGCGCCGTACCGAATTACGCAACTTCGACACCATCGACTCTACCAAAGTGGTGGAAGCCAATGAAAAACTGTACATCAACCGCGAAGAGGGTTTCATCGGTACCGGCCTGAAGAAAGATGAATTCATAGCCAACTGCTCCGACCTCGATGATGTTATCATCTTCTTCCGCGACGGACGTTACATCATCACTCCGGTAGCAGACAAGAAATTCGTAGGCAAGAACATACTCTATGCCAATGTCTTCAAGAAGAACGACAAACGTACCATCTACAACGTTGTCTACCGCGACGGGAAAGAAGGCACGCATTATATCAAGCGTTTCGCCGTGACTTCCGTAGTGCGCGACCGCGAATACGACGTGACACAGGGCACACCCGACTCACGCATCGTGTATTTCACAGCCAATCCCAACGGTGAGGCCGAAATCATCAAAGTGACGCTCAAGCCCAATCCGCGCATACGCCGCATTATCTTCGAAGAAGATTTCAGCCAGATAAACATCAAAGGACGTCAGGCCATGGGTAATATACTTACCCGTAACCCGGTTCATAAGATAGCCCTGAAGCAGCGCGGCGGTTCCACATTGGGCGGACGGAAAGTATGGTTCGACCAAGATGTCCTGCGCCTCAACTACGACAGCCGCGGAGAATACCTCGGTGAGTTCCAAAGCGACGAGCAAATCCTGATAGTGCTGAACAACGGCGAGTTCTACACCAGCAATTTCGATGTGAACAACCACTACGAAGACAATATACGGGTATTGGAGAAATATGACCCGAACAAGGTGTGGACGGCAGTCCTTTATGATGCCGACCAGCAGGGGTATCCGTACATCAAGCGATTCTGCTTTGAAGCAAGCAGCCGCAAGCAGAACTACCTGGGCGAAAACAAGAATAACCGCCTCATCCTGCTGACCGATGAATACTATCCCCGACTGGAAGTCGTATTCGGCGGGCATGACAAATTCCGCGAACCGCTGGTGGTCGATGCAGACGAATTTATCGCCGTAAAAGGTTTCAAGGCAAAAGGCAAGCGACTGACTACCTATACGCTGGATACTATCAACGAGTTAGAACCTACCCGCCAACCGGAAACTCCGCAAATCCCGGAAAGCAAGAATGAGGAAGAACCCGAAATTCTGGACCCGGACCACGGAAAGAGTGAAAGCGACATACTGGACGAGCTGACCGGACAAATGAAATTGTTCTCCGATAATGATGACAGCAAGGAACATGAAACTACCTAAACCGATAATACCGGTTATCTGTACGGTACTGCTGTTATGCAGCAGTGCCATGCAGGCACAGCTTCCCGCCACAGCGGAAGGTTTGGAACAGAGCCGCCTCGTAACCCGCGCCACCATGTACGGCGTAGGTCTTACGAATGTATTCGACACTTATCTGTCTCCCCAGGAATACACCGGTATTGATTTCCGCGTCTCGCGCGAAAGCATGCGCATGACCAGATGGATGGATGGCAGGCTCTCCCTACAGAGTTTCTTTCAGGCCGATTTGGGATATACCCGCAACAAAGCGGATAACAACAATACATTCTCCGCACTGGCAAACTGGAACTACGGCCTGCACTACAACTTCCCCATTACAGACAATTTCAAGTTGCTCGCCGGCGGTCTTGCCGACCTGAACGGCGGTTTTGTCTACAACCTACGCAATACCAACAATCCGGCATCGGCACGCGCCTATATCAATCTGGACGTATCGGGCATGGCCATCTGGAACTTACGCATAAAGAACTATCCGCTGACACTGCGCTACCAGGTCAATCTGCCGTTAATGGGCGTTATGTTCTCACCGCACTACGGGCAATCCTATTACGAAATCTTCTCGTTGGGCAACAGCAGCGGAGTGGTGAAATTCACCTCATTGCACAACCAGCCGTCACTGCGGCAAATGCTTACGGCAGACTTTCCGGTGGGACGTGCCAAAATGCGTTTCGCTTATATATGGGACGCGCAGCAGTCACACGTGAACGATATAAAGACACACACCTACTCGCACGTATTCATGGTGGGATTCGTGAAGGAGCTGTATTTATTGAAAAACAAGAGAAAGAAATAAAGAAGCGGAGTGATAAATGAAGAATGACAAGATGGTAAGGTTTCTGAAAAATATAATGGTTCTGATTGCCGTGCTTCCTTTGCTGGGCAGTTGCATCCGCGAAGACGAAGTTGCCAATTCTCCGCAGGGAAACTTTGAGGCCCTCTGAAGATTATCGACGAGCAGTACTGCTTCCTGGAATACAAACAGATAGACTGGGATGCCATACACGACGAATACAGCAGGCTGATTACCGGCAGCATGAGCAGCGAAGGCCTGTTTGAAGTATTGGGAAATATGCTGAACGAACTGCAGGACGGGCATGTAAACTTAGCTTCCGCCCACAATGTTTCGTATTACGATGCCTGGTATCAGGACTATCCGCGCAACTTCCGCAAAGACATTGTGGAAGACTTCTATCTGGGCAAGGCGAGTACCGACTACCGCACTGCCGCAGGTATCAAGTACAAGATATTCGAAGACAACATCGGCTATATGCGTTACGAGAGTTTCTCTTCGGGCATAGGCAACGGAAACCTGGATGAGATACTCTCCTATCTTGCCCCATGCAGCGGACTTATCATTGACGTACGCAACAATGGCGGCGGCAACGTAACCAACTCCGAACGCATCGCCGCCCGTTTCACCAACGAGAAAGTGCTGACCGGGTATATCCGCCACAAAACCGGCAAGGGACATAATGATTTCTCCGAGCCCTACCCCATAGAACTGGAACCCAGCAACAGCATACGTTGGCAAAAGAAAACAGTAGTGCTGACCAACCGCCGCTCCTACAGCGCAACCAACGATTTCGTCAATCAGATGAGCTGTCTGCCCAATGTCACTATCATGGGGGACAAAACCGGTGGCGGCTCCGGCATGCCTTTCACTTCCGAACTGCCTAACGGATGGACAGTACGCTTCTCCGCCAGCCCGCATTTCAACGCCGACATGGAGCAGATAGAATGGGGAATAGAGCCCGACATCAAAGTCAATATGGACGAAACGGATGAAACAAAGCATATAGACACTATCATCGAAAAAAGCCCGGGCTTTCCTTAAAGGGGGAGTGGACTCCGGCAGCCAGCGAATAACTTTCTTTGAACTTTTACTTGTAAAACCAAGAAAACTTCTTATCTTTGCACCGCTTAACGGGAAAATCCCTTGCGGGTGTGGCGTAATTGGCAGCCGCGCCAGACTTAGGATCTGGTGCCGTGAGGCGTGTAGGTTCGAGTCCTATCACCCGCACTGATTACCTTATAAAAAGACAAAAAAGAAGATGTATCGGATACATCTTCTTTTTTTTTTAGATACAAGGGACTGCGAAGCGCCCGCAGAAGCCTTCCGGATTATGTTAAAAACCGGAGATATACAAAACGTCCAAATCTTTTTTGCATTCCGATTGTTTCAGAGGAGACAATCAAGTTAGTTATCCACTAAAAATTTATGCAATGAAGAAAAAACCTAAACATTCTATGGAGAAAGCCTTCTGGCTGAAAAATCTATTTCTGATAGCATGTTTGCTCTTTACGGCAACTCCCGGTTTCTCTCAAAACAAGACAGTGACCGGTACGGTGACCGACGCTACGGGCGAACCGCTCATCGGAGCATCCGTGCTGCAACAAGGCACTTCCAATGGTGTCATTACGGACATTGACGGAAAGTATTCCATCCAAGTGCCGCCCGAAGCCACTTTGGAGTTTTCCTACGTAGGCATGGTAAAGCAAGCCGTCAAAGTAGGCAACCGGAGTGTTATCGACGTGCAGATGAACGACGATTCGCAGATGCTTGCCGAAACGGTCGTCATCGGTTACGGCAGCGCCAAGAAACGCGACCTCACCGGGTCTATCACCAACATCAAAGGCGATGAGATTGCCAACAAGCCCGTAGTCAACCCGGTAGCCGCCCTGCAGGGAAAGATAGCCGGCGTACAGGTTATCAATTCCGGCAAGGCAGGAGCAGACCCTGAAATACGCGTGCGCGGTACAAACTCCATTAACGGCTACAAACCGCTGTATGTAGTAGACGGCCTGTTCAATGACAATATCAACTTCCTCAATCCGCAGGACATCGAGTCCATGGAAATCCTGAAAGACCCCTCGTCCCTCGCCATCTTCGGCGTGCGCGGCGCCAACGGCGTCATCATCATCACCACCAAGAAAGCCAAAGAAGGACAGACGCGTGTCAACATCAACGGCTCGTTCGGCTTCAAACGTGTAACGGACAAGATTGCAATGGTCGACGCCGCCGGGTTCAAGGAACTCTACAACGAACAGTTGAGAAATGAAGGCAATCCCGAATTTGATTTCACCCCGTGGACGGGCAATACCGACTGGCAGGATGAAATCTTCCAGACCGGATTTATCACCAACAACAATGTCAGCATTACGGGCGCTTCCGCCAGGCACAGCTTCTACCTCGGCGCCGGTTATGCCTACGAACAAGGCAATATCAAGCACGAGAAGTATAGCAAGGTCACACTGAACATAAGCAACGACTATAAAGTTACGGATAACTTCAAAGTAGGCTTCCAGTTCAACGGCGCACGCATACTGCCCGCCGATACAAAAAGTGTGGCAACAGCTCTCCGCGCAGCCCCGGTAGCCCCCGTATACAATGCCGAATACGGCTTGTACACCACCCTGCCCGGCTTCCAGAAAGCGCAGATGAACAACCCTATGGTGGATGTGGACTTGAAAGCCAATACCACCCGTGCGGAAAACTACCGCGCATCGGGCAATGTATACGGCCAATGGGACTTCCTGAAAAACTTCCAGTTCAAAGTAATGTATTCCATGGACTATGCTTCCAACAGCAGCCGCACCTACACGCCTGTTATCAACGTATTCGACAGCAGCGTGGAAGGCAACGTCGTGACCCTCGGCAACGGTAAGACCGGCGTGAAACAATCCAAGGAAACCGAAGCCAAAGTACAAAGCGACTACCTGCTGACCTACACCAATACCTGGGGCGACCACAGCCTGACCGCCACCGCCGGCTTCACCACCTATTACAACAAGCTGGAGATGCTGGGCGGAGAACGTACGCAGGGCGTAGGTCTGGTTATCCCCGATAATCCCGACAAGTGGTACATCAGCATCGGCGATGCGGCAACAGCCACCAACGAGAGCAAGCAATGGGAGCGCAGTACCGTATCCATGCTGGGACGTGTGCTCTATAACTACAAAGGCAGATACCTGTTCAACGGTTCGTTCCGCCGCGACGGTTCCTCCGCATTCTCCTACACCGGAAATCAGTGGCAGAATTTCTACTCCGTCGGCGCAGGCTGGCTGATGTCCGAAGAGGAGTTCATGAAAGACATCACCTGGTTGGATATGTTGAAGCTGAAAGGCTCGTGGGGTACGCTCGGCAATCAGAATCTGGACAAGGCCTATCCTGCCGAACCGTTGCTCACCAATGCCTATTCCGCCGTATTCGGCAAGCCATCCGCCATCTATCCGGGCTACCAGTTGTCCTACCTGCCCAATCCCCGTCTCCGCTGGGAAAAGGTGGAAGCCTGGGAAGCGGGTGCAGAAGCCAACTTCTTCCGCAACCGCCTGCACTTCGAGGGTGTATATTACAAGAAAACCACCAAAGACCTGCTGGCGGAAGTTCCGGGCATCTCCGGCACGGTGCCGGGCATCGGTAACCTCGGTTCCATAGAGAACAAAGGCGTGGAACTCGCCATCGACTGGCGCGACCGGATTGGCGACTGGGGCTATAGCGCAGGCTTCAACCTCACTACCATCAAGAACAAGGTATTGAGCCTTGTACAGGAGGGTTACTCGATTATCGCAGGCGACAAGAGCCAGAGTTACACAATGGCAGGTTATCCTATCGGTTACTTCTACGGTTACAAGGTAGAGGGCGTGTACCAGACAGACGAAGAAATAGCCCGGTCGCCCAAGAATACCCTGGCCACCGTGACTCCGGGCGACCTGAAATTCAAGGACGTGAACGGTGACGGTGAAATCACCACTGCCGACCGTACCCTGATAGGCGACCCTACCCCGAATGTCACTTACGGCATCGCCCTCGGCGTAAGCTATAAGAACTGGGAGCTCGGCATCGACATGATGGGACAAGGCGGTAACCAGATATTCCGTACCTGGGACAACTACAACTGGAGCCAGTTCAACTTCATGGAACAACGCATGGACCGCTGGCACGGACCGGGCACAAGCAATACCCAACCCTTGCTCAACACGAAGCATACCATCAACAATATGAATTCCGAGTACTACATCGAAGACGGCAGCTTCTTCCGCATCCGCAACGTACAGTTGGCGTATAACTTCGACAAGACCCTGATATCCAGAATCGGTATGCAGGCCCTGAAGCTCTACGTCAACATCCAGAACCTGAAAACCTGGAAACACAATACCGGTTACACTCCCGAACTGGGCGGTACGGCCATTGCTTTCGGCGTAGACGACGGCAGCTATCCGATGCCTGCCATTTATACATTCGGCTTTAATCTGACATTCTAAAAACAATTCACCGCAGAGCACACAACCCGGTGTCTGCTGCGATGAACCAAAAAATAATAATCATGAAACTGAAACATAAGATTCTAACTCTGATAGCAGGTACACTCACCACCTTTGCCCTGACATCCTGCAACGACTTCCTCGACCGCGACCCGCTGGGGCAGTTCACCGAAGACGATGCTCCCAACGCCCTTATCGGCGGAAAGATGTACAACGTATATTACCTGATGCGCAGCTATAACATCACTGCCGGAATACCCGCCTTCATGATACACATGGTACGCAGCGAGGACTCCGAAAAAGGCAGCGATGCCGGCGACGGCGCCGACCAGGCAGCCATGTGGGACGACTTCCAGTATACAGCCTCCAACGGTACGCTCAGTGCCTATTGGGGACAGAACTATAAAATCATCTACCAGTGCAACGAAATCCTCGACGACCTGGAGAACAGCGGAAACAAGGATGATTTGGAGAATGTACGTACCAAAGGCGAAGCCCTGTTCTTCCGCGCCTACTGCTACTTCAACCTTGTACGTGCCTGGGGAGAGGTGCCGCTGGTAACATTCAAAGTGAAAGAAGCATCCGACGCCAACCGACCCAAAAGTGATGTGAACGAGATATACGAACAGATAGACAAGGACCTGACCGAAGCCGAGAAATGCCTGCCGCTGACATGGACTTCCGAATACACCGGACGCATCACCTGGGGAGCCGCCCGCTCACTGCACGCCCGCACCTACATGATGCGCAACGACTGGGACAATATGTACGACGCTTCCACCGAAGTCATCAAGTCCGGCCTCTACAACCTGAACACACCCGTAGATAAAGTCTTCACCGTTGAGGGCGAGAACTGCGGCGAAAGCGTGTTCGAACTGCAATGCGAATCGACCGATGCCCTGAAAAACAGTGATGTCATCGGAAGTCAGTTCTGCCAGGTACAAGGCGTGCGCGGCGCAGGCGATTGGGACCTCGGTTGGGGCTGGCATATGGGTACTACGCTGTTAGGCGGGGCATTCGAGCCCGGTGACCCCCGCAAAGATGCCACCCTGCTTTATTTCCGCCGGAGCATCAGCGACCCTGTCACTCCGGAAAATACCAACAAGCCTTACGGTGAATCTCCCGTATCCACCGCTATGGGGGCTTACTTCAACAAAAAGGCGTATACCGAACCCGAACTGCGTAAGAAATATACCAAAGACGGTTTTTGGGTAAACATCCGCATTATCCGCTACCCGGACGTATTGCTGATGGCTGCCGAAGCCGCCAACGAGAAAGGTATTCCGGGAGAGGCTATCGATTATCTGGAGCAGGTCCGCGCCCATGCACGCGGTGCGGACAGCAGCATACTGCCCAAAGTCACGTCCACTGACCAAAGCACACTGCGTGATGCCATTCGCCACGAACGCCGCGTTGAGTTGGCATTGGAACCCGACCGTTTCTACGACCTCGTGCGCTGGGGCATTGCCAAAGAGGTGCTTCAAGCTGCCGGAAAGAACTATCAGGACAAGAATGCCTTGCTGCCATTGCCCCAAGAAGAAATTGACAAATCGAACGGGGTGCTGAAACAGAATCCTGATTATTAACGATAATTAGTGGTTAGTGATTAGTACCATACGGCATGATAATGCACCTAAGGCTGAAAGTTTTTTATCTACAATTTATACACAAGGATTTTGCCTTTATAGGGTGCATGTTAATCTTCTGTAATATATAAAAGCCTTTCCGGCTTTAACTTAGAAAGACCTATATGCATTATCCATGCTTAAAAAGTATCTATAAAAGCATATGCAAAAACATGTGTAAAGAACCGTATTAGAAAATACATATTAAAAGAAACATATTATGAAGAAGTTTTTCAAAAGAACCGGTCTGCTACTTGCAGCCGCCTTTATAGGCACCGCTGCCATACAAGCGCAGAAATCTCCTCAAGACATGGACCGCTTTATCGATGCCCTGATGAAGCGAATGACCGTAGAGGAGAAAATAGGGCAATTGAACCTGCCCGTTACCGGTGAAATCACTACCGGGCAAGCCAAAAGCAGTGACGTAGCCAAGAAAATCGAGCAAGGGCTCGTCGGCGGACTTTTCAACCTGAAAGGAGTGGCCAAGATACGCGACGTGCAAAAGCAGGCAGTGGAAAACTCCCGTTTGGGCATTCCCCTGCTCTTCGGCATGGATGTGATACACGGTTACGAAACCATCTTCCCCATCCCTTTGGGGCTTTCCTGCACCTGGGATATGGCAGCCATTCGGGAATCCGCACGTATTGCCGCCATCGAAGCCAGTGCCGACGGCATCTCCTGGACATTCAGCCCGATGGTGGACATCAGCCGCGACCCGCGTTGGGGACGTGTCAGCGAAGGCAGTGGCGAAGACCCTTTCCTTGGCGGAGCAATTGCCAAAGCGATGGTATACGGTTATCAGGGAGCCAACCTCTCCGACCAGCTCAAGCGCAACGATGAAATCCTTGCCTGCGTCAAGCACTTCGCCCTCTACGGGGCAGGCGAAGCGGGCCGTGACTACAACACGGTAGACATGAGCCGCAACCGCATGTTCAACGAATATATGTACCCCTATGAGGCCGCCGTAGAGGCAGGTGTGGGCAGTGTAATGGCGTCCTTCAACGAGATAGACGGCGTACCTGCCACGGCCAACAAATGGCTGATGACCGATGTGCTCCGCAAGCAATGGGGCTTCAACGGCTTTGTAGTGACCGACTTTACCGGCATATCCGAGATGACAGAACATGGCATCGGCGACCTGCAAGCAGTTTCCGCCCGTGCCCTCAATGCCGGGATAGATATGGATATGGTGAGCGAAGGATTTGTGGGCACGCTCAAAAAGTCCGTCATGTCGGGCAAGGTAAGCATGAAGACCCTCGACACGGCCTGCCGCCGCATCCTCGAAGCCAAGTACAAGCTGGGCCTCTTTGACAATCCCTACAAATACTGCGACCCGAAGCGTCCCGCACGCGACATCTTCACCAGAGAGCACCGCGCCGCCGCACGCCGCATTGCCGCCGAGAGCTTCGTATTGCTGAAGAACGACAGCATCGGGCTACATCCCGGCTCTCTGCCCCAGCCGCTGCTCCCGCTGAAAAAAGAAGGAACCGTAGCCGTTATCGGTCCCTTGGGCAACACACGCAGCAATATGCCCGGCACATGGAGCGTAGCCGCCCGCCTCAACGACTATCCTTCCTTGTATGAGGGACTGAAAGAGATGATGTCCGGCAAAGTGAACGTCACATACGCCAAAGGCAGCAACCTCATCGGCGACGCCGCCTACGAAGAACGCGCCACCATGTTCGGCCGCTCCCTGAACCGGGACAACCGTACGGACAAGGAACTGCTGGACGAAGCCCTGAAAACAGCCGCCGGTGCAGACGTTATCATAGCCGCACTCGGCGAATCTTCCGAAATGAGCGGCGAAAGCTCCAGTCGTACCAACCTCGACCTGCCCGACGTGCAGCGCTCGCTGTTGGAAGCCCTGCTGAAGACGGGCAAGCCCGTAGTGCTCACCCTCTTCACCGGACGTCCGCTGACGCTGACCTGGGAGCAGGCAAACGTACCCGCCATACTGAACGTATGGTTTGGCGGAAGCGAGGCCGCCTATGCCATCGGCGACGTATTGTTCGGAGATGTCAACCCCAGCGGAAAGCTGACGATGACTTTCCCGAAGAACGTAGGGCAAATACCTCTGTTCTACAACCACAAGAATACCGGACGCCCGCTACAGGCAGGCAAATGGTTCGAGAAGTTCCGCAGCAACTACCTGGATGTGGACAACGAGCCGCTTTATCCCTTTGGTTACGGCTTATCGTACACCACTTTCCGGTACAGTGACATTGCTCTGAGTACCCCGTCGATGGGACAGGACGGTTCCATAACCGCCGCAGTCACCGTTACCAACACCGGCAAACGGGACGGAGCCGAAGTCGTACAGCTATACATCCGCGACCTTGTAGGAAGCATCACCCGTCCCGTGCGCGAATTGAAGGGCTTTGAAGAAGTCTTCCTGCGCGCCGGCGAAAGCAAAACCGTTTCCTTCAAGATCACTCCGGAGCTGCTACGCTTCTATGATTACGACCTGAACCACGTAGCCGAACCTGGAGATTTCGACCTCTTCATCGGTGGAAGCAGGTATGGCGATACGGGCAAGGTGAAACCCTTCGGCCGGAAAGACAATGGCGGCGACCTGGTAGAAACAGCCTTCATCATGCAGGCACTGCTCTCCGTCCACCAATACTACATAAACGGGAATGAACAAGAGAAAGCCCTCGCCGCCCGCATCGACAAGCTATGGCGGGAAGTAGACTGGGACTTCTACCGCCAGGGCGGCCGGAACGTGCTCTACTGGCACTGGAGCCCGGAATACGGCTGGGAGATGGACTTCCCCGTACACGGATACAACGAATGCCTCATCATGTATATACTTGCCGCCGCCTCGCCTACCCACGGCGTGCCTGCCGCCGTCTATCACGAAGGATGGGCACAGGACGGAGCCATCGTAGAGCCCCATAAGGTGGAAGGCATCGAGCTGCATCTGCGATATCAGGGCACGGAAGCCGGTCCTCTGTTCTGGGCGCAGTACTCGTTCCTGGGACTCGACCCCAACGGGCTGAAAGACGAGTATTGCCCCGATTACTTCGGCGAAATGCGTAACCTCACGCTTGTGAACCGCGCCTACTGCATCCGTAACCCCAAACATTACAAGGGCTTCGGAGCGGACTGTTGGGGACTGACCGCCAGCTACTCCACAGACGGGTATGCCGCCCACTCGCCCAACGAACGCGACGACCGGGGAGTCATCGCTCCCCACCGCCGCCCTTTCGTCCATCGTATATACACCGGAGTATTCGCTGCAAGTGATGCGCCACCTTTACGACATGGGCGACAAGGTGTTCGGCCCTTACGGATTCTACGATGCCTTCAGCGAAACGGACAACTGGTATCCCCGGCGCTACCTCGCCATCGACCAGGGACCGATAGCCGTGATGATCGAGAATTACCGCACCGGACTGCTGTGGAAGCTATTCATGAGCCATCCGGACGTACAGCAGGGATTGCGGAAGTTAGGATTCCAATTGAGTTCTGACACCCCCATTTCCGCTTCATAACCGGGATTGCGATCCTACTGAACGCTATTGCCGCCTCCACCGCCCTTTACATCATCATTGCTGATGGAACGGGCGGCTTTCTTGACGCTGGCTTTCAGCTCGCCGATACGGTAACTGACACTGATGCCGAAGCGCTGGCGGCTGTACTTGCTCCAGCTCTCCTGCGTAAAACCAACACCTTCGAGCGTATTGGTATTGTCCATGTACTTCTTAAAGAAGTTGCTGGCAAAAGCAGAGAGGGTCAGACGCTTGTCGAAGAAAGACTTGTTTACGCTCAAGCCGTAATCGAAGTAACTGCTCCCTTTACCCTGTAACATTACCCAGGGAGTCTGGCCGAACACGTTCAGACTGATGCGCCAATCATGGGGCAGGGTTTGTTGCGCACCCCCGTAGGCAAAAAAGATTCCAACCATCGTTTTTAAGGCCGTTGGCTCCTTCCATATATGAATAGTTACCGTAGATATTGGCATAGATACGGGTATTGGATGTAGCATTCCAGTTGATATAACCGCTAAGACTCGCATTCTTGGTTTTTCCTATGTTCTGATAAGTGGAGTAAAGCACCTCTTTGCCGGTAGTCTCTTTCAAACCCTCAATCTCGGTATCGGGAACCATTTCGGAGATTTGCTCGATGCTGTTGTTGGTAAACGAATAGCGGAGCGATAGGTTGACATTGAACTTCTGCGTAAAATTACTGTAACTCAGATTGAAAGCATGGCTTTTCTCACTATCCAGATTGGGGTTGCCTTGCGTGATATTGGTAGGATTACTGTCATTCAGGTAGGGATTCAGATACCAGATGCCCGGACGGTAGATACGCATGTTATAACCCAAACGCAAGTTGGACATATCCGTCAGCTTCCAACCGATGCTGGCGGAAGGAACTACATCGTCGAAATCCTTCTTGAAGTTATCGCCTTTGCCTAAAAGATACTTCACATTCTGTATGGTATGCTCGTAGCGTACACCCAGCCTGCCGGAGAGCTTCTTCACTTTCAAGGAATAACCAGCATAGACAGCCAGAATATCATTCAGGTGTTTGTAGTGGGAACTATGGTCTTCATCGAATTCATAATCGGTTTGCTGCCCTGCGGCGCGCTGGAAGCGGTCGTCCTCGGCAGTATTGTTGCGAAGGATGTATTTAACTCCGGTTTCTACTGTGTGCATCTTGCCGATGGGAGTCGTATAATCTGCCTGTAAGGTGTGCTCCGTAGTGCTTTGCGAACCGTCATTATGCTGGTCGAGCATGCGCTTCATAAAGTCCTGCCAGTCCGGGGCCACATTGTCCATATCATACTCGTAGCCGGAATAGGAATCCGAGGTCTGCGGGCGGGTATTAATCTTATACGAGAACGTGAGCATACGCTCCTTTACGGGAAACAGACGCTGGTAGTCGATACCGCCGTCAATGGAATACCAGGAACTTTTACTGTGACTATTGGAGACATAGCTGTACAGTTCGTTGGCAGTACCAGGGAAGGTAGCCAGCGTATTGGTCGCTCCGTCGCTCTTGTTCTTGCCGCCCCAAAGCCCGAAGGACATGGTTACCAGCCGCAATGTGTCGATTTCATAGCTGGCTTCCATACTGCCTGACTGGAAAGAACCGTCTCCCTTGCTTGTCCCGCTGTAATCCAGGTTGGACGAACTGCTGTCCGTTTCGCCAACGGTACGCCGATTGCCGCCGGAGTAGCTGCGGGGCTGGTTGTTATAGTTGTAATTATAACGGGCGCTGAAAGTCAGTTTGCCGCTTTTTATCGTACCGAATACACCCCCACCGGCGCCACGGTTACTGACATTGCCGCTGAACGTAGCCGTATACCCTTCCAGTCCGCCGCCTACGGTAACAATGTTCAGGATACCCCCGACACCTTCCGCATCGTACTTTGCACTGGGATTGGTAATTACCTCTATGTGCTTGATGGAGTTGGCGGGCATACTTTTCAGCACTTCCGTCGGGTTGTTGCTCATCATGTTGTTGGGCTTTCCGTTGACGTATACCTTGAAGCTGCTGCTGCCGTTCACCTTGATGTTGTCTTCGCCGTCCACCGTTACAAGGGGTACTTTGCGCAGCATCTCAAGAACAGAGTTCGACTTGGAATCGGGGTCATCCTGCACATTGTACTCTATCTTGTCGATATCTGCCTTCACCAGAGGCTTCTGAGCTACAATCTCCACTTGTCCCAACTCATTGGAGGCATCTGTAATATACATGGTACCGAAGTCCACCGACTTTTCTCCCGGTTTTACGGAGAAGTTCTTCACAATACTGTTCCGTCCCACCGAAGAAATTGTCATAATGAAGTTGCCTTTATTACCGGGTACTTTCTCCTGGAACTGGCCCTTTCATGTCCGTTACCAGCATTTTCAACGCATGTTCCGGCGCTTCTTTCTTAACTATTTTGATTGTAGCGTACGGCTCGCCTTCTTTAGTAAGAGAATCGAGTAAGATACCCTTAATCTGAAAGGAAGAGTTTGCCGCATTCTGTGCAGTTGCCCAAACGGGTATTAACAATACCGCCAGCAACATGGCCCATCTGTTTTTCATGGTGTTTCCCTGTTTAAATCTATACCTTGTCTGTTTTTTCGTAGCAGATAGTGTCTACTGTCACAACGAATTAGGCAAAAATAGGGCATTCTTCGGCATTTATCGGAACACCGGAGTTAAAAAAAAGCGAAAAGCACATTGATTTACAGAAAGTAGAAAAACAGCAGCAGGAGCACATTGGCGGCAATGTTGCTTACTATCGCCTGCATGCTGCAAGCTGTTATGCATCACTCTGTATAGGGTACAATACTTATTCCTGAAATTCGGTCTCAACAGACTAAAAGACGAATATTTCCCCTGTTACTTCGGCAAAATACACAATCTGATACTTGTAAACCGCGTCTACTGCATCCGTTCTCAAAAGCACTACAAAGATTTCAGCTCTTTATGGGTTCCGTACCATTTTCAGCAAAACGGACAACTAATATCTACAATGTTATCTCGTCATAAACCAAAGCCCGATAACCATAATAATTGAGCATTATTGTAGAGGGCTGTTATGAAAGCTCATTATGAACCATCCAAACACGGCAGGAGTTACGGAAATCAGAATTCACACCTATCAAACAAAAATACGTAACCCAAACTAAATAAAAAACACTCTCCCTAACTTTCCATACCAAGATATAATTTTACTTAGAACTGAATGACTTTTAACATAAACAGCACTTAACGTCCATTCTCATCACTGACTTCGATACTCTTTAGGTGACCCTCCATATTGTTTGAAAAACTCTCGATAAAAAAGATTTATTGGAGAAACCACATTTAAACATAATCTCTGATACAGTTAGCCTTGTAGTCCTCAATAATTTAGCTGCATGTTCCAATCTAATACTACGGATGAACTCACTCGGAGTCTTATCCATTATCTCTTTAAACTTACGATAGAGAGTAGCCTTACTCACACCTACAAAATCGGCAATGGTAGAAGGACTGAGTGATTCATCGTCAATGTTACTCTGAATAAAGTCTGTCACAGTATGTATCAACTCTTCATCCTCAGGATGGAGTACAATGCCGTTCCTCACTTTGATGGACGATAAACTGGAATTAAAATAATCTTTCAACAATGTCTGCCTAGACAGTAGATTCTCAATAGTAGATATTATCTGTTTAGGGTGAAAAGGTTTAGTAATATAAGCATCAGCACCATGCTTGAAAGCATTTATTTGGTCTTCTACAGAAGCCTTTGCCGAGACTCCAATGATTGGGATATAACTTGTCTTGAGTTCTGACTTAAGTTTATTTATCAGTGTCAGTCCATCCATATTAGGCATCATTATATCGCTAATGATAATATCAGGATGATTATGCTCTATTTCACTTAAGGCTTCAATACCATCTCGGGTCACGCGCACAGTGTACTCAAAGAGAATATCACATAACAGTTCACAAATATTCTTCTCATCTTCAACAACCAATACTACAATTTCCTTATGAATCTTTGAAAGCTCTGCTTTCACCTCTTCTTGAGGTACAGTATCATCCTCATCCAGCGCAGAGACCTGTAAACTATCAGATGACAATGAAGGAATCATTACGGAGAATTCCACATACTTCCCCAATTCGCTATTTACGCTTATCTCACCTCCAAGTAGTTCAACGAGTTGTTTAGTGAGGTTCAAACCTATACCATTACTAACTGAATTACCAAACTTTGCAACATCAAATATCTTGTACTTGTCAAATACTTCTGCCATTTGCTGCTCCGTCAATCCTTTACCTGAATTACGAATCAATAGATGTAATGTACTGTCTGGATCATCCTGCGAAAGCATGACCTTGATGTAGCCATTACGCGGTGTATATTTAAAAGCATTGGACAGTAAGTTGAATATAATCTTCTCCAAAGCATTAGAATCCGAATATATTTTTGCCACGTTTTGCATCACTATCTTAAAATCAATCTTATTATCCCGAAGAATATCAATATAATTATCTGAAGCATACTCCACGAGTGTCTTTACATCTATATACTTCGGATGCAAACTCATATTCCCTGAAGCTTTGCGAAATTCCATGAGTTCACTAATTAACTTCTGCATCCGTTCCGCATTATTCTTGATTATCTGTAAATATTTCCTTGTATTCTCATCGAATCCATACTGTTCCAACAAATGTTGAGCTGGAGTGTAAATCAAGGTTAAGGGAGTAAAGAATTCATGAGCAACATTAGTAAAGAAATTAAGCTTTGATTCATAGTTTTTCTGTTCATGTTCCCTTTCTACGCGAGCAATAAGAACCTGACGACTAAGGCGAATGCGATTCTTCACTACCGATTTTACAATACAAAAGATGATGACAATCAATACTCCATAGATAGTTAAAGCCGGCACGCTAAGCCACCATGGATAACCAACTTTAATCGTCAGGCGATAGATATGATTCCCCCAAACTCTGTCACCATTAGTACATTTTACTTCCAAATGATAATTACCGGAGGGTAGATGAGTAAAAATGAGACTAGGATTATTTCCCATCTCCACCCAATCATCAGAATGGTTCTTCAAACGATAAGCGTATTCACAATTCTCGTTATTTATAAAATCTTTAGCTATGAAATTAAACGATACAAAACGCTCTTCATAACCTAATTTTAGGATACCTTTCTCTATACGTTTGTTAATATCTTGCAGTGTATTATATATCTTTAGAGTATTCAAAGTAAGAAGTGGATTAAAATCCCTTTTATGTATATTTTGGGGATTGAAATAATTAAGACCACTCACTCCACCAAAGTACAGATAATTACGCCTATCTTTTAAAAAAGCTCCATCAGAAAATTCATCATTCTGCAAGCCATCGTTCAGAGTGTAATTATCGATCTTACCATTAGTGATATTCAAGCAAGAGAGACCTTGATTAGTACTTATCCAAATATTATTCTTTGAATCTTTTAATATCCCATGAACAGTTTTGTTAGTCAAAGTCCCATCAACGTACTTAGTCAAAGTGAAGTCGTTGTTACAACCTTGTAACTTATTAAGTCCATAGCTGGTTCCTATCCAAGTGTCCGAATGATCTTGAAACAAACAAAGTATATCACTATTAGTAAGTAGAATACGACTATCAATATCTTCCAAAGTCTTGATAGCATTGTTTTTTAAGTTAATCCAATGCAATCCCCCACCACGAGTTCCAAACCATAATGCCTGGTTTTCAGGATCGGACGCAATAGCATAAACTACATCGTTACTCAGTGAAATACTTTTATCTGATGAATTGTACTGACGGAAGCCTTTTACCCTATATCTACCCTGCTCCTTAGAAATCTCCATCTTTATCAGCCCATAACCTGAGGTGCCTATCCACATTAATGAATCGTTGTTAGTAAAAAAAGATGTTGTATACCGCTTTAAATATTGGATATTTATCTGGTATGTCCAGCCTATTAAGTCGTCCGGTAACCGCATCCAAAATATTAATACCTACACCTTCCGTTCCAATAAAAATATCATTGGCTCTATTCTTCCTCAAGGCATAAACAGAATTAGATATTAGCCCTTGAGATTCATCTAAATAATCACGTATTGTCTTAGTATCAGGATTTAACAGTTTTATTCCATTTCCTTTTGTTCCAACAAGGATATTACCGATAGTATCTTCACAAAAACATCTTACAGGATGAGTAGTATGAATTGTCTGAAACAATGAGTCATAATGATAAAATTGTATCAATCCTTGCCCATCCGTACCTATCCATAAGATATTTTGGCTACCAAGATAAAGAGTAAATACAGATAACTGATTAGGCAATTCATCCAGATAAGTATGAGTATCAGATTTTAGATCGTAAAGAATACACCCACCTTCTATAAAACTGATGTACATCACATCACCAGATAAAAGGACTTGAGATACAGGCTTACTTATGCTAAGCCGAATAGAATGAGAAACTGTAAAGTCATGATTCAGTATGAAAAGTCTGTTCTTCCCGTTCAAAACAAATCGACCGCCACTCTGAAACAAGCTATTCACTGGACCATCCATGCCAATAGACAGCAATTTATCCTTCTTTCCCTCCTTAATAAATTGCCTATAAGAAATATGAGCAATAGTACCGTCTTCCAAAAGAAAAAGCAAATTATCCAATTTATCTATGGAGAAATCTTTCACCTCAGTTACAAAATCAGTTTTGACAAAATTGAATTCATCAATAGAATCATCATATATAAAGAAGCCCACTCCCTTTACAAAACAAACAATTTCACTTCCAGCACTCTGTGCAAGAATAAATGACTTTTCCTGGTAGGGAATCTTGTTATCTTTCCTCAAATAATACCTTGTTATCTGATAGGTTTGCTTGTCCAAACGATTAATACCATTATCTGTAGCTATCCATAAACAGTTTTCTTTCTCAATTATCTGACGAATAATATTATTGCTTATAGAGTTCGGATCACTTTTACTATACCTAAACGTTGTGATTTCTCTCCCATTGTACGCATTCAGTCCATCCCATGTTCCTATCCACATTGTATTCTCGGAGTCTTCCAAAATACAGTTTACCGAATTATTCGTCAGCCCATTTATATTAGAGATATATCTCACCACATTAGAAGCATATAGATTCTCAGAGGTAAAAAAATAAAATAAGTAGAAAATGAATTATTTGTGTAAATAAAGATGTTTTCATGTATAATATTCCTGTTTAAGCATTTAGGATAAAATGCAAATATATACATTTCTCCAATAACAACGAGTATTATGATCCTACAAAGGCTAAATGAAGATATTTATTCCTTCTAGTACTGTACCCTTAAAAGATTATCTATCCTTGACAACGAATAACCCCTAGAAGGAATAAGATTACACAGATTCGTCCTATATGTAATCTGCATCTAAATGACAACTAATCCACTTCTGTTCTTTTTTAGCAAACAAGAATCAACAGACTGTATTAATTATTCGTTAATGCTGCTTCAAGACATACTTAAAATATCCCGGGTCTTGTAATGGTGAGCGCATACCGGCAACTTCCAATGCTCTGAGAACAAAAACATTCCAAGAAAAAACCCTTGTGCTAGGCCACCAACAGCCGGATACGCTTAAATCATAAGGCAAAAACTCATGGCTAAAAGGCTCATCCGGATGAAGCGTGATCTCTACGGCAAGTCGGTCTTTGATTCGTTTTTTAGCATCCTTCCATCCATGTTTCAATCCAGCTACATATCCGCAAACCTCTTCACGCATCCAACTGCCAGCATTATAATAGATACCATTATCCCAAAACATATTGGGTGAAAAGGTTTGTTCTCCATAGTGAAAAAAGTATCTTTTTCATGGAAAATCAACGGTGAATATCCATTCTTTACAGGAACTTTATCCAGGGTTTTGACAACCATCTCTGACGTCAGTATAGGTTTATCAAATAGCCACCACGATACAAACTCCGGCAATAGAGAATTGAATGTAATAGAATAAGGATATTTACGATTATCGATCAGATATCCTCTCTTCTTGTCATAGAAAGCCCTATATTCCTGATTAGCTTTCTCCACATATTTTTGAGAAACAGGAAGTCCTAGTTCCTTCGCTACTTGGAGAGTAACGGCAAACATCCCCTGATTAACAGCCAAGTCGGATGTCTTATCCGGATATTCCACCACATCATTCTGTCCCAATACAAACTCTGCAGCACAAATACCGTCTCCATCAGGGTCGTACTCATTGATACAAAAATTGAAAGCTTTCTTTATCTTATCCATAGGAATGGGTGTCCCATATAACCGATGATTAACCAAAGCAAACCATAAGAATTCAAGCGTGGCATCATTACCCTTTACTTCCCTACTTCCCATGCAAGGAGTAATAATAGTACCGATAGCTCCTCGTACATCTTGTGTTGCTGCCCAAGCATCAAATATTTCCTCAGAAGCATCTTTATCATATACTCCCATAAGACTCCAGAAAGAATCTCTATTATACATGTCAGGAGCATAATTAATACTTGGAACATTCAAGGGAGTAAAATTGTTTCGACTTGTAATCCACATCAGCATCTGATAACAAGCATACAAGCACTTCTCTTCCGTAGTACCCTTAAAGCCCAGTCCATCCGCCAAATAGACTTGAGATGTTAAACGAAGATCATGTAAAGTAGGCTGAGCCGGTGTGGCAAAAATGAAGACTCTCTTAACCTCTTTCTTATTCTGTTTCAAACAGTGATAGGCATAGTTATGAGCATCTGAACGGATGACTTCCAAATCTGTTATTTCCAAATTAAAGTCACTTCCTTTCTGTAGGAAGAAGCTGCAATCAACAGGTAAGTAAGCTCCTGCTCTGTGTTTGCTATAAAAACTGTTTCTTCTTGCTGCACCCAATCTGCTGCAGAAGAAGGCATATCCGTTTGATAATGCAGTCCTGCAACATCTATACTGCCCGTTCCTTCGCCTTTCCACAACTTCACTGTGATGGGATTTGCAGAGCGATGTTTAAAACGAATTGTATAAAAACCATCAGACAATTTATAAGGGATACGTACACCAGATATTTCACTTTGCACCGAATTTCCTTTCACAGTAAACACATTCCCGTTCCTTTCCAAACTGGCACCTGCATAAGATTTCCATTTCTGTATTTCAGGAACTGGGTAAAAGCAAGTATTCACCGGATGATTAAAATCGGATACTTCACCGAAAGTGAATTTCACGAAATAATCTCCTTTTTGACGCTGTCTTTCATCGGCAATCCTGATAAGATTAGCATCACAAATTTCGCGTATCGCTCTAAAACCGATTTCCCTGTTTAGACGGACGGCGGCGGATATTGCGTGTCCACAGATTTTTATCACCAGCATCAGTCAGCAGCCCTACAGCCAATGTATCGTTCAACATATATCCTGCTGCCGGATAGGTTTCATGGGCTACCCCGCCCATATTCTCATTATCATCAAAGCTCCAAAAAGTAGAAGGCTTGTCGGCAGCAGTTATGGATGTACCAACTGAATAATATAATAAAGAAAGATTATTCTGTTGTAACTCTATTCGCTTACTGACCAATTGTGAACTAACAACCTCATAAATCACATTAACCGACAAGTCTGCCTCCAACTTCTTTAAATACACATTTCCTGAAAGTACCACTTTTCGCTCCGACTGTTCCACCGAAGTCGCTTTCCACCCTTTCAAGGTCTCTCTGACAGAGTAATCTTCATTATCAAAATATAAATCCAACTCTCCGGCTTTACCTTGCTCCATTATCAATTGGGAACCATAATAGATATTCACATAATATCCTTGTTCTTATTTCCCAACACATGTAACTTCATCTCGTCAGCGAATCCCCGCACACAAAAAAAATAGCCAACAAAAATACAAGGCATATAAAATGCTTACTCATAGTATATCTAAATTATAGAGGATGTGTCAAAAATAAATTAGCTATCATTGGAACATTCTTCAGAAACAGATGATACAAATCAAATATAAAAACAGATCCGGATAATCCCTGTTAATTTTTCCTTCATCGGAAACAGCAACTCACAAGTGATAAAACACTAAAAATTCAACACATCCTCAAGAATAATTAATAACCAGGATTCTGAATCAACTTGCCACCAGACTTATCTATATCTTTTTTGAGGAATCGGGAACAAATAGTTACGATCCGTAAAAGCCTGGCCATTAGCGTTAAGCACTTCCTTTGCAATGCCCCAACGTTTCAGGTCTCTAAAGCGATGAGACTCCAATCCAAGTTCCACGCGACGTTCGTGTATCAACCATTCCCATGCTTGTTCTTTGGAACCAAGCCTATCTCTATCGGGTAATGTTCCAGCAGGAGCTTTCGTCTCCCCATCAACCCCCACAGTATTTCTTGCCCTTTCTCTGACCTCATTGATAATATCAATAGCATCGGATACCTTACCTGTTTCAATCAAAGCTTCGGCCTTCCATAACATCACATCTGCATAACGGATATACACTTTATTACTTGGGGCATCATCATAACCTTGGTTCTTATTGGATAAATCACCCAAAATTTTATACACCAATTGCTTTTCAACATCAACGGTCAAATTCAAACGTGGGTCATTCGGTTCAAACTCCTTAATAAAACTCTTAGAAGGTGCAAAGAAGCCCCAACCCAGCAAAGCACACAACCCGTTACCTTGCGCCGGAGTCATCTTCTCCTTATGATCGTAAGCAAAAATAACCTCATTATCGGTGAACTCATGATACTGGCTAAATGAGTCAAAATAATTACTGTTCAAACGATAAAAGCCTTTATCTTCAAGTTCTTTAATAGCACTTAGTACTCCCAGATAATCCTTTCTATATAATGCCACCTTAGCCTGCATTGCTAAAACAGCTCCCAAAGAGACCCTCCAAGGCTCACTTTCTGATGAGAACTTCGTAAGTGGCAAATTTCCTTTTGCATCTTCCAAATCATTCATAATCTGTTCCCAAACTATTTCTTTGTCCGTTCTCTCAGATACCTTATATGCATCCTCAAAATCTTTAATAGGAGCTATCAAAAAAGGAACATCACCAAAGTTCGTAACGAGATCGAAATAATAGTAAAGGCACGTAGAAAATAAGTTTCACCCAACAAACGCTTTCTTAATGAAGCATCCATCCCAACAGCCTCTATAATTTTATCATCCATCAGATAGCTTAAAGCTAAATTTGCTCTAGAAACACCCTCATATTGATAACTCCAGAAACCGTTGAATGCAGTGTTAGAAGCTATATATGAGTAGTTCTGAATTTCATCCATCCAAGGCTGGTCGCCATCTGGATTCCATTTCTTCAAAGCGTCATCCGAAGCTAAATCATAAACAACAAAATCATTACGAGTCACAGTACCGTCATCCCATGCCCAATCTCCCAGCAAATTCAAAGTACTCGCAAGCATCTGATAAGTAGAGTTTACTGAATATTGAACACCTGTAAGCGTAGGATTTGTATTTACATTATCCGGTGTTAATAATCCTATCGGATCTTTATGTAAATAATCATCACAACTTGTCACAAACAAAAGACTTATCACACTAAACAAAGTTATATGTATCTTTTTCATTAGTCTAATCTTTAACAGTTTAAAATTTAAAATTTAACATTTACACCAAACAAGAATGATCTTGCTTGGGGATAAGTTCCATAATCTATTAGGTCCGTAGATTCAGGATCCAGACCTGAGTATGAAGTTACGGTAAACAAATTCTCTGCCGACACATATATTTTCAAATCGGATATAGGTGAATTGATTTTCTTCAGCAATTTTGCAAAAAGAATAGCCTAGCTCAACATTTTTTAATCTAAAGAAAGAAGCATCCTCTACAAATATGCTTGATATTCTGCTTCCCCCATTGTCCGTAAAACTTGGACGAGGAATCGAATTACTTGTCCCTTCTCCATGCCAGTAACCCAACATCTCTGTTGTATGATTGAATGGGCGCGTATCATAATTCAAAATTTTCTTCAAATCATTAAAATGTTGCACATCTTGCACTCCATGAAACAACATAGAAAAATTAAACCCTTTATACTCTCCATTCAGAGTAAATCCGTAAGTAAACCTAGGAATCGGGCTACCTAGAAAATCGCGGTCATTGTCATCTATCTTTCCATTATTATCTAAATCTTTGAAACGAATATCTCCAGGCTGCACCGTAGGATTGTCTGTTGCATAAAGTTGTTCATTAATTTCTGCCTCATTTTGATAAATACCTTCCATCACAAAACCATAATAAGCATTCAATGGCTGACCTACTGTTGTACGGGTAACCTTGCCATCAATTAGGCAAATTAGGATGTAATTTTAGTACCTTATTGTCTAAAGTAGCAATGTTGCCATTAATACTATAATTAAAATCACCCACTTTATCCCTATATGTCAATGATAGTTCAAAACCTTTATTACGCACAGTACCAGCATTCACTATTGTAGGAGATACACTACCTACATAAGAAGCGCAATGAAATTGGTAACAATATATCTGATGTTGTTTTCATAAAGTAGTCGGCAGACAAATATAACTTGTTTCTCAATATTCCTAAATCAACACCAACATTCCACTGTTCTGATGTTTCCCATTTCAAATCGGGATTGCCATAACGGGAAATAACATATTTATCACCATCTTTCTTTAATAAAGTCATAAAGGTATAGTTATCAATCTCTTGATTCCCCAACTGTCCCCAACTACCTCTCAAACTTCAAATCTGATAACCACGATATATTTTTCAGAAAATTTTCTTCAGACATTTTCCATCCAGCCGACACTGAAGGAAAAAATCCCAAGCATGATTACTTGCAAACCGGGAAGAAGCATCTGCACGAAAATTTCCAGTTATCATATAGCGGTTATCATATACATAAGTAGCAGAGGCGAAAACAGACATCAATGCCCACTCTGAGCCTGAGCCACTATTCCATATATCAGACTCTGTTCCACCAAAATCAAGATATCTGAAAGTATCATTAGTATAATCATAACGTTGCCGAGAAGCTCCTATAGATGATTCATAATTGGAAATAAATTCAGTACCCGCTACAGCATTAATATTATGCCTTTCAAATTGTTTTGCATAACTTAGCGTATTATTCCAAGTCAATGTGAAACTTTCACCACGTGATTCATCAAGGTTACTCGGTCTGTTTTGTCTACCCAAACCTTTATACACATCCGAACCGCTGCCATCATCGTCACCAAAATTCTGATTGAAAGCCTTATTGTGATAAAGATTCAAATCAATACCCAAATTAGTCTTGAACTTTAAAGAATGATCTTGCAAAAACTCGTATTCTGCAAAAACATTACCAAATGTTGTGTACTGCGAACGTTTATCATCTGTATAATAAGCTAAAGCAATAGGATTAGACGTCCATTCATATTTGCTACTTTCCCAACCGCCGTTTCGATCGTTATTCTTATAAAAAGGCAAGTCCGTAAAAGGATCATTAGCTTTATAAGTAGGATCATTCACATCTTTATAAACACTTAACACTGACGGACGCAACATAGCATGTCTGATAATACCCGGCGCATCACCTTTTGAGTTTAATTTATCCTGAATTGAATAAGTCAATTGTACATTAGCTCCTATATTGAGTCTGTCATAATACTTTGCATTTATATTTGAGCGCAAACTAAAGCGACGATACCTATCATTATCATATACCACAATACCATCTTGAGAAATATATCCAGCAGAAAGCAAATAGTTTACACCTTTCGAACCTCCACTCATAGTTGCTTGAATATTATGAGTCTGTCCTAAAGTAAATAGTTCATCTAACCAATCAGTATCGGCAAGATCTGTCCTTTTTTTTATCAATAGTATAAGGATTTGAGCCTTCATAACCGGCATTATTCCATGCTATTTCCTGCACATCCATATATTGTTGAGTATTCAGCATCCTGGGTAGATTCGCAACCTTCTGTATTCCATAATAATAATTCAGTTCTAAATGTCCTTTTCCCACTTCACCTTCTTTAGTCGTAATCACAACTACACCGCCAGAAGCACGTGAACCATAAACAGCAGCCGCAGAAGCATCCTTTAGTACTGTAATTGAGCTAATATCAGACGGATTCAAAAAAGTCATGGTTCTTGATGGTACTCCGTCAATGATGTACAGAGGGCTATTATTACCGATAGTGCCCTCTCCACGAATCAACATGGAGATGTCATCACCCGGTGCACCTGTACTTTGGGTTATCTGCACACCGGCAACTTGACCTTGGAGAGCTTGAGACACTGTGGCAACCCGACGCTTCTCCATATCATCCATATTCACTGGTGCAATAGCTCCTGTAAGAGAAGACTTTTTTTGTGCAGAATACCCCACAACAACCACTTCCTCTAGATTTTGCGTATCTTCTTTCAACACAACTCTGATATTTTCCTCTTGTTTAACTACATAGTCCACAGAGGCATAGCCTATATAAGAGAATTGAATTAAATCATTTTGCTTACCCGAAAGGCTAAAGCTGCCATCTATGGCAGTAATAGTTCCCTCTCCTGTAGTTTTATTCAAGACGCTTACTCCAATCAAAGTCTCTCCAAGTTCATCTACAACGGTTCCAACCAACATTTTATTTTGGGCAATGACTCCCTGGAATAAAAACAAGCAAAGCATAGTCAGGCAAAATTGCCGTACCCTAGATTTACTCGAAAACAAATTAAATTTCATAATACTTCAATTATTAGTTTTACAATAGGTTTTATTTATATGCAATTATATTCTCTTTATTGGCAATAATCTTACCATCTTGTAGCTCCAATACCGTACCTTGAGGAAGTTCTACGATAACTCTTGCATCATTAGCCGGAATCTCAATCAAGCCACTTTCATTCACATTTCTAGCAACATACTTTTTTTTGCAACAATATCAAACAGGTCACATTCTTGTGATGCCCGATAAGTAATAGTTTTAGCCTCTTTATAGGGATTATAATAAAGGTAAACCGGATAAGGCTTATCCACATAAAAATCAGTAGCATTACAATCCAACTGAAGAATACCTTCTACATCGGTTTTTGTTATAATTGCTCCCAAAATACCAACCGGAGAAGAGCTATATACGCTAAACATACTTTCAGCAGGGTTACCTTCTATCCATTTAGGACCATCGCCAATCGCAACCGGACTAACCCCTTTCAAAGATTCCTTACCATAATCATCCGCCTTTCTCAGGCCTTCATACGACACATTGTTATTTGTAATATTTTTTCAGTTCCGGAGCCCATTGATGCTTTTCATCAATATCACCCGGATAAAACAGACGGCATGCACTTGAGTTGTTTAGCATCCACTTACCGATAGCTTTTGCATATTCGGGTTGGTACTTAACTAATGGAATGAAAGGCCATGCCGGTTTGATACTATTCATAAGGAACGCATATCCACCACCATCTGTTATACTCCCTTGTAATCCACTTACATCATAATCTCCCCACTTTCCTACTATAATTCCCCAGCCAGTACGTCCAGAAGAACTTTGACAGCCATCAAACACCCAATCAAAGAGTTTAGATACATTATAATTTGTCCCTTCTGTAGCATTTAAATAAGCTGCAACATATACACCTAAAGGCAAAAGAGCTTCATAAAAACGGCTTTCTTTCTGAGAAATTAGTGCTTCCAAGGCACTCTTACAATGTTCCAAATAGCGTGGATCACCAAATTTATGATAAGCACATAAAAGCACATAGGCATGTCCACCTGCTGCATCCTGCTGCATGGGAATATGATTAACATAGCCTTTTAAATTTTTATAATCAAAGTATGAATAGTCATAATTTCCATTTAATACAGAATCTGCTTTTACAAACTGTTCAGCAATGCTTCTTTGTATCCTCTCAGCTCCATCTACATTTGGAAATACGTCACATACAGCATAATACAAAGCGTTAGGAAGTACATCATACCACCAGTCACGTCCATAGCCACCACCCAAGTTAGCGACTGCCGGATTCGTGTTGTTCATCATTATATTCCATCCATTATCCGGATTGAAGTAGTTTTGAACCATCTTTACATAATTGTATCCATCCTGATTGGTTTTATCAATGCCTACCAAACCGGCACCTAAAATAGCAGCCAATGAATTCAAACTTTCATGAAACTCTCCATTATTTGCATCTTTCCCCTGTCGGATATCTTTAATAGCTGTATATAAACCAAAAGTAGTCTGATCAATATTCCGACGGGCATCATCCAACCAAATCAATGGACCGACTTCACTCTTATTGTTCCAATCGAAAATGAAGCGGTCATAATCTTTTTGCTTTCTGTCGCCAATCTAACATCTTATAAGTTTCCGGAATATCAGGCATAGAGTCTACTCTATTAATAGAAACCTGCACAATCTTCTCTCCGAAGTTATCTTTTCCACTAGAGCAAGAGACCAATAGGCCAACAATAATAAAGGTATAAAAACTTTTACTTATCATTTTCATGTTCGATAATATTAGTTTGGTTAATAATATTTTTAGCTAAAGGGTATGCTATTAACTGCAATCCTGCAACAATAATCAATGCATACTTCAGAGCAAAATCCTGTGAAATGCTATATGAAAGAAATATAAATAACAGTAATCCAAACGCCCTTCCCAAAAACAGTCCGAATTCATGGCTCAAGATATATGCATATTCATTTCTATGCTCAATCTTTGCAACAACATCAATGGTTCTCATCATAATAGGGAAATAAGCTAAATCAAACAAAGGCTGAAAAACCACCTTACAAAGAACAAAAATAATAACTCCTACAACCGAAAAAAGAATGCCATTCCACAGGGTGCCAATAAAAAAGAGTATTAACCCACCTACAAATATCTTCAAACGGTCTTTCGGATGAGCTATGCGTCCTAATATATAAACCAAAATTGCTGTCAGCGCCCCACTGATACCTTGTATCAAACCTAAAGCCCCTTCATCACCTACTAACTTAAGGACCAATATAGCCGGAGCCGTTACCAAGAACCCCTGAACCATACCTTTCAAAGCAGCCAACCAAAGCATCTTTTTCCAAAGGATATTAAATCGGAAATAAAGAAAGTTGGTTTCTTTCGGATTATTAAAATTCCCTCGCCATAGCACTAAACAAGCAATAATAGTAATAACCACTACTCCCATCGTTACCATACGGTAGGAATCACTGATATTAAACATAAAACCCAAAATTTCTTTTCCACCTATCTGACTAATAAATGCACCGATAGCCAAAGGTACGCCAATAGAGGTAATAGAGAAAAAGAAAGACTCCAATCCAAAAAATAGTTACGATTATCATCATTAGTATTATAAAGAGCCAATAAATAACGGTTCGTCCAAAAAAAGCCTGAAGCCGCCCCCATTAAAAAGCCCGCCAAACCAAGTTCGATAAATCCAAGCGACTTAATAGTCATCATTCCGAACATTGCAATACCACTTACCAATATTCCTGCCGAATAGAGAATTTTTACATTGTATTTCTTCAGTAAAAACCATTCACAAAAGAAGTAGCAACAATACCCGCATACATAGCTAACTGATAAAAGGCAACCATAACCGGATCACTAGTATTTCTCATTATATAAGCTCCCACAAAAATTTCAACTACCGGTAACACCAATGCATAAAGCATATTGGTTAACAGCAATATTTTCATGTTAGGTTCTTGTTGCTTAAAGAATAAATATTCTTTCCTCAATTTATCCATCATCTATATCATTCTATTTTAGCGTATTCAAGATTTCTTTAATAGAGAACTCCGCCTTACAAATAACTTCGTCACTTGCTCCGTAATACATTGTTATTCTATCACCATCTACATAATGTCCATTTGTAAAAACAACATTTCCAAAAAACCAGTCTGTTCATAAGGAGCAATAGGTTCCATGATAGGATCTTCACTTCTTGCAATTACTTTTGAAGGATCTTCTAAATCAAGGAGCAAAGCTCCTAAACAATAACGGTGATTGAAATCGGCTCCATGATAAATTTCCAACCAACCTCTATCAGTCTTGATAGGAGCCGCACCAGCACCTATACGAGCACAATCCCACATTCCTTCACGAGTTACTGCCACACATTTGTGGTTTCCCCAATGCAGACGATCAGGAGATTCTGCCAACCAAATATAATTACCACCAAGCTCTGGACTGCTTGGGCGATGAAAAGCAAAGTATCGACCACCTATTTTTTGTTCAAACAGAGCACAATCCTTATTATGTGGCGGAAATATCATTCCATATCTCACATAGTTCTTCCAATCTTTAGTATGAATTAATCCCACCCCTACTGCCACAGGTGATACCTCCGTAAAAGTAAGGTAAAACCATCTTCTGTTGTAGCAACACGACAATCTTCAATACCAAATGTCTCTAATTCACCTTTTCCAAAAATTGGTGGAAACTCTGGTTCATCCTTGAAGTGAATGCCATCAGTGCTCGAAACCAATCTTAGATATGACATTGTTGTTAAATAATCCTTACCCTTATAACTGATTACCCGAGGATCTGACGCATTCAAATCAGGACTATCCTTTGAAAAAGAAACAACCTCTATTTTACCTTCTTTATTATATATAGGAAAACTAATAATACCTTCTTTTTGTATAGGTCGTTCTGCAATGCGCAAAAGTAGCCATATTTTGTCTTGATACCTGAAAACTCCAGGGTTTAACAAACATGTTATTTCCATTCCATCTATGCCTGCTTTCAAATTTTTGGGCGCAAGCAAAGGGTTCTGCTCACATCTTTTTGCTATATCCATAGTATTTCTGATTAATTATTAATTTGTGAGCAAAAGTATACGACAGACAAGTAGAAAGCGTTTACTATATTCTCAAATAAGTGTACACATGCTCTAAAACATGTTTTAAAGAAGTGTATTTAGTAGAAAAAAAAGTCTCCCAAAGAAAAGAACACATACCTCCTTACATGTTTTATTTAATATTATGATAATCAATAATATACAAAACAAAAAAGGTATATTATATTCTCATAAAACTATAGTATAGTTTCTTTTTGGAAAAACAAACGGATAACTTACAACAGAGCATTTAGAAAAATGTAAGCGTACATTCTTTCACTTTTGCAGAAGCACATTGATTTACAGAAAGTAGAAAAACAGCAGCAGGAGCACATTGGCGGCAATGACACAACCGAAGCCTCTCAACACCCACGAACGCAACGGACTCTTCTTGCCGGAGAAGAACAATGCATAACACATATTTACGGCAATGTTGCTTACTATCGCCTGCATGCTGCAAGCCGTTATCAATGAAACAGGCACATTGCCCGTACCCTGCAGAAGATTCAAGATGAACGGAGTGATGTCGCTGAAGCCGGAAACAAAGGAGAGCAGAGTCAACCCGCCCTCGCCGGCGTATATCAACGTATAATGGGTAGCGATTGTAAATACCACAAACAGCATGGCAAAAATCAGCGCTACCTTGAACTCCAACGGATTACTGCTGTCCTCGTCTTCATCGACCGTTTCCGACATAGCAGGACGCTTCCACCGGGAATGCAGGAACCACGCCGTCCCAGCAGCAACGGCAGACATTATCAGCAAATACGGATAAATGGCTGTCAAAGCCCCTACACTGAATATTCCTATCAGGATAAGAAACCGCAAGAACATCATGCTGACCGCCAACAACATGGCTGCCACATATTCGGGTGCTTCCTGGGCGGATACTTTCCGACTTTTGCGCGCCAGTACGGATATGGTAGCCGTGCTGCTGTACAACCCGCCTACAATGCCGGATACCAAAATACCGGACTCACGGAATACATATCTTTTCAGCAGATAAGAAAGATAGGAGATGCCCGATACAACCACCGTGGCCAGCCAAATACTGTATGGCGTCAGGTTGATGCCGGGAATAAGATTCTCATTGGGCAGCATCGGCAGGATAATGCCGCTGATGGCAAGGAACTTGGCAAGCGTAATCATCTCGTCGTTCTTCATGCGCTGGGCCAGTTCCGTGAAGGTGTGTTTCAGCTCGGTGAAGAGCAGGACGGTCACTATGACCATGACGTAGAACCACGAGGGCTGCGTAGCAACGATAGGTGCAATGCAATACGTAATGAGCGCAATGATAATGGTAGTGACCCCGAACACATGAAACTGAGCCTGCTTGACGTAATAATTCAAGGCAAGCAGCAACCCCAGGACAGCCCCGCCACCCATAAACAGGCGATAGTCCGTCGGGTCGAGAATATAGAGGAGATAGCCCAGAATGCCGATAAAGGTGAAAGTACGGTCCGTACCGAACAAGGTCGTCTCTCCTTCGCGCTTCAGACTGATACGCCTCAAGGAAAGACCTATAAGCAAAGAAAACACCGTCACCAGGATAAAAGTGACGAGTTCTTCCGGCAGGTATTGGTACAGTTTCTCCATATACGAATCAACAATTACGGGGCGTAATTAGTTTACTTCCATTCCTTGAACGGATGTTTCATCAGTTGCGAATTGTAATAACGGATATCTCCCGTCACTTCCTGCCCGATAAAGTCCGGTTTCTCAAAAGGCTCGTTCTCCGAGGCAAGCTCCACTTCGGCAACTACCAGTCCCTCATTCTCACCGTAGAACTCATCTACCTCAAAAACATGGTTTCCGCTGCGTATCAGGTAACGGGTTTTATCAATAACACCCGGCTCACACAGTTTCATCAGCTCCTCGGCTTCATTCAGAGGAATTTCTTTTTCCCATTCGTAACGGCTGATACCGGATGCATCGGATGCTCCCTTAATGGTGAGATACCCCTGCCCGCCACGTATGCGTACCCGCACCGTCCGTCCGCGCGCACTGCTGATATATCCCTGAATGATACGGTTCTGCGAGTATGCTTGCGACTTGTATTCTCCTTTTACGAGAAATTTCCGTTCTATCTCTTGCGGCATATTTATCTTCTGAATCAGCCTAAGAAGGCCCAATAGCCCACCAGCATGGCAACCACCAATACCAAAGCGGCAACTCCGATAATCAGCAATACTCTCCTGGCTTGTTGCTCTTCCTTCTGGCTGTGCATTGCTTTCTTTTTACTTTTTCCCATGGTGTGTTTTATAGTTTAAAGTTCAACGATGAACAAAGTAAGAGAAATTCGGGAAGTTTGCAAGCATTTATAAAAGAAAAAAGAAAGGAATGTGTCAAAACAAAAAAACGTTTGTTATTTGTTTCTTTATCAGACACGGGATTACACGGAGTTCACCGAAAAAGAATAAAGCAAATCTGCGAAATCCGTGCAATCCTGTGCCTATAGAAAGGAAAACAGAAAGGACTAAACGCGGCGGTCGTCGAATACGTAACTGCGGATTTGCGCCCCCCACTCAATCTTCTTCTTACCGGCTTCCACCTTTGCCTGCTCGGCCATGCGGTGTTGAAGTTCCTTGTCGTACAGCATGGAACGCAACTGACGGATTGCAGCGTTCTCGCGGTTCTTGGGCTGGTCTCGTGTCTCGGTATTTTCAATCAGGATTTCTTCCTCTTCGCCCGTATATGGATCCTTATACTGATAGCGCAGACGGACACCGGACTCTACCTTATTGACGTTCTGTCCGCCCGCCACCACTTCGGAAAGTATCCCACGAGATGCGCGCAGGTTCGATGTTCACCTCAATCGTATCGTCTACCAGCGGAGTGACGAAAACGGATGCGAAAGAAGTCATACGCTTGCCCTGAGCATTGTAGGGCGATAACACGCACCAAGCGGTGTACACCGTTCTCGCCTTTCAGATAGCCGTAGGCATAATCGCCCGATATCTCAATGGTACAAGTCTTGATACCGGCCTCGTCGCCTTCCTGCAAGTTGGAAATAGTTGCCTTATAGCCGTGAGTCTCGGCATAGCGCAGATACATACGCATCAGCATGCTTGCCCAGTCCTGGCTCTCCGTACCACCGGCACCAGAGTTAATTTTCAGCACACAGTCCATCTGATCGGCTTCCTCGCGAAGCATATTCTTGAGTTCGAGGGCCTCGACAGCAGTGATTGCCTTGGCATAGGCATCGTCCACTTCCTCTTCAGTCACCAGTTCGTCTTTGTAAAAGTCGAAAGCCAGTTGTACCTCGTCAGTCAAGGTCTTTACCTCATTGTAGCCGGAAATCCATTGCTGCAAGCCTTTCACTTTCTTCATCTGAGCCTCGGCAGCCTTCTGGTCGTCCCAGAAACGCCTTCAAAATTGTTCAATCGTAATCATATACTTTCTTCAAATTCTATCTTTTCAAACCGCAAAGATAGTGCAAAAGTCTGAAAAAATCGCATAAATCCGCTGCAATCAACGGAATAAGTGCGGAGCTGCTCTTCTTCCACCTGTATCTTCTTTCCTTCAATGTCCAGATAGCGGTTCCGCCACGTGAGGATGCACCGCTTCAATGATACCGCCATTAGCCGCGCGCACCGCCCGTACACTGTCGGTATAAGTTTTGAACCGGTTCTTTACCTCGGACGAGCGCAAGCCTGCCACCGTAAATACGGCAATGCCCTGAGCACCGCTATTCAGCGCGGCATCCATACATTCGAACATTTCCGGACCATCGGTAGCAGTCATGCCGCAATACAATACGGTTTTATCATTCTTGTCGCGTACATTCTCAACCGTACAGTCGGAAATGAAGCTGGCATCGCCCGTATAGAAGGTATGGTAAACCATCGGGAACACGATGTCGAGATTCCATTTGCCCCAGTCCTGGCGCACCATGCGTGAAGCCATCTTCGGGGTGGGAACGGGGAGGCAGCCATTGTCTTGCCGTAGGAGTGCACCACTCCGGCAATCATATTGGCAACTTCGGTTATCTGGTCGCAACGGAACTGGCGCCACTTCACATCGAGGGAAGGGTCTTTCTGCTCGCGGGGGTCATAACCGTACTGCTCCTTGAACAACCTGAGCATTTCCGGATGGTAACCGTAATCCCACGCAGCGTATTCACGGTCCTGCACAATGCCATAATGGGGCCACAAGGTGGTGGGAAGCACCACATCCACAAAACGATGATAGTCGATGGCAATGCCATTCAAGCCTTCCACTTCGCAGTAGGCCTTGATTTTTTCCTTGATGAACTCGCGGACTTCGGGCAATGCCGGGCAGAGAAACTTGTAATAGCCTACATAGGCGGTAGTGTCTGCCAGGCTCTTGCCGTTACGATTCACGCTGAACCATTCGGGATGCTCCTTCAATATCTTGTCACGGTCGTGTTCCAGATTCATGGTCCATAACCAGGCATACACTTCGATTCCGTGTTTATGGGCAACCGGTATGGCAGCCCGGTAATCGTTCAACTTTTCCCCTTTTTCCCCGCTCACAAAGACTTCCCAATGTAACGGTCAATAGCCAGCTTCGTTTCCAATGCCTGTTGCAACGTTTCCAATGCCTGCGGCGAAATGTATTTTCCGTTGGAGGTCTTGAATAAGTCTTTGATACGCTCCGTCAGATACAGATGGCTATCCTTCAAATAACCGGCATCACCCGTGTGGAACCAACCGTCACGGTCGATGGCAGCAGCCGTTGCCTCCGGTTTCTTGTAGTAGCCGGTAGTGACAGTCTTACCACGAAGAAGTATCTCGTTGTTCTCGCCAATCTTCACCTCCACATCAGGCATCACCGTACCTACGGAACCAATCTCATAGCCTTCGTTGAGGAAGCAGGAAACGGTAGCCGTAGATTCCGTCAGACCATAACCCACCACCATATTTATGCCCACCGAATGCACAAACTCGCAGATTTCATCGGGCACAGCAGCACCTGCCGTAGGGAAGAAATTACCGTTCTCAATACCTATCGTCTTCTTCAGCAGAGCATAAATGGTCTTTTCGTAGAACTTGTATTTCAGATGAAGCATCATCGGAGGAGTCTTTCCTTGGCGCAAATAATCAATGTTATGCGTCCTGCCCACCTTGATGGCATCCAACATCATCGCTTTACGCAGACCGGTTTCCTGGGAAATCTTCTCCTGCACACCGGCATAGACTTTCTCCCAAAAACGGGGTACACTGCACATCAGTGTAGGGCGTATCTCTTTAATAGTAGTTTGGATATCTTGTGGACGGAGATTGATGCAGACCTGCACTCCCCGATGTATACAAAGGTAGGTCCATGCCTTTTCGAATACATGGGTCAGCGGAAGGAAGTTCATGGAAACATCCCGGTCTGTCATGAAAGGCAATCGGATATCATGAATGCGGATAGCCTCTCTATAATTGAAGTGGTGCAGCATCACTCCTTTCGGCTCGCCGGTAGTACCGGAAGTATAAAGGATATTGGCGAGGTCATCATCTGAGGCAGCTGCTGTACGTTCTTCTACAATGGCATTGTGCTGCAACTCTTCATCCATTGCCATAAATTCATCAAAATAGATGGAAGTCATGTCGCGCGGATCTTTCACCACAGCACGGTCGAAGATGATGAGCTGCTGCAGAGACTGGCAAAATCCGAACACGCTGAAAGCGGCATCGTACTGGAACTGCTCGCCTACAAACAGATAACGTATCTGTGCATCGTTGATGATATACTGTGCCTGGGCCGGTGAGCTGGTAGCATACAAAGGTATAGTCACCGCCCGGTTGGCGAATGCACCGAAATCAGTAAAGAGACATTCGGGTTTATTCTGCGAGAAGATACCGATATTCTCTTGTGGCTCTATTCCCAAAGCCACCATTGCATTGGCAGTCCGGCGTACAGTCTGTGAGAACTCTTTCCAAGAGATGGGTATCCATTGTGAGTTTCATAGTCCCTGTATTTAAGGGCTACTTTGTCTCCATACTTCTCTGCCTGGCGATGTATCAGGACAGATAAATGATGATAAGTCATATTTTTAATGATATTGGTAAATATGGGTACAAAGGTAGTAGTTTCATTTGAAACTATCTCCCTTTTTCGGGATTTATTCAATATGGGTACTCCTTTCCGTTTTTTATTCGTAAGTTTGCAGCATTTATTTACAGAACCGAATATGATTTACGATATACCGACTTTAACTTCCGAAGCAATCGGATTGCTCAAATCACTGATAGCCATTCCTTCCTTGAGCCGCGACGAGGAGAGCGGCTGCGGACTTATCTGCAGAATTACATCGAAATGCAGGGCATGGCAACCGGACGTAAAGGCAACAATGTATGGTGCCTCAGCCCGATGTTCGACCTGAACAAGCCTACGCTGCTGCTGAACTCGCACATCGACACGGTGAAGCCCGTAAACGGATGGCAGAAAGCCCCGTTCACCCCTACGGAAGAGAACGGCAAGATTTACGGTTTGGGAAGCAATGATGCCGGAGCAAGCGTAGTCAGCCTGCTGCAGGTATTCCTGCAATTGTGCCGGACTACACAGGCTTACAACCTGATTTACCTGGCTTCCTGCGAGGAAGAGGTGTCGGGCAAGGAAGGAGTAGAGTCCGTACTGCCGGAACTACCGCCCATACAATTCGCCATTGTGGGCGAACCCACGGAGATGCAACCCGCCATTGCCGAAAAAGGGCTGATGGTACTGGATGTCACCGCCTACGGCAGGTCGGGGCATGCTGCCCGGAACGAAGGCGACAACGCCATATACAAGGTGCTGAACGACATTGCCTGGTTCCGCGATTACCGTTTCCCGAAAGAATCGGCTTTATTGGGGCCGGTAAAAATGAGTGTAACCATGGTGAATGCAGGGACACAGCACAATGTAATACCCGACCGCTGCACATTCGTAGTCGACATCCGCAGCAACGAATGTTACACCAACCAGGAACTTTTCGACGAGATACGGAAACACATCGCCTGTGAAGCCAAAGCGCGTTCTTTCCGCTTGGGTTCTTCGCATGTTTCTCCCGAACACCCGCTGGTAAAAAAGGCCGTTGCGATGGGTCGGACTCCTTTCGGTTCGCCTACCCTTTCAGACCAAGCACTGATGTCTTTCCCGTCCATGAAAATAGGACCGGGCAAGAGCAGCCGCTCCCATACTGCGGATGAGTTTATCTTCGTCAAAGAGATTGAAGAGGCTATTGCACTTTATCTGGACCTGCTGGACGGAGCAACAATATAAAACTTATCTGTTCAGCCAGGGTTCGGGATTCAGCTTCTCCTTTTCACGGCGTAGCTGGAAGTGAAGTACCGTACGTCCGCCGTCCGCCCCATCCGAGAATACCTGGCCGATAGCTTGCTTGGTAGTGACCGTATCACCTTGTTTCACCGAAGCGGAAGCCAGGTTGCAATATACGGAAATATAGGCTCCATGACGGATAAGGATATTAAACAGCCCGTTCAGTTTGAATACGGCCGCCACCTTGCCGTTGAAGACGGCACGCGCCTGCGCCCCCGGTTTTCCCTGGATGTCGATACCTTTATTGTCCAACTTGACATTGCGCAATCCCTCCACGGCATATTGCCCGTAATGGCTGGTTATGATATAGGCTCCGCTGATAGGCATAGGCAGCTTGCCGCGGTTATTGGCAAAGTCACCGGACAGCTCGCGGTCGGCCTTACTCATGGTATAAGTTTCCAGAGGAGCAACCTTTTTTCCGGAAGCGGACGTTCCCGACTTAGCCGCTTTAGCCGCTTCTTTCTTGCGGGCAGCCGCTTCACGGCGTGCTTCCTCTGCGGCACGTTTGCGGGCTTTCTCTATTTCTTCGGCAATCAAGCGGTCGATACGCGCATTAAGTTGGCTGGCCTCGCGCCGCTTCTTGGCAATCTCGTTCTGTAATCCGCGTTGCTTCTTCCGTAAATCGGCCACAAGGATACGCTTTTCTTTCTCCTGCGCCTCCAGTTTTACTTTCTCGGCCTCGCGCTCTTTCAGCAGATTGGCTTTGGCAGCCCGCACCTGCCTGAGTTCCGCTTTCTTCTTATTGACCTGTTCCTGCTTTTTCAACACTTCCTCGCCTTGCAGGCGCTGATAAGTAGCATATTCACGTACATAGCGCATGCGCCGATAGGTCTGTGCCAGGCTCTTGGCAGAGAAAATGAACATCAGCTTCTCTTCAATGGAGCGGTTCTTATACAAATATTGAACGGACGATTCGTATTTCTTCTTCTTGTCCTTCAAGTCGCGCTGCAATTTTCCTAACTGGCGTTCCAATGACGATAGCTCACGGTCTATCGACTCTACATCGTTATTTATGGTAAGGATATATCGTTTGCGTTCCTCTATCTGCCCCGTCAAAGCGGCAAGTCCGTTCAACTGGCTGCTTACGGTTTTCTTTGTAGTTTTCAGAAGTGTTTCCGATTCGGTAATCTGCTTTTGCAAAGCACCGCGCTTGCTTTCCAATTCCTTTATCAGTTTGTTGGACTGGGCAAGAAGCGGAAAAGCCAGACAGAAACAACCTATAAAAATACAAAGCAAACGTCTCATAAGCTCATCAGCATTTCTAATATTTCATTCAACTCAACTTGTGTGTACTTTGAAGACAGCTCGGTAGGCGTCAGCGAAAACGAATTATTGGAAAAGCCGGACAACTCGATTCTGCCTTTCTCCAGCGAAGGAATGCCCAATTCCTTTCCCGACAACTCTTTCTTTCCGTTGGGTTTGGAAGCATTGAATAGAATCTTTTCCAAATGGGCAAAGTCGGCTTTCTTCGGTAGCACATCTTTCAATTCCTTACGGGTAGCACGGACGTAACGCTTGCCCATGCGGTCTACCAGCAATATTTCTTCGGGTGTCACCTCCATGCGCGCCACCTCTGTACGTATGATAGGCATGAGGAAAGAAAGCTGCATCCGTTCGCCGCTTATCAGCTTCATCGTACCGTTTACGGTGAAAACGGCGTCTTTGGTAGGAACGGTCAGCCGCACCTTGGAAGACAGGTAGCGGGTACTTTCGGGAAATTTGGATGTCTCCGCCTTCCGGGTGGTTTTACAGCCTGCCAGACAGCAGAGGATAAAGAGCATAAAGACCAGAGTCCTGCCATTGAATTTTGTTTGTTCCATTACCTTGTTACTTTTATTATGTATCACTTCACCGTTTTACCGACTTACTTATCACTGATATACTTCTTCTTCCGAATCTTCTCCTGTAAGGTCCTGGACTTACTGCCTATCTTCAATGCCTGGTTCCAATACTCCAGAGCCTTGTCCACATCACCCGTCATATAGTAGATGTCGCCGCAATGTTCTACGATGACATCGCTTTTGCCTCCGTCACTTTTCATGGCATCGTCTATATACAAACGGGCCTCGGCATAATTGCCTTTCTCAAACAGAATCCAGGCATAAGTGTCCAAATAGGTGGCATTATCGGGTTCCGCCTTCACCGTCTTATAACTCATCTCCTCGGCTTTATCCAGATTACGGCGCTCGACAGATAGGTAATAAGCATAATTGTTCAAAGCTCCGATATTGGAAGGATTGTACACCAGCGCCGAATCATAGGCAGCATAGGCTTCCGTATTCAAATCTTTCGTATGATAGGCATCTCCCAAAATGGAATAGAAATCTGAAACAACCTCTTTCTTACTGTCCGCCGTAATTTGCGTCAATGCTTTCTGACAAATGGAAATTACATCATCCGTCCGTTCCGCCTGGTTATAAGCGATAGCCAGATAGAAATAGAACTCCAGCATCTCCGGGTTGGTTTCAACGCCGGCTTCGCATAAATCAATCACATCGTTGTAATCCTCCTTGCGTACCGCTTCACCCAGCAACATCATACGCGCAGCCGTATTGGTAGGATCGATTGTCAACACCTGACGCAGTACCGGAAAGGCTTCCTTGTTCATTCCCTTAGATAAAAGATACTGAGCGTAAAGCATCGGTATCCCGGCATCATCCGGCTCTTGTTCCAGAATACGGTCGAAAAGGCTGATAACCCGCGTACTGTCCTTACCGTTCTGCTCGTTCTGCACGATGAACTGCCGCATCACATTCAGTTTGGTGTCCGAAGGAACTTTCTTGTTCAGCAATAAAGTGTCCAACTGCTGCTGATAAAGGTCTTTCTGACCGGTCTCCTCATAATAGGACGCCAGCGAATACATCGCCATGGCATTATCCGGCTCGGCATCCAACACCTTGCGGTACATGTTATATGCTTCCTCTTTCTTTCCGTTCTGCATATATACATCCCCTAACACAACCTGATAACGGGAATCCATCGGATACTCCGCAACCAGGCTCTCTATCTCATGGAAAGCATTCTTATTGTCTTTCATTTGCAGATAAATACGGAACTTCTCCATACTCAACTGCTCGCTTTTGCCCATCTTCTCCTCAATCCGGTTCAAAGTGGCAATCACCTTATCATACTGCTCCTGCCGATTATAAATGTCCAACAAGGCATAAAGCGGATCCAGCTTGTCGGTGAAACGTATAGACATATCTTCCAGCAGCTTCATCGCTTTCTCCTTTTCGTCCTGTTGCTGATAAAGATTCGCCAGTCCCTGACTGTACCAATAATTATCCGGATCGTTTTCCACGGCCTTCTCCAATGCAGCCTGCCCCTGAGGCACTTGCTTCAGGAACAAATAATATTGCGCCAGTTCGTATAAGGCCGACGAAGCATTCGGATTGATAGTCAGGCAATGTTGCAGCAAATCAAAAGCCGCATCATAGTCTTTCTGAATCTTCAGACGGGCTGCTTCCAAAAAGAAATAATCGTACTTACGCTGCTGTTCCGGAGTAAGTTCCGCCACAGGCTTCGCCGATAATGCCTTTGCCTGCTTACGGGATGTCCCGCAGGAGACAAGCAAGAAGCCCGCCACCAACAAAAACAGCCCTATTTTCTTATTATTGAATATGCTCATTATCTATATAAAATCAAATGGTATAAGCAACCCTCCGTCAATCACTAATCACTCATCGCTAATCACTCATACCCCATCCCAACTACACGCCCGTATGTCCGAAGCCACCGGCACCGCGTTCCGTTTCATCCAACACATCCACCTCCTGCCATACGGCCTGCTCATGGCGGGCAATTACCATTTGGGCGATTCGTTCTCCGTCCTCAATCATAAATGTTTCCGAAGAAAGATTTACGAGGATAATACAGATTTCACCGCGATAGTCTGCATCGATAGTACCCGGAGAGTTCAATACCGAGATACCTTTCTTGATAGCCAAACCGCTGCGGGGACGAATCTGCGCCTCAAACCCCGCCGGCAAAGCGATGTACAAACCTGTAGGAACCAGGCAACGCTGCAACGGTTCCAAAGCTATCGGCTCGGAAAGATTGGCACGGATGTCCATTCCGGCAGACAACTCGGTGGCATATGCAGGCAACGGATGTTTCGACTTATTTATAATTCGGACGGTCATACTATTATTTGCCATTTCAATGAAGTTACGATTGAGATTACTTTAATTCACTATTTAACGGACAAAATTACGGATTTTGAAGCAAATAGTCATACATTTGCAGTTAAATAATAAGAAAGTAAGAACATGATGGACTGGAATACCCTCATATCCGCCAAACGATTCGGCTTGGAAGAGTTTCATAAAGAGCGTCACGAGAACCGTTCTGAATTTCAGCGGGATTACGACCGCCTCATCTTCTCCGCACCTTTCCGGAGATTGCAGAACAAGACACAAGTGTTCCCTCTGCCCGGCAGCATATTCGTACACAACCGGCTGACACATAGCCTGGAAGTTTCCTGCGTAGGTCGTTCGCTGGGCAATGACGTAGCCAAAGCCATCCTTGCCCGCCGCCCCGAACTGCAAGACTCTTATCTGCCCGAAATCGGCTCCATTGTTTCCGCAGCATGTCTGGCGCACGATTTGGGCAATCCGCCATTCGGACATTCCGGCGAACGCGCCATCTCTACTTTCTTTTCGGAAGGAAAAGGGCTGGCATTGAAAGAAAAACAACCCGACGGAGAACAACTCACCCCGGCACAATGGGAAGACCTGACTCATTTCGAAGGAAACGCCAATGCTTTCCGATTGCTTACCCATCAGTTTGAAGGAAGACGCAAAGGAGGATTCGTATTAACCTATTCCACCCTGGCCAGCATCGTAAAATACCCCTTTTCATCGAGCCTGGCAGGACAGAAATCCAAATTCGGCTTCTTTACTACCGAAGAAGAAAGTTTCCGGCGAATAGCCGAAGAACTGGGGATGAAACAGCTTAACGGTTCACCTTTGAAGTACGCACGTCACCCGCTTGTCTACCTGGTAGAAGCGGCAGATGACATCTGCTACCAGATGATGGATATTGAAGATGCCCACAAACTGAAGATTCTCACTACGCAGGAAACGCAGGACCTGCTGCTGGCCTACTTTCCCGACGAACGTAAGGCGCACATCCTCGACACGCTCAAGATTGTGAGCGACACCAATGAACAGATAGCCTATCTGCGTTCTTCCGTCATCGGGCTGCTTATCGGCGAATGCACCCGGGCATTCCTCGATAACGAAGTACAGATACTGGAAGGGGAATTTGAGGGAAGTCTCATCAAGCATATCACCGAACGGCCTGCCGCGGCCTACCAACATTGCGCAGAGGTATCTTTCAAGAAGATATACCGTTCGCGTGATGTACTGGACATAGAACTTGCCGGTTTCCGTATCATCAGCACCTTGCTCGAACTGATGATCGATGCAGTACGCTCACCGGAAAAAGCATATTCGCAGTTGCTCATCAACCGGGTATCCGGACAATATAATATGAAAGCAACTGCACTGTATGAAAGGATACAGGCCGTATTGGACTACATATCCGGCATGACGGATGTATTCGCCCTCGACCTCTACCGGAAAATCAACGGAAACAGCCTGCCGGCTGTATGATTTATCTGCTCGGATAGAATATCTTATTCGCCCCGGAAGTCAGTTTGCATGCTTCCGGCTCGCTTTCGATGAATGACTGGATATGGCGGATGCGCTTTTCCGCCAGGATTTCATCGACGGCAATCAGGATACCTGTTTCTTCCACATCTCCGAAACCGTAATTGATGGCTGTACCGAACATACGCATGGTAGGGCTGAGACTCATATAGGCATTCACCAGCGGGGGAATATTGTACCCCAGCTTACGGATTTCGCCATTCAATATTTTATAGTCTTCCTTAAATGTATCCTTACAGAACAATGCAGCCAGTTCTTCCTCATCCGACTCCAATTGCAGCGGTTTCATCGGAGTAATCAGACTGTCTTTATCGGCAAAATGCTTTCTCAGGAAATAAAGAATCATGTCGCGTCCTTTACGGATATAACTGGGATACATAGTCACCTTTCCGAAGAAATACTTCACATTGGGCATGACTACGGTCAGCGCGCCCAAGCCATCCCACAGATTATCCAATGCGAACAAACCTTTGCTGTCGCGACGGGTAGACTGGTATTCGAGCGTCACGAATGAACGTCCCAGCTCAATGGTCGTAGGAAGATATTCATTCAAGAATTTCTCGGAAAAAATTAAACATGTGCGCAGTAGCCAAAATCGGAGCGCCGTGCTCGTCGAAGCGTACATCCGTACCGAGAATATAGCGGTAACCGCCTAATATCTCTTCCTCTTCCGGATTCCAGACTATCAACTGCTTATAAGGATTATCCATAATATCGTACTCATCAATATCCATGGTATATATCTGATTATGACTTCTATTGGTCATGCGCAGACGCTTTTCCTCGGTCAACTCCGCTTTCAACAGCTCCTTGCTTATCGGTGCAATAATATCTTCCATATTTTTCTGTTAGTAGTTCTTCTTTATATAAATACATGGTCTACTCTACAATTTATATACAATATCCTTCACATATTGCGCCCATCCGGCCGGGCTTTTCGATTTGTCGAAAGTTTGCCAGGGGAATAGGCTTCCCTATGGTGATGGTAAATGTTTTATGACGATTCTTCAGCATTTCATCTGCCAGGTAAAGCATGGCGATATTGAACTTGATACCCAATATCTTACAAAGATTGGCAAGATTATAAAAGAAGTTGGAATTCCGCCCCTCGAAGTGGATAGGAACGACATCACGGTGGGCTTCGACACTCTTCACGATAAAGGTCTTTTTCCAATCCAAGTCACGGATGACCCCATTCTGCCTACGCGAACAAAGCCCTGCGGGAAACATGATGAGCTGATTGTCCGAAGCAAATCCCGCCTCCACCATTCTCGGGAAGTCTTTGGCCTGCTTTCCCGTCTTGTTGATGGGGATGCAAAGCGGCGCCAGTCCGTGCAGGTTCATCAGCAGGTCGTTGACCATATATTTCACCTTGCCACCATAAAAGGAGCCCAGGACATAACCCAACGCCACTCCATCCTGCCCACCCAGGGGATGGTTGGACACAAAAGTATAAAGCCCTTCTTTAGGCAGATTTTCCTCCCCCTTTACCACAATATTGGCATCAAGGAACTCCAGACAAGCTTTCAGGAAATCCACACCGACTTTATCTTTCGACTCCCGCAAAAAGACATTCAATTCCTCTTGATGAACGATATGCTTCAAATAAGAAACCACAAACTTAGGGATATACTTAGACTGCTTCGGAGCTTTCTCCCGAAGAATCTTATCAATGTCAATCAAAAATAAAGAGTCGTCAGCCATTCTTCTTTTGATGAAATGAATGCGCAAAATTAACTCATCTTTTTAATTAATCGCAAAAAAATGACAGAAAACTGCACCCGAAATCTATCAAATAGCACCTAAAATCTGTCAATTGATAGTTTTCACCCCAAAGATTGCTTAAAAACAGCCTGTCGAAAAGCCGGAACTTTCGTAAACTTGCAATGCTAAAAGGCAAAACGAACAAGTAACCATTTAACAAAGCACATTTATGAATAGTATGACATTTAAAAAAGACCTGCTCGGAGTTCAAGACGATTTATTGCGTTTTGCATACAAACTTACTTCCGACCGTGAAGAAGCCAACGACCTTCTTCAAGAAAACATCACTCAAGGCTTTGGATAATGAAGATAAATACATGCCCGATACTAATTTCAGTAGTGCGCGACCAGACATTTGTGGACCAGACGGACAATCTCTATCACCTGAACCTGCCGCGCGCGACACAGCATTTGAGAACACAGAAAGCGCATATGACCTGAAAGAGATGCACCGTATCGTCAATTCACTGCCACGCGAATACAAAGTACCGTTCTCCATGCATGTTTCCGGTTTTAAATACCGCGAAATAGCCGAGAAGCTGGGACTCCCGCTGGGAACTGTAAAGAGCCGCATTTACTTCACCCGCCAAAAACTACAACAAGACTTGAAGGATTTTGTTTAGTCAAGAAAAAGAAAACACTTCTTTCCTTTTTTCAATAGATAACATAAGTTTTAAATATAGTAGCAAAGAGAAAAGGGCTTTCGGTAACGGACTGCCCTTTTCTCTTTTATTATCTTATGCTACCATCAGGATACGGAACTGTCCTGCCGGTTAGCTTCAGAATAGGCATAGTAGCATGTTGAGACTTTAAATAATCGCTCAATACCTTAGCCAGTTCTTTAGCTTTATCCGGATACCTGGCAGACAAATCATCATTCTCCGAAATATCATTCTCCAAATTATAAAGGCAGGCACTACCCGATTCATAGTAATGGATTAGTTTCCAATCACCCGCCACGACCGCACTTTGCGGTGCACCGATCGTCTGTCTTCTCTCACCCCAGTTATTGGGATAATGAAAAAACAAAGCACGCTCTTTATCTCCGGCATGTCCTTTTATTTGCTTCAAAAAACTTATCCCATCAATATGTTGAGGTGTCCGATAATCGCAGACTCCGGCAATTTCCAACAACGTAGGAAAAAAATCTTCAATAATAACGGGGGTGTCATTTATGGTAGAAGGTTTGGCAACATGTGGATAACAAACAATCATCGGCTCACGGATTCCACCTTCCTTTAAAGAACCTTTACCTTCACTCAGCGGATAATTCTTATCATGACGACCGATTGTATAACCGCCGTTATCCGACATAAAAATAATAACCGTATTATCGGCTATACCTTTTTCGTCCACATAATCCATTAAATCGCCTAAACTTTTATCCATACCCTCCAAAAGTGCCGCATACTGTGCTTCTTTATGTGAAAGTCCCTTATCTGCGTACTTCTGGTAGAAACGTCTGTCTGTTCCGAAAGGCGCATGTACAGCATAATGGCTCATATAAAGAAAGAACGGCTTAGACTGTCCGGTTACCTTATCTAATAAGCTTTTCGCCTCCAATGTCAAAGCTTCAGTCAAGAAAGTATCAGTACCATGATATTGCTCTAAATCCGGAACAGCCCACACTGCTGCACGTTCCGGATCGCTCTTGGCGCCATATCCTTCCTCGCCCAGATAGCTCCCCATAGCTCCGGCAGCATGACCGGCAATATTATAATCGAAACCTATTGTCAAAGGATTGGCCGCAGGTGTACCCATCGAACCAAAATGCGCTTTTCCAACCATCATAGTAGCATATCCATTCTCACGAAGTAGTTGAGGCAAACACTTCGCATAAAAAAGAATGTTCCAATCCCGCTTCCGGACAAAGACCATTATAATTCCATGCTTCAAATTCCAAGACAGCATCTTTCCTATCGGTCGGCGTATCTTTCTTCAACGTCCAGTTTGTAACTTTATGCTGCGCAGCATTTGCACCAGTGAACAAACTTACACGTGACGGAGAACTGATTGAACAGGCATAAGCGTGAGTAAACATAACTCCCCTTTCAGCTAAACGCTCCATATTGGGAGTTTCATAAATACGGTTCAAGTCCGTGGTATCTTTCCAAAAGGCAAAGAGGTATCCTGCCACCCCATATCATCCACCAAAAAAAAAGGATGATATTAGGTTTACGCTGTGCCATAGCATTACCCGACAGCAATGCTACAACTGTTAAGGAAGCAACTGTATATTTCATTTCACGTACCTATATCAATAGAACCTTATGGCAGGAGCTTTCCCACCTTTATAATCTTTATTCACATACACCCGTATCCAGTCAACGAACATGGCCGGCATAGCATCTTTTTTCCATTCGGACGGCATAACCGCCCCGGGCCATGCCTTAGGATTGGTTGATATACCGGTACTGAAAATAAGAAAGAAGCCTTCCGGATCACTCCAAGGCCAATCTTCATTGCCATTGGCTCCCTTACGGTGTTCAAAATAGGTCTGTCCATTCACGCCTCCTACTATGCGGTCGGGATACCATTCCAGCCAGTAGATATTCCACCAGGACATATCGGCCAGGTCAATTGTCGAGGTAACACTTCCGCTGCCTCCTACTACTCCGGCATAATAATTCTCCGAGTGCAATGTGAAATGTGCACGATTATTGACTGTCTTTTTCGGATTTTCCAATAAATCTATTTCCCCATTCTTAGGCCAAGGACGGTTATTGTTCCCCATAAACCAAAGTGCATCGTTGAAACCTTGATAAGCATTGCGTTTAAAACGAATCTCAATACGCATATTCTCGGTAAAGTTACACCAGAAATCCTTGCTTCCGGGCAATGACGTGCGATAACAGCCGTGAGAGAACTTCACATTGGCACCAAAACGATTGTCCAAAGAATCGGTTTCCTCAACTGTACGAATCTGTAACACACCATTGTTCACTTCCGAACAGCGTGCATTATCCACCCGTGCGGCACGGCTCATGTGTGCCCCCCTATGTTCAATGAATCCTTTCGGAAGATTATTTTCCGTATCACGGTTCAAAAATTCATGAGCGGTGTAGAAACGCCAACCTTTCACTTTCGGATGATTATCACCGGGTTTTAGCTTCAACGGTGCACCGGGACGGTCGTATACCAGTGTTCATCATCTTTCGGCATGCCTTTCACAGCAAGGATACCCACCTCGCCAATAGCAGTAGATACTTTCCCGTTGATTTCGGCAAGCGGTTCAAGCTTGAAGTAACGTGCCCGATAACTCTTTCCGAAGCGTACAAAGTAAGGAACGGGATTGTGCATAATATTGCTGAACTCACCGGCTGCATCGCATTTTGTCCATTCCTCGCCGTCACTACTGATGTAGAAAGCATATTTGTAAATAGTACCCGCCAGGTCATCACCCGTAACCGGAGCATAACTGAAGCCTGTAACCTGCACTTCGCGTCCCATATCCACCGTCAACGGTTTCAATGAGTTGGTGTACCACCCCGTACTCCGGTCTCCGTCAATAGCCTGATGCGCATTCGGTTCACCGTCTGCTATACGCCATTCATCCACCGGAATATCACTCAACTGCACTTCCGTATTCTCGTCATTCAAAGGTTCGGCGAAGAAAAGTCCCACTTTCAGGATATTTGCCTTTCCACGTGCCGAACGGACAGTAACCCGTATTTTCTCCGCCTTGGTATCCGAGAAACGGATCAGACGTTTGTACCCAACCGTCGTACCTTCCGCCACATATCTCCACGAACCATTGGAGTAAGCCTCCACAAGAAAATTTTCCACACGCTGTCCTTTGGCAATATCTTCCTGAATAAGGAAGGTATTTACCACAGCGCCTTTCTGCACTTTATATTCGCGGACATCTCCACTTAAGGATTGCCAACGGGTATCTCCTTTCTGCAGAAAATCTTTGCCGAACGTCTTCTTCAGATAACCGGAAAGCTCTTTCAGACGCTGCACATCATTCTCATGAATCAACCCGCGCTTATCAGGCGGAATATTAAGCAACAATACCGAATTATAACCTACAGATTTGAAATAAATATCCACCAGATGCGCCAACGACTTCACTTGCTTGTCCTGTGCAGCATGATAGAACCAACCCGGACGAATAGACACATCCACTTCGGACGGCCACCAGAAAAGTTCCTTGGCACGCGCCACGATGTCACGACCGCCCAAGTCTTTGGCCTTACCATAAATACCCAATCCCTTTCTCAGTTCTTCCGAACGGGAATAGATGCCCGGCGGCAATGCTGTGGCACTCCACTCGGTTTCACGTCCGATTCCCTTTTCATTACCTACCCAACGCACATCATCACCCATGATAGCAGTCACAGCTTTGGGCTGCAGGCGACGAATGGTCTTTATCACTGCATCCCAGTCATATTCTTGCTTTTTACCGTTGGGTCCTTCACCGTTTGCACCATCAAACCATACTTCGTGAATTTCACCATATTGCGTCAGCAACTCCGTGAGTTGTTCAATGAAGAATTGGTTATAGACGGGAGAATCGCCGTAACAAGCGGCATTCCGATCCCACGGAGAGAGGTATATGCCAAACTTAATACCGTATTTATCGCATGCATTACGCAATTCGCGTACCAAGTCTCCCTTCCCGCCACGCCAGGGACTGGATGCACAGAGTGCCGGGTAGTCTTCGTAGGCCACAGACAAAAACCGTCGTGATGCTTGGCGGTAATGATTGCCATCTTAAAACCTCCGTCTTTGAGCACGTACCCCCACTGCTCACAATCCAGTTCGGTAGGATTAAAGAGAGCAGGGGCTTCCGTACCATCCCCCCATTCACGTCCCGTAAAGGTATTGATACCGAAATGCAGGAAAGCGGTAAACTCCATTTGCTGCCACTCCAACTGTTGCGGAGTAGGAATTAAACGTGAAGCCATGTCCAGCTTCTGTGCAGCAGTAGCCTTTTCGGGGAAGATCAAATGTTTCTCGTAATAGGTTTCCTGTGCCTGCACTCCACAAAAGACTGCGAAAAGTAATGATGTCAGGAGCATTATTTGTTTCATATATATATTCTATTAATAGTTAACTCAATACCTCTTGCTATGAGCAAAATTCAAATAAGTTTGCACTCATCTGACAAGATAGATGGTAAAATCAAACTGTTGCCTGTCTATAGGAATAAGATAAGGCGGTAATGTGGCAGGTCCGCAAGTAGCGGTGCCCACTCCCGACTGTCCGGCATCCAGATGCACGGTTACCTTGCCATTACGTTCGAGTTCGTTAATGTGGGTAGCCTTTTCAATATTCTCATCCGAGAAAGGAGAAATACTAAACTGAAACGGACGGCTCGAATTGACAAACAATCCGTTATTGGCTTCATCCGCCAACTTCATCCAACGTACATCGGTACGATTACCTGTAGCCTGCGGCTTTACATAATAATGGAACATACGTTCAACAGTCGTATTGTATATGTCAATCTTACCGGACTGCTTACGGTCGGCATACGTTTCATGCTCTCCGCGCCCCAGATAAGAAACATTCCCATACCTATCGTTCATCTCGAATGCCAATCCCATGCGGGCCATTGATTTAACCATCGTAGTATCGGGCGTAAATTCGGTTTGTATCCTGACACCTCCGTTCTGCGCCAATGAGTATGCCAAAATAGCGTCGCCCACCTTCTTCCCTGCCTCATTCAGCAACTCCACTACCGCAGTAGCAGAAGCCTTGCCTTTTTTCAAAGAAACAACTTTCTGCACCGTCTTGTCAAGTCCCGCCTGACGCCATAAATGTGCCGCTTTCCGGTCGCGATTGTCATTATCCGTTGCCGGACGGAACAAGCTCAATGTAACCGGACTTGCCAGCAATTCTGTCCCATCCTGTGCAAGCAATTGTAAAGCACCGCTCTTTTCGTCCACCGTAAAAGTCATTTTGCCGGATGTTTCCGGCAGATAAGCCTTTCCGGTTGCATTACCGGGTAATACAAATTGGTCATAAGCTACCTCCCAGGAAGTATCTACTATAGGAGAAACTGTTTTCCGCATCCAACTCAAATTCAGATAGGCTTCACGCGTATTAACCGGCAGTTTGACTGCTCCAAACATCACATTGACCATTCCATGAGGCAAACAATCCACCTCCTGCATTCCTTTCGCCAGTACCATACCATTATCGGCTGTTACATTCCAATGCAATATATATTGATTCAGGTTCGAAAAATCAAACCAATTCTTAATACGTACAGTCAGATTCTTTTCATTGATCAAGGTTGTTTTGATATTCTGATAGATTTTCTTCACTTCCAATAAGTGCGGATGCGGTTCACGGTCTGCATTTACCAGACCGTTGCAACAGAAGTTACCAAAACTCGGAATATCTTCAGGTCCGTAGTCACCTCCATAACTCCAATACCAGCGGCCGTTGTCGTCAATCTCACGGAACGACTGGTCTACCCAATCCCATATAGCTCCGCCTTGCACCATCGGATTACTCTCAAAAACATCCCAATACTCCTTCATACCCCCACAACTATTACCCATAGCATGCAGGTATTCACACAGAATAAAGGGACGATAAATACCCGGTGTAGCCAGATAAGCTTTGATTTCATCCACACTGCGATACATGCGGCAATAAATATCGGTATTATAGTTCTGTTCCGCCCGTTCATATTGTACGGGACGATTATTTTCTACCGACTTCAACCAATCGTATGTACGCTCAAAGTTTATACCATTGCCCGCTTCATTTCCCAAAGACCAGATAACGATGGCAGGATGGTTCTTGGAACGTTCGTACATACGCTGCGTACGATCCATGTGTGCCGGCAACCAAGTGCTATCCTTCGCCAGCGATGCCGGGCCATAGCCCATACCGTGCGATTCGATATTCGCCTCATCTATCATATACAATCCGTAACGGTCGCAAAGAGTGTACCAATAAGAGTCGGTAGGATAATGCGAATTGCGCACCGTATTGATATTGTTCTGTTTCATCAGGCGGATATCTTGCTCCATCAATTCCTTACTGACAGTACGTCCCAGTTGGGAATGTTCGTGCCGGTTAACACCTTTCACCAATATCGGTACCCCATTGATACAGAAACGGCCGTCCTTTATTTCCGAAGTGCGGAACCCCACCCGGCAACCGGTTACTTCGGTCACCTTGCCCGTAGCATCCTTCAACTCCAGAAACAATGTATAAAGATTAGGATGTTCCGCACTCCATGCCTGCACTGCCGGGAGTCGCTTCCCCGGAAAAGAGATGAAGTTGCTTAATCCGCGTGACTTTACCGGAATCTCTTCCGCCGATACAGTCCGGCCTTCCGCGTCTTTCAGCGTGTACGCAATGGAAGAAGCATTCTGTGAAGCGCCTTCTATCGTTACATCCAGACCGAAAAGACCATCTTTATAGTTCGTTTTTTCCAAAGAAGACGTCACTTTATAATCAGCAATATACCGGTGGGGAGTACTATACAGATATACATCGCGTTCGATTCCGCTTAAACGCCACATATCCTGACACTCCAGATAAGAACCGGCACTCCAGCGGTAAACTTCAAGTGCTATCATATTCTCTCCGTCTTCCAGTTTATCCGTAATATCCCACTCCGCAGGAGTTTTTGAGCCCTGATTGTATCCGATAAACTTACCGTTTACCCATACGTAATAGAAAGAGATAACTCCCTCACAGCAAAGCACCACCCGGCGATCTTTCCACGAAGCCGGAACTTTGAATGTACGGCGGTAAGAGCCGACTTCATTGTCTTCGTAAGGAACCAGCGGCGGGTTCTTCTTGAATTTGAACATCTTGTCGTCAAACTCATACGACTCATTCACATAAATAGCCGTACCGTACCCCCCTGTGACGTTCCCAATTACCGGGAACAAGAATGTCCGCCCAACCACCGGTATAAAAAGACGGTTTATAAAACTCCTTCGGTCGTTTATCGGGATTCTTCACCCAATGGAATTTCCATTTGCCATTCAGGCTGAGGTAATAGGGAGATTGCTCGTAATCGCCCTGCTCCACATCCGTTACCGTGGCATACGGCCATACATAGGTATGAGGTTGCAATTTATTCAATCCTATGGCATATTGGCTTTGCCATTCCGGCTGTTCTTGTGCTGCAAGCGGTGAAAACGCAAGGATAGCTCCAAGTAATGTAAATATCTGTCGGCTCATACGGTCAATCATACACATTCGTTTTTTCATTCTATAATAAGTTCATCCAAGAAAGGTCTCGCTTCTTGTCCCGGACGCACATGATTTTCCGGACACAAGCCTGCTCCGCAAAGTGTTATCCGCACATAGCGGGCCTGCACATTATCCAAGGCAAACGAGCAGTTGTCAACATAAGAACCTTCACGGAAAATTTCTTTTTGAGAATAGTGCAATTCTCCAGCCAGACGGAAGTTGCGGTTATTATCAGATACAGCCACCCGTATACAAGCAGGTTTATGTACTGCCATTCCGTAAACAGTGATGCACCCCAACGTTACGGTATGGATTTCTTCTTTCTTCTGCAAATCAACAGTAAAAGAAATCGTATCGTTATTCATCCAAGAGCACCATTCGAAATCGGTTTGCTTCAAGCTGCCCCGTACGCCATTCACCAACAACTTCAGTTTTTCGGTATTGCTTCCCAAAATAGGTTTAGCCGTTGCTTTATTCCATTCCACCGGCAGAACCAATGTTTTACCTATCTGCTCTCCGTTGGCAAAAGTGGCAGCTTTCACGGTCTTAGATGTCGTAAGCCGTAAAGGCTCCGAATAAAGTGCAGATTGCAAATCCGGTTCCTTACCGTCAGTGGTGTAATGAATCTGTACATCCGGACGAACACATTCCAACTTGACCTGTAATTGCCCGTCAACGGGAGTTACCGTATGCTGTATATTATACATGGAACGGGCATAAACTATTCCCTTCGCCGCAATATGTTCATTAAACCGGTCCATCGCTTTTAAATAAGTCTGCCAATCCTTACGGTCGGTTTGCGTCCATGCCCCTTCGGCCAAAGCAGACAGGCGCGGAAACAACAGATAGTCCACATCCTCAGGCTTGTTGCAAAACTCCGTCCAAAGGGATGCTTGTACACCCATTAAAAGTTTCTCAACAGCCGGACTCCATTCTTTTTGTACGGGTTCATAATCATATACATCTTTCAGAGTATTATTGCCGAAATAAGTCAATGGTTCAAACCATTGCGGCCCCTGATAACGGATAAGATACAATATAAGCGCAGGAGTCATCACAAACCGATGTCCCAGTTTGGCGGCTTTCAATGCAGCCTGTCCACGCCCCTGCCAGCCGAAAATAATGGCATCTTCGGGAATATCGGTATTGGTCAGCTCGTCCCATCCCATCACTTCGCGGCCTTTACTCTGCACATAACGCGCCATACGTGCCATGAAATATCCCTGTAAATCTTCTTCGTTTTTCAGCCCTTCTGCTTTCATGCGTGCCTGACAACGCGGACATTTTTTCCAATTAACCTTCCATGCCTCATCACCACCCAAGTGAATATATCTTGACGGAAACAAATCTACGATTTCATCAATCACTCCTTCAAGGAAAGTATATACACTATCATTTCCAGCGCAATAGATGATATCGGCATGAGCTCCTCCCAATCCCGGCAACACCCCGATATATTTATCCACTACCGGACAGGCAAGCAATGGATACGATGCCAATGCGGCATTACTATGAGCCGGCATTTCTATTTCCGGAATCACTTCGATATGGCGTTCCATGGCATAAGATACAATCTCCCGAATATCATCCTGCGTATAAAAGCCTTTCTCCACCGTGGGTTCTCCCTGACGGGCATTACGACGGGCAAAGAACGGCGCTCCCGGACGTTCCACCCTGCGCGATCCAATTTCCGTGAGCAGCGGGTAACGTTTGATTTCAATACGCCAACCATTATCATCCGTCAGATGCAAATGCAGCTTGTTCAGTTTCAACATAGCCATGCAATCTATGATACGCAGCAGATTCTCCTTAGGCGTGAAAAATCGGGATACGTCTACCATCAATCCGCGATAGCTGAAACGGGGGCGGTCGGTAATAGTCATGGCAGGTACGGCCCACAAAGCGTTAACCACCTGTGTACCCTCTATAGCAGCCGGCAATAATTGCCGGATACTCTGCAAGGCATAAAAAAAGCCTTGTACATCCGATGCGTAAATGCGGATTTTCTTTGAGGTGATTTCCAACAGATAGGCTTCCGAATCTAAGGAAGCATCAGTTAGCAAGCAAACATCTCCTTTCTTACTTTCCGTTTTTATACGGGGAGTAAAGCCGGCGGCATTCGTAAAAAGCGCGGTAAACTGTTTCACGACTTCCGCCTGTTCTTCATTTTCTACTGCAAATACCGTCTTAGCCGTGAATTGAAAGTTACCCGTGCCCGGCACAATTGCGACCGGACAGGGAACCAACGAAAAAGGCTGAGTCAAGTTATCTGCCTGGCAGCCCAAGGGGGGAAGCAACCAGCAGCATAATAATAGCATTATAAAGTATTTCATAAAATAAAATCGTTATTTTCAAGTAAAACATAAATCATTCCTTATCTCTTTCCGGTCCGAAGCGCACCGGGTCGTTATATTGTTGCTGTAAATCCAGTAAAGTAGTTTTCAGTTCGGCTGTCACTTCTTCGGTACCGGGTTGGCCATAGATGTTATACATTTCGGCAGGGTCGTTTTTCAAATCATACAATTCCCAAACATCGATGTCATTATAGAAATGAATCAGTTTATAGCGCTCTGTACGCACTCCGTAGTGGCGTTTTACCATGTGTTCTGCAGGATATTCGTAGAAATGATAGTACAATGCCTTACGCCAGTTTACAGGATGCTCTCCCTTGAGTAACGGCAACATGGAAATGCCGTGCATATCTTCCGGCAGACTGATACCTGCAAGATCGAGGATGGTCGGACCATAGTCTATGTTCTGTACCAATTCCGTAATGTCGCCGCGTGCATCCAGCCCTTTGGGCAGGTGCATAATAAGCGGCGTGTGCATGGATTCTTCGTACATGAAACGCTTGTCGAACCAACCGTGTTCGCCCATATAAAAACCTTGGTCAGAGGTATAAACCACCAATGTATTGTCCAGCATATCTTTCTCTTTCAGGTAATCCAATACGCGCCCTACATTATCGTCCAGCGACTTAACCACTTTTGCATAATCACGCATATAGCGCTGATATTTCCATTCGGCGAGTTCTTTACCTTTCAGGTCACGTTTATAAAAATCTTCAATGATAGGCGCATAAAATGTGTCGAAAGCTTTACGGTCATCAGCGTCCATACGTTCTATGTAGCTCAGATAGCGCTCTTTCAGTGGGGGAGTCTTTGCCCTCTTTCAACATCTTCAGGTCGTAAATCAAGTCCATATCCTTGAATATGCTCATTTCCTGAGAAGCGGCGGCAGGGCGGCCTTTATAATCATCATAGAAGTTATCGGGCAAAGGGAATGTCTTGTCTTCGTAGAGGGCAAGGTTTTTTATTTCAGGCAGCCAGTTGCGATGAATGGCTTTATGATGAATAAAAAACAGACAGAAAGGTTTTTCCTTGTTCCGCCTGTTTTCCATCCAATCGATACTCATGTCTGTAATTAAGTTGGTGATATAGCCTTTGCGGACAACGGTATCGTTGTTCATCGTGATAAAGTCCGGATTAAAATAATCTCCCTGGCCGGGTACAACTTCCCAATAATCGAAACCGGTAGGCAGGCTTTCCAAATGCCATTTACCTATAACAGCCGTCTGATAGCCGTTTTCGCGCAGTATTTTGGGAAAGGTTTGTTGCGAACCGTCGAACACACAAGTGGTATTATCATAGAATTTATTGCCACATGTGTGTTTGCCGGTAAACATGCAGGCACGGCTCGGCCCGCTCAAAGAGTTGGCAACAAAACTATTGACAAAGCGCACACCGTCGTTGGCGATGCGATCTAAGTTGGGAGTTTCTATATAGCGATTGTCATAGCAGCTCATCATCTGCGCCGTATGGTCGTCGGTCATGATGTAGACGATGTTGTAAGGTTTTGAAGCCGGCATACATGCGGCCAATGATACCGCCGAAACCGCCCCTGTCAAAGTATACAACCATCCGGTCTGTAGTTTATTCATGATTCAATCAGTGATTAATTTGTTGTTTCCTTTTATATGTAAAATGCCGGAAGCATGGATATTCACCCATCCTTCCGGCATTTGGGTTTCTGATTATACTTACAGATTATAACTTAGTCGGCCGGTATCGCCTTGATATAATCAGTCAAACTGCTATCCCATGAGTCCTTATATGTATCCACTTTGTCGGCCGGTACATATATCGATTCTAATGCCTCGCATCCGGTAAACCATGTATCTGAATACTGTGCCGGTACATCTGTCGCCGTACCAACCGTAACGCTCTTCAATGCCTTGCAATTCTTAAAGGCAGAGCCCCATATATTAATGATTCCTTCAGGAAGAATTATAGTTTCTATTGAAGTATTTTTATCTGTATCAGGTACGGAAGGGGTATTCATATAAAAGGCGTTGGAAGGAAATGCTTTAGTATAAGTAATTTCCGATAAGTCAATATTTACTACATCGGCAGTACTTTTCAAAGGATTTGTTATATTCGTAGCAAATGCAGCTGGAGCTAAAGCAGAAGCATCACCCGTAACCTTAACATTTTGAGTTCCGGGAGGAATCGTTATCGGCGTATTGGTAGAATAAGTAACAGTGGTCCAAGCTATTCCGGGAGTAGCTGTTGATGTAAATGTCGCTTCCTGAACAACCGATAACGTATTTCCGTCGGAAATCAGAAAAGCTACCGTTACACTTTCATTGCCTGACGGATAAGTAACAATCAATTTAGTATCAGCACCTATTCCCGTAACCTTTATCGTCCACCCTGCAGGAGTCTCGTCTACCTTTCTCATGATATGTCCGGCTCCAAGGGCAATCGGATATGTCACCTCGGTTCCGTTGGTGCCTTCATACGTTGCCGACAAAGCATCTTTCAGGTTCACCCACTTCACCAGTTCTTTCGTTGTATTGTCATTCAACGTAACAATCACCCTGCCGTTTTCTTCCTTCACCTCTTTTTAATAGGATGTGCACCTACTGCATTTTGGTCTACCGTCACCGTGGTTCCGCCAATTGTCAAATCGAATATTTCAGGATTACCGGCATTAGGCGTTAATGAAGCTCCGCCTCCTTCTGTCACATATACTTTCTTGCGCTTCTATCTGTAAAGGCTCGCCGTTCATCGTCCAATAATAACCGTTATCGTCCTGTGCCACACCAACCGAAGCATCGCTTCCGCCACTGACCTCGCTGTCTTCATTATAGTACAATGTAATAGCATTAGCGTGCAGGAAAGAGATTTTATACCCCTGCGCACCATCCTTTTCCACTTTTTCCACATTGGTCACATAATCGGTAGCCGTAAGAATCCCCTGCAAAGAATTCAGTTGGTCTACAACCGTCTTCTGCCATTTCTCCAATGCGGAAATTCTTTCTTCCTGACCGTTCACCGCATCCCACAATCCATCATCATCGTAGCTACAGCTACCCAACACAGTTACTGCACACAACGTGCACAAAATAGTCTTAATCTTCATATTATTATTCTTTATAGGTTAATGTTCTTTCTTTTTTTCATTGTTATGTACATTAATACAAAATGAGGTCTTTACGATAAGGCATCTCATGATCCGTATAAGTATCGTCTATATAAAAACGCACCCAGTCTATTTCCATACGGGGAATCTTTATATCCGGATTCACTTTCAAGATATTCCGTGCAGCCTGATAGCTCATCACCATATCCGTTGCACCGAAATTCGGCTCTGCTTTGTGCAAAAACATCATCGTGATGATGTAATACAACCCTTCACTGTTTATACTGTAGGAGAACGGCCAGCGACCGCCATTCTGTTCTGTCATCGCTTTGGTCACCCGAAGCGTTTCTACACCGTTTGTCCCTATGGCAACGGTTTCATCGTCTATCCATTCTACCCAATAAATCTGGAATTCGTCTATAATAGTACCTCCGGTCTTGCCGCCCGAAGCCAATTCCGTGACAGCTTTGGTTGGATTATAAGCACCGGCACCGGTACTGGTCCCCGGCGTGGGAGCACCAAAATGGAAAGTTTGTTCCACCCCGCGCCTGTATGCCAAATTATTGTGTCGGCTATTATTCTCCATAACATCTATTTCTCCAAAATCAGGCCAGTTATTCCACTCGGCATTTCCACCCACCTGCTCATTGCCTTGCAGCCAGATACCAGGCAGCATACCGCTATTTTCCATACCGCGGATACGGGCGCGGGTCTCAATGCGCATACCCGGATAAATACGGATATTGGAAGATGCCCATGCCGTACTATTGGCATTGCCGCGCATGAATTTACAAGAATAGAATGCAGATGTTCCATAATCCCATTCCTTACCCCCGTTACCGGATTTAGCCCTCTCTTTCAATGTCATCATACGCAAATAGCCTTCATCCATTACATAAGCATACTTAGCATTATCCACCGCACCTTGACTTTCTACCGCAGCAGTATTCTGGTCGGCAAAGCCAAACGGATATTCCTTACTGACATAATCGCCCATCGGACTGTCCTTCGTCGTGAGACAGGCATCAATCTTATGAAACTCATAAGCGCGGAAAAACTTCCATTTACCGTCGGGCAGCACATTGCCGCTGTTGGGGTGCGGGTCACCCTCTTTCATCACCACATAGTTCAGTTGTCCCCATTTCTTCACGGCATCTTCATTTTGAGGCGACACGAAGAGTTGGTCGGCATCCTCGTACAACCACCGTTCATCCCTTATCTTCGTATCCATACCCTTATGGATATCTATTCTGTGAATAATGATTTCATTTGCCACCAACGGATAACGGCTTGCCACCGGAATTGTGGAGAACGTGAGCTTCAGATCTTCATCGGCAATGGTTTCCGTACTTTTTATCATCATAATAGCCTCACTCTCCACCGAACTCTCTCCGGCCGGAATCACCAATTGTTCGGGAAGGTTCTCAAGACGCCGGGCCACACCTTCCGCAGGCGTAATAACGATAGTAAGGTCGTCCTTCAATTTAGAATTGACGGAAGCTGTCAAAATAAAACTCTGTCCCTCTTTCACTGTATTATCCGCATTTTTATCATTACGCGCGAATAATGATAATCGCTCACGGTGAGCAGTTGCAAGGCATTCTCTACTCTATAGCCGCGTGCAAAAGCCGATATTTCGACAGAATATTCTTTATTCAGCCCCTCTTTCACAAGTACCGGAATAGTCTTGCTCGTTTCTCCCTGCTTCATAACGACTTCGGTGGGAAATCCTTCGAACAACAGGCGGTCTACCGCTCCTTTTTCCGTAGTGGCGCTCAGTTTAATGCTTACATCCTCATTCATCGCTTTCATACCTTCGTCCGTACCGGTGACATCAAAAGTAATCTCCAGCGTTTCACCCATCACCAAATCCGTACTATTAATGCTCATCCTCAGAGGTACGGGTTCAGGTAACGGCGCCATCTTCTCCTCCGAACAACCGGTAATGCCCAACACGGCAAACAACAATATGCAATATATATTCTTACTCTTTTTCATGGTCTGTTCTTTCTAAAATTAAATAACCGCATCATATTCTTACTCTTCTCCCCAACCGGGATTCTGCTTCATCTGCCTGTTCAACTTGAGTTCGCTGGGCGGAATAGGAAGCAGGTAATCACGACCGGCAACAAATTGGTAGCCATTGGGCAACAGTTCCTGCAAAGGATCCATCCATTGACTACCGTCGGTCAGTATGGTAGTAAGTTTCGATTGCTGCTCTTCGGTGAATGATTTATAAAGTACCGCATCCTTTCCCAAATAAGCGCCTCGTCCACGCTTATTGACAATAACTTTGGCGCCGCCCCAACGCATAAGGTCGTCCAACCGATAGCCCTGTAACGCCAGCTCCACACGGCGCTCGCGACGAATCTCCTGAAGAACGGGCGTCAACGCGTACCCATAGTCTGTGAAATTAGGATCGACAGTCACAGGCTTCACATACTTCACTCCGGCACGTTCGCGCAAAGGCTTCAGTGTTTTTTCCAGTACGGCATCATCGCACTTACCCAATTCTTCCGCTGCCTCAGCATAACTCAACAACGCTTCGGCATAACGCATAATAACCAACCCAACTTCCGAATCTCCCTGCACATAGGTAGTATCCACTCCAAGTCGTATGTGATATCCCGTCACGTTCTTGGCATTGCCGTCACTCGTCAGGAAAGGGGGATTGATACCTTTGGCATCGGAAGCTACATCCTGCACATTCAATGGTCTGGAGCCGGTGATAGTCGATTTGAATTTATAGCCGCTACTCATCACAGTTTCCGTAAGACGCAAATCGCGATTTTTGAAAGTTTCATTGAAATCCTTGAATTTTTCATCATTCGGGTCAACAGGTATTCCGTCTGCACTAAGATATGTATTTACCAATTCACCCGATACCCCGGCAGGGCCGTTCTGGTCAACCACACCGCCGGCAAGTAATCCGCTCAAGGCATGAAACACACCTTCCGTAATAGAGTACTGTTTCCAAAAAATGGCTTCAGTGACATTGGAATAGTCTTTCTGATTGAAAAGACGTCCGTAAGCATCTCCCGGATTCACCACATCTTTATCCGTATCCCTGGTGTTCAGTTGCAATCCGCTGTTAAGCAACATATCGCCCCAACGCAGCACTTCATTGAAGAAGTACTCGGATTGGTCCGTATCGGCTGCAAAGGCATCGTTTTTGTGATATTTTTCCCAAGAACCCTCATAAAGCGCTACTTGCATGGCAAGCATCATAGCCGCCTCTTTTGAAATACGCAATCCTGCATATTTGCTACGGTCGAACAGTAAATCCTTCGCTTTATCCAAATCCTCAAGAATGAATTTTGCTACCTCGCTGCGGTCTTTTTGCGGAATCTGCAATCCGGCGATAGTAGCGTTCTCATCCCAAAAAGCATCCATCACGGGAATATCTCCGAACTTCTTCAGTTGCACAAAATGCCAATAGGCCCGCAAAAAGTAGGCTTCGCCAATCAGCGATTTAATCTCTTCCGTTTCCAGATTCTCGGGTACTTTATAGTAATGAAAGAAATAATTGACATTGCGCAGGTTCTTATAACCGGTTTCCCAAGCTTGATTACTGGAAAATACCGTTTCTTCGCCATTCAGGCGTCTATCGTAAATTTCGGACAGGATGTTATCGCTGTTTTCTCTTCACCGCGCACTCCCATTCCGAATTTCTGCAAGGAAGTGTAATGCCGTGTACAAGCCGTTGATATAGCCGCGTACCTGTGATTCGCCCGAAAGGAACGATTCATTATTCGGTGCAGTTATCGGTTCTCTGTCCAGGAAGTCGGAGCACGATGAAAACAGCGTGCTTGCTCCCATTAGTAATGCAATATATAAATAAGTTTTTTTCATACTCTTTATTCTGTTACCAATACTTAGTTAAAATGTGAAATCAATACCAAACACAAAGTTTCTGTTCATGGGATATACCTTACCGTTACCGTTCTCATTGGCAGCGGATGTCAGTCCCGGAGCCGTATCGTTGCTACCGCCCGCCCATGTATTCACCTGATTCAGAGTTTCCGGATCGAACGACTTGGGCAATGAGGTAATGGTAAACAAATTATCACAAGTAAAATAAAGACGTAAATTCTCCAGGCGCAATGCCTTGAGCATCTTCTTGTCGAATGTGTAGGATACCGTAAGGTTCTTCATACGCATATAAGCCGCATTCACCATATAACGAGTAGTATTATACCCGGCATTTACTCTGTAATCGTCTGTCTTCGGATCGGCCAGACGAGGCAGATAGGCATCGGGATTCTGCGGACTGAAATAATCCAGATGTTCCTTGAAGTAGTTCTTTCCGCCGAACAGATAAGTACTGCCCGCCAACGGGAAATCGCGTTTACCCACACCTTGGAACAAAGTAGAAACCTGGAAACCTTTGTAGCCCGCTTTCAGATTGATACCGAAAGAATATTTAGGAGTGGTGTTACCTATGATGCGTAAGTCGCCGTGGTCGTCCAACGTACCTTTTCCCGGATCCACTTTCCCGTCGCGATTGACATCGATATACTTCAAGTCACCTGCCTGCCACAGATTATCTGCCTTAAAGAAAGAGAGGTCCTTACTCTGAAGGTAATCGTCCACTTCCCGGTTGGTCATGAAAAGGTCGTCGGCCACGAATCCCCATATCTCGCCGATATCCATACCCTCATAATATCCTTTATTACGCGCCAAACCGGTATGATTATTATAAATGATACCTTCCGGATTATTATACTTGGTTACAACAGCCTTATAATCGAACAAATTAAAACCTATCCCATAGCTGAATCCGCATTTCAACTTATCCTGCCAGTTGACGGAAAGTTCCCAACCACGGTTACGCAAAGTGGCATTGTTTATCTTTGCACGGTCGTCCGGTACAATGCCGCTGACGGCAGGAATAGCTTCGGCCGGGCCAATCATATCTTTCGTCGTGCGCTGATAGGCATCGAACGTTACGGAAAGACGGTCATCGAACAGCATCAAATCCAAACCGATATTGGCATTATCCACCTTTTCCCCAAGTAATGTAGGGACTTATCATTTTCGGTGTAAGCGAAATGGTTCCTTTGGCGGGTTTATTGCCTGTACCCGGCAACAACCATGCATTCACGTTGTTCGGGTCGAGTGTCATCACGCCGAGATAATCATAAAGCCCCGCACCGTTTTGGTTGCCAAGACGACCATAGGACACACGTACTTTAAGCTGTGACACCGGCAGGTTAAGTTTGGTAAAATAAGGCGTACGTGAAATATCGTAGCCGGCAGAGAAAGATGGAAAAAATCCCCAACGATTGTCCGGAGCAAAACGGGATGATCCATCGTAACGTCCGCTGAACTCCAAGAAATAGATATTCCGGTAGTTCCAGTTAAGGCGGGCAAACATACCCATTGTAGCCCAGTGCGACCGAGCTTCGGCTGCATAGGGAGTTCCATTGGCATTATCAAAAGAGTAAATATCCTCGCTCAACATACCGTCCTTATACATATACTCACTGGAGTTTTCCTGCAATTCCATCTGAAAGCCTGCCATTCCCTTGAAGAAATGATCGCCCCACTGACGGGTATAGGCACCGGTCACACTGGGCGAAAGATAGTAATTGAACACACTGCCGCGCGTCAGCGAACCGAACTGGGTATTCTGCCACTTCATACCGGGATAATGGTATCCCTGCTTATTGCCCGATACTTCCATTACAGAACCATTAGGCAACGCATAATTACCTTTACGCAACTCGAAACTATTGTTCTCTACGTCCAAACGGGCTTTCATCTCGCCCACAAACTCCAGTCCTTCCAGCGGAGTGATAATTGCAGAAAAAGACATTGCATCCGATACCCGATTCTGGCTATAGCCCGCCTTTTGCAGATAAAGTTGCTCGTTCCACGTAGGAGTGGAATACTCCGCCTGCTCGACAGGGAGTTTCGTGACACGGCTTGGCGACATATTAGCTATCGTTCCATAAAAAATAGTCTGGTTTGCCAAAGGTCGTTTCAAAAGACTCAACGACACATTATTATTGAAATTGAACTTCAGCCAATCTGTAGCACGTATGGAAAACTTAGTGTTCACATTATACTTCTCCAAATCATCCTGCACCTTATCCATCAAGCCTTCCTGGTAGATATAACCCAAACCTACATAATAAGAAGTCTTTTTCCGAACCGCCCTGTATACTGATATTATGAGAATGGCGGATAGCACGGTCCTTGAAATAATAATCGAACCAGTCGGTATTGGCATACTGCGCATTATCGGCTGCCGCCCAACCGTCACCCGACTGATTGACATCTATACCGGGAAACTCGGCAGAATAAGGATTCTGCATAAAACCTTCCATTTTCTGAATAGTTGCATCGGAAATCTGATGAGAACGTCCCATACTCTCGTCCCGCAAATTGGAATACCTCGCCCATTCCAATGAGCTCATCATCTGCGGCATGTTAATGGGAGAGCTGAAACCTACGGAACCGCGATAGGTAACGCGCGCTTTCTCCTGTTTTCCGCTTTTAGTAGTCACCAGCACTACGCCATACGCAGCACGTGCACCGTAAACAGCAGCAGCCGAGGCATCTTTCAGTACGCTGATACTTTCAATGTCGGCAGGGTTCACATTCTGCATACTCTGCTCAATACCGTCCACCAATACATAGGGTTCGCCGCCGTTAATGGAACCGACACCGCGTATATTGAATTTTATTTCAGCGCCCGTCTCACCACCTACTCCATCGGCAGCAGCATCCGAAGCAAAATTCAGACCGGCAACATTTCCTTGCAGAGCACTGGTCAGGTCGGTTACCGGACGGCTGGTGATGGCTTCCGATTTCACAGTTGCCACAGCAGCGGTAATAGTATTACGCTTCTGCTTATCCATACCGACAACCACAACTTCCTCCAACAGTTCGGGTCTTCTTTCAACGTATAGACATTACCGGTCAGCTTGGTAATCTTCACCTCCAACGGAGTATATCCTATATAAGATATAGTCAACATATCCCCCACTTTGCCGGCAACGGAAAACTCACCGTCCAAATTAGTAATGCCACCGGTAACTGTACCTCTAACGGAAACAGATGCGCCAATAATACTCTCGCCTTTATCGTCGAGAACGCGCCCCTGAATCATCTGTTGCTGTGCGGATACTCCTAAAGGAATCAATGTAAGGAGCAATAGAAAAACGAAACAAATCTTTTTCATAAGCAATTCTTCATAATATTAAATTTATAAGGTAATTCGGTTATCAGGTTTATGTCCTGCAAACCCACGGACAAATGTAAATCATGCCGTAAAAACAGATGTTCAATTATCACTATTTCTATTTCCAAATTTAACTAACATACATCTGTACATACCTGTAGAGCCTTTTTTTAAGATTGTGCCAATGACTTTAGAGCAATACAAATCTGACATACCAACCAGTCATTGGAATGTGTGATATACCGAAAAACACACTCAAGTATAGAAACCGATATTTTGATTAATCAGTCATCACTCGTCACTTTTGCACTTAACCAACTGATAATGTACAAGTTGATTGGTGATGAGAAGCGTTATGACAAGTGACGACAAATACTTGGTCATCACCCTTTTTTTGCACTTTTCCACACCAATCACCTGTAATACAAGCATTTGACACTTATCGACAGAAAACTGATTATACCTTGTTTTCTTTGTTTTTTACCACATTTCATGCCGGTTATCTCCGGTACGGAATACAACAATGCCTTATATATAATACCGCAAAGCTTCATACATAATATCGCTATACCTGTTTCTTTTCCTCGTTTTGCAATTGGCAACCGAAGAGCCCGCAGTTGGCAACCGTACGGCCCGCAACCGGCAACCGGAGAGCCCGCAATTACAAAACGAGGTTTTGGTACATATACAAAGACAAAACGCATAAGAGAATATCCTGTTTAAAGCTATTGACGGCCTTATTTCTCCCGTTGCTTTCCGAAGACGAGAACAGGAAAAATTAAGAATTCGCTCAGAAACAACAAGATAATGTTATGGAAATAAGTTACTTTCTCATACCGGATATTTGGCACAATACTTTGTATTTCCAAAACAATAAACTACTTTTGCAGCAACCCCTTGAACTATCCTTATGAAAAAAAATCCAGTCTTCTTAATGATTTGCCTATTGTTATCCCTTCCTTTTAAGGCTACAGAAATGAAGCAGTATGCTTTCCAGCAAATCATCAATATCCAAAACGGCTTATCTTCCTCCGTACGATGCCTGACCGTGAGCCATGAAAAAGGATATGTGTGGGTAGGTACACGCACCGGCATAGGACGTTTTGACGGATACGAACTGAAAAAATACCTCCACGACAATATAACCCATCTGTTTGAAGATAACGAAAACAAAATCTGGGCTGTTACCGCCAAAGGCCTGTATTACTACAATGAATCGGATGATAATTTCCTGCAAGCGAAAGACAAAGAACAGCATCCACTTTCTGCCGCCTCTATCTGTCCATGGACAGACGGAGTTTTATTTGGCGGATACGGAAAGATTTATAAATACAACTATGCTGACCGGCAAACGGAACTGCTTTGCTCCCTGCAACCCGACAATCACTATAATATCACTACCTTGCGAAAATGGGACAAACACACACTGCTTGCCATAAACCGTTGGAAAAACGCATTACTGATTGACATACGGACAGGAAAGACACAACCCGCTCCCTTCAAAAGTGATGAGCTGACGGACTGCTTCATAGACTCTAAAGGCAATGTATGGACTGCCCCATACCACCAAGGCGTAAAATGCTATGATCGCAACGGAAAGCTTTTACATGCTTACCACACGATGAATTCGTCCATGAAAACCAACGTTGTACTATCCATTACGGAATGCGACGGACACATCTGGATAGGAACCGACGGTTACGGAATCTTCATATTAAATCCTGAAAACGGAGAAATGGTGTCATTGGAACATGTGCCGGGAAACCGTAACTCGTTACCAACAAACTCCATTCTCTGCCTATACAAGGATTTCAATAACAACATATGGGCAGGCAGCGTATGGGGTGGATTGATAAACATCAAGGAAACGGGTATGACAACCTATTCGGAGGCTTTACCCGGAATAGAATATGGCCTCAGCGGTCAAGTCGTATTAAGCATCTATCAGGACGAAGAACAAAAAATATGGATAGGCACGGACGGAGGCGGCATCAACAAGTTTAATCCCGATACCCGGAAATTCAATCATATACTACCGACATGGGGCGATAAAGTATCTTCAATAACCGGCATAGACAAAAGGCGACTGTTAATTTCATTATTCAGCAAAGGCATATTCTTTTTCGATAAGGAAACAGAGGAATATCAACCGCTGATTATAGTCAATGACAGCATCAACACATTACTATGCCAACGGGGGAAAAATGTCAATGTACTCCAAAATACACCGGAAACCGTATTATTGCTTTCCGAATCTCCATATAGCTATCATTTGACAAAGAAGAAATTCACTCCAATCGTCTCCGTTGGAAAAACAGCTATAGACGGTGTAATACAGCCGGTGTGCAATGACAGCACCCGCAGTTTCCTGCACGATCTCAAACATATATACCGATTGGACAGCCTTAACCGGCTTCTACCCATCCACACCTGCTACGAAGACACTGTATTCAACTCTATTTCCCTCGATGAAAACGGACTCTTTTGGATAGGAAGCAACCACGGTTTAAGTTATTACTCTACCATAAGCAATAAGCGGACCTGTATCTCCAATGAATTAATCGACGAAATCAGCGCATTGATTTGTGACAAGCGGGGAAAAGTGTGGCTTGGAACCGAAGGCAAATTATTTGCTCATCTTATTGAAAAAAAAAGAATTTATCCTTTACGGAGAGTCCGACGGCATCGTACTTAACGAATATTTGGAAAAGCCGCGACTACTATCCACGCAAGGAGATATTTATATGGGCGGCATCAACGGATTACTTCACATCAACAGGCAACTGCCCCAAGAGGAAAACAGTGATCCCGTTTTAAACTTGGCGGATGTATGGGTGGGTGGAGAACGAATGAATAACAATCACCCACAGGCATCTGGAAGTCATAGAGTCAAACAAGCCTATATCTATCAAAATCATAGCCGGCAACAAGGATATCTTTCGAAAGCCGATGTTCCGTTTTACCGTACATGGACCGGACGGACAAATATCTTATTCCTACAAACCGGAACTGACATTGAACAACTTACCTATAGGAACATATCGAATATCGGCCTCATGCAGCACCCGAAGCGGAAGCTGGACCGGCGATTATCAGATATTAGAACTGTCGGTATCGCCGCCCTGGTACAAGTCGGGCTGGTTTAAGGCATGCTGCTTGGCATTGATTCTTTCTCTTGCAACGGGTATTATCTATTCGTTGTTGCGCCGCAATGCAAACAAACTGAAATGGGCAATGAAAGAGCATGAACAACAAGTGTATGAAGAAAAAGTCCGCTTTCTTATAAATATCAATCACGAACTGCGCACACCTTTGACCCTGATACACGCCCCCTTAAAGCAATTATTGGAATCGCTCACTTCCGACGATTGTAAATATGAAACCATACAAAACATTTGCAAACAGTCCGACCGTATGAAGAAGTTATTAAACATGGTCTTGGACGTACGTAAAATGGAAGTAAAACAAAGTACACTAAACATTGAAAAAGTAGCGTTGAACGACTGGATAGAACAACTTATTGCAGATTTCAAACCGGAAGCAAGGAACAGAAACATCGACATCCGGTACCGGACCGACACGGCGATTGACAGTTTGTGTTTTGACAAAGAAAAATGTACAACCATACTAACCAATCTTTTAATCAATTCTCTTAAATACAGTCCCGACAATAGCCGGATTATGGTTTCTGCCGACTTATCGGATGATAAGAAGTGCGTACGAATCTCTGTTTCCGATCAAGGAATCGGTTTAAAGGAAGTAGACATAAACAGCTTGTTTACCCGTTTTTATCAAGGTAACAACAGTCGTCCCGGAACCGGTATCGGGTTGTCCTATTCCAAAATTCTTGCCGAGCAGCACGGTGGAAGCATAGGAGCTTATGACCACCAAGAATTTCCAGGAGCCACTTTCTGGTTTGAAATACCCCGTAATATCCAGTCCGGAGAAATCACGCTGCAACCTCACCCTTACCTCAACGAATTATTGGCTCCCACCCAAGAAGTGGAAAGTATTCCTGATGCCGATGACAATCAGGAAAACACCAAAGAACATACGCTACTCATTGTAGATGACAATGTCGATTTGACCGACTATTTGCACAACACTCTAAAAAACAAATTCAAGAAGATATGGCTGGCTTTCAATGGTGAAGAAGCCTTGCACACCTGCCGGAAATACCAGCCCGACATTGTGGTGAGCGACATTCAGATGCCGCGAATGAACGGGTATGAACTGTGTAAACATATCAAAGAAGAACTTGAAATCAGTCATATCCCCGTCATATTACTTACAGCACGCAACGATGATGAGAGCCAACTCTTCGGATACAAGAACGGGGCGGATGCCTACCTCACCAAGCCTTTTGAAGTGAATATGCTTCACGGCGTGATACGCAGCCAATTAAAGAACCGTGAACGGATACGCGCGCGTTACACCGAAACAGGCTCATTGCCTGAGCCGAAAGAAAGCACTTTCAGCTCTGCGGATGAAGATTTCTTACACAAGCTAAATAAGTTAATATCAAACAACCTGGACAATGCTCAAATGGGAATACCGTTCCTCTACCAGGAACTGGGAGTCAGCCGCGCTTCACTCTATAACAAGTTGAAAGCCCTTACAGGCATGGGAGCCAATGATTATATCACTAAACTACGCATCGAGCGGGCTATTTTTCTGCTCACCAACAGCAAACTTAGCATTAATGAAATCTCCGAACAGACAGGATTCTCCACATCAAGATATTTCAGTACGGTATTCAAACAATATACAGGATATTCACCCACACAATACAAAGAAAAGCACTCATAAATACCCTATTTTTCTCCGTTGGAACGGCAGTTATAGAATGCAATTACAGCAGATAACTGCGCCAGTTCCCCACCAAACAAACAACATAACACATTGTTCATTTTCAATAGAATAAGTAATCAACAAGCTGTTGAAAACTTCTAAATAAGATTTTAGTTAAAACATTGTGGGGAATTGTGGGGAAATGTGTACTTTTACCGTCGCTTATTATAATAAGGTGAAAAATGATACGCTTTTTAGGCAATATTGAAGCAAAGACGGATACAAAGGGACGTGTATTTATCCCTGCCGGCTTTCGGAAACAGTTGCAGGCTGCTTCCGAGGAGAGACTCGTATTGCGTAAGGATGTATTTCAGGACTGCCTGATACTCTACCCCGAAAGCGTCTGGTTCAAAACGCAAAACCAACTCCGGCAGCGGCTGAACAAATGGAATGCGAAACACCAACAAATTTTCCGACAGTTTGTAAGCGATGCGGAAATCATGATTCCCGACGGGAACGGACGCATCCTGCTGCCTAAACGCTACTTGCAAATGGCAGGCATACAAAGTGAGGTACGCTTTATCGGCGTGGACAACACCATCGAAATATGGGCGAAAGAAAAGGCTGAACAGCCTTTCATGGACCCGGAAGAATTCAGCGAAGCGCTGCAAGATATTTTAGGAGAGGAAAACCTGGGAGAGGAAGAAGCAGAGACAAGCGATAAGAGCGTAGAGTAATAGAACGATTGTAATGAAAGAAAAATGAAAGAAGAAACAACATATCATATTCCGGTACTGTTGATGCCAAGCGTTGACGGAATGAATATCCGTCCGGACGGAACGTATGTAGACGTGACATTCGGCGGCGGTGGCCATTCCCGCGAGATACTCTCCCGCTTGGGCGACGGTGGAAGACTGCTTGGTTTCGACCAGGATGAAGATGCTGAACGGAACATCGTAAACGATCCGCACTTCACTTTTGTACGCAGCAACTTCCGGTATCTGCATAACTTCCTGCGTTATCATGGCATCGAGCAGGTAGATGCCGTACTCGCCGACCTCGGTGTGTCGTCACATCATTTCGACGATAGCGAACGGGGGTTCTCGTTCCGTTTTGACGGCGCCCTCGATATGCGGATGAACAAGCGTGCCGGACTCACAGCCGCCGACATCGTAAATACATACGATGAAGAACGCCTTGCCGACATTTTCTATTTGTATGGAGAATTGAAGAACAGTCGCAAGCTGGCATCCGTTATTGTCAAGGCACGTGCCGTTCAAAAGATTGGCACCATCGGGGAATTTCTGGAAATTATCAAGCCCCTCTTCGGACGTGAAAGGGAAAAGAAAGAGCTTGCCAAAGTGTTTCAGGCGTTGCGCATCGAAGTCAACCGGGAAATGGAAGCATTGAAAGAGATGTTATATGCAGCCACGGAAGCATTAAAGCCGGGTGGACGGCTGGTGGTAATCACCTATCATTCGCTGGAAGACCGCATGGTGAAAAACATCATGAAGACCGGCAACATAGAGGGCAAGGCGGAAAAAGACTTCTTCGGAAACGTACAGACGCCTTTCCGTCTGGTAAACAATAAAGTGATTGTTCCTGATAACGATGAAATAGAACGCAACCCGCGCTCGCGAAGCGCCAAGCTGAGGATTGCGGAAAAACTGTAAGAATGAGGGAAGCGATAAGGCTGTAAAGAGATAGAACGATGAATGAAACAAATAATAAACAAGAGGAGCAAAAAGGCGAAAAGGTGAAAAGACGGACTTCGCTAAAGAACATTATAGGCGGTGATATTCTGGCTACGGACTTTTTCCGCCGTCAGACGAAGCTGCTTGTCCTCATCATGGTTCTTATTCTGTTCTATATCCATAACCGTTACGCCTGCCAGCAGCAGATGATAGAGATAGACAAGCTCAAGAAAGAACTGATAGATATAAAATACGATGCCCTGACACGCAGTTCCGAACTGATGGAACGGAGCCGTCAATCGCGTATCGAGGAATACATCGCAACGAAAGAGAGCGATTTGCAGACTTCGACCAATCCGCCATACTTAATCAAATAAGTACGGATAATGGTAAGCAAACCGATAAACAAGTAAACTGTAATATAGTATAATAGTAAATCGAAACAACCTTGGCAGTAAACAAGAAAAATATAATGACCCGCTACTTCTTCGTAGTCCTCGTCATGGGACTGATAGGAGTAGCTATTATCGTAAAAGGTACTGTCATCATGTTTGCCGAACGTCAGTACTGGCAAGATGTTGCCGACCGCTTTGTGAAGGAGAATGTTAGGGTGAAGCCCAACCGCGGCAATATCCTTTCATCGGACGGTAAATTAATGGCGAGCTCCCTACCGGAGTACCGTATTTACATGGACTTCAAAGCGGGTGGAGAGAAGAAAGACACCATGCTTATGAATCATCTGGGAGAAATCTGCGAAGGATTGCACCAGATATTCCCCGATAAAAGTGCCGCCGAATTTAAAAGACATCTGTTAAGAGGACGTAAAAAAGGGTAGCCGCAATTACCTGATTTACCCGAAACGTATCTCCTATATCCAATACAAAGAAGTTAAAAGGCTGCCGGTATTCAAACTAAACAAATACAAAGGAGGCTTCCATGAACAGCCTTTCAACCAGCGTAAGAAACCTTTCGGTTCTCTGGCGGCACGTACACTCGGCGACCTCTACGCCGATACAGCGCAAGGAGCCAAAAACGGTATCGAACTTGCCTTTGATACGCTGCTGAAAGGACGTGACGGTATCACCCATCGCCAGAAGGTGATGAACAAATACCTGAACATAGTGGACATTGCTCCCGTAGACGGTTGCGACATCATTTCCACTATCGACGTGGGTATGCAGGATATTTGCGAGAAAGCACTGATAGACAAGCTGAAAGAGATAAACGCCAGTGTGGGCGTTGCCGTATTGATGGAAGTGCAGACCGGAGAAGTAAAAGCCATTGTCAACATGATGAAAGCGGGCGACGGCAACTATTACGAAATGCGTAATAACGCCATCAGCGATATGCTGGAGCCGGGGTCCACATTCAAGACAGCCTCTATCATGGTAGCCCTTGAAGACGGAAAGATTACTCCCCATACGGAAGTCGACACAGGCAACGGCATCATGATGATGCACGGCCGCCCGATGAAAGACCATAACTGGCATCGGGGCGGATATGGCAAAATTGATGTGACACGTATTCTGGAAGTATCATCCAATATCGGCGTTTCATATCTTATCGACAAGCACTACAGCGACAACCCGCAGAAGTTCGTAGACGGATTGAAGCGCATCGGTATAGACCGCCCGCTCCACCTGCAAATAGCCGGAGAGGGCAAACCTAACATCCGCGGTCCGAAAGAACGGTATTTTGCCAAGACCACGTTACCTTGGATGAGTATAGGATATGAAACGCAGGTACCGCCACTGAACATACTGACTTTCTATAATGCCATTGCCAACAACGGTACAATGGTGCGCCCTAAATTCGTAAAAGCGGCAGTGAAAGACGGTGAGGTTGTCCGTGACTTTCCTACGGAAGTTATCAATCCGAAGATTTGCTCGGACAATACGCTGACACAGATACGGGAGATTCTGCGCAAAGTAGTTGCCGAAGGTTTGGCCAAACCCGCCGGAAGCAAACAGTTTGCCGTAGCCGGCAAGACGGGTACGGCGCAGATTTCGCAAGGTGCCGCCGGTTATAAGGCGGGGCGGGTGAATTATCTCGTCAGTTTCTGCGGATACTTCCCGGCAGAGGCTCCCAAATACAGTTGCATCGTTTCCATACAGAAGCCGGGACTTCCGGCATCGGGCGGTTTGATGGCGGGTAGCGTATTCAGCAAGATTGCAGAAAGGGTATATGCCAAGAATCTGCGGTTCGATATACGCAGTGCGATAGACAGCACCACCAATGTAATTCCTGCGGTAAAAGCCGGGGAGATGAACGAGGCATTATGCGTGCTCAACACATTGGATGTTCCGGTGCAGAAACAGTTTGAGGTAGAAAACGAGAGAGAGTTGTGGGGACACAGCCAGGCTGCCCCGTCCGCCGTTATCCTGCAAAATCAGAAAGTTTCTGACGGCATAGTTCCCAGCGTAGTGGGCATGGGGGCCAAGGATGCTGTTTATCTGCTGGAAAGCAAAGGACTTAGAGTACGCCTCAACGGCATCGGCAAGGTAAGAAACCAGTCCATCGCAGGCGGAAGCCGATTGATAAAAGGACAGACAATAGCCTTGACATTACGTTAATATAAGAATATACATTATTATATAATAAGGAATGAAATTAAGCGAACTATTAAAAGCGATACAACCGGTACAAATTATCGGCAGTACGGAGAAAGATATAACAGGAGTGAATATCGACTCCCGTTTAGTTGCGGCCGGACATTTGTTTATGGCAATGCGCGGTACGCAGACCGACGGTCACGCATATATCCCTACCGCCATTGAAAAAGGCGCTATAGCCGTACTGTGCGAAGACATGCCGGAAGAAACAAATCCTGATGTTACATATATCCAAGTAAAAGACAGCGAGAATGCGGTGGGTAAGGTTGCCACCACTTTCTACGGTGATCCCACTTCCAAAATGGAGCTGGTGGGCGTAACCGGCACTAATGGCAAAACAACCATTGCCACCTTATTATATAATACATTCCGTTATTTCGGATATAAAGTCGGACTGATTTCCACGGTATGCAACTACATTGACGACCGGCCCGTGCCGACCGAGCATACCACCCCCGACCCGATTACCCTTAACCGCCTGCTGGGTGAGATGGCAGACTCCGGATGCAAATACGCATTCATGGAAGTCAGCTCCCACTCTATCGCACAACAGCGTATCAGCGGTTTGAAGTTTGCCGGTGGCATCTTCACCAATCTTACGCGCGACCACCTGGATTATCACAAGACTGTCGAAAACTACCTCAAAGCAAAAAAGAAGTTCTTCGACGACATGCCCAAGAACGCGTTCAGCCTGACCAATCTGGACGACAAGAACGGACTGGTCATGACCCAGAACACACGTTCGCGCGTATATACGTATTCATTGAGAAGCCTCAGCGATTTCAAGGGAAAAGTATTGGAGTCTCATTTTGAAGGCATGCTGCTCGACTTTAACAACCATGAACTGGCCGTACGCTTTATCGGCAAGTTCAATGCTTCCAACCTTCTTGCCGTATTCGGCGCAGCCGTACTGTTGGGAAAGAAAGAAGAAGATGTGCTCGTTGCCCTCAGCACTTTGCACCCTGTAGCAGGCAGATTCGACTCTATCCGCTCTCCGAAGGGCATTACCGCCATTGTGGATTATGCCCATACTCCGGATGCGTTGGTGAATGTGCTGAATGCCATCCACGGCGTACTGGAAGGCAAAGGCAAAGTGATTACCGTAGTCGGCGCAGGCGGCAACCGTGATAAAGGGAAACGTCCTATCATGGCTAAAGAGTCCGCCCGTTTGAGCGACCGTGTCATCATCACTTCCGACAATCCCCGCTTTGAAGAGCCGCAAGACATCATCAACGATATGCTGGCAGGGTTGGACAAGGACGATTTGCAGAAGACAATCAGTATCGCCGATAGAAAAGAAGCCATAAAGACCGCCTGCATGCTGGCGCAACCGGGAGATGTCATTCTCGTAGCCGGTAAAGGACATGAAAATTATCAGGAGATAAAAGGAGTGAAGCATCATTTCGATGACAAAGAGGAACTAAAGGCGATAATGTTTTAAAGTGATAAAGTAAGAAATTATGTTATACTACTTATTCCAATGGTTAGATAAATACGACTTCCCCGGTGCGGGTATGTTCGGCTATACATCTTTCAGGGCATTGATGGCTATCATCCTGGCATTGCTCATTTCGAGCATCTGGGGTGACAAGTTCATCGACCTGCTGAAACGCAAACAGATTACCGAGACGCAACGGGATGCCAACATCGACCCGTTCGGCGTAAACAAGGTGGGCGTACCGAGCATGGGCGGAGTTATCATTATCTTTGCCATTCTGATTCCCTGCCTGTTGCTGGGCAAGCTGAATAATATCTATATGATTCTGATGCTTATCACCACTGTGTGGTTAGGTTCATTAGGGTTTGCCGACGATTACATCAAGATATTCAAGAAAGACAAGGAAGGCCTGCACGGTAAGTTCAAGATTATCGGCCAGGTAGGCTTGGGACTCATTGTAGGGCTTACCCTGTATCTCAGTCCGCAGGTCGTTATCCGTGAAAACATCGAGGTAGAGAGACCGGGACAAGGCATCGAGGTAGTGCATGCCGCCAAAGAAATCAAGGCTACACAGACTACCATCCCTTTCTTCAAGAGCAACAACCTTGACTATGCCGACCTCGTGTCCTTCATGGGAGAACACGCACAAACGGCGGGCTGGATACTGTTCGTACTCGTCACCATATTCGTAGTAACCGCCGTTTCCAACGGTGCCAACCTGAATGACGGCATGGACGGCATGGCAGCGGGCAACTCCGCCATTATCGGTCTGACACTGGGCATACTGGCATACGTATCCAGCCATATCGAATATGCCGGTTATCTGAACATCATGTACATACCGGGTTCGGAAGAGCTGGTAATCTTTATCTGCGCTTTCATCGGTGCACTTATCGGCTTCCTCTGGTACAACGCCTACCCGGCACAGGTATTCATGGGCGATACAGGCAGTCTGACCATCGGCGGCATCATTGCCGTATACGCCATTATCATCCATAAAGAGCTGCTGATACCTATCCTATGCGGCATATTCCTTGTAGAGAACCTGTCGGTAATTCTGCAACGGGTCTACTACAAAGCCGGCAAACGGAAAGGGGTAAAACAGCGTCTCTTCAAACGGACGCCGATACACGACCACTTCCGCACCGGCATGAATCTGATAGAGCCCGGCTGCAAAGTGGTATTTACCCAACCGGCACAATTGTTCCATGAATCGAAGATTACCGTCCGCTTCTGGATCGTAACCATTGTACTGGCAGCAATAACAATTATAACGTTAAAGATAAGATAACAACCCAATGAAGAATTATGAATGAAAAATGAAGAGTTACCGATACAGCGCATCACAATATGCAGCCGGATTCTTCATTCATCATTCTCCATTCTTAATTATAATAGTATATGAGTAGAATTGTAGTTTTAGGAGCAGGCGAAAGCGGCGCGGGAGCTGCCGTACTTGCCAAGGTGAAAGGTTTCGACACGTTCGTATCCGACATGTCTGCCATTAAAGACAAATACAAGGAACTGCTGAACAAGCATGGCATTGCCTGGGAGGAAGGACAGCACACGGAAGAGCTGATACTGAATGCCGATGAAGTGGTAAAAAGTCCCGGCATCCCCAACGACGCTCCGCTGATTCTGAAATTGAAAGAAAAAGGCATCTCCATCATCTCCGAGATAGAGTTCGCCGGACGTTATACAAACGCCAAAATGATTTGCATCACCGGTTCTAACGGCAAGACTACCACCACCTCGCTCATTTACCACATCTTCAAGAGTGCGGGACTGAATGTAGGGCTGGCAGGCAACATCGGCAACAGCCTTGCCTTGCAGGTGGCCATGGAGAAGCACGACTATTATGTTATCGAACTCAGCTCCTTCCAACTGGACAATATGTATAAGTTCCGCGCCAATATCGCCGTCCTGATGAACATTACCCCTGACCATCTGGACAGATACGATCACTGCATGCAGAAATATGTGGATGCCAAATTCCGCATCACGCAAAACCAGACTCCGGAAGATGCTTTCATCTACTGGAACGACGACCCCATCATCCGCAGAGAGCTGGAAAAGCACGGCTTAAAAGCCCATCCCTATCCTTTGCCGCCGTAAAGGAAGACGGCGCCATCGCTTATGTGGAAGACGGTGAAGTGGAAATCAACGAACCGATTGCTTTCAATATGGAGCAGGAAGAACTTGCCCTGCGAGGAACCCACAACCTGTATAACTCATTGGCTGCCGGCATTTCCGCCAACCTTGCAGGTATCCGCAAAGAAGATATCCGCAAAGCCTTGTCCGACTTCAAAGGTGTAGAACACCGTCTGGAAAAGGTAGCGACCGTACGCGGCGTCCAATTCATAAACGATTCCAAAGCAACCAATGTCAATTCCTGCTGGTACGCCCTGCAAAGCATGACAACCAAAACCGTGCTTATCCTCGGCGGCAAAGACAAGGGGAATGACTATACCGAAATAGAGGATTTGGTACGTAGCAAATGCTCCGCACTGGTCTACCTGGGACTGCACAATGAAAAGCTGCACGGCTTCTTCGACCGCCTCGGTCTGCCGGTGGCCGATGTGCAGACCGGCATGAAAGACGCGGTAGACGCCGCTTTCAAATTAGCCCGGAAAGGCGAAACAGTATTATTGAGTCCCTGTTGCGCTTCCTTCGACCTCTTCAAGAGCTATGAAGACCGGGGCGACCAATTCAAGAAATACGTAAGAGAGTTATAAATGGATTTATTAAAAAGCATATTCAAAGGAGACAAAGTAATCTGGATTATTTTCCTCTTCCTCTGCCTCATCTCCATTACAGAGGTGTTCAGTGCTGCCAGTACGCTTACCTATAAGAGCGGCGACCATTGGGGGCCCATCACCCAGCACAGCATTATCCTGATGGTAGGCGCTGTGATTGTGGTCCTCATGCACAACATCCCCTACAAATGGTTTCAGGTATTCCCTGTCTTCCTGTTGCCGGCTTCCGCAATACTGCTGATACTGGTCATGATGATGGAACGTATCAACGGGGCGGCGCGCTGGATGACGTTCATGGGCATACAGTTCCAGCCCTCGGAGATAGCCAAAATGGCGGTTATCATAGTCACGGCTTTCATCCTGTCCAAAGGGCAGGATGAGGACGGCGCCAATCCGAAGGCTTTCAAGCGGATTATGATAATAACCGGAGTTATCTGCCTGCTCATTGCTCCGGAGAACTTGTCCACGGCGGCATTGCTGTTCGGGGTAGTCTTTCTGATGATGTTCATAGGGCGTGTCTCTGCAAAACGACTGTTGATGCTGACCGGCAGCCTGGCATCGGTAGGCATTGTTGCCGTAACTTTCCTGCTGATGACCAAGAACAGCGACATACCTTTCCTGCACCGGTTCGACACGTGGCGTGCCCGTATCGAGAAGTTTACGAGTGACGAGGTAGTGCCTGCCGCAAAATTCGATATAGACAAAGACGCCCAGATAGCCCATGCACGTATCGCCGTCGCCACCAGCAATGTCATCGGCAAGGGACCGGGCAACTCCGTACAGCGTGACTTCCTGAGCCAGGCATTCTCCGACTTCATCTTTGCCATTATCATCGAGGAACTCGGACTGGTAGGAGGAGTCATAGTCGTATTCCTCTACATCTGTCTGTTGATACGTGTAGGACGTATCGCAAAGAAATGCGACCGCACTTTCCCCGCCTTCCTCATCATCGGCATAGCCCTGCTGCTGGTGTCGCAGGCCATCTTCAACATGATGGTGGCCGTGGGACTGGCTCCCGTAACCGGGCAACCGCTGCCTCTTATCAGCAAAGGAGGTACTTCGACGTTGATAAACTGCGCCTATATCGGCATGATACTGAGTGTGAGCCGATACACCGCCAAGCTGGAAGAACAGAGAGCGCACGATGCCCAAATCACCATGCAGGTGGAAACCGGCAACGGAAACGAAAGCACCTACAGCGAAGCGCAAAGCGCTGCCGAGCCGACAGCCAAGATGCTGAACAGCGATGCCGAATTTGAATAAGATTAATTATCAGTAGTAGCAAGTAGATAAACTCATATATGGAAACAAAGAACAACAAACCGCGCATTATCATCAGCGGTGGCGGCACGGGCGGACACATTTTCCCGGCCGTATCCATTGCCAACGCAATTAAGGAATTGCGTCCTGATGCGGAAATCCTGTTCGTAGGTGCAGAAGGACGCATGGAAATGCAGCGTGTACCCGATGCCGGCTACAAGATTATCGGCCTGCCCGTGGCGGGCTTCGACCGCAGGCACTTGTGGAAGAACTTTGCCGTATTGGTGAAACTGGCACGCAGCCAATGGAAAGCGCGCAGCATCATCAAGCAATTCCGTCCGCAGGTGGCAGTAGGCGTGGGCGGCTATGCCAGCGGCCCTACCCTGAAAACGGCGGGAATGATGGGAGTGCCTACCCTGATACAAGAGCAGAACTCCTACGCCGGTGTCACCAACAAGCTGCTGGCACAGAAGGCATGCAAGATTTGTGTGGCCTACGAAGGTATGGAAAAGTTCTTCCCGGCAGATAAAATAATCATGACCGGTAATCCCGTCCGCCAGAACTTGCTCGGACATGCCGTTGCGCACGAAGAAGCCGTAAGCTACTTCAGCCTGAACCCGTCCAAAAAGACCATCCTGATACTGGGCGGCAGCCTCGGGGCACGCACCATTAACCGCACCCTGACCGCCGGCCTTGACGTCATCCGGCAGAACCCCGACATACAGTTCATCTGGCAGACCGGCAGAATATACATCGACCAGGTAAGGGACGCCATCACCGCGGCAACCGGTGAAGCCGTACACCACCCGCACATCAATGCCATACCCAACCTGTATGTGACGGATTTCATCAAAGACATGGCGAAGGCCTATGCGGCTGCCGATTTGGTAATCTCCCGTGCCGGCGCCGGCTCCATTTCGGAATTCTGCCTGCTTCACAAGCCTGTAATCCTTGTCCCCTCGCCCAATGTGGCAGAAGACCACCAGACCAAGAACGCACTGGCGCTCGTCGATAAAGACGCCGCCATCTACGTAAAGGACGCGGAAGCCGAAGAGAAACTCCTGCCCGCAGCACTGGATACGGTAAAAGACAGTGATAAACTGAAAGAATTGAGCAACAACATCGCCCGATTGGCATTGCCCGACTCGGCAACCGTCATCGCCAAAGAGGTGCTGAAACTTATTAAATGACAAGTACATGAATATAGAAACAATCAAATCCGTTTACTTCATCGGTGCCGGCGGCATCGGCATGAGCGCTCTGATACGCTATTTCCTCTCTAAAGGCAAGTTCGTGGCGGGATATGCGAACTGACAGAACGTCTGATTACGGAAGGAGTACAGATACACTACGAAGAGGATATCAACTTATTCCGGAAAATTGCAAGGACAAGGAAAGCACACTGGTGGTGTACACCCCTGCCATTCCTCAGGAGCATGCAGAACTGGCCTATTTCCGTGAAAATGGTTTCGACATACATAAGCGCTCCCAAGTATTAGGCATTATAACCCGCAGCAGCAAAGGCCTGTGCGTGGCAGGTACGCATGGCAAGACTACCACAAGTACCATGGCTGCGCATCTCTTCTGCACCAGTCACACGTGGGCTGCACGGCTTTTCTCGGAGGCATCTCCAAGAACTACGGAACAAACCTGCTCTTATCTCCGGCCAGTCCGTACACCGTAATCGAAGCGGACGAGTTCGACCGCTCCTTCCACTGGCTATCGCCCTGGATGAGTGTCATTACTGCCACCGACCCCGACCACCTGGACATATACGGCACCAAAGAGGCTTATCTTGAAAGCTTCCGCCACTATACCACGCTTATCCAGCCGGGCGGCGCCCTGATTCTGCACAAAGGACTGGAAATGCAAGCCGACGTACAACCGGGCGTCACCACCTATACCTACTCGCGCAACGAAGGCGACTTCCATGCCGAGAATATCCGCATCGGAAACGGTGAAATCGTCATCGACTTCATTGCTCCGGACACCCGCATCAACGATATTCAGTTGGGTGTTCCCGTCAGCATCAACATCGAGAATGGTGTTGCCGCCATGGCACTCGCCCATCTCAGCGGTGCCACCGACGAAGAAATCAAGCAAGGCATGGCAAGCTTCCGCGGAGTGGACCGCCGTTTCGACTTCAAGCTGAAGAATGACCGGATTGTATTTCTCAGCGACTATGCCCACCACCCGGCGGAAATAGCCCAAAGCGTGAAGTCCGTCCGCGAGCTGTACCAAGACAAGAAGATAACCGTCATCTTCCAGCCCCACTTGTACACCCGTACTCGCGACTTCTATCGTGACTTTGCAGACAGCCTTTCCCTATCCGACGAGGTGATTCTGACAGAGATATACCCTGCCCGCGAGCAACCGATTCCCGGCGTGACGAGTCAGCTGATTTATGACAACCTCCGCCCCGGCATTGAGAAATGCATCTGTAGGAAAGAAGACGTCCTCAGCCTCCTCGCCCAAAAGCACACCGAAGTATTGGTAGTGCTGGGAGCCGGAGACCTGGACAACTATGCGCCCCAAATCACCCAACTATTATCAGAAAAATATCATGGTTAAAAGGATTCTACTTTCTATCGTTCTGTTGCTTGTCATTGCTTACCTGGTAGTGGCTGTCACAGCTTTCAACCGCAAGCCCACCTCGCAGGTGTGCCAAGACGTGGAACTGGTGATAAAAGACACGGTATATGCCGGCTTCATCACGAAAAAGGAAGTAGCCGCCCTGCTGGAAAAGAAAGGCATCAGCCCCGTTGGGAAAGACCTGGAACGCGTGCGTACCAAGACCTTGGAGCGCGAACTTGCCAAGCATCCCCTCATCGACCAGGTGGAGTGCTACAAAACCCCGAGCGGCAAGCTCTGCATCGAAGTGACCCAGCGCACCCCCATCCTGCGCGTGATGAGCGCCAACGGCGAAAACTACTATCTGGACAACAAAGGTACCGTGATGCCCCCCGATGCAAAGTGCGTTGCACACCTCGCCGTTGTAACCGGAAATGTAGAAAAGTCGTTTGCCATGAGGGATTTATATAAGTTTGGTGTATTTTTGCAAAAGAATTCTTTTTGGAATGCACAGATAGAGCAAATTCACGTATTGCCCGGCAAGAACATCGAGTTAGTGCCCCGTGTCGGCGACCATCTTATCTATTTAGGCAAGATTGCCGGATTCGAGAAGAAGCTGAAACGTATAAAGGCATTCTACGAAAGAGGATTGAACAAGGTAGGCTGGAACAAATACTCCCGTATCAGCGTTGAATTTGATAATCAAATCATCTGCACAAAGAGAGAGTAGAGAAAGGGATTTACTAATAGTCCTTCTTTATCAAAGCGCAGCAAATAGTAGATTGTAAATAGTAAAATAGTAAATAAATCAGTTATGGCAACAACAGATTTCATCGCCGCTATCGAGTTGAGTTCTTCCAAGATTTCCGGTATCGCAGGAAAGAAGAGCAGTGACGGAAGCATCCAGGTGTTGGCTTATGCACGCGAAGATGCATCCCCGTTTATACACAAAGGGGCCATCTACAACATTGACAAGGCCGCACAAGCGCTGACTTCCATCATCAACAAGCTGGAAGGCCAGTTGAACAACTCCATCGCCAAAGTATATGTAGGCATCGGCGGACAATCATTGCGCACGGTGAGGAATGCGGTAAGCCGTACGCTGGAGGAAGAGAGCATCATTTCGCAAGAACTGGTAGACGAGATTTGCGACGAGAACCGTGATGTACCCTTGGTAGACATGAGTGTGCTGGATGTAGCCCCGCAAGAATACAAGATAGACAACACGCTGCATGTGGAGCCCGTAGGAGTTGCCGGAAGATACATCACCGGGCAGTTCCTCAACATCGTGGCGCGTGCCTCGCTGAAGAAGAACCTCGAACACAGCTTCGAGCAAGCCAAAGTGGAAATTGCCGACGACCTGCTCGTGGCTCCCACTGCGTTGGCCAAAGCCGTGCTGACCGAAAACGAGATGCGTTCGGGCTGTGCACTGGTGGACTTCGGTGCCGACACCACCACCGTGCTGGTCTATAAGAACAATATCCTGCGCTACCTCAGCGTACTGCCGCTGGGTGGAAACAACATTACCCACGACATCACTTCCCTGCAAATGGAAGAGGAAGATGCCGAGAAGCTGAAACTGCAATACGGTGATGCCCTCTACGAGGAGGAAGAAGACGCCGAGACCCCTGCCGTATGCACGTCGGAAGACGGCCGTACCTTTGAACTGGCCCTGCTGAACAATATTATCGGAGCACGTGCAGAAGAAATTCTTGCCAACGTATGGAACCAGTTGCAACTTTCCGGCTACGAGGACAAACTTTTCTCCGGTGTTGTATTCACCGGTGGAGGAGCCAATCTGAAGAATCTTGAGAAAGCCTTCCATAGAGTGAGCAAGATTGAAAAGGTAAAGACCGCCAAGTTCGTACAGACCACCGTCCACACACGCAGCGACGAGCCCAAGAAGGACGGCATGCACAACACACTGCTGGGCCTGCTGGCTGCCGGCAACGAGAATTGCTGCCTGCAAGAGGTGAAGCCGGTGCAGCAGCCTGCCTCCAATGTTCCTCCCAAACCGGTCGACATATTCGTTGACGACGAAGCGCTGAAAGAGCAGGAAGCCGCCGCACGCGCCGCCAAGGCACAGCGCGAGAAGGAAGAGAAAGAACGCAAGGAGCGTGAGCGCAAAGAAAGGGAGCTGCGCGAAAAGGAAGAAAAGAAGAAGAAAAAGAAAGAAGGCCCCAGCTGGTTCGAAAAGACTTTCAACAAGCTTTCCAACGAAATCTTCTCGGACGACGATATGAAGTAATAATGTGATAATGTGCCAGAAAATTAAGTTATTATGGAAGATATAGTACAATTCGATTTCCCGACCGATTCGCCGAAAATCATTAAAGTAATCGGTGTAGGCGGAGGTGGCGGCAATGCCGTGAACCATATGTACCGGGAAGGTATACACGACGTGACGTTCGTACTGTGCAACACAGACAACCAAGCGTTGAAAGACTCCCCCGTGCCCGTGAAGTTACAGCTTGGCAAAGAGGGCCTGGGAGCCGGAAACCGCCCTGCCCGTGCCCGCAAGGCAGCCGAAGAGAGCATCGAAGACATCAAGAATATGCTGAACGACGGCACCAAGATGGTATTCATCACTGCCGGAATGGGCGGTGGCACAGGTACGGGTGCAGCGCCTATCATTGCACAGACCGCCAAGGAAATGGACATCCTGACTATCGGCATCGTCACTATCCCGTTCCGCTGGGAGGGCGACAAGAAGATAGACCAAGCACTGGACGGCGTAGAGGAAATCAGCAAGCATGTAGATGCCCTGCTGGTTATCAACAACGAAAAACTGAGCGAGATATACAGCGAGCTATCCGTGGACGACGCGTTTGACAAGGCCGACGACACCCTTTCGGTAGCCGCCAAGAGTATTGCCGAAATCATCACCCTGCATGGAAAGGTGAACCTCGACTTCAACGATGTGAAAACAGTACTGAAAGACGGCGGCGTGGCCATCATGAGTACCGGCTACGGCGAGGGAGACAACCGCGTGAGCATGGCCATCCAGAATGCCCAGCACTCTCCGTTGCTCAACAACAACGATATCTTCAACTCCAAGAAAGTGCTGCTCAACATTTCGTACAGCTCGCAATACAAATTGATGATGAGCGAAATGGACGAAGTGAAAGAGTTCATGAACCGCTTCAGCCGCGACTTTGAAACCAAGTTCGGTATGGCCGTAGACGACAAACTGGAGCAAAAAGTCAAGATTACCCTGCTTGCCACCGGCTTCGGCATCCAGGACATCCACATGAAAGAGATGGACGACCGCATCACCCAGCGCACCGCCGAAGAACAGCAACGCCTTGCCGAGCTGGAGGAGGAAGAGGAACAGAGACGCAACCGCCGCGAAGTGTACTATGGCAAGGATGCCAATGCCCGTTCCCAGCGCAGCCGCCGTCGCCATATCTATCTCTTCAATCCCGAAGACATGGACAACGCCGACATCATCAGCATGGTAGAGAATTCTCCGACCTATCTGCGTGACAAAAGCACGCTGAACAGCATCAAGATGAAGGCAGAGCAGGAAGGGCAGCTCGCCACCGAAGCCGCGCAAGAGGCAGAAGGCGGTGCAGGGGGAGTCATCACCTTCTGATTTTTCCGTTCCCGATATGTAAAACCATCCTCCTCCCCTTCGGGGGAACAGGAGTAAACCTATAACAATATGGATTTATTTGAAAAGTCAGCGAAGACATTAAAACAGCCATGAAAGCCAAAGACAAAGTGGCTCTCGAAACATTGAGAAACGTAAAGAAAGTATTCCTTGAAGCCAAAACCGCTCCCGGAGCCAACGATACCCTGAGCGATGCAGATGCTTTGAAGATTATCCAAAAACTGACCAAGCAAGGCAAAGACGCCGCTGAAATCTATGTACAGCAAGGTCGCCAGGACTTGGCAGACGATGAGCTGGCACAAGTAAAGGTGCTTGAAACCTATCTGCCCAAGCAGATGAGCGCCGAAGAACTGGAGGCAGCCTTGAAGGAAATCATAGCCGAAGTCGGCGCCACCAGCGGCAAGGACATGGGCAAGGTGATGGGCGTAGCCAGCAAGAAACTTGCCGGGCTTGCCGAAGGACGTGCCATCTCGGCCAAAGTAAAAGAGTTGCTGGGATAAAGAAATACACTTCCCCTATCATATAAGCCGTGCTTCAACAGAGGGACTCAGCGTCCAAAGTCTGTTGAACACGGCTTTTTACATACCAATCCATATCCTCCCCCACAAGAGATTATACGCTATCTATCAACGCATTATATTTACCGACCGTTTACCATAAGATGTAAAAGCCGTTACCTAATGATGTAACGACGGTTACCCTATATTGAAACGGTCGTTACCCTATATTGTAACGACCGTTACAGCTTATCGTAACGACCCTTACAGCAGTAAGTAAAACTCCCTACTCCTATAATAAAGGCAGCGCACACTTATTGGGCCGTTACATCGACGATAATCAATCAAAAAGCTCCTTCAATACCTCAAGTGATTTCAATACCGGGAAATCCGGCAGATGCAGACGATAATATTCATTCATAATGTTCAGGCAGCGGGTACGCTCCAACCGGTTCATGGTGAAAAGATGCATCGTTTCATAATTCATGCGCATCAGCTGTGTCAGGCGGGCCGCCTCCTCGGGAGCGATGTAATTGGAATGGAGCTGCGGACGCAAGGGAGTGAAACAAGCATTCTGCAAATCGAAGTAATCTCCGGCATGATAATCCTCCAGGTTGGGATACAAACCGAGAAAACGGGAAAGGCGCATCAGGAAGACCAGATGGAAATTGGCAAACCCCTCCCTGCATTCATCCAGCCAGATGACGGAATGATACAGATAAGCAAACAGCGGACGGTTCTCCGCCTCCTCCCGGACGGCGCGATAAAGGAATTCCGAAAGAAACAAAGCGATGGCAGATTTGTAGGGATCGTAGGGAAGCGTGGCGAAAGGATAAAGAGACTTCGCCTCTTTCACCTTATATATAGTGGCATTAGGACGGAAATCGGCTTCAAGTTCCACCAATGCCAGCGGCTGGAAGAGTACCGGCTTCACCGCCGCCTTGCGCGAACGGGGTATGGACACCATGAAGGAAGCCCTGCCAGCCACCTCCGTATAGATGTCTGCAATGAGAGATGTATCCTTATATTTCAAGGTATGCAGCACAATTCCCAGTGTTTTCTGTAACATTCCCGATTTCTTTATCTGGTTTCAATCTGATAACAAAGCTACAAAAAAAGCCCGAAAGAAGAGAAACAAAAGGAGAAGAATAAAAAAACAAGGTAAGGAGTGCAAAAAGCAAAAGATCACTATTACACTGATTTTCAACAAACAAGACGCTAACCTATGACAAAAAGCAACAAAAAGCTATATTTTTTTCTTGCGAATGTTTTGGTAATTCAAAAATAGTTTCTACCTTTGCAACCGCAAACGAGGAATAAACGGTTGCAAGAGCGGAAACGCTCAACAAGGATGGCCCGTTCGTCTATCGGTTAGGACGCAAGATTTTCATTCTTGAAAGGGGGGTTCGATTCCCCCACGGGCTACAATTAAAAAAAATAAACGAATTAAAAAAGATTAGTCGAGATGGCAAATCATAAATCATCACTGAAGAGAATCAGACAAGAAGAAACAAGAAGACTTCACAACAGATATTATGGCAAGACCATGAGAAATGCTGTTCGTAAGCTTCGTGCTACTACAGATAAAGCTGAAGCAACAGCAATGTATCCTGGGTATCACAAAGATGTTGGATAAGTTGGCTAAGACTAACGTAATCCACAAGAACAAGGCTAACAATCTGAAGTCAAAATTGGCTATCTATATCAACAAGCTGGCTTAAGTTGACTGTTACACAAAAGATATTACAAGGCTGGACTTTTTAGTCCGGCCTTTCTCATTTATACCTCTCTATTTACCTGCTTCCACACAAGTTTCTTTTCTGTGCTAAAAAGCTGTAAACTACCCGAATTTATCCGTTTGTTTAGCACCATATCCCGAGGATTTTCACTATATTTGCTCTGTTATTACAATAAGGAAAAAAGATTATGACTGAAGAACAGATTCACTCCAATAACGGGAGCTATTCTGCCGAAAACATCCAGGTACTGGAAGGTTTGGAAGCAGTGAGAAAGCGTCCCGCGATGTATATTGGCGACATTAGCAGCAAAGGACTTCACCACCTGGTGTACGAGGTTGTGGACAACTCCATCGACGAGGCTCTTGCCGGTTATTGCGACCACATCGAGGTTACCATCAACGAAGATAACTCTATCACCGTACAAGACAACGGACGCGGTATCCCGGTAGACTTTCACGAAAAAGAACAGAAATCCGCACTGGAAGTTGTAATGACCGTACTGCATGCCGGAGGTAAGTTCGACAAAGGTTCCTACAAGGTATCGGGAGGTCTGCATGGTGTAGGTGTATCTTGCGTAAACGCCTTGTCTACACACATGACTACCCAGGTTTTCCGTAACGGAAAAATCTATCAGCAGGAATATTCCTGCGGACATCCGCTCTACTCCGTCAAGGAAGTGGGCACAACAGACATTACCGGTACACGCCAGCAGTTCTGGCCGGACGATACCATCTTTACGGAAACAGTCTACAACTATGATATTCTTGCCACCCGCATGCGCGAGTTGGCTTACCTGAACGCAGGCATCAAGATTTCACTGACCGACCTTCGCGTAAAGGACGAAGAGGGAAATGCCAAGAAGGAAATCTTCTACTCGGAAGAAGGCCTGAAGGAATTTGTGCGCTACGTGGACTCCTCACGCGAACACTTCATGAACGATGTAATCTACATCAACACCGAGAAGCAAGGCACACCGGTGGAAGTAGCCATCATGTACAACACTTCTTATAACGAAAATGTACACTCTTACGTAAACAACATCAATACCATTGAAGGGGGTACCCACTTGGCAGGTTTCCGCCGTGCACTGACCCGTACATTGAAAAAATACGCCGAAGACAACAAGATGCTGGAGAAAGCCAAGGTAGAGATTGCAGGCGACGACTTCCGCGAAGGATTAACTGCCGTTATCTCCATCAAGGTGGCAGAGCCGCAGTTTGAAGGACAGACCAAGACAAAGCTCGGTAACAACGAGGTTATGGGAGCTGTGGACCAGGCTGTAGGCGAAGCACTCTCCTATTACCTGGAAGAGCATCCGAAGGAAGCCAAGCTGATTGTAGACAAGGTGATTCTTGCCGCCCAGGCACGTATCGCCGCACGTAAGGCACGCGAGTCCGTACAACGCAAGTCACCGATGTCCGGTGGCGGCATGCCGGGCAAACTGGCCGACTGCTCCAGCAAAGACCCGGAAGAATGCGAATTGTTCCTTGTCGAGGGTGACTCTGCAGGCGGTTCTGCCAAGCAAGGACGTAACCGTACTTTCCAAGCTATCCTGCCGCTTCGCGGTAAGATTCTGAATGTAGAGAAGGCCATGTGGCACAAAGCATTCGAAAGCGATGAAGTAAACAATATCATTCAGGCGCTGGGCATCCGTTTCGGCGTGGACGGTGAAGACAGCAAAGAAGCGAACATTGACAAGCTGCGCTACAAGAAGATTATCATCATGACCGATGCCGACGTCGATGGTTCTCACATTGACACGCTGATTATGACGCTTTTCTTCCGCTACTTCCCGCAAGTTATCCAGCAGGGTTGCTTGTACATTGCCACTCCTCCCGCTCTATCTCTGCACCAAAGGCAAGGTGAAAGAATACTGCTGGACAGACCAACAGCGCCAGAAGTTTATCGATACTTACGGCGGCGGTTCGGAAAATGCAGTCCACACCCAGCGCTACAAAGGTTTGGGTGAAATGAATCCGGAACAATTGTGGGAGACAACCATGAATCCGGAAAACCGCATGCTGAAGCAAGTGCATCTTGAGAATGCTGCCGAAGCTGACTATACCTTCTCCATGCTGATGGGTGAAGACGTAGGCCCGCGCCGCGATTTCATCGAAAAGAATGCAACGTATGCAAATATTGACGCTTAATAAATAATAAATAACCAACCTCACATCTTACAACGAGGAAGCCCCGGACGGGCAGGATAATCCTGCTGACCGGGGCTTTTCCTTTATCCCTCTTCTCCTCCAAAGAAGAGGCCCGTCTCCGCACGGAAGAACTATAGGATTCCTTGTTTTTTCATCTCTTCCACTACCAATTCCAGCTCTGCATACCAGTCCTCACCAAACTTACGGATAAGCGGCTCTTTCAGGAACTTGTACACGGGCAGATTTTCCTTTTGTCCCAACAACATAGCGGCTTTGCAGACATCCCAACGATGATAGTTCACTGCCTTATAGAGTCCGTAGTTCCCCACCCTTATCGGATAGAGATGACAGGATATGGGTTTGTAGAAGTTGGTCCTACCCTCACGGTAAGCCTTTTCGATGGCACAATAGCAACAGCCTTTATCATCATAGCAGGTAAAGACGCAATCCTTGTTGTTTACAATAGAAGTCACCAGGTCACCTTCACAATCGGTATAGACCACACCTTGCTCCTCTATCACGGTGCGGGCTTCGGGAGAAAGCTCGTCCCAAATCAGCGGAAGCACCTCTTCCAGTTTCTCCACCTCGTCCAGCTCTACGGGAGCACCGGCATCGCCCTCAATGCAGCAAATCCCCTGGCAGGCACCCAAGTCACACAAGAACTTCTCGCGCAAAACATCGAAAGAAACCACAACATCACCAATCTGTATCATAATCGTTCTATTGAAAAAAGACGCGGATTATCCGGATTGCACAGACTCAACTTTAAGAGCATCCGTGGAATCCGTATAATCCGCGTCTAAATATTGTTACGGCTTTGACGCCTTACTTAATCAAATCCTTACCAGTCATTTCGGCCGGCTGCTCCATACCCAAGATATGCAGGATAGAAGGAGCTACGTCAGCCAATACACCGTTCTCAACCTTGGCGTCCTTGTTTGCAGTAACGTAAACGAAAGGAACGGGGTTCAGAGAGTGGGCAGTATTCGGAGTACCATCCTCATTCAGAGCATGGTCGGCATTACCGTGGTCAGCGATGATGATTACTTCATAATCGTTTGCCTTGGCAGCCTCAACGGTGTCTTTCACACATTCGTCGATGGCTTTCACTGCCTTCTCGATAGCTTCGTAGATACCGGTATGTCCCACCATATCACCATTGGCGTAGTTCACCACGATGAAATCGAACTTCTGGGTCTTGATAGCTTCAACCAACTTGTCCTTCACCTCGTACGCACTCATTTCAGGCTTCAAGTCGTAAGTGGCAACCTTCGGAGAAGGAACCAGGATGCGCTCTTCAGCATCGTAGGGAGTCTCGCGGCCACCGTTGAAGAAGAAAGTCACGTGTGCATACTTCTCTGTTTCGGCAATGTGCAGCTGGGTCTTGCCATTGGCAGCGAGGTATTCGCCCAAGGTATTCTGTACGTTCTCCTTATCAAAAAGGATATGCACACCCTTGAAGCTGGCATCGTACGGAGTCATGCAGTAGAACTGCAGGCCCGGAATGGTCTGCATGCCTTGTTCGGGCATATCTTGCTGGGTGAGGACAACGGTCAATTCCTTGGCACGGTCGTTACGGTAGTTGAAGAAGATTACAACATCACCTTCCTTGATGGTACCGTCGAAGCCACCGTTCACAATCGGCTTGATGAATTCATCCGTAACGCCTTCGTCGTAGGACTCCTGCATAGCCTGGACCATATCCGTAGCGACCTTTCCTTCACCGTTTACCAATAAGTCGTAAGCAACCTTCACACGTTCCCAACGTTTGTCACGGTCCATGGCATAGAAACGTCCCACGATGGAAGCAATCTTGCCGGCAGACTTCTCGCAATGGGCAGTCAGCTGCTCAATGAATCCTTTACCGCTCTTCGGGTCGGTATCGCGACCGTCCATAAAGCAGTGGATGAAGGTATTCTCGATACCGTATTCCTTGGAAATATCGCAGAGTTTGAACAAATGGTCAAAAGAGCTGTGCACGCCACCGTTGCTGGTCAGTCCCATAAAGTGGATATTCTTGCCGTTTTCCTTTGCATATGAGAAAGCAGAAACAATTTCCTTGTTCTTCAGGATGCTACCATCGGCACAAGCACGGTTAATCTTTACCAAATCCTGGTAAACGATGCGTCCGGCACCGATATTGAGGTGACCTACTTCCGAGTTACCCATCTGTCCGTCGGGCAAACCGACATTCTCGCCGCTTGCCTGCAACTCCGAGTGCGGATAAGTGGCCAACAGACTGTCCCAATAGGGAGTAGGCGTATTGAAAATCACATCATCTTTGCCTTGATCGCCGATGCCCCAGCCATCAAGAATCATTAAAAGGGCTTTCTTACTCATAATATTAATCGAATTTAATTGTATAATCTTTTTGTATGATACAAACGTTCTTTATAGTAGGAACCTGTTTTTGCGCTGCAAAGGTACAAAAAACAGCTGTTAAAGCGTACTGTTTCAAATGATTTATGTACTTTTGCCACGCTTAAAAAATAAAAAACAAGAAATATGGACGATTCAAACCCACGAACGTGCAATAGTATTCACCAATAAAACGAACGGAGACGTTGACTGCAATGCCTCTGTTCCAACCTGAAAGGAGGCAAAACAATGAGAAAGTATCTCTACAGCGAAAACGGCTTCGTAGAAAAAGCCGAATGGAAACCTAACTGCTGGGTCAACGTAGAATGTCCGGACAACGATGATTTCAAATTCCTTACCGAAGAGCTGAAAGTTCCCGAATCATTCTTGGAAGACATAGCCGACGTGGACGAGCGCCCGCGTACGGAAACAGAAGACAACTGGCTGCTGACCATCCTCCGCATCCCGATGCAGAGCAACCAACGCGGCGTGCCGTTCATCACCGTGCCCATCGGCATTATCACCAATGACGGAATCATCGTTTCTGTCTGCTATCACCACACGGAGCTGATACCGGACTTCATCCAGCACACACGCCGGAAGAACATAGTCGTCAACAATAAACTGGATTTGATTCTGCGAATCATCTACTCTTCCGCCGTCTGGTTCCTGAAGTATCTGAAACAGATAAACAACGACGTGGCCACCGCCGAAAAAGAGCTGGAGAAGAGCATCCGCAACGAAGACCTTCTCCAGCTGATGAAACTGCAAAAGACGCTGGTGTACTTCAATACTTCCATCCGTGGCAATGAAGTGATGATAGGACGGCTGAAAAACATCTTTCAGGACACCAATTATCTGGATTTGGAATTAT